>JRYF01004484.1_pt1 | contig 11074 bp, 7 predicted proteins | sample 235331 | NCBI WGS metagenome assembly JRYF01 (sample SAMN03074217, study PRJNA261475) | activated sludge metagenome | biome: Wastewater Treatment Plant; feature: Wastewater; material: Activated sludge; isolation source: activated biomass of a wastewater treatment plant treating hydrocarbon... ... | reverse complement strand
GCCGATGATGTTGACTAGCACGTTGAGACGCCCGCGGTGGGCCATGCCGATAACGACTTCCTTGACCCCCGCGGCGCCGGCCAGTTGGATCATTTCGTCCATCATCGGGATCAGACTGTCGCCGCCTTCCAGCGAGAAGCGCTTCTGGCCGACGTAGCGGGTGTGCAGGTAGCGCTCCAGGCCCTCGGCGGCGACCAGTCCCCGCAATAACTCCCGGCGTTGCGCCGAACTCAGGTCGAGCCGGGCGCGCTGCCCTTCCAGCCGCTTCTGGATCCAGCGCTTCTCGGCGGTCTCGTTGATGTGCATGTACTCGGAACCAATGGTGCCGATGTACACGTCGCGGATCAGCGCCAGGATTTCACGCAGGGTCCACTGGGAAGGCGCCACCAGCGAGCCGGTGTTGAACGGCGTATCCATGTCGGCTTCGCTCAGGCCGTGATAGCCTGGGTCCAGCTCCGGCACCGGCGGTCGGTCGCGCAATTGGAGCGGGTCGAGATTGGCCGCTTTGTGGCCCCGGGTACGGTAGGCGTTGATGATCCGCAGCACCGCCGCCTGCTTCTCGGCCGCCTGAGGACTGAATACCTGGACCCGTCCGGCGGCGGTGGGCGGCTGCAGCGCCAGTTGGGCGAAGGAATCGCGGATCGGGCCGTGCGCCACATCCCGGGCACCTCGGGTCTGCGCTTGCAGATCGCGGAAATACTGGCGCCAGTTGTCGCTGACTGATTCCGGGTCGCTCAGGAAACTCTCATAGAGTTCCTCGATGAACGCCGCGTTGCCGCCAAACAGGGGAGAACTCTGGCGAAACTGCTCGATGAGTGTGCTCATTGAGGATGATCGACTCCCGATGGGTGGATGTACTGTTTGTTTCACCGCACCCGGCGATCGCGGCGGGCGCAATGGGGTCCTGGAAGGAGGATGGGGAACCTGGTCGTTACATGTGATGGTTATGGTTAAGGAGCAATTATAGCGAGGGTAGGAGCGCGGACCAAACCGCATTCACGGTATCTCATGGATGGTCGCGCGAGTGGCCGCCCTCCAGCCAGTTTTGTTGGACCGACGAATTTCAACCCTAATTTTTGCCATAAGAAAATGCCTGCGGTACATTTCGCCCAATGACATCCGCAATGACCGGTGTCAGCATCATGACGGACGGATTAGCAGCCGTTCCGCCGCCCCAGTATCGTGCATTCAAGAGGGAATCGCGATGGTTGCCACCAATCCGCTCGCGCAGGGAAAGCCCATGTCCTATCAGCCCGCCGAGGGCGAGGAATACATGAGCGCGGATCAACGGGCCTACTTCCGCAACATCCTGCTGGAATGGAAACAAAGTCTGCTGCATGAGGTGGACCGCACGGTCAACCACATGCAGGACGAAGCCACTACCTTCCCCGATCCCAACGACCGCGCCACCCAGGAAGAGGAATTCAGCCTGGAACTGCGCACGCGCGACCGGGAACGCAAGCTACTGAAAAAAATCACCGAGTCCCTGGCTCAGATCGACAACGGCGATTACGGCTATTGCGAAGCTTGTGGCATCGAGATCGGGTTACCGCGCATGCAGGCCCGCCCGACCGCCACCCTGTGCATCGACTGCAAGATGCTGGAAGAAATTCGCGAAAAACAAGGCAACAGCTCGTCACCATCCTGAATATTATTGCTTCATCAGCGGTTCCCCCGAAAGACTCGACCCTGATGGAGCGCGGCGCGATGCGCGGCCGTTTCGCGCCCTCGCCGACCGGACCTTTGCACGCGGGTTCGCTGGTAGCCGCCTTGGGCAGTTATCTGGCGGCGCGCCAGCAAGGCGGTCAATGGTGGGTCCGCATCGAGGATGTGGATACCCCACGCACGGTGCCGGGCGCGGCTGACGCCATCTTACGCGCCCTGGAACGCTGCGCGCTGTTCTGGGACGGTCCGGTGCTATACCAGAGCCGGCGGACGGAACACTATCAGGCGGCGTTGGAGTCTTTGAAAGGCGCAGGGCTGGCTTATCCCTGCACCTGTACGCGGCGGGAACTGGCCCACCGGCCCCGTGCCCGCGACGGCGGCCCGATCTACCCGGGAACCTGCCGCGCCGGCGTCCGCCAACCGGACCGGCCCCGTGCCATGCGCCTTTGCGTTACCGATACGCCCGTGGTCTTTCGAGACGCCCTGCACGGCCTTTATTGCCAGCGGCTGGCCAGCGAGGTCGGCGACTTCGTCCTCCGCCGCGCCGACGGTTTGTTCGCCTACCAACTTGCCGTGGTCGTGGACGACGCCGACCAGGGTATCACCCAGGTGGTGCGCGGCAGCGACCTGCTCGATTCCACGCCGCGCCAGATTTATCTGCAACGCCTGTTGGGCCTGCCCACGCCTCATTACACTCATTTGCCGGTGGCACTGGATGCTGGCGGCGAAAAATTGAGCAAACAGACCCATGCCCCGCCGCTGGACGAGCACCAGCCCAGTGCGGCGCTGGTCGCCGCGCTGCGCTTTCTCGGCCACCAGCCACCCCCGGAGTTGGAAGGAGAACCGCCCGCACTGGTCCTGGACTGGGCGCTGGCGCATTGGCGGCTGGAACAGGTTCCCGCAGTCCTAGCGCGACCCTGGGACGATCCGCCGGCCCGATTTGCCTGGTTTGAACCACCGCGATCAGGCAACGCTGTAGACAATGCCGAAACCATGAACTAGAAATAATGAAAATTTCCGTATCGGGCGCCAGAAAGCCACCGCCGCCATTCGCGCCGAACGAGTTACGCCCACCACCACCATTGAGGAGCAGCAGCAGAATGTCTGAAAAAATTTATCCCGTGCCCGCCGAAGCGGCCGCTCACGCCTGGATCAACAACGACCAATATCTGGCCATGTACCAGCGCTCGGTCGACGATCCGGAGGGATTCTGGGCGGAGCAGGCCAACCAATTCGTCACCTGGTTCAAGCCTTGGGACAAAGTCCTGGACTGGGATTTCACCAAGGGCCACATCCGCTGGTTCGAGGGCGCCAAGCTCAACGTCAGCTACAACTGCCTGGATCGCCACCTGGACACGCGCGGCGATCAGGTCGCCATCATCTGGGAAGGCGATAATCCCGCCGAGGACAAGAAAGTCACCTATCGGCAACTGCATGAAGACGTCTGCAAGTTCGCCAACGTCCTGAAGGGTCTGGGCGTCAAAAAGGGGGATCGCATCTGCATCTACATGCCGATGATTCCCGAAACCGCGGTCGCCATGCTGGCCTGCACCCGGATCGGCGCCGTCCACTCGATCGTTTTCGGCGGTTTCTCGCCGGATTCCTTGAAAGACCGCATCCTGGACGCCACCTGCAACGTGGTCATCACCTCCGACGAAGGGCTGCGCGGCGGGCGCAAGGTGCCGATGAAGGCCAATGTCGACAAGGCATTGCAGAGTACTCCCAGCGTGCAGAAGACCGTGGTGGTCAAGCACACCGGCGGCAACATCGCCTGGGTCGAAGGTCACGACGTGTGGTATCACGAACTGATGGCGCAGGCCTCCGCCGACTGCCCGCCGGAACACATGGATGCCGAGGATCCGCTGTTCATCCTCTACACCTCCGGTTCCACCGGCAAGCCCAAGGGCGTGCTGCACACCACCGGCGGTTACCTGCTGCACACAGCGATCACTCACAAATACATTTTCGACTATCACGACGGCGACATTTACTGGTGTACCGCCGACGTGGGCTGGGTGACCGGCCACTCCTACATCGTCTACGGCCCGCTGGCTAACGGCGCGACTTCGCTGATGTTCGAAGGCATCCCGACCTATCCCAACGTCAGCCGGTTCTGGGAAGTGGTGGACAAGCATCAGGTCAACATCTTCTACACCGCGCCGACCGCGATCCGCTCGCTGATGCGCGAGGGCGAGGCGCCGGTCAAGCGCACTTCCCGCAAGAGCCTGCGCCTGCTGGGTTCGGTGGGCGAACCGATCAATCCCGAAGCCTGGGAGTGGTACTACCACAACGTCGGCGACGAACGCTGCCCGATCGTGGACACCTGGTGGCAGACCGAGACCGGCGGCATCCTGATCACCCCCCTGCCCGGCGCCACCGCGCTGAAGCCCGGTTCCGCCACCCGGCCGTTCTTCGGCGTAACTCCAGCCCTGGTGGATGCCGAGGGCCAGTTCCTGGAAGGCGCCACCGACGGCAACCTGGTCATCACCCGACCCTGGCCGGGCATGATGCGGACCGTGTACGGCGATCATCAACGGTTCGTTGAAACCTACTTCACCATGTACAAGGGACTGTACTTCACCGGCGACGGTGCGCGACGCGACGCGGACGGCTATTACTGGATCACCGGGCGGGTGGACGACGTGATCAACGTCTCCGGCCATCGCATGGGCACGGCCGAAGTCGAATCGGCGCTGGTGCTGCACCCGGCGGTGGCCGAGGCGGCGGTGGTTGGCTTCCCGCACGACATCAAGGGCCAGGGCATCTACGCCTACGTCACCTTGAAAATGGGCGTCGAACCGACCGAGGAGTTGCGCAAGGAACTGATCGCTCACGTTCGCAAGGAAATCGGTCCCATCGCCAGCCCGGACGCGCTGCAATGGGCGCCTGGCCTGCCCAAGACCCGTTCCGGCAAGATCATGCGCCGCATCCTGCGCAAGATCGCCGCTAACGAAGTGGATCAACTGGGTGATACCTCAACCTTGGCCGATCCGACCGTGGTCACCGACCTGGTCGACAACCGCGCGGTCAAGTAACGACTCGAGCCTAACAACAACAACGATGTTTCACGCCTGAGCCCGGTCCCACCCCGAGGGACCGGGTTTTTTATGGCCCGGTTTCCGGCCAGCGCACCCCGGTTTCGTCGATCCAGGCGCTCACCAACCGCGCCGGCGTCAAGTCGAAATAGACGTTTCTCACCTTCACCCGTGGCCAGTCCGGCGTTTCCAATTCGGCTGGCGCCATCTCCTCCAGTTCCGGCGGCGGTTGTCCGACCCCGCGCCATTTGAAACTCTCGCAACAGACGTAAAACGGAATGCCTTGATCGCGCGCCGCCAAGGCCAACAGATAGGTTCCCGCCTTGTTGACGACCGCGCCATCGGCCAGCACGCTGTCGGCGCCGACCAGCACGGCGTCGGCTTCCGCGACGAACAACCCCATCTGCGCGTCAGTGATCAAGGTGGTCGGCGTCCCCCAGGTCGAGAGTTGTTCCGCCAGTCGGCGACCCTCCATCAGCGGTCGTGACTCGGTGACGATCATCCGCACTCCCTGGTCCGCGAGCAGCCGACAAACTTCCACCACCGTCGAACCGAGACTATGGGTCATCACCGTTCTTCCGGGACCCAGCAGATTGGTGGTCCGGGCGGCGCAATCAGTCACGGCTTGGCGCGAGGCGGCAATCAAGGATTCCGCCCGCTCCACGGCCATTCGTCGGGCGACAGCCAAATCCGTTCTCGCGTCGAAGGTCAGCGCTTCCCGCCAGCGGCACAGCAGATTCTGGATGGGCGCCATGCTGGGCCGGGTCCGCGCCAGTTCGGCGTTCAGGGCCAGCAGTCCTTCCCGCAACTCCGCGACGCTCCCGGCCGGCTGGGCGCGCGCGGCTTCGGCCAGAATCAGCAAACAGCGTCGCGCCAGTTCGCTGGCGCCGCGCGTGCGATCATGGCGAATTTCCGCAAGCACGAGGTTGAATTGTGTGTGGTTCATTGTCCAAAATTTAGGGTAACCATCATAATAAGCCGGTGCATCAACCCGCCGGCGGCCCGCCCCTAATCCCCCCAAGGAGACTGGTCATGAGCGATGCGGATCCCATTATCGGTAATTGGTACCGCAACCAGGAAACTGGCAATGATTTCGAGGTCGTCGCGCTGGACGAAGATGCCCAGACCGTCGAAATCCAATATTTCGACGGCGAACTCGAAGAACTGGACTTGGAGGTCTGGTACGACCTGCCCATCGATCCGATCGAGGCTCCGGAGGACTGGTCCGGTCCCTTCGACGAAATGGAGCCGGACGACCTGGGCTACGACACGGAGGAAGAAGAGGAGGAGGAAGACCTCAGCGACGAAGACGATCTGCTCGCCGACCGCGACGAGGACTGAATGTCCGATTAGAACGTCCCCGGTCGCTGGGGGTAGAGAGGATTCGCGCCAAGCGGTTATCGTTCCCGCCGCGCTCGGGCGAACGCTTCGGCCAACGCTCCCGACGGAGAAGCCGCCGGACTCTGATGCTCCCGGCGGGTGGGCCGCTCCTTGGACCGTTCTCGCCCACCTTGGCCGGGTGTCGGGTCTTGGGCGTTTTCCACCAGACGGGACTTGCCAGCGGTAACTGGCTCGCTCGAACGCATCGTCAGCGCGATGCGCTTCCGCTTCAGGTCTACCTCCAGTACCTTGACCTTCACCACCTGTCCGACTTTCACCACCGCGCCGGGATCCTTCACGAAACGATCCGCCAGCGCGGAAATGTGAACCAACCCATCCTGGTGAACGCCGATGTCCACGAAGGCGCCGAAGTTGGCGACGTTGGTTACCACTCCTTCCAGCACCATGCCCGGCTGCAAATCCGTCAGCTGTTCCACGCCATCCTTGAATGCGGCGGTTTTGAACTCCGGCCGGGGGTCGCGACCCGGCTTTTCCAACTCCGCCAGAATGTCGCGCACCGTCGGCAAGCCAAAACGGTCGTCGGTAAAACGGGCCGGTTCCAGCGTTTGCAAAAACGCCGCATTACCCAACACCTCGTGCAGGCCACGTCCGCAGGCAATCAGGATGCGTTCGACCACCGGATAGGCTTCCGGATGGACGGCGGAGCGGTCTAGCGGATGGTCGCCGTTGGGGATGCGCAGAAAACCAGCGGCCTGCTCGAAGGTCTTGTCGCCGAGCCGGGCAATTTTCCGTAACTCCTCGCGTCGGCGAAACGACCCATTGGCATCACGAAATTCGATGATGTTGCGCGCCAGCGTCGCGTTCAGCCCGGCAACCCGCGCCAACAACGGCGCGGAAGCGGTATTGACGTCCACGCCAACCGCGTTCACGCAATCCTCGACCACCGCGTCCAACATTCGCGCCAGCCGACTCTGGTTGACATCGTGTTGATACTGGCCGACGCCGATGGCCTTGGGTTCGATCTTGACCAGTTCCGCCAAGGGGTCCTGCAAGCGGCGGGCGATGGACACCGCGCCGCGCAGCGACACATCCAGATCGGGAAACTCTTGCGCCGCCAGTTCCGAGGCGGAATAGACCGAGGCACCGGCTTCGGATACCACCAGTTTTTGCAACCGCAGTTCGGGATGGCGCTGTATCAATTCGGTCGCCAGTCGGTCGGTTTCGCGGGAGGCGGTGCCGTTGCCGATGCTGAGCAACTCGACGTGATGGCGGCGACAAAATTCAGCCAGATCATGCAGACTCTTGTCCCACTGATTGCGCGGCGCGTGCGGATAGATCGTGGCGGTCTCCACCAACTTGCCGGTAGCGTCCACCACCGCGACCTTGACCCCGGTGCGCAGGCCGGGGTCCAGTCCCAGCGTCGGCCGGGCGCCGGCGGGTGCGGCCAGCAACAGATCGCGCAGGTTGCGGGCAAAAACCCGGATCGCTTCCTCCTCAGCCGTTTCGCGCAAGCGTTGCTTGAGTTCGGTCTCCAGATGCGGCAGCAGCTTGATCTTCCAGGCCCAACGGGCGGTTTCCCGCAACCAGGCGTCGGCGGGCCGACCTTCATCGCGGATTTGAAACCGCGCGGCGACTCGCCGTTCGCCGGGGTCGGGCGCGGCCGGATCGCCGGGATCGCCGATTTCCAGATTCAGTTGCAGCACGCTCTCGTTGCGGCCGCGGAATAGGGCCAGGGCGCGATGCGAGGGAATCTGGCGGAACGCTTCCCGGTAGTCGAAGTAGTCGCGAAACTTGGCACCCGCCTCGGCCTTGCCTTCGACAACTTGCGAATGCAATACGGCGTTGTCCCAAAGGAACTCGCGCAGTTCGGCCAGCAACTCGGCGTTTTCGGCAAACTGCTCCATCAGGATTTGCCGCGCACCGTCCAAGGCCGCTTTCACGTCAGGGAAGCCATGCTCGGCAGCGACGAAGCTGGCGGCGAGCGCTTCGGGGTTTTGTCCCGGATCGTCCAACAGACCCTGAGCCAGGGGCGCCAGTCCGGCCTCGCGGGCGATTTGTGCCTTGGTGCGGCGCTTGGGCTTGTAAGGCAGGTAGAGATCTTCCAGCCGGGTTTTGGTGTCGGCGGCGAGGATGGCGGTTTCCAATTCGGCGCTCAGTTGGTTCTGCCCGCGGATGCTGGCGAGGACGAAGCCGCGCCGCGTCTCTAGTTCGCGCAGATAACCGAGCCGCTCCTCCAACAGACGCAACTGGGTGTCGTCTAGACCATCGGTAATCTCCTTGCGATAGCGAGCGATGAACGGCACGGTGGCCCCGCCATCCAGCAGAGCAACGGCGGCTTCCACTTGCCGTTCCTGGACGGCAAGTTCCTGGGCGAGAATCTGGATGATAGTCATGGCAGGTGGCTGCGATAGAGTGGTTGGCCACGAGGGCCGCATCGTCAGGGCCGTCGAGGCGTGATTGGTCGAAATATCATAGTCGATGAATTCCCGAGCAAATCGTTGCAGCATTTTTAATTCTTTCTTCTATCCTTATTGGGTCATGGCGACGCCGCCCCGGCTGGCGACCGATGCGACCCCATCACGAGGGCAGGGCAGCACCGGGGACGGGGGAAAGCTCGGAGCCGTGATGACCGCATCATCCATCGGAGTCGGAACCCGTAACCCGGAACTTAACCGCATCTCCGACGGATTTGCTCCCGTCCGCTCCCGGCAACTCACCGCGAGGCTTATCGAGTGTCGGCGGGATTTTTGCGCTTGGGGACTTCACGTCCCGGCGATGTTCCGATGAAAGTCGTCGGACATTGCGCGTAAAGCGCCCAACCAACATTTTGAGGGTAGGAGAATCGTTGTAATGAACAACGCCGAACGAATGCAGGCTGCCTACAAAAAACAGTGTCGGGTAACCATCGTGGCTTTTGTGGTCATCACGCTCATGACCCATATCTACCCGATGTATTTTCTGTTCCCCGGACTGAACAAGGTAACGATATTTGGCTTTCCAGCCGACTACTGGCTGACGATCGTGATCGGTTGGCTGGTGCTCCTGCCGGTCTACTGGATCTATATCCAGGTGAGCGAACAAGTCGACCAGGAGATTCACGATTCGAGCGAGGAAACCGAAGGCGACGTGCGGGGAGGTAAACGATGAAAGCCTTATCTCTGGCGCTCGCCGCCTTGTTCCTGCCCGTGCTCGCCTTCGCGCAGGAGCCTCAGTACTACGTCTTCGAGCCTTCCCGGGCCGTATCGACGCTCGGCATCATCTATACCGTCGCCATGATCGCCGTCTTCCTCTACGTGGGCTGGCTGTCGAAACGGCGCGTGGCGTCGAGCGATGACTATTTCGCCGCCGGCCGCAGCTTTGGCGGCTTGTCAAACGGCCTGGCCATGAGTTCCAACTACATGAGCCTCGCCACCTTCCTGGGCTTCACCGCCCTGCTGTGGCGGATGCAGTACTACGTGGTCGCCCTGGTGCTGAGTTTCCTCGGCGGGTTCGTGCTGATCTCGATCGCGCTGGCGCCGGCGCTGCGCCGCTGGGGCAAATACACCAGCATGCAATTCATCGGCGAGCGCTTTGGCACCACCGCCAAGATTGTCGCCGTGCTGTGCATGATCTTCCTGGCCCAGCTCTACCTGATCGGACAGATGAAGGGGGTCGGCAACGTCTTCCAGGTGATGTTCCACCTGGACTACACTACCGGCCTGATCATCGGCGGCCTGGTGGTCACCGCCTATGTCACCATCGGCGGCATGTACGGGCTGTCTTACAACCAGACCCTGCAAGCGATCATCATGTTGATCGCGCTGTACGTGCCGACGGTGATCATTCTCTTGAAGCTCGGCGCCGGGCCGGCCAGCTTCTTCCCGCCGTTCGGCTACGGTAGCCTGGTACCGCAGATGTACGAGGCCATGGCCTCCTATTTCGATCCGTTCCTGACCGTGAACGGCACCGTGCCGATGAGCTTCAAGTTCTATACCGGCGTGTTCTTCTCCATCGCCTGCGGCACCATGGGCCTGCCGCACATCGCGATGCGCTATTTCACCGCACCCTCGATCCGCAACGCCAAGGTGTCGACCTTGTGGGGCGCCTTCTTCGTCGGTCTGGTGTTCTTCACCACCTTCGCGATTGGTTTTGCCGCCAAGCTGTACACGGTGAACGTCTTGAACGCCCAAGGTCTGCAAATCCAGCCGAAGGAAGCGGATTTGTTAATCGTGGTCATGAGCCAAGCCTTCACGCCGGGCTGGATCGCCGCGTTGCCCGTCGCCGGGGCGCTGGCGGCCGGCATGTCGACCATCGGCGGTTTGCTGATGGTGATCGGCACCGGTCTGGGCAATGATATCTATTCGATCATCAAGCCCAACGCGCCCGACCAGACCCGCGTGAAAATGGGTTACATCTTCACCGCGCTGGGCGGACTGGCCACCATCGGCCTGGCCCTCAACCCACCGGATTTCCTGCTGACCAGCGTCATCTGGGCGTTCGTGGTTGGCGCCTCGACCTTCACGCCGGTGCTCATCCTCGGCATCTGGTGGAAGGGCGCGAACAAGCCGGGCGCCATCGCCGGTCTGGCGGTCGGCGGCATCCTCTCTGGGGTGCTTTGGTTTAACAAAGGCGTCCTGTTCGGTATTCCGTTCATTCAGGTCGGTCCGGTCGGCAACCTGGTTACCGGTCTGTTCACCATGTCGGCGGCCTGGTTCACCGTCGTGGTCGTCAGCCTGCTCACCGGCGGCGAGAAGGATGAGAAGATTCTGCGCGAAATCGACCGCATTCACGGCTGGCGGAACTACGATCCCAAGCGCTACAGCAGCAACACCTTCGCCCTGGTCACGGCCGCCATCGCCCTGGCGATGATGATCTGGTCGGCGATGCCTGATCCAGCTTTTGCGAAGAAGGAAGAGGCCCCGGCCGCTGCGGCTCCAGCGGCGGTTCCGGCTCCGACTCCAGCGGCGGTTCCGGCTCCGGCTCCAGCGGCGGCTCCGGCTCCGGCTCCAGCGGCGGTTCCGGCTGAGACAGCCACCGAAGCAGCCACCGAGGCG
>JRYF01008416.1_pt1 | contig 11076 bp, 8 predicted proteins | sample 235331 | NCBI WGS metagenome assembly JRYF01 (sample SAMN03074217, study PRJNA261475) | activated sludge metagenome | biome: Wastewater Treatment Plant; feature: Wastewater; material: Activated sludge; isolation source: activated biomass of a wastewater treatment plant treating hydrocarbon... ... | reverse complement strand
ACTTCGTGAGTCCACGGGTCGATATAGGTCATTAAAATGAAAGAATTAAAGTACATATTCGTAATAATTATTTCAGCTTTGATGCTTCAAGGTTGCTCCTGGATGCATATGTTTCAAATCAAAAATTCTACGGATACAAACTGGCAAATCGAATATGAAATTCTGGATAAAAGAGGAATATTTAAAAATCAAATTTACATTCTAAATGGAAAAGAAAAGAAAGGTGAACTTTTAGAATTTGACAACAATATCATAAGATTTGAGGTCGAACCTAATCAAATTGTGCGAATCGGGATGGCTCGAAATTCACATTTTAAAGTTTACAAGAAGCACTCTGAATTTGATGAAGAAATTCCTTGGAAAACATTCATAAATGTGAACGACATAAAAATTTCGAACCAAAACCAATCTTATAACATAAGGGTTAACGAATTGGATAAAGAACTTAGTAAGAATTCTCGTGGTATCGCAAGATTAGAAATACAAAAAGTAATTGATTTGAAGAAAAACATAACACCCTAAAGAGGAAACGACCTATATCATTGTGTATAAGATCAGACTTGCTATCACTGCGTCCGCTCTATACACTTTACCGTTAGGCAACATGCTAGAAAACCCGACCCGCAAATAGGCACATTTGGTTTTTGCCGACCCACAAGCCAAACGCAAAAACCCAAAAGAGCCTATTTTTTTGTCAACGCTCGGACAGACAGAAAATATTTCAAACACTTTTTATCTTGAAAAATGATATACATTGAAAATATGACCTATTTTAGCAGCCTGACTCTTTGAAGACATGAACAGAATAAAAGAAGTACTGGAAGAAAAGGGAATCAAGCAGACTTGGCTCGCGGAACAGCTTGGCAAGAGCTATAACATGGTTAATGGCTATGTCCAAAACCGACAACAACCAAGACTCGAAGTGCTGTACGAAATAGCAAGAATTCTGGATGTTGATGTGAAGGAACTGCTTGTTAAATCAAAAGAAGAAAAGAACTAAATAATGGAAAACGCAAAACATATAGATACCTTTATATCCTTGGCAAACAGCCTAAGATTCAAACTTTGGGCAATTGTTGGAGAAAATCTGGCCAAAAAGAATAAGATCATAACCTACCTTCAAAATCAGGGGTATGTGTTGGTTAATGTTGGTGCTGAGTTAGGTGAACTGTTCGCAGAACTTGAAACGGTTGAAGAACCTAGCCATGACATAGGCCAAAAAATCAAAGAGTGGTTTTTAAGCAAACCTGAGCAAATCATCTTGACGAATGCAAGCATTCTTTACCATAAAGCATTCACCAAAATTTCGCCTGTTGGTGCATTCAAGTACAATTCAAGGAATAAGAGCAGTGTACTTTTTCTGGAAGATGAAAAGATTATCAGCAATCGGATTTCCTATGGTCAGGCAGGAACGGAAGAATATTACGACAAAGACATCAACGACATTCTCGTAACAAATATCAACGACATTGATGAAAACTATGTCAGTATAGTCGCTGACCCACAAGGCAAGTATTACAATCCTGATGAACTGCCTGATGATGCTATTGGCAGGCTTTTCAACTACACGGTCATTAAAGATGTAGTGGATATTGACACTGACTTGCGGCAGGCAGATTTGCAAAAAGAATTGATTTCCAGTTTTATCATTTCGGAAGGTCTTGAACAACAAATTTCCGACTTCTTTGACAATCTGAAAAAGCCTAATCATAAGGCTGTAAAAATCATTGGTAACTACGGAAGTGGTAAATCTCACTTAATTGCATTCTTGGTCAGCATCATTAATAATCCCGATCTCCGGGACTTAATTAAGAACCAAAAAGTCAGAAAAGCTGCTGATGCGATTTCCCGTAAATTCTTTACAGTTCAATTCGAGCTTCAACCAGTAGACGTTGACCTATCCTATTTCTTTTTCAGGGAACTGGAAAAACAGATTCAACGGACTTATGGTATTGAAATACCCAAACTCACTTCCGATACAATAGATTTCAAAGAACATTTAGCCAATATCGTTGAAACACTGAAAAAGAATGACCCATCAAAGGGGCTCTTGGTGGTTGTGGATGAAGTTTCAGACTTCCTGCAATCTAAAGAGTCCTATAAAATCAAAAGGGATTTTCAGTTTCTCAGAGTGGTGGCACAAGTTTGTCAGGACCAGGATGTCTTGTTGGCTGTGTCTATGCAGGAAGATATTTATTCCAGTCCACGACTGGCCAATATCGCTGGTGATGAAGCCCGTATCAGTGAACGTTTTCAGAATATCATCATCCGAAGAGAAGCAGTTAAAAAGGTAATTGCCCAACGTATTGTTCCAAAAACAAAAGAACAAAAGCTGCAAATTGCGGATGCACTAAAGCCATTTATCAAGAAAATTGAAGATGTAGCCAACAAGCAGGAAGAATATATTGAGCTTTTCCCCTTTACACCCGGATTGCTCAACCTCTTTCACGAGCTACCCTATTTTGAAAAACGGGGCATAATTCAGTTTGCTCAGAACGAATTGAAATATGTGGTCGGTAAACCCTTCCCCTATTTCTTCACTTTCGACCGCATCTATGATATCCTTGCCAATAACCCAAATAATAGAAATCTTGAAGGTGTATATGACCTGTTGAAGGTGGTCAATATTGTGGTTCAAAAGATTACAGCCAATCTTGATTCCAAACTCCATATTGATGCCATTAAGCTTATTAAAGGACTTGCCGTGTATTCGCTTTGGAGTAAAGGCCAAAATGGTGCAACTGCCAAAGAACTTGCCGAGCAGTTGTTGATTATTCCTCAAAACAATGCCTTGGAAGCCCATGTGCAGGTTTCCATCATTGTAAAGAAGATTCGGGAAGCTACAGATGGCTTTTACCTTAAAGTGGTAAAAGACGAAGTTTCAGGAAATGACTATTTCAAATTTGACCCGGCAATTGACGGACAAGACCCGGAAGAGCGCATTGAAAACGAAATCAATGCTGTTGGCGCTGATGAAGACAAGCTCGAAGATGTTCTTTTTGAACAGATCAAAGAAATACTCGATTTGGAGCATTTTAAGAACACGCTCAATGTGTTCATTGACGAATGTACATGGCTATCTGTAAAATCTTTCCGCAAAGGTTTTGTGGTTTTCAACCGCAAAGGGCAGGAAATTTCTGCTCTGGACCCGGCAGATTATGTAATCAACTTTCAATCGCCTTTCAGCAAAAAAGACCCGATCAAGTATTCCCATAATCAATTGGACATCACCATCAAGTTTGGTAAACAGGAAAACATTGAAATCATCAAACGTATTGTGGCCATCAAGTCTTTGATTGGGAAAAGTATTCTTGTGCCTACAATGCAAAAAAAGCTGTCTGAGACCATCGAAGGGTATCGCAATCCAGCGGGAGTAGTGGTACCGGGTATCAAGTACCGGATTGCTATGTGGACTTTGAATTTGAGCGATGCCAGCTTAAATGGCAATACATTTTCAGTGAAATCTTCCTTGGGCAAAGACTACAACAACCTGTCGGAGATAATCTCGGAGCTAAAAAAGAAGGTATTTGACAAGTGCTTCAACGAAGAGTATCCCGAGCACCCCAAATACGCTGAAATACTTTCCTCCACCAATATCAATCATGCGCTTTCGGGCATAGCTGATGAAATTACCAATGGAAATTTCAGACAGTTGTCCATGCGAAGCAAAAATTTCCTGAACACGCTAAATCTGCTAAATGCCAATGGAGACCCTGATGTTTCTTCCAATAAAATCACACATCAGATATTGGCCATTGTCAACGCCAAAAACGGGAAAGTAGTAGATATTCAAAAAGAGATTATAGCCGACCTTTCCAAAAAGCCTTATGGACTCGAACCGGAAATCGTGCATTTCCTTTTGGTTTTACTTACCACTTTGGGCAAAGTAGCCCTGAAAGGACGCGGTGGTGATGAAATTGACATTGCCAACGTAAAGGAGAAGTTCAAGAGCATCAGCCAGTTCGAGAATATCATCTATGTGGTGAAGAAGGAAGACCTTTCTTACGATTTTGCACAAAACCTGCTGAATGCCCTTGGGCTGAATGGCTCCAAAATGCTTCAGGAAGCCAATAGAAATGCGGCATTTGTTGAATACAAGAACAAGGTAAAGGAAATAACGGACTCCCTTAAGTCGGTTCAATTTCTAATCCAAAAGCTAGAAAACCGCTCACCCCTGTTCATCAATATTGACAGTGTAAAAGCCAAATTCAATGAAGTGAATGCATTGAATTGGGCAGCGTTGGACATTAACAACCACGCCAAGTTCAACAGCATTGAACATTTGAAAACGGAGTTGCCCCATTTGTCCGAAGCTATCAATACGCTGGAAAGTTTGAAAACAGCCGTATCGGAATACGATAGTACGATTCACCGGGGCATTACCTACATGAAAGATGCCCTGGAAATTGTAGAGCACAATTCGCAACACCTTGAAGACGAGCAGATTCAGAAGAAGCTACAGACTTTTTATTCCGATACGGTAACCATCGTCAAAGACTTTGGCATGTTCATCAACCTGAGTGACCGTTTCCCGATAGCAGGTAAAATAGATGCCTTCAAAAAAATATACGTGCAGGAATTTTACTATCCCGCACTGACCAAAACCATTGGCAATAAAGTGAACTGGGCACCTTTGGAGCAGTTTACCAAAGATCCGAATTTTGAACGAGCCGGATTGCTTGCTAATGCCGCATGCAATGTCAAGCAAAAATTAGATAGCAAAATCAGCCTTTGGACTTCTTTATTGGCCATGCGGGTAAAGTCAACGGATGTGGACTAGCTCTACGATATACCGTTTGACACAGCCAGCAACTTCATGAAGGTGGAACGGGACTATTCGGCCATTCCGATAGAAGCGGCAAAAGTGAGCGATACCCTTAAAGCCATTGCTGACGAGTACGAAAGCACCACCATTCAGGAAGTGCAGAAAAAAGCAGACCAACTCGATTTGGTGAAAATCAGCCCGGAGTACAAAAAACAAATTCAAGAAATCATCTCTAACGGAAAATTCCCGGCAACCATAACAACCCAACTTATGGATGCCATCAACAAGCTGTTTGTGGACATCAAAGTGGTAACTCTTAACCGGGAGAAGCTGATGGACGAAGTGTTTCGCAAAAACGAACTCCTCACCCTGCCGCAGATCAGAGAAGCATTCTTTAACCTGTACAACCAGCTCGAAAGCGACAGCAAGGGCAAGGAAGTACGCTTTAAAATTGAAGACTGATGGCAAAACAGCAACCTGAGCACAATTCGGAAATCCTGTTTTACACCACCGAAGATGGACTGGCCAAGGTGGAAGTAAGACTTGAAAATGAAACCGTGTGGCTTTCACAGGCCCAAATGGTAGAACTTTTCCAGACCACCAAGCAGAACATCAGCCTGCATATCCGCAATATCTTCAGCGAAGGTGAATTGCAGGAAGATTCAGTTGTCAAGGAATACTTGACAACTGCCGCAGATGGCAAAAAATACCGCACGAATTTCTACAATCTGGATGTGATCATCTCTGTTGGCTACCGGGTAAAATCGCACAGGGGTACGCAGTTCCGCATTTGGGCTACCCAACAGCTCAAAGAATACATCATCAAAGGCTTTGTGCTGAATGACGAACGGCTGAAAGAAACCGGACCCACCAACCCCTACTTTGACGAACTGCTGGAGCGCATCCGTGACATTCGCAGTTCGGAGAAGATTTTCTATGCCAAAATCAAGGACATCTACACCACTGCTTACGATTACGACAAGTCCCATACCATGACGGTGGAGTTTTTCCAAAAGGTGCAGAACAAAATGCACTGGGCTATTCATGGCCATACGGCAGCCGAAATCATTTACAATCGAGCAGATGCTACCAAACCCAATATGGGCCTGACCACCTGGAAAAATGCCCCGCAGGGAAAAATCCGGAAAACGGATGTAACCGTGGCCAAAAACTACCTGAACGAAGACGAACTCAAAGACCTGAACCTGATTGTGGATCAGTACCTGAGCTTTGCCGAGCTACAGGCAAGAAACCGCAAGCCTATGTACATGGCCGACTGGGCCAAAAAGCTAAATGACTTCCTGACCCTCAACGACCGGGAAATACTGGAACATGCCGGGCGCATCTCTGCCCAATTGGCCAAGGAACTGGCAGAAGGTGAGTATGAAAAATACCATCAGGCACAAATCAGGGCGCAGGATGCCCAAGAGATGAAAGCCCTTGAAGAAGGCATCAAAAAACTGGAATCACGCAAAAAGAAGAAGTAAGACATGGATTATAAAAAAGACCTGGCCGATAAACTGCCCCAACTTAAAAAAATAGAAGGTTTTCCTATAGGGAAGGATGAAGATATTTTGGCCTTATCACAGCCGCCATATTACACAGCATGTCCCAACCCCTACATTGAAGATTTTATCAAGGAGCATGGAAAGCCTTATGATGAAAAAACGGATACCTATTATAGAGAACCCTTTATTGGAGATGTTAGCGAAGGTAGAAACGATCCGATATACTTATCGCACACGTACGTTACGAAAGTTCCATATAAAGCGATACAAAAATATATTGAACATTATACCTTACCTAATGACATTGTTCTAGATGGGTTTTGCGGTTCTGGTATGACAGGGGTTGCTTCAATTGCATTGGGCAGAACTCCTATTTTATCTGATTTATCCACAATAGCAACTTACATAGCGGTCTCATTTAATGCCACGAAAAATGTTATCGACCTGTACGAGAAATTTACCTCAATTTATAAAAGGTTTAAAAACGAATATGAATGGATGTACACAACCAATCATATTGACGGCCGAAAAGGAATCGTTACATATACAGTATGGAGTGATTTGTTTCTTTGTCCTCATTGTAGTCAAGAATTCAACTTTTGGAAAGAAGGCCTTGACTTTATAGAAAATCAAATAAAAGATAAGATCCAATGTAAAAGTTGCCATGCTGAATTTGAAAAAAACGATTGTGCAAAAAGCTATGAAACCTACGTTGACCCTTTGCTTGGGAAAGAAGTGAAAATTGCCAAACAAGAACCAGTACTAATTAAATATTCTGTAGGCAAAAAATCATATGAAAAGGAGCCTGATAGTTTTGACAAAGAAATCTTGTCAAAAATCAACCAAATTGAAATTTCAGAATGGGTACCAACAGACCTTATTCCAGATGGTCATAATACAAGTCAGCCAATAAGATCACATGGATTTGAAAACGTACATCATTTTTTCACAAAACGTACTTTGGTCATTCTAGCAGCATTAAATAAAGAATTGAATAATGATGAAAAAGTCTTATTGACATCAATGCTAAACAGAGCATCTAGAACAGTAAAGACCTTATTATCTAATTATTTTTCAGCCAGAAAGGGTAAAACTATTGGGGGTTGGGCAGGCACACCGCTAACAGGAACTCTTTATATACCATCAATTTCTACTGAAATATCAATATTGGAATCCATTAAAAACAGAACAAGTTCCCTGTTAGCAATGGAGAATGAAAAGAATAAAATATTTAAGAAAAACAATTTCTTTATAAGCACAAATTCAGTCACGTCCATTCCAATTCCAGATAATTCAATAGATTATATTTTTACTGACCCGCCTTTTGGAGATAATAAAATGTATTCAGAACTGAATTTTATCAGTGAAGCTTGGTTAAAGGTCAAAACAAACAACCTCCAAGAAGCAATTGTAAATAAAGTTCAGAATAAAACAGAAGATGATTACAAGTTACTGATGCGAAAAGCATTTGAAGAATATTTTAGAGTTTTAAAGCCAAAGAGATGGATCACGGTAGAGTTTAACAATTCAAAATCATCTGTTTGGAATTTAATTCAGGAGTCAATAACGAAAAGTGGATTTGTAATTGCACAAGTTTCAATCCTTGATAAGAAGCAAGGAAGTTTTAAGCAAGTTACATCAGCCAATTCTGTCAAATCAGACTTGGTTATATCTGCATTTAAACCTTCCAATCAATTTACTACATCATTTATTGAGAAAACTGGTAAGGACTACGAAATGCATTTTACATTAGAACTTTTAACGAATTTACCTTCAAAACCAGTTGTTGAAAGAACTGATAAAATGCTCTATTCCAAAATGTTGGCCTACTACATTCAGCGTGGTTATGAAATCCGCTATGATGCCAAGTCGTTTTATAGCATGTTGAATCAAAATTTTGTGCAGGAAGATGGTTTTTGGTTTACGGCCAATCAGATCAATTCCTATCTGGAGTACAAGAAGAAGATGAAGCTCGAAGGCATGGATGACGTAAAAGCCGGGGGCATGTACCTGTTTGTTTCAGACGAAAAATCGGCCATCGTGTGGCTGTTCAACTTCCTTTCCGAGCCTAAATCCTTTTCTGAAATTTCAGTGGCTTTTAATCAATTGGCAAACATTCAGGGTGATGCCGTTCCCGAACTTCGTGATTTGTTGGAGCAAAACTTTGTGGCCGAAGATGGCAAATACCGCAGACCAAAATCAGAACCAGAGCACAATCAGATTACCGAAAAGCGGGAGCGGGCTTTGATGCGGGAGTTTGAGTCCTTGTTGATTCAGGCAAAAACCGAAAAGAAGAAAATCAAAGATGTGAGAAAAGAAGCCCTGGTATTTGGCTTTGAAGTGTGCTATAAGGACAAACGTTTCAAAGACATCATGACGCTTGCACAGCGTTTGGACAAAAGCATTTTGGAAAACAGCGGAGAGCTCAACGATTTTGTGGAAGCAGCGCAGATTCAACTGGAAGGAATTTCATAACCCATGCAGTGGCAACTGGCAATACATACGCAGCTAAATCTGGAAGCAAATTCGCCCAAGGTCATTACCGACTTGACCGGGTTGCTTAGCTCTGCTGCATTTCTGGATTGGATCAGTGAAAAGAAAATTTCACATGCCATTGCTCATTCTACAGCTGCACTCGTTTCTTTCGCCTCACAGTCCGACTTACTGAATATCTTCACTTCCAAAACAGATATTCCGGCTTTCGTTACCAATAAATGGCAGCACCGTACCTTTTCATGGGAAGATATCCCGTTAAACGGAAATGCCCAAAAAGCTTTTCGAAATTTATCCCTTGAGCAGCTTATTGATGTGCTAGAAGTAGTTTACAGCACCAATCGACATCAGATAGTGGGTGAAAACGACATTCCTGTCCTTTTGAAAAAAGCGGAACAGGTAAAAGCACAAAAGCGGATTACCGGACTCAAAGAACACATAACAAATTTATTGGAACAACCCGCTAAGGTGGATACACTTTTAGAAGTTGGGAAGCGCTACGGAGAGTTGGTGTACCTGACTTACAAATTCCATCAATCCCTATCTATTGAAATGCAGGCGGGTATTGATGATTGGTCTGCCTTGTTTTTTAAAACGGATGGCATAGAGCAGGCTATGTTTGCCTCAACTCCCAAATCCCCCAAGACCGTTGATAAAATCCTGCCCAATCTCATAGCAAAGCAAATCCCCAAAGTCGCTTTGGTATGTTTCGACTGCATGGGCTGGGCCGAATGGTCCTTATTGAAAGATTTTCTGGCCGATGAAGGATTTTCTTTTGAAGAAGAAAGTCTTTTGGCCATGATGCCTTCCGTGACCTCCATTTCTCGTTCTGCTATTTTTCAGGGCAATAGAGATGTGTATCATCTCAAAACACCGGGAAGAACCACAGAAGCGAAAAGCTTTGCCGCTTTCTTTGACGAGAAGCATTGCCGTTACTTTACCGAGCAAGACAATGTTTCAACCGATAGTTTGATGGGCTACAATGCAGTGAGCTTGCTGTATTCGTTTTTTGATGACCTCTGCCATGCCACCCATTTTCCGCCCGGAGAAAGTACAAAAGCACCATACTTTGAAGCTGTTCAATCTTATTTACGAAAATCAACTGTGAAGCAGGATTTGAATACCCTTTTTGAAAATGGCTTTTCCATCTACTTGTGTTCAGATCATGGTTCCATAGTGGCTACAGGCAACGGAAAGCGATTGGAAAAATACCTGATTGACAACTTTGCCAAAAGAGCCGTTATGATTCCTGCTGAAACGGCAGGATTGATCAACCAGGAAACCATCAAAATCCCCTTTGTGGAAGATAAACTATTGGCACTTCCTGAAGGCAGAACCATGTTTGCCAACAAAAATCAAATTGAAGTAAATCACGGGGGCATCACTGTTGAAGAAATGGTAGTGCCTTTCATAATCATAATGAAATGATTGGATACGATAGACCGATAAAACCGGAATGGATTTACAAGTCATTACGACTTGTAGAAGCTGGCAAAAAGCCGGAAGAATATTATGATGCCTATAATGACATTGCAGTAGAGCTTACCGGAAAAGATGGTCGGAGAAAAACACGTACAGTGCTTTTCAGAACATTCATTTACAGTTTTCAGGAAAGTAAAAGCATCATAGAAAGCAATTTTCTTATAGAACTAAGCAAACAGAAAGACTTCAATTACATGAAGCCGATTTACTTAGCCATGTTCATCATGGATTATGAAATCCTTCGCTATTTTACCCAAACCTATTTCAAAATTTTTGATGCCTCCCAGGAAGTAAGTTCCACAGCTTTGACCAAGAAGATGACTGAAACTTATGGTGATGCCGAAATCATCAAAAGGTCAACACGGTCATTCCTTAAAACCCTTTCAGACTTTGGAATTATAGAACCAAAATCTACCACTACCTTCGAACAAATCAGGAAAGCTAAAATTTCAGAAGAGCAGGTTGCAGACATTTTGAAGCTATTTGCTATCGTAAACCACACCAAACAAATCAACCTGAAAGCACTGGACAAATCTATATTTGCCTATTACCAAATACCTGATTTATCAACCGTGGCAAATCATTTCCATCCAACAAAGTGGGAATACATAAAAGGAGTTGACAGAGAATTATTAATGATGATGTAAAAAGAAAAGCCTATGCACGACAGCCACACACATTGCCAAGCCGCACAAGCCAACGCACAGACCAAAGCTTGGCAAAGAGTGTGTCTGTCCAACCGCACGGCCAAAACGACCGACAAACCAACTAACGAAAAAGAAGCACGATTGCCTAACATTCAAACATTAACATTCATCCGAGTAGACG
>JRYF01001397.1_pt1 | contig 11077 bp, 11 predicted proteins | sample 235331 | NCBI WGS metagenome assembly JRYF01 (sample SAMN03074217, study PRJNA261475) | activated sludge metagenome | biome: Wastewater Treatment Plant; feature: Wastewater; material: Activated sludge; isolation source: activated biomass of a wastewater treatment plant treating hydrocarbon... ... | reverse complement strand
GGGGCGCGCGGCGCTGGCAAGCAGCCCGGCGAACTGCGCCGCTCGCAGAACTGGATCGGTGGCACGCGACCGGGCAACGCCGCCTTCGTGCCGCCACCGCCCCAGCAAGTGGCCGATCTGCTGACGGACCTGGAGCGCTTCGTCCATGCCGCCGACTCCGACCTGCCGTCGCTGGTCAGGGTCGCGCTGATCCACGCCCAGTTCGAAACCATCCACCCCTTCCTGGATGGCAACGGGCGCATCGGGCGACTGCTGATCGCCGCACTCATGGAGCACTGGGGGCTGCTGGCAGAGCCTCTCGTTTACTTGAGCGGTTACCTGAAGCAGCACCAGGCCGAGTACTACCGGCGCTTGTCGGCCATCCGGGGCGACGGCGACTGGGAGGGCTGGGTGTCGTTCTTCCTCGAGGGCGTGGCTGCGGCGTCCGCAGAGGCCGAGCGCAGCATCATCGACGTGGCCAGCCTGATCACGGCCGACCGCAAACGACTGCTGGCGTCGCCCAAGGCGGGGCCGATCAGCTACCGCCTGTTCGAACTGCTGCCGATGATGCCGCGCTTCAGCGTCGAGCACGTTCGCCAGCGGCTGGAGACAACGTTTCCGACTGCCAGCGCCGCCGTCAAGCTTCTGGAAGACCTCGGCATCCTGGCCGAACTCACCGGGCAGAAGAAGAACCGCGTCTACAGCTACCAAGCGTATGTGGAACTGCTGTCTCGCTGACGGGCCGCCGCACCGCAGATTGCGGCAAGACCTTTAAAGGTCTATATTCGTTTCTTGACTATCACAACACCACGGCCATGCGCTACTCATCGCAAGTCAAGCCCATCAGCTACGTGAAGGCCAATGCCGCCGAGGTGCTGACCCACCTTGCTGAGAACCGGGAACCCTTGGTCATCACGCAGAACGGCGAAGCCAAGGCCGTGCTGCAGGACGTGGCCTCCTTCGAGGAAACGCAGGAGACCTTGGCCCTGTTGAAGATCCTCGCACTCGGCCAGCAGGACGTCGAGGAAGGCCGGATCAAACCTGTCGCCGATGTCGTGGCACGCCTGCGCGCGAAGCGAGCCGCGGCCTGATGGCCGGCAAGCCGACGCGCTACGAGGTCCTGCTGACCGCAGGTGCCGAACAAGACCTGGAGTCGATCCACGACTACATCGCCGAATTCGACAGTGTGGCCAACGCGGACCACGTGCTCGATCGCTTGATGGACGTCGTGGACGGGCTGGCCCAGTTCCCAGAGCGCGGCAGCTACCCCAAAGAACTCGTCGCGCTGGGTATCAAGGCGTACCGGCAGACGGCGTTCAAGCCGTACCGAGTGATCTATCGCATCCTCGGCAGCCGGGTCGTGATCTACCTGATCGTCGACGGCCGCCGTGACATGCAGTCCGTGCTGGCGCGCAGGCTTCTGGGCGCTTGACCCGCAGCAACCCGCTCTGCTACTCGTAAGCTCAACAGGTCGTCTTTGCAGCAGGCAACCGCCCGCCACCACCCACGCAAGGGCTCGGATGACCTCCGGGCCCTTTTTCCTTGCCGCTTTCCTTGGGCGGCGCGGGGTTCCGGACGCCTGTGCCGCGGGCGCGGGCGGGCGGTGACGGCAGGATTCGGCCACTTCGCGGGCCAGAGCCATCTCGTTGCTGTGCGCAGCCCGCGGGTACGCGCAGCCCCTGCCCTCGCAGTGTCGATCGCTGACGCGCGGCGGCACATCGTCAACCACGTGACCTGCCGAGATTCCAACGTCGAATGCGGACCCGAGGAATCTTGCTCTATCATGAAACGTCAAGATCGATCATGATGGAGCTGGCCATGACGACCGCCGTGCGCGAGAAGTTCTCCTCCCAGGCCGCGCCCGAGGTGCTGGCAGCGCTGCGCCAGATCGCCGAGAGCCAGGGGCGCCAGTTTCAGGCGGTGCTCGACGAGGCGCTGCGCGACTACATCGACCGGCAGCAGAAGGTGCGCCCTCGCCGCCATGTGATGGCTTCGTTCGCGTCGAGCCTCGACGAGTTCGACAGTCTCTACCGCGAGCTGGCCAGGTAGGCCGTGCCGCGCGACTATCCGACCATGGCCGACGTGCTCGGCATGCATACGGTCCTGATGCAGCGCTACGGTGGCGCGCCGGGGTTGCGCGATCCCGGGGCACTGGAGGCCGCGCTGTTCCGCCCGCAGACGGGTTACTACGAGGACATCGTGGCCGAAGCCGCGGCACTGATGGAAAGCCTGGCGATCAACCATCCGTTCGTGGACGGCAACAAGCGCATCGCCTTTGCGGCTGCCGACGTGTTCCTGCGGATCAACGGCTGGCACCTGAAGCGAGCGCCGATGCTGATCCACGCAGAGATGATGCAGATGTTCGAGTCGGGCACGTTCGACATCGCCCACCTCGATCCCTGGCTGCGTGGATTCACCATCGTCGCGGAGTGAATCCATGAGCAGAGACACCGGCAGCGCGCGATCCCGGCCCGACTCGACAGAAGCCCGTGCGACGGCCAAGACCCGTGACTTCGAGGAAGCCGTGGCCGCGCGTACGAAGACCGACCCGGCCTTCGCCCGAGCCCTGCGGGATGAGGCCATCACGCTGTTCGTCAACGGCGAGCCGGAATCCGCCAAGTCGATCCTGCGCGATCTGGTGAATGCAACCGTGGGCTTCGAGGCCTTGGCCATCGAAATCCACAGGCCCGCGAAGAGCCTGCACCGGATGCTGTCGAGATCGGGCAACCCGCCCCTGAGCAATGCGTCCGCGATCTTCGCCGCCATCAAGCGCGCGCTCGAGGTCGAGTTGCGTGCCCGTGTCATGTTGGCCTGAGCGGATTCCAGGCATCACCGGCGCGCCGATCTCGCGCACCTCGCAAGCCCGGGCAAGCCGTGTTCGCCGTGAGGCTCGACGCCGAATCCTCAGCCCGCCCGGGCCACGCATGACGCCTGACCCCCCGCCGTCGCCCACCCCGCTGGCGCTCTCGCTCACCCCCGCCGGCCATCTGCTGTGCCTGCCGGACGCCGGGGCGCAAGCGCTGCCGCCGTCGCAGCACGACGCGATCGCCGCCGCCTTCGCGGCCGATGCCGGCCAGGGCCTGCTGCACCTGGGCGCAGCGCTCGCCGGCGCGGCGCTGCCGCCGCTGTGGGCGTGGTGGCGCGACTTCGCGGCGCGCTACGTCACCGCGCGCTGCACCACGCTGGAGGGCGAGCCTGTGCCTCCGCCCGACGATCTGGCGCTGGCGCTGCTGATCGCCGACGCGCCGCCGATGCCCGGCGCGGAGTACCTCGCGCCGGACCGGCTCGTCGCGATGTGGTCGACCATCGACGCCGCGCTCGCGCGTGCGCTGAAGGCTTCGGGCGAGTCGCTGCAGGACTTCCTCAAGGCGCGCCATCCGGCCTGGAACCTCGTCGGCCGGGTGCACTTCAACCTGGCCGAGAACCGCAAGGATCCCGACGCGCCCTTCGCCTTCATGGCCACCTACACCACGCGGCTGTCGGCGCACGGCAAGGCGCAGCACCTGCCGCTGTCGCAGGCGCTGTCCGAATTCGCCGGCGGCCGCAAGAAGGCGCAGCTGCTGTCGCTGCTGATGCCGGTGCAGCGTGCGGCCGAGCAATGCGCGTGGATCGCGGCGATGGTCGACTCCGGCGAGCTCTACCACCCCTTGCGCTGGCAGGTGGGCGACGCGCTGCAGTTCCTCACCGACCTGCCCAGGATCGAGTCCGCCGGCATCGTGGTTCGCATGCCGGCGCAGTGGCAGACCGGCCGCCCGGCGCGGCCGAAGGTGAAGGCCACCGTCGGCACGGCGATGCCGTCGAAGCTGGGGCTCGACGCCCTGCTCGACTTCGACATGGAGGTCACGCTCGACGGCGAGCCGCTGACGGCGAAGGAGATCCGCGCGCTTCTGGCCGGCAGCGACGGCCTGCAGTGGATGCGCGGCCGCTGGATCGAGGTCGACCGCGCGCGCCTGTCGCGCCTGCTCGACCGCTTCCGCGCCATCGAGGAGGCCGCGCGCGACGGGCTGCCGCTGGCGCAAGCCATGCGCCTGCTCGCCGGCGCCACGCTGGACGACGCCGCGCCCGACGCCGACTGGTCCGAGATCGGCGCCGGCCCATGGCTGGCCGAGACCCTGCGTGGCCTGCGTGCACCCGATCGGCTGGCCGCCATCGACCCCGGCCCCCGGCTCGCCGCGACCCTGCGCCCTTACCAGCAGGACGGGCTGCGCTGGCTGTCGCTGCTCACCGGCCTCGGCCTGGGGGCGTGCCTGGCCGACGACATGGGGCTGGGCAAGACGATCCAGGTGCTGGCGCTGCTGCTGTCGTTGCAGCCGCAGGGCGAGGGCCGCGAAAGTCGCCCCAGCCTGCTCGTCGCCCCGGCCTCGCTGCTGGCCAACTGGATGCAGGAGGCGGCCCGCTTCGCACCCGGGCTGAAGTGCCTGCTCGCGCATCCGTCCGGGATGCCGCGCGAGGACTTGCAGGCGCTCGACGCGGCGCGGCTGGCCGGGGTCGACCTCGTCGTCACCAGCTACGGCACCTTGCCGCGCCTGCCCAGGCTGGCCGAGGTGCGGTGGCGGCTGGCGATCGTCGACGAGGCGCAGGCGATCAAGAACCCGGGCGCCAGGCAGACCCAGCAGGTGAAGAGGCTGCAGGCCGACGCGCGCATCGCGCTGACCGGTACCCCGGTCGAGAACCGCCTGTCCGACCTGTGGTCGATCTTCGACTTCACCCATCCGGGGCTGCTGGGATCGGAGCGCGACTTCGCCGGCTTCGCCAGGCGTCTTGCCGAGTCGGGCCACTACGGCCCGTTGCGGTCGCTCGTGGCGCCCTACATCCTGCGGCGGCTGAAGTCCGACAAGCGCATCATCGCCGACCTGCCGGACAAGACCGAGCTGACCGCCTGGTGCGCGCTGGCCGCCAGCCAGGCGGCGCATTACCAGAAGGCGGTCGCGGCACTGACCGAGGCGCTGGACGGTGCCGAGGGCATCGAGCGCAGGGGCCTGGTGCTGGCCTACCTGATGCGGTTCAAGCAGATCTGCAACCACCCCTCGCAATGGTTGGGCGATGGCGGCTGGCAGCCGCAGGACAGCGGCAAGTTCGCACGCCTGCGCGAGATCGCCGACACCGTCGCCGCGCGGCAGGAGAAGATGCTGGTCTTCACGCAGTTCCAGCAGGCCACGGCGCCGCTGGCGGCCTTTCTCGGCGGCCTCTTCGGCCGCGAGGGGCTGGTGCTGCACGGCGGCACGCCGGTGGCGAAGCGGCGCGAGCTGGTCCAGCGCTTCCAGGACGACGAGCGAACGCCCTTCTTCGTGCTGTCGATCAAGGCCGGCGGGTCGGGGCTCAACCTCACCGCGGCCTCGCATGTCGTGCACTTCGACCGCTGGTGGAACCCCGCGGTGGAGAATCAGGCGACGGATCGTGCCTACCGCATCGGCCAGCACCGCAACGTGCTGGTGCACAAGTTCGTCTGCCGCGGCACGGTCGAGGAACGCATCGACGCGCTGATCCGCGACAAGCAGGCGCTGGTGACCGACGTCGTCGAAGGCGGCGGCGAAGTCAACCTCACCGAGTTGAGCGACCGCGAGCTGCTCGATCTGGTGAAGCTGGACATCCATGCCGTGGAGGAGTCCTGATGTACGGGGGATGGAAGCCGTATGTGCCGGTCGCCCGGCGGCAAGCCGCGGCCAGGCAGGCGCTGGAGAAGGCGAAGAAGGCCGGGAGCGCCTTCGAGCCGGTCGCGCTGGCCTCGGGCAAGATCGCGCGGACTTTCTGGGGCAAGGCCTGGTGCGACAACCTCGAGGCCTACAGCGATTTCGCCAACCGCCTGCCGCGCGGCCGCAGCTATGTCCGCAACGGTTCGGTCATCGACCTGAAGATCGAGCCGGGCAAGGTGATCGCGCAGGTGATGGGGTCCAGCCTTTACAAGATAGAGATCGCGATCGCCCCGGTACCCGCGGCGCAATGGAGCCGGCTGGTCGATGAATGCACCGGGTCGATCGCGTCGCTGGTCGAGCTGCTGCAGGGGCGCTTGTCGAAGCCGGTCATGGAGCGCATCTGCGCGCCGGGGACCGGGCTCTTCCCGGCGCCGAAGGAGATCCGCCTCGGCTGCTCGTGCCCGGACTGGGCGAGCATGTGCAAGCATGTCGCCGCCGCGCTGTACGGCGTCGGCGCGCGGCTGGACGAGAAGCCCGAGCTGCTGTTCGTCCTGCGCCAGGTCGATGCCGGCGATCTGCTCGCGACCCAGTCCGCGGCCTTGCCGGCCAAGGCGAAGAAGGCGGCGAAGAGCCGGGTGCTCGACGATGCCGCACTGGCCGATGTGTTCGGCATCGAGATGGCCAGCGCGGTGGTGCCGGCCGATAGCGCAGCCGGGAAGCGTGCCGCCGGCCGACCCGCGAAGACCGCGAAGGCCGAGACAGCCGCAGGATCGGCAAGAGCCACGGACAAGCTGTCGGCGCCCCACGCCGCGGCGAAGCCGGCGAAGAAAGCCGCGGCGAAGGCGGCGCGGGCGCCCGCAGCCAAGAAGAAGCCTGTCGCGACGAAGGCCGCCGCGTCGAAGACCTCGCCTCGGCGCGCTCCGAGAGCGTAGCGGCCGGCGCGCGTGGAAGGCGGGCAATCGGGGCACCGGATCGAGAACCCGGGTCGAGATTGACCGTATCGCATGCGAGATACATAATTCGTTCAAACACCAGACCCGACCATGGCCCAATCGACGATGCTGCACGTCCGCGTGGACGAGGAAGTCAAGACCCAGGCTAGCGAGGCTCTGGCGGCCATGGGCCTGTCGGTGTCCGACGCGGTGCGCATCCTGCTCAAGCGCGTCGTCGACGATCAGGCCTTTCCGCTGGAGCTGAAGGTGCCCAACGCCCGGACCCGTGCGGCCGCGCAGGAGGCACGCTCGATGGCGAAGTCGCGTGCCGTCCGTTTCGGCTCCGCGCGTGCCTTGATCGATGAGCTCGAAAAGGCCGGCCAGCAGTAAGCGGGCCGCGCCGCCCCGAGCGTGTGACTACACCAGGGCCTTCCTCGCGGACTGGGAGCGCCTGTCCCGCTCGGGCCGCTACGACCTGAAGCGCCTGAAAGAGGCGATGCTGCTGCTGGTCGCCAACGACGCGCCGCTCGGCCCCGAGTGGCGGGATCACTCCTTGCGGGGCGAATGGGCCGATCATCGCGAGTGTCATATCGGTGGCGACTTCCTGCTGATTTATCGCGTCGACGGCAACTCGATCGTGTTCGTTCGCACCGGAACGCACTCCGACCTGTTCGAGGAATGACTCGGTGATGCACTGCGCCGCACGCGCGGCGCACCCGAACGACCCGCATGGACCACCCCACCCTCGCCACCCTGCGCGACAAGCACCCCGCCTGGCGGCTGCTCGCGTCGCCGCACGCGCCGCTGGTGGCCGCCTTCCTGCACCGCGTCTTCGTCGCGCCGAACGTGCGCACGATGAGCGAGGCCGACCTGGTCGAGGCGCTGGACGACGAGCTGTTCGCGCTGCACGAGCAGCTCGGCGCCGGCGCCTACCCGAAGCGCGCGCAGGAGTATCTCGACGACTGGGCCGCGCCCGACAAGGGCTGGCTGCGCAAGTTCTACAAGCCCGGCACCGACGAGGCGCAGTTCGACCTCACCCCGGCGACCGAGAAGGCCGTCGCCTGGCTGGCGTCGCTGACCGAGCGCCCCTTCGTCGGCACCGAGTCGCGCCTGCTGACGCTGTTCGCGCTGCTGGAGCAGATCAGCGCCGGCACCGAGGCCGACCCCGCGCTGCGCCTGGCCGAGCTGCAGCGCCGGCGCGACGAGATCGACGCCGAGATCGCGCGTGTGCTCGCCGGCGACCTGCCGCTGCTCGACGACACCGCGGTCAAGGAGCGCTTCCTGCAGTTCCAGCAGCTCGCGCGCGAACTGCTGGCCGACTTCCGCGAGGTCGAGCACAACTTCCGCAGCCTCGACCGCAAGGTGCGCGAGAAGATCGCGCTGTGGGAGGGCTCCAAGGGCGCGCTGCTCGACCAGATCATGGGCGAGCGCGATGCGATCTCCGACTCCGACCAGGGCCGCAGCTTCCGCGCCTTCTGGGACTTCCTGATGTCCAGCCGCCGGCAGGAGGCGCTGTCGGCGCACCTGGAGCGGGCGCTGGCGCTGCCCGCGGTGGCGGCGCTGAACCCCGAGCCGCGGACGCGCCGCGTGCACCACGACTGGCTGGAGGCCGGCGAGCATACCCAGCGCACGGTGGCGCGGCTGTCGCAGCAGCTGCGCCGCTTCCTCGACGACCGTGCCTTCCTGGAAAACCGCCGCATCCTCGACCTGCTGCGCGGCATCGAGGCCAAGGCGCTGGCGCTGCGCGCCGCACCGCCGGCCGGCACCGCGGCCGCAATCGACGCGATGGGCGCGTCGGTCGAGCTGCCGCTGGAGCGCCCGCTGTTCACGCCGACCGCCGGCCCCAGGCTCGCCGACCTCGTGCTCGATGCCGGCGAGGCGGATATCGATACCGCGCGATTGTTCGACCAGATCGTGATCGACAAGGCGCGGCTGCGCGCCAACGTCCAGCAGGCGCTGCGCCGCAGCGCGCAGGTCACGCTGCGCGAGCTGCTCGATGCCGCGCCCTTGCAGCAGGGCCTGGCCGAGCTGGTCGCCTACCTCGAGCTGGCGCATGCCGGCCACGGCGCGGCGGCTGCGGACGGCCTGCGCGCCGTCGTCGACGAGACGGTCGACGAGCCGGTCCACTGGCAGTCCTGCGACGCCGCGGGCGACCCGGTCGAGCGCCGCGCGCAGCTGCCCAGGGTGATCTTCACGCGCTAGCCAGCACATGGCAGCGCCTCGAACCGCACGATGACGAGAGACGATCCCGCGCAAGAATCCGCGCCCGACGACGCCCTTCCCGGCGTGCCGGCCGCCGCGCCGCCCGTGCCCGAGCTGTCCAGGCTGCTCGTCCAGCTGCTGAAGGGCGTTCTGTACCGCGACGACGACGAGGCGCTGTGGGCCAGCCTGCTGCGCCTGCAGGCGCGCGTGCGCGAGCAGGCCGCGGTGCTGCTGCTGGACCTGGTGCTCGACGAGGCCGAGGGTTATGCCTTCCTGAAGAGCCGGCCGGATGCGGACGAATCCGACGGCGCGCCGCGGCTGCCGCGGCTGGTCGCGCGGCGCCCGCTGTCCTATCCGGTCAGCCTGATGCTGGCGCTGCTGCGCAAGCGGCTGGCGGAGTTCGACGCCGGCGGTGGCGAGACCCGGCTCGTGCTGTCGCGCGACGAGATCGCCGAGCTGATGCGCGTCTTCCTGCCCGACGGCACGAACGAGGCGCGGCTCGTCGACCAGGTCGACGCGACGATCGCCAAGGTGGCCGACCTGGGTTTCCTGCGCCGTCTCAAGCCCGCGGCCGGCAGCGGCGCCGCCCGTGGCGCCGACGACGGACGCTACGAGCTGCGGCGCATCCTAAAAGCCTTCGTCGATGCGCAGTGGCTGGCCGACTTCGACGCCCGGCTCGAGGTCTACCGCACGGCGCTCAGCGGGGCCGCGCAGGAGAACGGAGCCGGCGATGCTTGAAGCGCCGACGCTGGAGCTGGACTTCGTCGCCGACGACAGCCGGGTGGGCTTCCGGCTGCAGCGGCTGGAAGTGCTCAACTGGGGCACCTTCGACAAGCGCGTCTGGCGGATCGAGCCCGACGGCCGCAACGCACTGCTGACCGGCGATATCGGGTCCGGCAAGTCGACGCTCGTCGATGCGCTGACGACGCTGCTGGTGCCGGCACAGCGCGTGGCCTACAACAAGGCCGCCGGCGCCGAGGCGCGCGAGCGCACGCTGCGCTCCTACGTGCTCGGGCACTACAAGAGCGAGCGCAACGAGGTGACCGGCAGCGCGCGGCCGGTGGCGCTGCGCGACGCGTCGAGCTATTCGGTCGTCCTCGCGGTCTTCCGCAACGAGGGCTACGACCAGTCGGTGACGCTGGCGCAGGTCTTCTGGCTCAAGGATCCGCAGGGGCAGCCGGCGCGGCTCTTCGTCGCCGCACCGCGGGCGATGACGATAGGCGCCGACTTCGCCGGCTTCGGCGCCGAACTCGCCGCCTTGCGCAAGCGGCTGCGCGCGTCGGGCTGCGAGCTGTTCGAGAGCTTCCCGCCCTACGGCGCCTGGTTCAGGCGCCGCTTCGGCATCGAGCACGAGCAGGCGCTGGAGCTGTTCCACCAGACGGTGTCGATGAAGTCGGTCGGCAACCTGACCGACTTCGTTCGCGGCCACATGCTCGAGCCCTTCGACGTCGGCAGCCGCATCGACGCGCTGATCCACCACTTCGACGACCTGGACCGCGCGCACCAGGCGGTGCTGAAGGCCAAGCGCCAGGTCGAGCTGCTGGCGCCGCTGGTCGCCGACGGCGAGCGCCACGCCGCCATCGTGGCCGAGACCCAGCGCCTGCGCGACGACCGCGATGTGCTGCGGCCTTTCTTCGCCCGCCTCAAGGGCGAGCTGCTCGACAAGCGGCTGGCGCTGCTGGCGCAGGATGCGGCGCGGCTGGATGCGCAGATCGAGCGCCTGGGCACGCAGCGCGATGCCGACCGCGCCGAGACCGGCAACCTCGAGCGCGCGCTGCGCGAGCATGGCGGCGACCGGATCGAGCAGCTCACGGCCGAGATCGGTCGCCGGCAGGCCGAGCGCGACCAGCGCCAGCAGCGCGCGCAGCGCTACGAGGCGCTGCTCGCGCGCATCGACGAGCCGCCGCCGGCCGACGAGACGGCCTTCGTCGCGCAGCAACGGTCGATCGGCGAGCGTGCCGAATCGCTGCGCGCGCGCATCGCGGATCTCGGCAACCGCGAGCGCGAGGAGGACTTCGCCTTCCGCCAGGGCCGCGACGAGCACGCCGCGCTGTCCGACGAGATCGACAGCCTCGAGCGCCGCAGGAGCAATATCGACGCCGCGCAGGTGCGCATCCGCGACGCGCTGTGCGCGGCGCTGGCGATCGCCGACGACGAGCTGCCGTTCGCCGGCGAGCTGATCCAGGTGCGCGAGGACGAGCGCGACTGGGAGGGTGCGGCCGAGCGGCTGCTGCGCGGATTCGGCCTCGCGCTGCTGGTGCCCGATGCGCATTACAAGGCGGTCGCCGACTGGGTCGACCGCCAGCACCTCAACGCGCGCCTGGTCTACTT
>JRYF01001648.1_pt1 | contig 11096 bp, 8 predicted proteins | sample 235331 | NCBI WGS metagenome assembly JRYF01 (sample SAMN03074217, study PRJNA261475) | activated sludge metagenome | biome: Wastewater Treatment Plant; feature: Wastewater; material: Activated sludge; isolation source: activated biomass of a wastewater treatment plant treating hydrocarbon... ... | reverse complement strand
CGAAGAGGGCGACTTGGCGTTGCGGGTCGGCTGGCCGTCCATGTTCCGCGGCTATCTGGATGATGAGGAGCGCTACCGGCAATGCTTCGCCGACGGCTGGTATCTCAGCGGCGATTTGGTCCGTCGCGACGCCGACGGCTATTTCTGGTTCGTGGGCCGCTCCGACGACGTGATCAAGACCGCCGGCCACCTGATCGGACCGTTCGAGGTGGAAAGCGTGCTGTTGGAACACCCGGCGGTGGCCGAAGCCGGCATGATCGGCAAACCGGACGCCTACGCCGGGCAGATCGTCAAGGCGTTCGTGGCGCTCAAGCCGGGTCACGTCGCCGGTGAAGCCTTGCGCAAGGAACTGATCGGCTTCGCCCGGACCCGGTTGGGACCGGCGGTGGCGCCGCGCGAACTGGAGTTTGTGACGGACTTGCCCAAAACCCGCAGCGGAAAAATTCTGCGCCGGTTGCTGCGCGCCCGGGAACTGGGGCTACCGCCAGGTGATCTCTCCACGGTCGAAGGTGAAGAGGCGTAAAAATCGGGTTAGTAGGTTTATTCTAATTCGCGATGGTAAGGTTATTGCAGGTCTTTGGTGAGTCCGCGGAGGATGGAAAATCTGGAACGACTTGCTTTTTCCAGGTTCCGATGCGACACTCATGTTGCGGCGCAACATGCCGCTGTCCCAAAGATCAAGTAACGACAGGTTTTGAGCTAGCTTCGCTCGTAGAGGGAAACACCCATGACGACCATGAACAAAGAGCAAATCCGCGAAACGATCCTTCGCGTCCTTGAAGATGTGGTTCCGAACGCCGCCAACCAGACGCTCGAACCCAACATCAGTTTTCACGATCAACTCGAATTGGATTCGATCGACTTTCTGCGACTGATGATGAATCTGGAAAAAGAGTTGAATGTCACGATCTTCGACTTCGACTACCCTAAGTTGTCCACGCTTAAGGGGTGCGAAAACTATCTGACCGAACGCCTGACGCTCGCGGCCTGAACATTATCCCGATCAGTGCCCTGGCCAGCCTGTCATGGGGAAGCAGCGCACGAAAAAAACCGATCCACTGGGGATCGGTCATCGGGTCGAGGCAAGACTTAGGTTGTTTGCTCTAAACCGGAATTCTATGATTGGTGATGCGTGGTAGGTTCTCTACCGGGAATTTGTCGCGCAACCCTCCTTTGGTGGTTTAGGCCGGGCGCAAAAAGCCCGGTCTTTTTTATAGGTTTGGAAGCCCCGCGTTCGGCGGGAACCGCCGGTGGCTTCGTTTTATTCGTTCGATCTAGCGGCGGGCGCATTATACCGGCTGTATTCGATCCCGCAACCCTTTTAGGGTTAAAACCGCTTTGCCGCCCTTTCCACCATCGTCGCCAGTCCGGTCAACGCCAGCGCGCCAGCGATCACCAGCGCCGAAACCCAGAGTTCGCTCAGCCCCTCGGGAGAGAACAACAGCAGGGTGCCCAAGCCAATCATCATCGCACCCGACAACAGCTTCAGCCGCCGCCCTTCCCGCTCTTGCAACTTGCGCGAGCCCAGAGTCCGGACGAAGACCAGCAAGATCACTTGCAACGGCAACACATAGATCCGGCAAGGCGTTAGCGGTTTCCCAGTGCTTCGGCCATCCGGGTGAAGCGCAGCACTCCGGCCATATCCTGGGTCGGAGTATGACCGTGCAGTTCCAAGCCGAGGATACGCGGCCGGCAAAGCCTCGACGAAGGGGCGAGCCATCCGATAGTGCGGGCAGGTTTGCGTCCAGAAGAAATCTAAAGATGCATGCGCGGTTCGCCGTCTGCGTTTCAGGTAACCCACTTCTCGGCTAGCGGTTCGGCCGCCGCCCGTGCGAACGCCTCGGACAGGGTCAGGACCAGCAATAATCCACCCACAGAGCAGCATTTGGTGCCATCCGTGCGCAGTCGAATTGTGGCGTGGCACGATGGCGGTGCTTGTTAGGGCTCCAGCCGTTCCAGCCACCAGCTACCGTCGGCTTGCCGCCGGTAGCGCAACCGGTCGTGCATCCGGCCGTGCCGGCCTTGCCAAAATTCCAGCATCTCAGGCCGGACGCGGTAGCCGCCCCATTGATTCGGCATCGGAATATTGTCGTCCGGATATTGCGCCGCCAATTGCTGGAAGCGCTCGTCCAGGATCGCGCGGCTGGCCACGACTTGACTCTGCCGCGAGGCCAATGCGCCCAGACGGCTTTCGCGTGGTCGGGTATGGAAATAGGCCTCCGATTCCGCACTGGGGATTTTGCCGACCGTGCCCTCGATGCGCGCTTGTCGTTCCAGTTCCAACCACATGAACACCAAGGCGGCATGGGGATTTTCCGCCAGTTGCCGGCCCTTGTCGCTGCGGTAGTTGGTGAAGAACACGAAACCATCAACGTCGCAGTCCTTGAGCAATACTACCCGCGCATAGGGACGGCCGGTCCGGTCGGCGGTCGCGAGGGTCATGGCGTTGGGTTCGGGCAGTTGCGCGTTGAGCGCTTCCCGGAGCCAACGCTGAAATTGCTGGATGGGATCGGGATCGACCTCGGCTTCGCTCAAGACACCGAGGGCGTACTCGCGACGCAATTCGGCAAGGGTTTGGCTCATGACGGATGGACTCCCGCGACTGGGCTTTTGAAATGGAATTATGATTATATCAGTTCGCCATGTCCGTCCCGCGTCAATCCACCGTCGGCGGCGGTTTTCCCTGGACATGGATTCGTTGACAGCCAGTCGGTTGGCCCAGACCATCGGATTGCCGACGGCGACATTNNGCTGATCCGATGCCCGCCATCCTGCTCTCGGCCCTGAACGCCCGTTATTTCCACTCCGCGCTCGGATTGCGTTATTTGTTCGCCAACTTGGGCGAGTTGCAAGCCGACGCCGTCATTCGCGAGTTCATCATCACGCAACGTCCGCTGGACATCGCCGAAGCGCTGTTGGCCGAACAACCGCGCATCGTCGGTTTCGGCGTCTACGTCTGGAACGTGCTGGAAACCACCCAAGTCGTCGCCTTGCTCAAGCGGGTACGGCCGGACCTCATCATCGTACTGGGCGGCCCGGAGGTGAGTTACGAATGGGAAGAACAATCCATTGTAAAACTGGCCGATTACCTGATCACCGGTCCGGCGGATTTGGCGTTTCCACATTTATGCCGACAATTGTTGAACGACGATACGCCGGCCGAACGAATCATCGCCGCCGACCCGTTCTCGCTGGACCGCTTGACGCTACCATATCGGTACTACACCGACGAGGACATCGCTCGCCGGCTGACCTACGTCGAAGCCTCGCGCGGTTGCCCCTTCCGCTGCGAATTCTGTCTATCGGCGCTGGACAAGACCGCCTGGCCGTTTCCGCTGGAGCCGTTTCTCGCCGAGTTGCAACGGCTCCACGACCGGGGCGCGCGCCATTTCAAATTCGTGGATCGCACGTTCAATCTCAACGCCGGAGTCGGCGCGCGGATTCTGGATTTCTTCCTGGAACGGTTGGACGGGCGGCTGTTTCTCCACTTTGAGTTGATCCCGGATCATCTGCCGCAACCACTCAAAGAGCGGATCATTCGCTTTCCCGCTGGAACGCTGCAATTCGAAGTCGGGGTTCAGACCTTCAATCCCGCCGTGCAGGCGTTGATCAGCCGCCAGCAGGACAACCGCAAAACCGAGGAAAATCTGACTTGGCTGCGCCGGCACACCCAAGCCCATCTACACGCCGACCTGATCGTTGGTCTGCCGGGCGAGGCTCTGGCCAGCTTCGCCGCCGGCTTCAATCGGCTGGTGGCGCTCGACCCGCAGGAAATCCAGGTCGGCATGCTCAAGCGACTGCGCGGCGCGCCCATCGACCGGCACACCGCCGCCTTTGGCCTGCGCTACAACCCGCATCCACCTTATAACCTGCTGTGTTCCGATCTGTTGGACTTTGCGACCCTGCGGCGCTTGGAGCGCTTCGCTCGCTACTGGGATTTAATCGGCAACTCCGGGCGATTTCGCCAGACTCGCCCCCTGCTGCTGGGCGACGACCCGTTCGGGCGGTTTCTGAAATTCAGCGACTGGCTGTACGCCGCCACGGGCCAGACGCACCAGTTTGCTTTGGAACGCTTGTTCGATGGACTGTATCGGGGACTGATCGAGACGTTGCAAGTCGCCGAACCCGCGGTGCGCGCGGCTCTCGCGGCCGATTACCAAGCGAGCGGGGCGAAAGGCTGTCCGGCATTTCTCCGAATTGGCCAATCGGAATTGGCCGGACGGAAAGAGCTTGGACCCTCCAAAGTCGCCGCCGCTCGCCAAGCTCGACACCGGTCGGCCGATGCTTGATGTTGCACGGCAACCAACTTTGTTGCAATGCAAAAACAATTTGTCAAGACTGTTGTCCATGGGATAACGATTCACTTTCGTGAGGAAACACAGTCATGATGAATTCAACCCCGGTTCATACGGTCTGTCCGCACTGCAAACGGCCAGTGATCGCGCGACCCGATCAACCCCGGGCCGAGTGTCTGGAACACGGCCCAGTGGTGCCAATGCGTAGCGCCATCGTCAATTGGCTCCCTCCGTCTCCCGCGCGCCTGGCGCCGGCAGCAGTTTAGTCGGCGTGGTCACTCCCGGCGTGACCGGTTACTCCGGCCGCAGGTGGGGAAACAACAGCACGTCGCGAATGGACGGAACGTCGGCGAACAGCATCACCAACCGGTCGATGCCGATCCCTTCCCCCGCCGTGGGTGGTAGGCCGTATTCCAACGCCCGGATGTAATCGGCATCGTAGTGCATGGCCTCGTGGTCGCCGGCGGCCTTGGCTTCCGCCTGCTTGCGGAACCGCTCCGCCTGATCCTCGGGGTCGTTCAATTCGGAAAAGCCGTTGGCGATTTCCCGCCCGCCCACGAACAGCTCGAAGCGATCGGTGACGGTCGGGTCCGCGTCGTTGCGACGGGCCAGCGGTGAAACCTCGGTCGGATAAGCAGTAATAAAAGTCGGGTCGCGCAACTGATGTTCGACAGTCTGTTCGAAAATGTCCAGTTGCACCCGACCCAGGCCGTGGTCTGGCTGGACCTTCAATCCCAGCCCCTCGGCGATCCGTCGGGCGCTATCCAGATCGTCCAATTGCGTGGTGTCGATGGCCAAATTGAAGCGCAGGATCGCCTCGCGCACCGTCAACCGTTGGAAGGGTTGGCCAAGGTCGAAGCTCTCACCCTGGTAATACACGCGGTATTGTCCCAATAGCGCCAGCGCCATCCCGCGCAGCAATTCTTCCGTCAAGTCCATCAGGTCGCGATAGTCCGCATAGGCTTGATAAAACTCCAGCATGGTGAATTCGGGGTTGTGGCGGGTGGACAAGCCTTCGTTACGGAAATTGCGGTTGATCTCGTAGACTTTCTCAAAACCACCCACCACCAGCCGCTTCAAATACAACTCAGGGGCAATGCGCAGGTACAGTTGCGTGTCCAGCGCGTTGTGGTGGGTGATGAACGGCCGCGCCGCCGCGCCGCCGGGAATGGGCTGCATCATCGGCGTCTCGACTTCCAGAAAACCGCGCTGGTTAAAGAACTCGCGGATGTGAGCGACCATGGCCGAGCGCAGCCGGAAGATGGCGCGGGTGGATTCATGTACGATCAGGTCCACGTAACGCTGGCGGTAGCGGGTTTCCTGATCGGCCAGACCGTGGAACTTTTCCGGCAACGGCCGCAACGACTTGGTTAGCAGCCGCAGCGTATCCACCTTCACCGACAGTTCGCCGGTTTTCGTTTTGAACAGCGTGCCTTCGGCGCCGAGAATATCGCCGAGATCCCAACCCTTGAAATCTTCGTACACCCCGTCCGGGACGGCATTCTTCTGGACGAACAGTTGAATGTCGCCAGACATATCGCGCAGTCGAGCGAAGCTGGCCTTGCCCATGATCCGCTTGGCCAGCATTCGCCCGGCGACGCGGACTCGGCGGGAGTCGGCTTCCAATTCGGCGTTCTCTTGCTCGCCATGGGTCGCGTGCAGTTCCGCTGCTAACGCATCGCGTCGGAAATCAATGGGATAGGGATTGCCATGCTGGCGCCACTCATGCAGCTTCTGGCGACGCAAGGCAATCAGCTTGTTTTCGTCGAGGAGGTCTTCGGGGGAATCCATCTTTTCGCTCCTCGGTGATTCACCAGGGGGGATTACGTGATTCAATTCCATCAAACTCACGACCAGTCATCGGACTACAACCCACTCTTCAAGCTGGCTTCGATGAACGCATCGAGATCACCGTCCAACACAGGCTGGGTATTACCGGTCTCAACGCCGGTGCGCAAGTCCTTGATGCGCGACTGATCGAGTACGTAGGAGCGAATCTGGCTGCCCCAGCCGATGTCGGCCTTGGTGTCTTCCAGGGCTTGCGCCTTGGCGTTGCGCTTCTGTAGTTCCAATTCGTACAGCTTGGCCTTGAGTTGCTTCATGGCGGTGGCCCGGTTTTTGTGCTGGGAGCGATCGCTTTGGCACTGCACCACGATATTGGTCGGCAGGTGGGTAATCCGGATCGCCGATTCGGTGCGGTTGACGTGCTGGCCACCTGCCCCAGAGGCGCGGTACACGTCCACCCGCAAATCCGCCGGGTTGATGTCCACTTCGATACTGTCGTCCACTTCCGGCGCCACGAACACCGCCGCGAACGAAGTATGTCGCCGGTTGCCGGAATCGAACGGCGATTTGCGCACCAAGCGATGCACGCCGGTTTCGGTCCGCAACCAGCCGTAGGCATAGTCGCCCTCGAAACGCACGCTGGCGCTCTTGATGCCCGCCACTTCGCCCGGCGACACTTCCAGCAGTTCGGTCTTGAAGCCGCGTCGCTCGCCCCAGCGCAAGTACATCCGTAGCAACATCTCGGCCCAGTCCTGGGCCTCGGTGCCACCGGAACCGGCCTGGATGTCGACGAAGGCGTTGCAGGGATCCAGTTCGCCGGAGAACATCCGTTGGAATTCCAGAGCGGCCACCACCCGGTCGTGATTCTCCAAATCCCGCACCACTTCGGTCACCGTCGCCTCATCGCCCTCCTCGCCGGCCAGGATCAGCAGTTCGGCGACTTCGTTCAAACCCCGGTCGAGACTTTCCAGCCGATCGACCACGGCTTCCAGTTGCGCGCGTTCCTTGCCGAGCGCTTGCGCCCGTTCCGGGTTGTTCCAGATATCCGGTTCTTGCAATTCCCGACTGACTTCGTCCAGCCGCTCGCGCTTGGCCTCGAAGTCAAAGATACCCCCTCAGAGACGCGCAGCGCCCCCGCAAGTTGCTAATCTGATTGAAATAGGAATTGAGTTCCTGCATGGCTGCCGTCATCCGCGCCGCGTTGGCATGAGGGGGAAAATTGTAGCGGTGGGACCGGCGCAAGTCACCCGCCCGCGCCGAAGGTCGGGTCAAGCCGCCGTTAGTGCGTCCTCGGGCGGCAAAACGTCGTAGCCCAAGGCTTCGGCCACCGCCGAGTAAGTGACCCGACCGCGATGGACGTGCAGGCCGGCGCGCAGGTTACGCTCAAGTCTTCCGCGCCACGGAACTGCTCTCACTGCCGACGCTGGACTTCCCGGGCGATCTCCCTTTGCACCAAGCGAGTCATGTCCGACAGCCCTACCGTCAGCGCGGTAAGCACGTCGTCCACGGTAAGAATCCCGACCAGCGTGCCTTTCTCGTCCACGACCAGTAACCGCCGCACCCCCTTGACGCTCATCCGGTTCAAGGTGCGCCAAAAATCGTCATCTTCCCGCGCTGTCACCAAGTCGTTGCTCATAATATCGCCGACGGTGACGGTTTCTGGCGCCAGACTCAGGGCGAGCACCTCGATCACCAGATCGCGGTCGGTGACGATCCCGACTGGATACTCGGTATTATCGCGACGCTCCACCACCACGACGGTGCCGACATGTTCGCGGCGCATCATCCGGGCAATCTCGCTGATTTCCGTGGATCTCTCGGCGGTGACTGTTTGGCGGTTGCAGTATTGGCCCACTGACATGGTCATGCTCCTTCGGATAAAAGGAAACAAGGGCTTGTCGATCATCGACAAGCCCTTGTTTATGGATAAGCCATTACATCCCGGTCTGTTCTCCCAGCAACCTCCCGGAACAACCGGTCAACGCCACGATCACGCGGCTAGCGACTTGCCCTTGGACCCGAGATCCACGAACGCCTCGTTCAACCGTGCCACCATGTTCTCCTCCGCCAAGCGCAGATACTTGCGCGGGTCGTAGAACTTCTTGTAAGGCTTATCGGTTTCTGGATCGACCTGATACAGGAAAGCCTTGGGATTTTCCTTGACGAACTTGCCAATTGCTTCGGAATAAGCGAATTGCAGGTCGGTGTCGATGTTCATCTTGAACACTCCGTAACTGACCGCTTCGCTGATCTTTTCCTTTTCGGAGCCGGAGCCACCATGGAACACCAGATTCAGCGGTTTCGGGCCGGTCGAGTGCTGCTTTTCGATCAGAGCCTGAGAGTTCCTGAGGATTTCCGGGCGCAACTGCACGTTGCCGGGCTTGTACACACCATGCACGTTGCCAAACGAAGCGGCGACCGAGAAATGGCCGATCGGCGCCAGTCGTTCGTAGGCCTGCAACACATCTTCGGGCTGGGTGTAGAGGTGAGAGTTGTCGGCGCTTTCGTCATGTTCGCCGCCGATACCGTCTTCTTCGCCGCCGGTCACGCCCAGTTCGATTTCCAGGCTCATCGCCAGCGGTGCCATGCGCTGCAAAATGCGCGCGCACTCGCTCAGATTGAACTCCATGGGTTCCTCGGAGAGATCGAGCATATGCGAGCTGAACAGCGGCTTGTCGTGCTGCTTGTAGAACGCCTCGCCGTGGTCCAGCAGCGCCTCGACCCAGGGAATCAGACCCTTATTGGCATGGTCGGTGTGTAACACCACGCACACGCCATAGTGTTCGGCCAGCAGATGGACGTGTTGCGCCGCCGCCACCGCGCCCAGTACCTTAGCCTTGAACCCATCCTTCATGCCTTGGCCGGCGTAGAACTGCGCCCCACCGTTGGAAAGCTGGATAATGACGTCGGCGTTGTTCTTCGCCGCGGCTTCCAGCACTGCGTTGATCGTGCTGCTGCTGGCCACATTGACCGCCGGCAGCGCGTAACCGCCCGCCTTCGCCGCAGCCACGAGAGTCAGATAGTCTTTGCCGGAAACGACACCGGGTTTGAGTTGCGCCATGAGAAAATCCTCTTTAGGACAGTGGGTTGGGTTGGAGGTTTGTTGACGTTACGAAGATGATTTCTCGACCGGGGCGAGGATCTAGGTCTCTTCAACCAAATTTAAAGACCCGAATCCTGAATTTTTCAGAAGATTGTCCTGGAGCTGGCGGGGGGACTCGAACCCCCGACCTGATGCTTACAAGGCAACTGCTCTACCGACTGAGCTACGCCAGCCCGTGCCAGTCAGGACGATTATAGTAGACTCTTAAGGGAGCGTTTCGCAAAAACTTCATAACGACAATTGACAACCCTGTCTTTAGTCACCAAAATGTACGACTCAAATTTGGAGGGGTTCCCGAGCGGTCAAAGGGGGCAGACTGTAAATCTGTTGGCTCAGCCTTCGAAGGTTCGAATCCTTCCCCCTCCACCACTTGAGAAAAATCAACCGAATCGGGCGCGGAAGCCGGCGGAGCGCCTCCAAATGCCGAACTCCAGCTTGGCGTATGTTCAGGGCGGGTGTAGTTCAATGGTAGAACCTCAGCCTTCCAAGCTGATGGTGTGGGTTCGATTCCCATCACCCGCTCCAAACTATATCTTTAAAATTAAACAACATGTTGAATAAAGAACATCTTGCAGGCCCATATAGCTCAGTCGGTAGAGCGCATCCTTGGTAAGGATGAGGTCACCAGTTCAAATCTGGTTATGGGCTCCATAAACGCATGTTCCGAACGCTTTGAAACGCCGTTTTTGAATGTGTTCCAAATCTCCGGCTCTTTATTAAGTTTTACAGGGGAGCGCCTGAATGTCCAAAGAAAAGTTTGAGCGCAGCAAGCCGCACGTGAACGTGGGGACGATCGGTCACGTGGACCATGGCAAGACCACGCTGACGGCGGCGATCACGCGGGTGATGGCGGCGCAGTTTGGTGGGGAATTCAAGGCCTACGACCAGATCGACTCGGCGCCGGAAGAGAAGGCGCGGGGGATCACCATCGCCACGGCGCACGTCGAATACCAATCGCCGGCGCGGCACTACGCCCACGTCGACTGTCCGGGGCACGCCGACTACATCAAGAACATGATCACCGGGGCGGCGCAGATGGACGGGGCGGTGTTGGTGGTGTCGGCGGCCGACGGGCCGATGCCGCAGACCCGCGAGCACATCCTGCTGGCGCGGCAGGTGGGGGTGCCCTACATCGTCGTGTACCTGAACAAGGCCGACATGGTCGACGACCCCGAGCTGCTGGAGCTGGTCGAGATGGAAGTGCGCGAGCTGCTCAGCAGCTACGACTTCCCTGGAGACGACATCCCGATCGTCACCGGCTCGGCGCTCAAGGCCCTGGAAGGCGACCAAGGCGAGCTGGGCGAAGCCTCGATCCACCGGTTGGTGGCCGCGATGGACAGCTACATCCCGCAACCGCAGCGCGAGATCGACAAACCGTTCCTGATGCCGATCGAAGACGTGTTCTCGATCTCCGGGCGCGGCACGGTGGTCACCGGGCGGATCGAACGGGGGCGGATCAAGGTCGGCGAGGAAGTGGCCATCGTCGGCATCCGGCCCACGGTCAAGACCGTCTGCACCGGGGTCGAGATGTTCCGCAAGCTGCTCGACCAGGGCGAGGCCGGGGACAACGTCGGGGTGCTGCTGCGCGGCACCAAGCGCGACGACGTCGAACGGGGGCAAGTGCTGGCCAAGCCCGGCACCATCACCCCGCACACCCACTTCGAAGCCGAGGTCTACGTGCTGAGCAAGGAAGAAGGCGGGCGGCACACCCCGTTTTTCAAGGGCTACCGGCCGCAGTTTTACTTTCGCACCACCGACGTGACCGGCGCGGTCGATCTACCCGACGGGACCGAGATGATCATGCCCGGCGACAACGTGCGGGTGCGGGTCAGCCTGATCGCCCCGATCGCCATGGACGAGGGGTTGCGCTTCGCCATCCGCGAGGGCGGCCGCACCGTCGGCGCCGGCGTCGT
>JRYF01002126.1_pt1 | contig 11110 bp, 8 predicted proteins | sample 235331 | NCBI WGS metagenome assembly JRYF01 (sample SAMN03074217, study PRJNA261475) | activated sludge metagenome | biome: Wastewater Treatment Plant; feature: Wastewater; material: Activated sludge; isolation source: activated biomass of a wastewater treatment plant treating hydrocarbon... ... | reverse complement strand
CCTGAATTTTCCCGTCCATTTGAAGAAAAGTGCCGAGCACAAGGTCGCCCTGATCGCAGGTATGCACCGGGTAATCCCGATTGAGGAACAGCCTTTTTCCTTTTTGCTCCAGTTCAAAGGCAAATATGCGGGGACCTCCCTGCTCTTCGGCAATGAGGTAATAGGCAAGTTCGGATTTGACGAGTTTCATATTGGTAAAGACCGCCTGCTCCCCATAGTTTCTGTGAAAACGCGCCAAAGCCGACGGTTTTACTGACAGCCAGTTGGGACGGTTGTATTTTGCAACCTTCACGCACTTGGGGATTTTTTGGGCTTGCGCTGTTGCCTGAAAAGCAAGCAAAATGGCAAGCGCCATCACGATTTTGAAAATAAAGGACTTCATCGCACATTTAATTAAAACGCCGCTTGACCAATTTGATGAATTCTTTGGCCTTGCCACGCCGGCTTTTGGAAGCCCAATCGAACCGGGCGGCCACGTTGCGGATAAGGTAGTCCTTCGCTTCGTCGAAAGACCGGAGCGAGTTCAGTTCGCTGAGCGTTGTGTCGAAAGTCGTCTGCTCACCGCCGAACAGTTCGTTGACAGTGAAAATGCGTTCGTTCAGGCCCATCGCTTTTTTGATGTCCTGAATGGGAAGTTCGCCCAGCTTTTCGGACAATTCGCAGAGGTAAAGGCGAAAAGTTCCTCCAATTCCTCAAAGGCCAGCGCCGGAGGGGCGGGCGCAGGTTGCGGGCGGGGTTCCGGGGGTGCCGGAGCAGGAGCCTCTTTCACGACGGGCGGAGGAGGGGGCGGCGGAGGAGGAGGGGGCGGCGTTATTTTTACCGTAATCGGTGCTTCCTCCCTCGGCGGTGCGACGGGTTCAGGCTTTGGTGGTGGGGGTGGCGGGGACGGAACGGCAGGGGTTGGTTCAGGTGCTCTCATTACCGGCTCCGGCTTGTTCAGCGTGATGCGTGGCGTTGATTTGATGATTTCCACCGGAGGGGCTTCCTGTGGGGCCGCTGCAACGGGCAGGTCGAGAAAAACCTCGTACAATTGCAGCACATAGCTGCGCATGAGGTCCCGCTCAATGGATGAAATGTTCTTCGAATCGGCGCTCATGCTTCTGTATAGCGCGTTGATTTTTTCGAGCAAGATTTTCGCTTTTTGTAGATCCATGTCGTTTGATAGTGAGTGCCCCGAAAGGGGGTAAATCAGCGGCCAGGAAAGGATGTCCGGCATTTTTTTGGTGAAATTGCCCGAAACACTACCTTCGCAGCCATCGTTGTTTTTTTTCAAAATGAAATAAACGTAATGGAGACTGTCCAAGTATGATGCTTGCCTGCACGCCTCCATATTGGCCCCAAAAGTAGCTATTTTGAGCAAATGCTTTATTTTGCTGTTTGTCGTTAAAGCCTTTTCACAAGTATTGGCTCCAACACAGCGCTTGTTCGCAATAAAATTTGCGCTTTTCAAAACAACCAACCCTCTGAAAACCAATTGCGCATAACTTTCATTGTTTTCAAGTTCCCGTCATGTTTCTCGAACCACATTTTAAAGGACAGCGAAGCGGATGGATAGAGGTCATCTGCGGCTCCATGTTTTCGGGCAAGACCGAAGAACTGATACGCCGCCTGAAACGGGCCAAGATCGCCAATCAGAAGGTCGAAATTTTTAAACCCAAGATAGATACCCGCTACCACGAACACAAGGTCGTCTCTCACGATGAAAATTCCATTCTCGCCATTCCAATAGAACATTCCGGCAAAATGCTGGAACTGGTGGGCGATTTCAGTGTCATCGGTATTGACGAAGCGCAGTTCTTCGATGCCGGCCTGCCCGATGTTTGCCAGGAACTGGCCCATCTCGGCAAGCGGGTCATCGTGGCCGGGCTGGACATGGACTACAAAGGCAGGCCCTTTGGCCCCATGCCCAACCTCCTTGCCATCAGCGAATACATCACCAAGGTACACGCCATCTGCCAGCACTGCGGCAACCTCGCTACCCACTCCTATCGACTCGCCGTGGACGAACAAACGGTCGTGCTGGGTGAAAAAGACATTTACGAACCCCGGTGCAGGACTTGCTATCGCATGGGAAACATCCTTAACTTGCGAGCGAGGGGGTAAAGAGAAGGGGAGATTTGATTTTAAAAACAAAAACAACATACCATGAATCAAGCGTATGAAGCACAATTGAATGACTTTATCGAACGGGCACTGCTCGAAGATGCGCCGAAAGGCGACCGCACATCGCTCGCCTGTATCCCGCCGGATGCCCGGTGCAGGGCCAACTTGCTGGTGAAAGATGCCGGTGTACTCGCAGGACTCGAAGTGGCAAAAGCCATTTTCAAGAAAGTGGACGAGACCAGTGAAATCAACTTTTTCATGGAGGACGGGAACCATGCCAGTTACGGCGATGTGGCATTTCAGGTCGAGTGCAACACACAAGCCCTCTTGAGGGCTGAACGCACGGCGCTCAACATCATGCAGCGAATGAGCGGCATTGCCACCATGGCCAACCATTTTGCCTTTGAGGTGGAGGATTTGCCGGTGAAAATTCTCGACACCCGCAAGACCACGCCCACGATGCGTTTCCTTGAAAAATGGGCCGTTCGGCTTGGCGGCTGCCACAATTACAGGGAAAGCCTTTCTGATTGGTTTATGATAAAAGACAACCACATCAAAGCCTGCATGGGCGTGCGGGAAGCCATTCTGAGGGTGGAAGCCTATCAAAAAGACCAGGGCCTCTCGCTCGGCGTGACCATCGAGGTCAAAAACCTCGTGGAACTTTACCAAGTACTGGAAACGGGGAAAGTGGACCGCATCATGCTCGACAACTTTGAGTTGCCGCTGTTGGAAGAAGCCGTCGCAGTCGTCAACAAACGCTTCGAGACAGAGGCATCGGGCGGGGTGAACATCCACAATGTCAGGAAAATAGCACAAACCGGCGTGGATTACATATCTGTCGGCGCACTTACCCACTCTGCGCAGAGCCTCGATTTGAGCTTGAAAATTCTTTGAGCGGCAGGCCGAACAATATCGTTTGGCAAGGTCAACGAAACCGGAACCTGGCCGTTGTGTGCCAAGTTCCGTGTTTCCGTTACATCGAATTGTTCATGGAATATGCCCTTTCAATAGGAGTTTGCGAACCGCTGGCTCGTAAACCCAAAATAAATCCACCCTTTTAGGGCAACGTACTGCCCGCAAACCATTTTTCGGCGGGTACATCTCTTGCATGTTTCTTTGGAACACCAAAAGAATAAAATTGCATTTTATTNNCAAAAAGTAAATTTATTTTTTTACTGTTCCTTTGGGGCGTTTTGAAATGCAAGTTCCGGTTGCCTTTTCACCGGTTTTAAAATTCCTTTTTTCATTTAACAGCTTTGGTGCAAATGCCAGATCGGGGATCAGCCTGCAGGGTAGCTCTTCAGTGTCATCCATACGAGGACGAAAAGCGAAATGATGACCAGCCAAAAGCGGACATCTTTGTAGATAGTGTTTGTTCTTTCCATGAGTATTTTGACCAGGTTCGTTATACAAAATAGGTAAAGCAATGTCACTAACATGGCAAAACATTTTTGGCGTGAGTGTTGAAAACCACTTGCGTAATGACAACAAGAGAGGGTTTCGCCACGAAGTGCGATGCTTGTTTGTTCGTAAGGGAACAGAGGAATCAGCGATGTAAAAAAGGGAGCTTGTGGGGGAGGAATTTTCGGCAATAGCCGTGATATACCCTATTTTTCAAAAAGAGTGCCAACAGGATTTTTCATAATATGCAAGCAGGGGCGGCATGAACGTCATGCCGCCATGATCATGAATTTGTTTTTCCTTCCATTTTCCACCATCATATACTTACCGTGCAGGAGCTGCTCGTGGTTGACAGCAGCTTCCACGCTCGTGATTTTTTCTTTGTTCACGCTCACTGCCTGCCCCTGGACAGCGCGTCTTGCCTCGCCTTTTGAAGGCACGATGGTGGTCTGTCCGGCCAGCAATTCCAGGATGTTCAAACCATTTGCAAGGGTGTCTTTGGCCACCTGGAAAACGGGAATCTCACTGGCCACCATGCTCAGTTCGGTTTCGGTGAGGGCGAGCAGTGCCTCCCGGCCCGCTTTGGCATCAAAGAGCAACTCGGATACGCGCTGCACGGATTTGTAGGCCCGTTCGGAGTGGATGCGGACGGTAAGTTCTTCACCAAGCAAGCGTTTGAGGGCCTGCGGGTTCCCAGCGTGCTGCGCCTCAAGGGCTTCAACTTCTTCTTTTGTTTTAAAGGTAAAATAACGGATGAACCTGGGAATGTCCTTGTCATCAGCATTGATCCAAAACTGGTAGAATTTGTAGGGTGTCGTATAGGATGGATCGAGCCAGATATTGCCCGCTGTGGATTTTCCAAATTTGGTCCCATCGGACTTGGTGAGCAGGGGCGTGGTGATGGCATAAGCTCTTTCGCCCAGGTTCTTGCGGATAAACTCGGTGCCGGAAGTGATGTTCCCCCACTGGTCACTGCCGCCCATTTGCACGGTACAGCCAAGTTCCTTGAACAGGCACTGGTAATCGTAAGCCTGGAGCAATTGGTAGCTGAACTCGGTGAAAGAAATACCTGCATCGAGGCGGTTCTGCACGCTGTCTTTCGACATCATGTAACTGACGGTCAGCGTTTTGCCCACGTCCCGCAGGAAGGTAAGCACATCCATGTTTTTGTAAAAATCGAGATTATTGCGCAGGAGGGCTTGGTTGCCTTCATTCCCGAAATCCAGGAATTTCATCATTTGCGCTTGCTGGCGGGAGAGGTTGGCATCCAGTTCTTCCAGGGTTTTCAATTCCCGCTCTTTGTCCTTGCCGGAGGGGTCGCCCACCCGCCCGGTAGCTCCGCCCATCAGCACGATGGGCCTGTGTCCACTGCGCTGGAACAGGGTCAATATCATGATCTGGACATAATTGCCAATGGTAAGTGCAGGGGCCGTCGGGTCGAAGCCAATGTAACCTGTCCGCACACCAGAGGCCAAATGAGCCTCGGCGCCTTCAGTCATTTGGTGGAGCATGTTCCGCCAACGGAGTTCTTCTATGAAATTCATTTTTGACATTTGTTTGTTGGTTTTTGCTTGTTGATGTTTGAGGGCGGCAAAAATAGCGAACTGGTTCATACATACTTCACCACCTCACAAACAAGCTGCAACAATCCACCTAAAAGTGGTCTGCGAGTGGCTCGATGCCTGATTATTTTGTCAATTGAGGATTGAGCGCCGCAGGTGCTTTTATGGTATAACGGCAACAATTTTAACTTTGCCCGCATGAACCTCCCTTTTTTCATCGCCCGGCGTGTCGCCTCCTCTAACCAGCAGTCCTTTGCCGGGTTGATCATCCGCATCGCCATTGTGGCCGTTGCCCTTAGCCTCTCTGTAATGATTATTGCAACCGCTGTCATTTCGGGTTTCAAAAATCAAATCGGCGAAAAGGTTTTTGGGTTTTGGGGCCACATCCACATCACCAGCACACAGGTAAACCGCACGACGGGAGAGGCAGTTCCCATCAGCAGCCAACAGCCATTCTATCCGGGACTTGATACGGTGAGCAGGATTTCTTATCTTGAAAAACAGCGCATACTCAACTGGGAATTGCCCTTTGACTTTCACAAACAGACGAAAGGCGGCATCCGGCACATCCAGGCTTTTGCGCTCAAACCGGGAATCATCAAGACCAAAAAAGAAATTGAGGGAATCATTTTGAAGGGTATAGGGCAGGATTTTGACTGGTCTTTTTTCGATAAATACCTCGTGGAAGGTGAAAGGCTTGCCCTTTCCGACACAGCCGTTTCGGAGGGAATCATCCTTTCCCTGCAAACAGCCAACCGGCTGGAACTGAAAATCGGCGATAAATTCATCTTCAATTTTGTAGCAGATGGCGAGGTACTGCGCCGGCGCTTCACGGTGGAGGGATTTTACAAAACCGGCCTCGAAGAGTACGACCGTAAATTTGCGCTCGTGGATTTGAAAAAAGTAAGGGAACTGCTGGGATGGCAACCCGACCAAGTGGGTGGTTTCGAGGTTTTTGTCGAAAACCTGAGCGACCTCGACGTGATGACGGAGTACATCTATCTGGAAGAAATACCCGCCAATCTATACTGCGAAAATATCCGGGAAAAATTTCCTGCCATCTTCGAGTGGCTTGCCTTGCAGGACATCAACGAAAAGGTCATCCTCGTCCTCATGGTCATCGTCGGACTGCTCAACATGATCACCGCACTCATGATCCTCATCCTCGAACGCACCAACATGGTCGGCACGCTCAAAGCGCTCGGCCAAACCGATTGGGGCATCCGAAAGATCTTCTTGTACCATGCGGGATTTATTACTTTAATGGGTCTTTTTTTGGGAAACCTGATCGGCATCTCCTTCTGCCTGCTCCAGGAAAAATATGGCTTCGTTCGCCTTAGCGAGGAAAACTACTATCTGCCCGTTGCTCCCATCGAATTGAACCCACTGACCATTCTAGCCCTGAATATCGGAGCACTAATTATTATCATGGCATTCCTAACAATTCCATCCTGGCTGGTCACCAAGATCAGCCCCGTGAAGGCAATAAGATTTAAGTGAGCAAACATATTTTTATGATAAAACTTTGAAAATCAACATACTATGGCAAATATTTACGACCGGATCATCAAGGAAGTCATAGAACCCATACTTCCCTCCCTTGCACGCATTGCGCTTAAATTAAGCTACCTAAATGTCAAGAAGATAGAGGATAAAATACAATACACCCTGGAACGGGAAGGCGACCATCTTACGATGCTCGTGTTCGAAGATGAAAGCAAAAACCAGATCATGCACCTCGAATTTCACCTGCCCGACGAGGACATTGCCGATATTATGCTCCTGAAAAAGGGTATGTTGACCGTTATTTTCAAACTGCCGGTCTTACAGTATGTTCTATATTTGGGCAGCAAGAAAAAGTTGAAAAATCTGAGGTCTTTCTTCAAAGATGCCAACACGGAACACAAATTCGAGGTTGTCATGGTCAGGGCAATTGACTATCGCCTATTCCTTGAAGCCGATGTCCCCGAAGCAGTCATTTGGGCCATTCTCGGAAACCTCAAGGGGCAAAGACCCGAAACGGTGATAAGAGAGATTTTGCTTCGCGTGGACCAGTTATCTAAAGACAAGATAGAACTTGGCCAACACCTCCGCCGTTTGGAGATATTGAGCAAGCTCCGTAAATTGCAAACTCTATTCATAAAAATATCCAACGACATGTCATTTCATTATGATCTATCAACCGATGTCCGGTACAAACAGGGCAAAGCAGAAGGCAAAGCAGAAGGCAAAGCTGAAGGCAAGGCTGAGGGCAAAGCTGAAGGCTTGAACGAAAAAGCCCGAATCGCCGCTACCAAAATGCTGAAAACGGGGAGGTTTTCCCTCGAAGAGATAGCTGAGTTCCTCGAAGTGGATGTTGTTTTTGTGAAGAAAATTGAAAGAGAACTGAAAAAGGGCGACACGAAAAAGCCCGTTACCGACCGCAAAAAAAATGGGTTGAATGGAAAAACCCATGAACCTAACGAGTAACAGGTTCTCTTCCAAGATGCAAGCCACTTACCTCCCCTCCCCTCTCCCATGCACCACGTTCAAGATGGACGACATCACGGGAGCAATGTTCTCGATGTTGTGCCGCTGTGGCAGATAAATGTCAAAATACCTTTCCTCATTTTGCAATTCACCGTTTTTGAAAACGGAAACACCGGGTTTGCCGTCCTGAACGAGCAACCTCAAGCCGGGATATTCGCCTGCCTTTGTATCCGGTAAAAGCCTCATGCCGTTGTTGCCGGGATCAATGCTTTTCAGATTGACCTTGTAAAGCAGGGTGTTCCCGTCCACCTCGTTCTGGACAGACAAGGTAAAGTCCTCGTCAATGGAGGTAGTCACTTTGCCGATGCCCGGCATTTTACCTTGCGCACCATCGTATTCCTTTTGCAGTTTGGTCAAGGTAGCCCTCACCCTGCCGAGATAGTCCGATTCATCAATGGCGTTGGCCTTCAGTTGATCAACGACAGAAGAGGCCGGCTGGGTAGTGGCCGTATTCTCGGACACGGAATCCTGTGCTTCTTGTGGCGAATCGGCGCATGATGCGAGAAACAACAGAACGAGACAGAACGTGAAGATGAAGGGTCTAAACATTATGATTGAGTTGATAGTGGTTACTTCCTGGCTTCCGGGATTTGGCTCAGCGCACAAAACCCTGCAAAACATCATCATTGTTGGCGACGAGATAAAGTGATTTTCCATTGGCCAATTTCACCGTAGCCATATATCTGGCGGCTCTCGTGGCCGCAAACCCGGAATGGCGGGCAGGCACGGGAGCAAAATTTCCCTTGCCGTCGCCGGTCAGCAAGAGGCCATTGGAAGCGTCATAACGGCCGGTTTCCACATCGGGGGAGTAGCTGTTGCCGGCCAACAGGATATCGAGGTGGCCATTGCCATTGAAATCTTCAATGATGACGTGGTTGACGGGAGCCACCTGCGCCTCCTTTGGGAGCGGTTTGGCGACGAACCTGCCCCCCTGATTTTCAAAATAAGTCGTCGTAAAAGTACGTGCTTCAAATCGCTGGGCCGATTCCAGTTCGCTTTTTGAAAACACTTCTTCGAGCGTAGCCTTGCCATAAGCCCCATGCCGCACGAATTTCTTTTTCAAAACTGGCATCTGCTTGATCATCATGTCCCGCAGGGGCAGGGGGTACAGTTTGCCGCCATTGTAATAGGCCAGCACTGGGTCGAGGCTGCCGTTTCCGTCAAAATCTTTTGAAAAAAGCAACAACGGTTCCTTGTCGCTTGCCCGCAGGCGAGAGTTCAGGCCAAGATTGCCGACCACGAGATCGAGGTCGCCATCACCGTCGAAGTCGGCAGCACGGATGCAGTTCCACCATCCGTTGGTTTGTTTCAATCCGAATTTTTCGGTTGCGTTTTCCAACTTGCCGCCTTTGTTCACAAAAACCGTCACGGGCAGCCACTCGCCCACTGCCAAGAGTTCTTCTTTGCCATCCCCATCGAGATCGGCCCAAAAAAGGTCCCTGATCATGCCGATCTGGTTGAGGCCGGGAGCTACCTGGGCACAAACCTCCGTGAACTTGCCCCCGTCATTTCTCAAAAGGCAAGTCAAAGGGGCCGTCGGGTAAGCACCCGGCACGACGAGGCCGCCCACAAACAGGTCGAGATCGCCGTCCTGATCGTAATCGAATGCCGTGACGCAAGAGCCGCTCGCCCGTATTTCCGGCAGGGTGCCCTGCGGGGCTTTCGTGAAATTGCCCTTTCCGTCGTTAAGGTAAAGCCTGTCCTGGTAATTGGCTGACCCGGCATCGTAGGTACTGCCACCGCTGGCCACATAGAGGTCGAGGTCGCCATCGGCATCGGCATCGAAAAACAGGCAGCCCATGTCTTCGAAGGGTGCATCCGGCAACCACGTAGCATTGGAGCCACGCTGGAACGTGCCGTTGGCATTTTGGACAAAAAGCACACCTGCCTGATCCCTTGCACCACCGATGTAAAAATCTTGCAGGCCGTCCCCGTTGACATCGCCGACGGCAATGTAGGGGCCGAGGTTGGAGAATTTATGGGGCAGGAGGCGCTCCCTGTTGAAATCAATGAAATCGTCCTCGATGTGCCGAAAGTCAATGCCCAGGTTTTTGGCAGCCTGAAAGAGAGGCGTGGGAGCGGGCAGTTCCGACCATTTGCCCGCCACGGCATCCCGGTGATCGAGTACGAGGCGCTGGTTGGCCTTCACGTTTTCCAGCACCTGGATTTTCCCGTCGGAAGGCCATTGTATTTCCAGCTTATCAATCGTGGAAACATTGCCCAGACCGAAGTGCAAAAGACATTCCGACGAAGAAAAGAAACCCCGCACGGGGGTCAATTCCTGATACTGAATAAGACCGCCGTTGTAGGTGATGCGGGCACGGGCACCAACGCCATCGGGATTTTGGGTGCTGCCTTTAAGTTTTAATTGAAGCCAATTGCCAAGTTGCCTGTCGGCAGTTTTGTTTTGGTAAACGAGCACGTCGCCGTGAATCTGGTTCACGATGAGGTCGAGGTCGCCGTCGCCATCGAGGTCGGCCCACGCACTGCCGTTGGCATAAGATGGATGTGCCATACCCCAATTGTTGACCACATTCTCGAAATGGAGGCCATCCTTGTTTTTGAACATATAATTGAGCAGCGGCGTGGAAGGAATGAGCTTGAGGTAATCGTCAATGGAGGCAAAGTTTTTCCGATTAAGCCCTCCTGCTTTCATCACAGAATCCACCGTATAATTGAGGTAATCGAGGTTGGAGATGTCCCGGCGATAGCCATTGGTGATGTAAAGGTCTTTTAGGCCGTCGTTGTCGAAATCGGCAAAGAGGGGACTCCAGCTCCAGTCGGTATTGGACACACCGGCCAGGGTGCCTATTTCACTGAACGGCGCAGCGTCGTCGCCCGGTGGCAGGCCGGTGTTCAGTTGCAGTACGTTGCGCATGATCTGGTGGCCATAGCCAAAACGCACGAGGTTGTTGTAGCGGTCGAGGAGCATGGTGGTCATCAGTTCCTTTTGCCGCTGATTGTCCTCGGCTATCATGTCGAGCGCCACGAGGTCAATGAGGCCGTCGTTGTTGACATCTGCAATGTCCACGCCCATGGTGTGGTTGCTGGTATGTCGGAAATAGCGGTCCGTTTGTATGGAGAAAGTGCCGTTTTTATTGTTGATGTAGAGCAGGTCGGGTTCGATGTAGTCGTTGCCGACAAAAATGTCGAGGTAGCCGTCGTTGTTGAAATCGGAGACGGTAGCGCTGAGTCCCCAAGCCCGGTTTTGGATACCGGCCTTTTGACTCACGTTCGTGAACTTGCCATTGCCGTCGTTCCTGAACAGTTTATCGGATTCCCATTCATCAAGGGGAGCTGTGTTTCGGATGTAATTGTTGCCATCCTGTGTGGCCCTGATGCGGTTTACTTCCTTGAAATCCACCGGGTGGTTGAGGATATAGACATCGAGATCGCCGTCGTTGTCGAAATCAAAAAAGTTGGCGTGGTTGGAGGCCGATCGGTCGGCGAGGCCATATTCGGCGGCCCTTTCGATAAAAGTCAGATCGCCGTTGTTGATGAACAGCAGGTTGGCC
>JRYF01000978.1_pt1 | contig 11121 bp, 8 predicted proteins | sample 235331 | NCBI WGS metagenome assembly JRYF01 (sample SAMN03074217, study PRJNA261475) | activated sludge metagenome | biome: Wastewater Treatment Plant; feature: Wastewater; material: Activated sludge; isolation source: activated biomass of a wastewater treatment plant treating hydrocarbon... ... | reverse complement strand
AAAAAGGGCAATTGGGCCATGATAAATGCCCTGTTATTGTTGCCCGGGTCAGAAGGTTTGGAATTGAAACAATGAAGTACAAGAAGGCAGCCCCATTTCTTGTTTGCACTAAACCATGCTTTGCTTATTTTTGGAAAAAATTTCAGTGCTCACCATGGCAACAACTACCCAGGCATCATTTCTCTTGCCGGTTTCCTTCGCTGAACGCCTTGCGCTGGAGGATGAAATCCGCATTCCTGCCACACTGGACGAATACCTCGAATTTGCGGAGCAGGCAGAGTACAAAATAGAATACTCACTTGGACACATCGTATCTATGGGACAAGCCACAGACGCACACGAACTCATTTGCCCTAATATTGCCACCATCCTGAACAACCTATTCGCTGACGACCCGGAGTTCCGGGTTTATGGTAGCAACCTCGGTGTGTTCATACCCAAAACAGAAGCCCACTACAAGCCTGATGTTTCTGTTCTACGCACTGCACCTCAATTCAAACGGCATAAAGTGAAATCAAAAACCTACAAATCCGTGCTGAACCCCCTTGCCGTGTTCGAGGTCTATTCTGACAGCACCAAAGAATACGACGTGTCCGAAAAACTGCCTAATTACAAGCAATGCGAGTCCTTGCGGTACATTGTTTTTGTCCACCAAAACAAACCGCTCGCGACTGTCTATTCTCGTCCGGACGAAAAAAATGTGTGGCAAGAACAACAATTGGAAGGCTTGGATTCGTCCTTCGCTTTTGAAGGGCAAATTGTCTCGCTGAAAAATGTCTATAAGCGGGTGGTTTTTTCGGGCTACAATGGCAAGCAAAAAATCAAGGTTTGAACATCCCAATCAATCATTCTCCACCTTCACAACCACCGCCACTGCCCGCCTGCCGTCCAGTTCCTCAGCCCTCGTCCGCATGGTATCTTTTTCATAAAAGACAGACTCCGACGGCAGCAGCAAATCGCCGAATACCTCCTGTAGCCGGGCCATGAATGTTCCCTGCCGCTCGTCCCGCATACGGACGACCCGTTTTTGGAAATCCTCGATTTTCCGGTCGGAATACAGCACCACGGTGTGGTCGTCGAGGAGTTTTTCCCGCTTGAGTACACGGTCGTTTCCAGGTATGATTATTCCGGCTCCGCTGGTCATTTCGACCTCTCTTTTGAAAGCCCCCGCGTCGTAGAGCAACCCCGTGCCGAGGTCAGCGGTAGGTTCTTCCTGTGCATGCAACAGGACAGAAGCAAACACGGGGTAAGCGATAAGGAGGATAGTGCCTTTCATTGCCAATGATTTTTTTGGCAAAATTCAGGCAAGTACACTGGATGGGAAACTGCATGATTATGTAGGGTAGGGGGTAAGTCCCCAACATCTTGTTCAGGAACTGAGAAACGTGTCCGAAATAAAGTTGTGAATCGCAACGGAAAATGACAATGATAATCAAGTGCCGGTCAGGTTCCCGATTCGTCGAAATGTGGTACAAAATAGGATGGGTCATACTTGATAGTAAACGATTTTTTCACAAGGCTGTCTAAAAGACCGATTATTCAGCATATCATTGGCCCTGCTTTTTTATCTAAAAAAGAGTCCCCTCCGAAAAGTCATTTCGAGTTGAAGTACATTGCACAGGCAGAAGAATATTTAGATAGAGAATTTTATTTGGCAACAATAAAAAAAATAAGATCACATTTTGGGCCAGCCGGAGGCTGGCCCAAAATGTGATCTTCTCTCTTTTTTCGGCGGCGCAGCCGCCGAAAAAAGAGAGAAGTTATTTTTTAGTAACGGGTTGAAATTAAAGTATCCAATTTGTGTTGAATTTCAGGCTCGGAATAAGATTACACCTCAAAATGGCCGCTCAGCAAGAAGCTATGCGGCAAGACATGGGTGGCCATTTTGAGATGTCACCTTATTCCTGCTCGATTAGCCATTGAGAACTTTATTTTTGAACCGTTACTTGAAAGAAAAATTTTGTTTCAAGCAAAATTCTCTCTCTGTTTACTTTTTTCTCTTGTACTGATTTTTCGGAGTGGATTAATAAACATCCCTGGAGATTATGATAGTAGTTACAGGTGCGGCCGGCTTCATAGGCAGTTGCATCGTCAGGAAACTCAACGACGAAAACCGAACGGACTTGATGCTCGTGGACGACTTTTCCAATCCCTTGAAAAACAGGAACCTGGAGGGCAAATCCTATCAGGCCAGGATTCATCGGGACGACTTCCTGCCCTGGCTCGAAAGCCATGCCGCACAGGTCAGTTTCATATTTCATCTTGGTGCCCGAACCGACACGGCAGCGCGGGATACCGAACCCTTTGACCGTCTCAACCTGCACTACTCACAGGACTTGTGGAACGTTTGTGCCCGGCACGGCATTCCCATTGTTTTTGCCAGCAGTGCCGCCACTTATGGCGCAGGCGAACATGGCTACGACGACCGGCACGATGTCGTCCCTTTTCTGAAACCCCTCAACCCCTACGGAAGCAGCAAAAACGACTTCGACCTTTGGGTGCTGCAAAAAACCGCTGACCCCTCCGTTGCCCCATCTCCCGCTTCCAACTCCCCAAACCCGCTTCCTCCTTTCTGGGCCGGCTTGAAGTTTTTCAACGTGTTTGGCCCAAACGAATACCACAAAGGCCGCATGGCCAGTGTCGTTTTCCAGACCGTGAAGCAGATCAGGGAGACGGGCAGCATGAAGTTGTTCCGCTCGCACCGCCCGGATGTGGCACATGGCCACCAGCAACGGGATTTTATTTACGTGAAAGATGTGGCCGAGGTGTGCTGGCATTTTTTCAACAACAGGGAACACAGTGGCCTTTTCAATGTGGGAACCGGGCAAGCCCGCACTTTCTGGGATTTGGCCGTGAACACGTTCCTGGCGCTGGACCTGGAACCCAACATTACCTTTGTTGATACACCGGCGGATATCCGGGCCACCTACCAGTATTTCACCCAAGCCAACATGGACAAACTGCGGGCCGCCGGATATGCGCACCCGTTTTGCTCACTGGAAGAAGGTGTGGAGGATTATGTGAGGAATTATTTGGCAAATGGCGTGATTTGGTAGCAAAAGGGGCGTTATCCCGTTTGGCCAAACCTCGTCTCATAAGCATACAACGCAGCACCCGTGATGCCGGCCTGGTTGAAAGCCCCGGCGGTCGTCACTTTTGTTTTCACGTCAATGTAGGGTGAAAATTGATCGAAATCGTTGCTGATGCCGCCGCCGATGATGACAAGATCAGGGAAAAAGAGGCGCTCTATATGGTGGAGGTATTCGTTGAAGCGCTTGCCAAAACCCACCCAGGTCATTTCGTATTTTTTTCGTGCCGTATTGGAGATGTAGTGTTCTGCTACGAAGCCGTGCAGGTGCAGGTGGCCGAGTTCGGAATTGCGCACCAGGTGTCCATCGGTGAAAAGTGCGGAACCGAGACCACTGCCGATGGTGATGAGCAGTACCGTGCCTGACTGGCCCCGGCCTTTGCCATAGCGCATTTCAGCCATTCCGGCTGCATCGGCATCATTTAAAGCCACCACATCGAGGCCCGTTGTACCGGCGAGCAGGGTTTCTATGTTCGTCCCAATCCAGCTTTCGTGGATGTTGGCGGCGCTGTATGCAACCCCGTGACTGACAATTGCGGGGAAACCACAGCCCATCAATTTGCCATTGTAGCCGGTGAGTTTGGCCACTTCTGCCACGACCCCTGCCACCGCTTCGGGCGTTGCAGGCTTGGGGGTGGAAAGTTTCACGCGCTCTGTCAGCAGCGTGCCCTTTTCAATGTCCACGATGGCTCCTTTGATGCCGGAAGCCCCTACGTCAATACCCAGGATGTTTTTCGTTTCCATGTTATACCATTATTCGTTGAAAATTGGACCATTATCCATTGACCATTATCCATTATCCATTACTTGACGACCCTGATCTTCATTCTTACGTCCACCATTGGCCGGTCGCCGGGGCCGGTTTCCGAGGCCGCAATTTTATCAATCACCTCAAGCCCTTTTATCACTTGCCCAAAAACGGTGTATTCCCTGTCCAATTGGGGCGAGCCACCCATTTTCAGGTACTTTTCCTTTTGGCCTTTGGTGTAGCGGATGCCTTTTCGGGCCTCCATGGCATCCAGGTCATCCTGTGCAAGGGGCCTGCCCTGCACGATGTAAAATTGCGAACCGGAGGATTCCTTCTCCGGGTTGGCCTGATCGCCCAGCCGTGCCGCTGCAAGTGCCCCTTTAAGATGGACGAGCGAATCTACAAATTCCGCCGGAACTGTATAGGCTGGGCCACCCATTCCGAGTGTTTGCCCGGCCCGGGCGTTGCGGGAGGTGGGGTCGCCTCCTTGTATCATAAATCCTTCGATGACCCGGTGGAACAGCAGTCCATCATAGTAACCTTCTTCAGCGAGTTTGATAAAATTGTCCCGGTGCCGGGGCGTCGCATCGGAAAGCCGCACGATCATGTTGCCGAAGTCGGTCTCGATTTCGACGAGACAATCGAGCGGGGCGGTCACTTGGAGCCGTTGTTCCACGACCGATTTTTTGCGGCCTTTTTCGGCGGTCAATTTTACGGAATAATTGCCAGAGGAACGATAGGTATGGTTGGGAGATGCTGTGGTGGCGGTTTGGCCGTCGCCGAAGTCCCATGTATAGCCATCGGCTTTTAGGGAGGTATTTTCAAAAAAAACGGTTGCGGGGGCTACCAATTTTCCATCGTTATCGCCAGCAAAGGTGAAACTTGCCACGGGTTTGCCGCAGGCAAAAAAGAGAAGAGCGGTTGTGAGCAGGTAAAACAGTCTAAGTTTCATGATCCGGAGGTTATCGGATTTGGCCACACTACTGGACATTTTTACGAAAGAGAGAACTTAGGGCTAACGTTTACCAAACTTTTGGAAGTTTAGTAAACGTGAATCTAAAAAAATGTCCAGTAGTTTGGGATTTGGCTTATGAATCGGGCCGGAGTGTTTTGCGTCATTGGGGCCATTTGGGGTCATTTCATCCCTTCCCGACGAAAGATTCGGGACAAGCTATCCCCCAGACCTATTCAGTGTCATTGTGGGTCATTGTGCATTATCCATTATGCATTATCCATTAATCTCATCTGGTTTTCTTGGTGATTTTTCCATCGGGCGAAATATCGAGCGGCGTATCGGGAAAATCTTTGGCCGTCAGTTCCTTGATTTTGGCGATCACGCGTTTATCGGGGTCAATCTTCGGCCCGTGTGTTTTTTGCTGGTAGGTGGGTATGATTTCCCCTTTCACGAAAGCCCCTGTTTTGTCGGTATAGACCTTGAGGATGGGGGCAATGCCCGCCGGGCCGCTCAGGCTGAAACGGCCATAGGTGCAAAAATTGCCGAGACTGTAGGCGATGATGCGGCCCTTGTAAAGTTCGATGGCACGGGTCACGTGCGGGCCATGGCCGAACACCACGTCCGCTCCGGCATCAATGACGGCGTGGGCAAAGGCATGAACGTCGCCCCGGTTTTCGCCCAGATAGGTTTCGCCGCGTTTGGGCACGTTTTGATGGTCGGCTCCTTCCGCGCCACCGTGAAATGAGACGATGACGATGTCGCACTGTTTTTTCAGGGAAGCGACGATTTGTTTTGCGCGGGGAATGTCCCGGATGTCGCAGGTACCGACGTTGGGAGCGAAGGCACAAAAGCCGAACTTGCAGCCGCTGCGCTCAAAGATGGCAGTTTCGTCTGTACCGGCAAGGCCGGCAAACTCGATGCCCGCCGCTTTCAGTACCTCCTTTGTCCCCTTGCGGCCAACGGGGCCGAAGTCGCCGGAGTGGTTGTTGGCGAGGCTAAGTACATCGAAGCCGGCATCGGTGAAATGCCTGACATAGCTGGCCGGTGTGCGGAACACGTAACATTTGCTCATGTCTTTGCAGGTCTTGGGCGTACCTTCCCCATCGAACATGGTTCCTTCGAGGTTGCCGAAAGTCACATCGGCGTTTTTCAGAATGTCCCTCACGTCGGCGAGCAGATCATTGCCGTCGTTGGGCGGCAGGTACGACTTCGAGGGATAGTTGGTCCCCAACATCATATCGCCTACGCCGATAATGCTGATCAGGGTTTCCGATTGGGAAAACAGGTTGGCAGGGGCCAGAAACAGCAGCGCAAAAAAAAGACTTCCGTAGGGGAAGCCTTTTGAATTTTTTTTTTGAAACATAAACTAAACTATGGAAAAAAACGAGACAACTTGGTGGTTTTTAGTTTTGATTTTATCAAGAAAGAGGATGTATTCTAATCAGGCAGCCAAGAGCGAATTTGGCTGATATTAGTCGAACGACTGGTTTTCCAGTTCCGACAAGCGCACGAGTTCTTGGTATTCTTTCGGCGAAAGGCCGTCGAGCACGTAATCAATCGGGTTTACGGGCTTGCCCTTGTAGTGGACTTCATAATGGCAGTGAGGGGCAGTGGAAGTGCCAGAACTGCCGACCTTGCCGATTTTATGGCCTTTTTTAACTTTTTGACCCACTTTCACGTCCACGCTGTGCATGTGCCCGTAGAGGGTTTTGTATCCAAAACCATGGTCAATGATTACGTGAAGCCCGTAACCGCCCCGGTTGTATTCCACCTCGACAACGGTGCCATCGCCGGTGGCTTGTATCGGGGTGCCTTGCGGTGCCGAGAAGTCAATGCCGGAGTGCATTTTCATGATTTTGTGGATGGGGTGCAGGCGGTAGCCAAAGCCGGAGAGAAGTTCCACGCCCCGGTTGAGTTTGTCGGAGCGCACAGGCTTGATGGACGGGATGGAGGAGAGCATTTTCTCCTTGTTCCTGGCCATTTCCTCGATTTCATCAAAGGATTTGGATTGGGTGACCATTTGGCGCTTCAACTTGTCCACGCGCTGGCGAAGTTGCGCCATAAGGTCGCCGGAGCGGCTGAAGTTTTGCAGTTCGGCATAGCGTTCCGAACCACCGACGCCTGCTTCCCAGATGTTGTCGTCAATGGGGTCCATTTCGAGCACCATCCGATGGATGCGGCGGTCTCTGTCCTGGATGTTGGCGAGTGTTTTGGAGAGCAGGTCGAAGTCGCTCTGCATGACGCTCAATTCGCTCTTGAGCTGATTGATCTCCTTAACGTAGATTTCCTCGTGTGGGGATGGGAAAAACTTCCATCCGGCGAGCGTCAGCAAAAGGCTGGATACGAAGATCGCACTGGCGAAACCAAAGACTCTGGTCAGTTTTTCTTTTACCGTGAGTTTGATTTTTTCGTACTGGAGCGTCTGTTTGTTGTAGAAGAATTTTTCTCGTCTCATACGTGTTCTGTTGTTAGCCAATAGCCTACCTTTGCGGCCTTTCGGAAACAACGGAGAACGATTTGCGTACTGCCGGTGTGAAAGGTGCAAAGCCAGGGTTCCCTCCCTGAAAATGGGTTCAAATCCATCATGTTCATCAGGTCTTGATTCGCTTTGGATGTCCTCTTTTCATGGAACTTGAAAAATCGCAAAAATAAATTTGGCCAGTATCAGTAGCAGATTCTTCTCTACGTTTGTTTGCCTTGATAAACTGCCCGGTTCCGCTTTTTCCTTAAGCCCTTTTTTCAAGGCGCGGGCAAATATGGAAATTTTCCCCGAATATCAACCCCCGTGTGGAAAACTTTTACGTGACGGGGTAACTCCCCCAAACTCAATTTTGTTCAAAATGGCTGTTGTTAAGAATATTACAAAAAGTTAATTAACTGATTAGTAAAAAAAATATTGATACGGTTCTGAATAAAAACGTTTTGATACCAACATCCAAACGCTTCGGCACACCTGCCCCAACCATGTTTGATTCAAAAAAATGATTGCATGACTGCTAAAGAAATCCGCAAAACATTCCTCGACTTTTTCGCTGCCAAACAGCATAAAATCGTCCCTTCCGCTCCTATCGTGAACAAAGACGATCCGACCCTCATGTTCACCAACGCGGGCATGAACCAGTTCAAGGACTTTTTCCTCGGTACCCAAACACCCGACGCACGCCGCGTGGCCGACACTCAAAAGTGCCTGCGCGTGAGCGGAAAACACAACGACCTGGAAGAGGTGGGCCGCGATGGCTACCATCACACCATGTTCGAGATGTTGGGCAACTGGTCCTTTGGCGACTATTTTAAAAAGGAGGCCATCGAATGGTCGTGGGAACTGCTGACGGTGGTATATGGCCTTCCGAAAGACCGCCTCTACGCTACGGTATTCGAGGGCAGTCCCGAAGAAAACCTCTCCCCCGATGATGAATCCCGCTCGCTTTGGCGGCATTTCCTGCCCGAACACCATATTATTAATGGCAACAAAAAGGACAATTTCTGGGAAATGGGCGACACCGGCCCCTGCGGCCCCTGCACGGAAATCCATATTGACCTCCGTCCAGACGGAGAACGGGCCACTTTGCCGGGCGAACAACTGGTCAACACGGGCGACCCCAGGGTCATCGAAATCTGGAACAACGTCTTTATCCAGTTCAACCGAAAAGCCGATGGCTCGCTGGAGGAATTGCCCGCAAAACACGTGGATACCGGCATGGGCTTCGAACGCCTGGCCATGGCCATTCAGGGAAAAACGGCCACTTACGATACCGATATTTTCACGCCCTTCATTCAGTTCGTGGAGAATGAGAGCGGCATCCAATACACCGGCCAGTACCCCGACATGCCCGCCCACCCGGATGCCAACCCCGAACATTTGCCCACCGACATCGCCATGCGCGTGATAGCCGATCACATCCGTGCCGTGAGTTTCACCATTGCCGATGGGCAACTGCCGGGCAATAGCGGGGCGGGGTACGTCATCCGTCGTATCCTGCGCCGGGCCGTGCGCTACTATTACTCCTTTTTAAACATCAAAGACCCTCTTCTCCACCGCATCGTGCCCCTGTTGGCCGACGAGTTCAGCGAGGTGTTCCCTGAACTGAAAGCCCAGCAGGAGCAGGTGGCGAAAATCATCCAGAGCGAGGAACGGGCCTTCCTGCACACCCTCGAAAACGGCCTGCGCCGCTTCGCTGACCTCAAAGTGGAAAATGGCACCATTGCCGGGGCAGATGCCTTTGAACTGTACGACACCTTTGGCTTCCCCATTGACCTCACGCGCCTCATGGCCACCGAAAAAGGCTGGCAAGTGGACGAAGCAGGTTTTGAAAAAGCCATGCAAGCCCAAAAAGACCGTGCCCGCGCCGATGCTGCCAAAGAAACCGGCGACTGGACTGTGCTCGGCGCTGAAGATGTCGAGTTTGTCGGTTACGACCTGCTCGAAGTCCATGACGCGCACGTGCTGCGCTACCGCACCGTGAAGACCAAAAAAGGCTCCGAGACCCACCTCGTGCTCAGCAGAACGCCTTTTTATGCCGAAAGCGGTGGTCAACACGGCGATACTGGCAAGCTGATTTTTGCCAACGGCGATGAAATCCCCGTGCTGGATACATTAAAGGAGAACGACCTCACCGTTCACGTTGTCGGAAATATGCCCGGCGACCTGTCGGGGAACGTGACAGCCATCGTGGATGCCGCCAAGCGCCAGGCCACCAGCAGCAACCACTCCGCCACCCACCTCATGCACGCTGCCCTGCACCGCATCCTCGGACAACATGCCCTGCAAAAAGGACAGGACGTGGACGACCAGCGCCTGCGCTTCGACTTTTCTCATTTTCAAAAAGTAACGGACGAGGAAATACGCCGGATCGAAGCAATGGTCAACGACCATATCCGCCGGAACATCGCCCTGGAGGAGGAGCGCAACATGCCCATCGAGGATGCAAAAAAGTTGGGAGCCATGATGCTTTTTGGTGAAAAATATGGGGAAAGCGTCCGGGTGATCACTTTCGACAAAAACTTTAGCCGGGAACTCTGCGGCGGCACCCACGTGCGGGCCACCGGAGAAATCGGCCTTTTTAAAATAACGGGAGAAAGTGCCGTGGCCGCCGGCATCCGGCGCATCGAGGCCGTGACGGCAGAAAACGCATTGGCCCATTATCGCTCCCAACTCGACGAACTCAACGAAATCCGCACTTTGCTGAAAGGCGCTCAAGACCCCGTGAAGGCCGTCGCAGCCCTCCAGGAGGAAATGAAAAGCCTCAGAAAGCAGATCGAGCAACTCACCGCCGAGCAGGCAAAAGCCCTCAAGGGCCAACTGAAGCACCAGGTGCAGCAAGTGAACGGCGTGAATTTCCTCGCCGCCAAATTGCCCCTCCAGGATGCCAACGCCATGAAAACCCTCGCCTTCCAACTGGAAAACGAATTGGGCAACGCCTGCATCGTGTTTGGGGCCGAAATTGACGGCAAGCCCCAACTCATGGTCGCCCTTAGCCGGGAATTGACAGAAAATGGTCGGGGCCTCCATGCCGGAAACATGGTCAGGGAACTTGCAAAGGACATTCAAGGCGGCGGCGGTGGCCAACCGTTTTTTGCCGCCGCCGGCGGAAAGGATGCCACCGGGCTGGACAGGGCCATTCAGCGGGCCGAAGCGTTGGTGAAGTGAGCGATTGAACCCACACAATTCTATTTCTTTTATCCATTGATAGCTGAGTACATTGTTAACTAAGTCTTGTTAACAGGGTATAAACAATCATGCATATATGGCTTTAACCATCATCTCTTACAATGTGAACGGTATCCGCTCGGCCATCAGCAAAGGACTCGACCAGTGGATTGCCGAGACCAACCCCGACATACTTTGCCTGCAAGAATCCAAGGCGCAGCCCGACCAGGCCGACTTGTCCTTTGCCGAAGCCATGGGCTACCAGGCCTTTTGGCATTCCGCCGAAAAAAAGGGATACAGCGGGGTCGTTACCCTCACGAAAATCCAGCCCGACAGCGTAGTGACCGGCCTCGGCATGGAAAAGTATGATCAAGAGGGCCGCATCCTCCGCACGGACTTCGGCGATTGGACGCTGCTCAACTGCTATTTCCCCTCCGGCACCACCGGAGATGTCCGGCAGCAGGTGAAATACGAGTTTCTCGACGACTTCTTCAATTGGATTGGAGAATTGAAAAAAGAACGCCCCCGGCTTGTCGTCGTGGGGGACTACAACATCGCCCATACGGAGAACGATATCCATAGCCCAAAGACCAACCAAAACTCATCGGGATTCTTGCCGGAGGAGCGGGCTTGGATGACCAAATGGTTCAGCAGCGGATTTACAGACGCATTCCGGCAGGCCC
>JRYF01003113.1_pt1 | contig 11125 bp, 7 predicted proteins | sample 235331 | NCBI WGS metagenome assembly JRYF01 (sample SAMN03074217, study PRJNA261475) | activated sludge metagenome | biome: Wastewater Treatment Plant; feature: Wastewater; material: Activated sludge; isolation source: activated biomass of a wastewater treatment plant treating hydrocarbon... ... | reverse complement strand
GCGCGCCGCGACCGCCTGCAGCAGCGCCGCGGCCTGCCCGTGGTCGGCGATGCCGAGCATCGCGCGCACCACCGCCTCGTCGACCTGGCCGCCGCCGTAGGCAATCGCCTGGTCGGCCAGCGACAACGCGTCGCGCATCGAGCCGCGCGCGGCGCGGCCGAGCAGGCGCAGCCCTGCCGGCTCGGCGGCCACGCCCTCGGCCTCGAGCACGGCGGCCAGGTGCTGCTGCACGAGCTCGGGCGCCATCGGCCGCAGGTTGAACTGCAGGCAGCGCGACAGCACGGTCGGCAGCATCTTCTCGGGGTCGGTCGTCGCCAGCACGAACTTGAGGTACTCGGGCGGTTCCTCCAGCGTCTTCAGCAGCGCGTTGAAGGCATCCTTGGTGAGCTGGTGCGCCTCGTCGATCATGAAGACCTTGAAGCGGCCGACGGCAGGCTTGTAGGCCGCGCGCTCGATCAGGTCGCGCACCTCGTCGATGCTGCGGTTGCTGGCGGCGTCGAGCTCGATGTAGTCGACGAAGCGGTCGGCGTCGATCGCGGTGCAGGCCGGGCAGACGCCGCAGGGCCGGTCGGTGATGCCGCCCTGCCCGTCGGCGCCGGTGCAGTTGAGCGACTTGGCGAGGATGCGCGAGATGGTCGTCTTGCCGATGCCGCGCGTGCCGGTGAAGAGGTACGCGTGATGCAGCCGCTGCTGCGCCAGCGCGTGGCTCAGCGCCTGGACCACGTGCGGCTGGCCGACCATCTGGTCGAAGCGGCGCGGCCGGTACTTGCGGGCCAGGACGACGTAACTCATCGCGCTTCATTCTACGGGGCACCCCCCGGCGATAATCCCGCCCGATGACTGTTGCCCATACGCCCGCCGGCCCGTCCAGCCCCGGTGGCCCAGCGCCCGGCGCCGCTGGGGACACCGCGGCCGGCACGCCGCTGAACTACGCCGCCGCCGGGGTCGTCTACGACCTGATCGACCCGCTGAAGGTCGCCGCCCAGCGCGCCGCGGCCGCCACCGCAGCGCAGCTCGCGGCGCACGGCTTCGCGGAAGTCGAAGCCTCGCGCGGCGAATCGGCCTACGTGGTCGACGTCGGCCCGTTCTGCATCGCCAGCATCGTCGAATGCCTGGGCAGCAAGGCGCTGGTGGCCGACGAGATGGCGCGCCTGACCGGCCGCAGCGACTTCTACGCCGGCATCGCGCAGGACACGATCGCGATGGCGGTCAACGACCTGATCACGGTCGGCGCCACGCCGCTGGTCGTGCAGGCCTATTGGGCCGCCGGCGGCAGCGACTGGTTCGCCGACCACGCCCGCGCCCGGGCGCTGGTCGATGGTTGGCGGCGCGCCTGCGAGACCTGCCGCGTGGCCTGGGGCGGTGGCGAGACGCCGGCGCTGGCCGGCATCGTCGAGGCCGGGCGCATCGACCTCGCGGCCGCCTGCACCGGCATCGTCAACCCAAAGACGCGGCTGACGCTGGGGGATGCGCTCGGCCCGGGCGACGCCATCGTGCTGCTGGCCTCCAGCGGCATGCACGCCAACGGCCTGAGCCTGGCGCGCAAGCTCGCCGAGCGGCTGCCGCAGGGCTACCTGACCGAGGTCGAGCCCGGGCTGAGCTACGGCGAGGCGCTGCTGGCGGCGACGCTGCTCTACGCGCCGGTGACCGAGGCGCTGTGGGCGGCCGGCATCGTGCCGCACTACGCGGCCAACGTCACCGGCCATGGCTGGCGCAAGCTGCTGCGCCACCCGGCGGCCCTCACCTACCGCGTCCACACGCTGCCGCCGGTGCCGCCGGTGCTGCGCTTCGTGCAGCACCACGCGCGGCAGGACGACGCCGAGGCCTACGGCACCTTCAACATGGGGGCCGGCTTCGCGCTCTTCGTGGCCGCTGGCGACGCCGAGCGCGCGGTCGAGGTCGCACGCGCGCAAGGGGTGCCGGCCTGGGTCGCCGGCCAGGTCGAGGCCGGGCCCAAGCGGCTGCTGATCGAGCCGCTGGGCCTGAGCTACGGCGACGATGCGCTGAACCTGCGCTGAGCTGACGTCGGGCCTGCGCTGGGCGCCGCGCGGCGGCACGGACGCCTGACTTGACGCAGGACAAGCCGCCGGCCGGCCTCCGCCGCTCCAATGCCGCGCCATGGGCCAGGACGTCGAACGTGAACGCTTCGAGCGGCGCGACTTCGAGCGCTTCGCACGCCGGCTGCGCGCCGAGACCGAGGCCTTGCATGCGCTGGAGGAAGCCGGCGCGCTGTCGGACCATGCACCGGTGGTCGGGCTCGAGCTCGAGGCTTGGCTGATCGACGCCGCCGGCCGCCCCGCACCGCGCAACGACGAGTTCCTGGCCGCGCTCGGGCGACCGGAGGTGGTGACCGAGCTCGGGCGCTTCAACGTCGAGCTGAACGTGCCGCCGCGCCCCGCCGCCGGCGACGGGCTGGCGCTGCTGGCGGCCGACCTGACGCGGCTGTGGCGGCGCTGCATGGCCACCGCCGAGTTGCTCGGGCTGAGGCTGGTCGCGGTCGGCATCCTGCCCAGCCTGACGGACGGCGACCTGTCGCTCGCCAACCTGTCGGCGCGTGCACGCTACCGCGCGCTCAACGAGCAGGTGCTGCGCCAGCGCCACGGCCGCCCGGTGCGCATCGCCATCGACGGCCCGCACGGCGAGCAGCTGACGAGCACGCACCACGACGTCATGCTCGAAGCTGCCGCCACCTCCTTCCAGGCCCACCTGCAGCTGCCGGCGGCGCAGTCGGTGCGCGGCTACAACGCCGCACTGCTGGCCTCGGCGCCGGCGCTGGCGGTGGCGGTCAACTCGCCGCTGCTGTTCGGCCGCCGGCTGTGGCAGGAGACGCGCATCCCGCTGTTCGAACAGGCGCTGGGCGTGGCCACGCGCGAGGACGGTCACCATGCGCCGATCGCGCGCGTCGGCTTCGGCTCGGGTTACGCCGGCTGGTCGCTGGTCGAGCCCTTCCGCGAGAACCTCGAGCGCTTCGAGCCGCTGCTGCCGCTCACGCTCGACGAGCCGGCCGGGCGGCTGCCGCATCTGCGGCTGCACAACGGCACCATCTGGCGCTGGAACCGCCCGCTGGTCGGCTTCGACGACGACGGCCGCGTGCACCTGCGGCTGGAGCACCGCCCGCTGCCGGCCGGGCCGACGCTGGTCGATGCGATGGCCAACCTGGCTTTCGCCGTCGGCCTGATCACCGCCTTGTCGGCGCTCGACGAACCGCCCGAACGGCAGCTGCCGTTCGACCTCGCGCGCGCCAACTTCTACGCTGCCGCGCGCGACGGTCTGGCCGCGGCGTTCGCGGGGCGGCCGCCGCTCGCCGGGCCGGCGCACGCGGTGGTGCTCGGGCTGCTGCCGCTGGCCGCCGACGGACTGGCGCAACTGGGCGTGACGCGCGCCCTCGCCGACACCTGGCTGGCGCTGATCGAGGCGCGCGCAGCCAGCGGGCGCACCGGCGCCGATTGGCAACTGCGGGCGCTGGACACGGTCGGCGGCGACCTTGCGCGGCTGACGCTGGCCTATGCCGCGCGCCAGGCCGAGGGTGCGCCGGTGCACCGGTGGTCGGCGCCACGCTGAGCGCGCGCGCGGCCGGCGCGCCGGGTGCCCGCGGGATGCCCGCGGGGTGGCGCTCGCCTACAATGTTTGTCGACGGGCCTCCCCGCATGGAAGCGCGCCCAACCGGGTCAGGTGGGGAACCAAGCAGCCCTAAGCGTTGCAACCAGTGCCGGGGTCAGGCTCGTCACCCCGCTGCGCGCACCGTCGCGGTGCCGGTTCAACCGCGGTCGATCTGCCGGAACGCCATCACCGCCTGGTTGCGCAGCGTGCGCATCAGCGACAACTCCTTCTCGTCGAGCTCGATCGAGCCGGCACGAGCCTTGTCGGCGTAGATCAGCGCGAAGCAGGCGCCCTTCATCGCCATCGGCAGCAGCACGAAGCTCGGTGCATGCACCCCGCTGCGGTACCAGGCCGGCAGGCGCCCGGCGATGCTGGCCACGGTGGCGTCGGCGATCAGCGTGTCCATCGCCTTCGCGCAGACGGCGGCGAACAGGTCGGGCGCGGCGCCGGACGCCGGCCTGAGCGGGACGCGGAACTGCGGTGCCAGCGACTCGACGGCGTCGCCGAGGCCGAAGCGGCCGGTCAGCGTGTTCGTCTTCGGGTCGCGCAGGCAGAACACCACGCGCCGGAAGCCGAGCGCACGGTACATGGTCTCCAGCACCATGCGCAGCACCTCGTTGAGGCGGAAGTTGTCGGCCACCATGCAGTTGGTGATGTCCTGCACGCCGGCGGCCAGCACCTCGGCGGCGGCGCCGCGCGGCCGCTCGTCGACGACGACGGTGTCGCCGTCCAGCGCGGCGAAGTTCGTCGCCGCGAGCTGGTGCGGCGCCAGGGTGTCGGCCGGGGCCTGCCCGGCGTCGGACAGCAAGCGGGTGGCCTTGGCGTCCGGGGCCAGCGCGATGCCCAGGGCATCGACCAGCTGCCCGAGCCGCTCGCGCGCATGTTCGGCCGCCGCCTGCAGCGTCTTGACGGGCAGGCCGAGGGCCGGGCCGAAGGCCTCGGCCAGGCGCGCGACGCGCTCGGCCGGCACCTGGCCCGGCTGCTCGAGCATCAGGTCGGTGAACTCGTTGGCGATGCGGCCGACCCAGCGCTGGCGCTCGACGCCGGCGGCGACCGCGCGCCCCGGCGGCTCGCCGGTCGGGGCGTCCATCATGCGCTGCAGGGTCTCGGGCAGGCCCCAGCTGCGCGCCACGCCGAGGCCGAGCTCGCGCAGCGTCAGGCCGAGCACCTTGACCGCCGCGGCGTCGCGCCGGGCGCTGTCCGCCGCCGGCGCGAGCTGACGGATCTGCTGCGCCTCCTCCGGGAAGTAGTACTCGACCAGCAGCCGCCCGAGGTTCTGGAACATCGAGCCGATGAAGCTCTCCTCGGCCTCGCGTGCGACCGGCGTCAGCTCGGCGGCCAGCGTGCCAGCCATCAGCGCGCGCAGGAACTCCTCCTTGATCTGCGCCTGATGCTGCTTGTCGTGCATGTGCTCCAGCAGCACGACCGCAAGCGCCATGTTGCGGATGCCGGCGAAGCCGACCAGCGCCACCGCGCGCGAGACGGTGCTGATCGACCCCGCGCCGGCGCTGGCGAAGTGCACCGTGTTGACCATGCGCAGCAGCTTGTTGGTCAGCGCGACGTCCTTCAGGATCTCGGCCGCCAGGCTGCCCAGGCTTTCGGTGTCGGAGGTCGCCACGCGCTGGATGCGCACGATCGACGACGACAGCGCCGGAAAGTCGCGCTTGGTGCGCATGCGGCGCAGCAGGAACTCCAACGTGCCGTGGCCGCCGCCGGCCGCCGCGTCGTCGGCGTCGGCCGGCTGCAGCCATGCCGCCAGCGCGGCGTGCATCGAGCGCGCGCCGTCGTAGCGCTGCGCCGGGTCGCGCGCGACGGCGCGCGCGACGATGGCGCGCAGGCTGTCGTCGACGCGCACGCCGGCCGGCAGCACGAAATCCTCGTTCTGCACGCGCGCGATCGCGCGGTAGGGGTCGCGCTCGCGCAGCAGCGGCGCGCCGGCCAGCAGCTCGGCCAGCAGCATGCCGGCGGCGAAGACGTCCATCGCCGGCGCCGGTGCCTCGCCGCGCGCGGCCTCGGGCGACATGTAGCCGGGCGTGCCGACGATCAGCCCGTCGCCGCCGCCGGCCACGTGGGCGGCGATGCCGAAGTCCATCACGCGCGGCCGGCCGTCCTGGCCGAGCAGCACGTTCGAGGGTTTGAGGTCGCGGTGCACGATGCCGCGTTCGTGCGCTGCCGCGAGCGCGTCCAGCACGCCCATCACGAGCGCGACCGCCTCGCGCGCCGGCATCGCGCCCTGGCCGCGCCGCGCCTGCGCGAGCGTCGGGCCGTCGACGAACTCGAACACGAGGTAGGGCTGGGCGTCCGGGCCCTCGCGGCCGTCGTCGCCGGCATGCGCCTCGAACACCGGCACGATGTTGGGGTGGGCGAGCCGGCTGACGGCGCGCGCTTCGTGCAGCCACTGGCTGACGGCGGTCGCGGAGGCCCCGGTGTCGAGCAGCTTGATCGCCACCTCGCGATCCAGCCGCTCGTCGTGCCCCAGCCAGACGGTGGCCTGGGCGCCGCGCCCGAGCGTGCGCAGCAGCGCGAAGCGGCCGATGCGGCGGCCGGAAGCCGGCTGCGCTGCCTTGGGCGCCGGTGTGGCGCGGGTGTTCTGGGCTTCCTGCACCGTCACGGAACGGCCCCGGTGACCGACGTGCGTGCCGGCGCGGCGCCGTGACCGCCCGCGCCGGCCGGCGCAGGCGAAGCCGCCTCACGCGGCGCAGGGCCGCGTGCGGCCAGCGCGGTCTGCAGGTCGCGCGCGGTGATCGACAGCACGCGTGCGTAGCGTTGTACCACGCGCTGCAGCGCGTCGACCTGGCGCGCCGCCGGCAGCGCCAGCGCGTCGACCGCTTCGTTGGCGCAGCTGGCGACGGTGCGCAGCATGTCGTCGTCGGTGTCGGCGCTGCGCACCGGCGCACGCAGCGGCAGGCGGCGCACCATGTGCAGCGCGCTGGCGTCCAGCCCCCAATGGCGGGCCACGGCGACGCCAACCGCCTCGATGTCGGTGCCCAGCACCGCGTACGAGGCCGCTTCTTCGCTCATGCCGGGCTCCTCGCGGTCGCCGGGGCGTTGCGCCGGCGCCGGACGCGTCAGGCGCCGGATCTGCTGCGCGTCGTCCGGGAAGTGGTACTGCACCGCCAGCCGGCCCAGGTTCTGCAGCAGCGTGACGAGGTAGACGAGCTCGGCGTCGTAGCCCTGCGGCCGCAAGGCCTGTGCGACCTGGCCGGCGCGGCGCGCGCGATCGAAGGCACGCGCCAGCGCGGCGACGGCGTCCCCGGTGAGCGGGCCCGGCCAGGGACGCAGGCCGAGCGCGGCACGGCGCACGCCGTCCAGGCCGAGCATCGCGATCGCACGCCGCACGGTCAGCACCGGGCCGGTGCCGGCGACCTGCGCGCCGCGCACATGGGCGGTGTTGACCGCACGCAGCATCTCGAAGCTGAGGGCGATGTCCTGCAGGACCACCTCCGCGAGCTCGCTGGTGCGCTCGCGCACCATCATCGCCATGCGCGCCGCGCGGTCGGCTGCCCCTGGCGAGGCCGGCAGCAGGCCGACCGTGTGCAGCCTGTCGAGCAGCAGCGCCAGCGGGCCGCCGCCGGCCTCGGCATCCGTCTGCAGCCAGCCCTGCAACGCGCGCGCCAGCGTGCGCGCGTTGCGGTAGCGCTGGCGCTCCTGGCGGTCGGTCGCGCGGTTGACGATCGCACGCAGCGGCTCGGGGACCGGCTGGGCCGTCGTCCACGGCAGGCGCACGATCTCGCGCCCGGCCGGCGGCAGCGCGCCGATGGCGACACCGATGTCGGGCTGGTCGAGCGCCGGGCGACCGGCCAGCGCGTGATGCAGCAGCAGCCCGACCGCGAGCACGTCGCGCTCGGCGGCGGCACGCTGCTGCGCGAGCGCGTCGGCGTCCAGCGCGGCGGCGCCACGCACGGGGGACAGCCCAGGCGGCAGGGTTGGATCGAAGGCGTTGGCCGAGTCCACCGGCGTCCCAGCGGCTGCGGCCTCGTCGAGCGCGACTTCGGTGCCGATCAACCGCGCCTGGCCGCTGTCGGTCAGCAGGACCAGGTAGGGCTGGATGTCGTGGTGGGCCACGCCACCCTCGTGCGCGAAGGCCAGGCCCTCCAGCAGGCGCGCGCCCCACGCGGCGACCTCGGCCGCCGGCAGGCTGCCCTGCGCCAGCCGCTCGGCCAGCGTCGGCGTGTCGCGAGGGTCGTAGGCGGCGTATGGCCAGCCGTCGATCACGTCGCTCTCGACGACGGCGGCGAGCTGGGGGTGGTTCAGGCGGGCGGCCTTGCGCACCGCCTGGCGCCAGGATTCGACACCCGCAGCGTCCGGCTGGCGGCGCGGCAGCACCAGCACCAGCTCCTGCCCGCTGCGCGGGTCGGCGACCCGCCAGGCCATCGTGCGCACGCTCTTGCCGAGCAGCGCCAGCAGCTGGAAACGCCCGAACTGGCGCACGCCTCGCGCGCGCCCCGGCGCCGCGGGGGCGCCGGCGTTCACCGCCGTGAGGGCCGGGCTGTCGCTCATCGTTCCGGATTGGACGGCAGCCGCCGCGGCCGCGATGCCCCGAACAGCGGGCCGATCGAGCGGCAGATCGAGCGCCAGATCGGTGGCCAGCGACGTCCGTGGCGGCCGGCCGCCCGAAGCCACGGACTGCTCCCCGGGGATGGCGTGCGCAAGCGGGCCCAGGGCCCACACGTGTGCATGGCGCCTGGCCGCCCGCGGCCCGTGGCGCGTCCTTGTGTCAGAATGGAATGGCTTCGCGGCCGCGGCGCGGAGCTGACGGAGAACGCGCATGAGCAGTGAGCTGATCAAACACGTGACCGACCAGTCGTTCACCGACGAGGTGCTGAAGTCCGACAAGCCGGTGCTGGTCGACTACTGGGCCGAGTGGTGCGGCCCGTGCAAGATGATCGCGCCGGTGCTCGACGAGCTGTCCAAGGACTACGCGGGCCGGCTGCAGATCGCCAAGCTCAACGTCGACGAGAACCGCACGGTGCCGGCGCAGCACGGCATCCGCGGCATCCCGACGCTGCAGCTGTGGAAGAACGGCGAGCTGGTGCGCTCGCTCGTCGGTGCCAAGCCCAAGGCCGAACTGGCGGCTTTCCTCGACCAGCATCTATAATCCGCCCGCTGAGGCGTTTCGCCCGCTCGGGGCGGCGCATCAGGCGCGAGCTGCCGACGTGTACCCGGCCCCTGGTGGCCGCCCGGTACGCGGGTCCGGCCTCTCCCCTCGACGTACCCCGTAAGACCCCGCCATCGTCGGCGGGCGGTCCCCCCACGGAACACGCCACGACCCGAACGCACGCGGCCCGCCGCGGCCATCCGTGCACCCCGCGCCCCAGGCCCTGCGGAGGCTAGATCCCCATGCATCTTTCCGAACTGAAGGCCCAGCACGTCTCCGAGCTCATCACGATGGGCGAGGCGCTGGAGATCGAGAACGTCGCCCGCATGCGCAAGCAGGAGCTGATGTTCGCGATCATGAAGAAGCGCGCCAAGGGCGGCGAGCAGGTCTTCGGCGACGGCGTTCTCGAGGTGCTGCCCGACGGCTTCGGCTTCCTGCGCTCGATCGACACCAGCTACATGGCGTCGACCGACGACATCTACCTGTCGCCGAGCCAGATCCGCCGCTTCAACCTGCACACCGGCGACATGGTCGAGGGCGAGGTGCGCGTGCCCAAGGACGGCGAGCGCTACTTCGCGCTGGTGAAGGTGGACCGCGTCAACGGGGTCACGCCGGAGCAGAACAAGCACAAGATCATGTTCGAGAACCTGACCCCGCTGTTCCCGAAGGAACAGTTCAGGCTCGAGCGCGAGATCCGGAGCGACGAGAACATCACCTGCCGCATCATCGACCTCATCGCGCCGATCGGCAAAGGCCAGCGCGCGCTGCTCGTCTCGCAGCCCAAGAGCGGCAAGACGATGATGATGCAGCACCTGGCGCACGCGCTGATGGGCAACTACCCGGACGCACACCTGATCGTGCTGCTGGTCGACGAGCGCCCCGAGGAAGTGACCGAGATGCAGCGCACGGTGCGCGGCGAGGTCATCAGCTCGACCTTCGACGAGCCGGCGGCGCGCCACGTGCAGGTCGCCGAGATGGTGATCGAGCGCGCCAAGCGGCTGGTCGAGCTGAAGAAGGACGTCGTCATCCTGCTCGACTCGATCACCCGCCTGGCGCGCGCCTACAACAACGTGCTGCCGTCGTCGGGCAAGGTGCTGACCGGCGGCGTCGACGCCAACGCGCTGCAGCGGCCCAAGCGCTTCTTCGGCGCCGCGCGCAACGTCGAGGAAGGCGGCAGCCTGACCATCATCGGCACCGCGCTGATCGACACCGGCTCGAAGATGGACGAGGTCATCTACGAGGAGTTCAAGGGCACCGGCAACTGCGAGATCCATCTGGACCGCCGGATGTCCGAGAAGCGCGTCTACCCGTCGATCCTGCTCAACAAGAGCGGCACCCGGCGCGAGGAGCTGCTGCTCAAGCCCGAGATCCTGCAGAAGACCTGGATCCTGCGCAAGCTGCTGTACCCGATGGACGAGATCGAGGCGATGGAGTTCATCCTCGAGAAGATGAAGGCGTCGAAGAACAACCTGGACTTCTTCGACATGATGCGCCGCGGCGGCTAGCCGGCGCCCGCGCTAGAATCCCCGGTTTTTCCGCGATCGGCAAGTGCGCTGCGAGGTGCGGCGTGGCTCCCGGCCATCCACGCGAGGTTCCCCATGAAGCAAGGCATCCATCCGGCGTACCGCGAGGTGTGCTTCGTCGACCTGTCCAACGGCTTCCAGTTCGTCACCCGGTCCTGCCTGCAGACCCGGGAGACGATCAAGCTCGACGACGGCCGCGAGCTGCCGCTGATGAAGCTCGAGTCGACCAGCGAGTCGCACCCGTTCTACACCGGCACCCAGAAGAGTGTCGACAACCTCGGCGGCCGGGTCGAGAAGTTCCGCAACAAGTTCGCGCGCGTCGGCATCAAGAAGTGATGCCGCGCCGGTGCCCGCCGCGGCGGGCCGCGCATCGAGCAAGGCAGCCTGGGCTGCCTTTTTTTCGCCCGGCCGCGCATCGAGGCGCGCGTGCCATGATCGCCCGGTGACGCCGCCCTCACCCGCCCTGGTCACCGCACGCGGCGCGCGCCAGCTGCCACGCCTGCCGCTGCTGCTGCTGTGTGCCGCCTACGTGCTGCCGGGCGTCTTCGGACGCGACCCGTGGCGCAACGCCGACCTCGCCGCCTACGGGCTGATGGCGGCGATGGCCGAGGGCCGCACGTCGTGGCTGGTCCCCACCCTGGGTGGCGTGGCGGCCGACACCGCGCTGCTGCCGCACTGGCTGGGCGCGGTCTCGGTGCTGCTGCTCGGCCCGTGGCTGGGTGGCCCGCTGGCGGCGCGGCTGCCGTTCGCGCTGCTGCTGGCGGCCACGCTGGTGCTGACCTGGTACGCCTGCTACCACCTGGCGCGCACCGAGGCCGCGCAGCCGGTGGCCTTCGCGTTCGGCGGCGAGGCGCAGCCGGTGGACTACGCGCGCGCGATCGCCGACGCCGCGCTGCTGGCGCTG
>JRYF01001659.1_pt1 | contig 11128 bp, 11 predicted proteins | sample 235331 | NCBI WGS metagenome assembly JRYF01 (sample SAMN03074217, study PRJNA261475) | activated sludge metagenome | biome: Wastewater Treatment Plant; feature: Wastewater; material: Activated sludge; isolation source: activated biomass of a wastewater treatment plant treating hydrocarbon... ... | reverse complement strand
CCCTGGCCCTCGGCGTAGGCGCCCAGCAGCGCGCGGTCGCACAGCAGGTTGATGCGGCGCGGCACGCCGCGTGCGTGGCGGTGGATGCGCGCCAGCGCGGCGGCGTCGAACGGCTGCGCCGCGCTCAGCCCGGCCACCGCGAGCCGGTGCCGCACGTACTGCGGCGTCTCGGCCTCGGTCAGCGCGTCGAGGTGGTAGCGCGCGATGACGCGCTGCGCGAGCTGCTCCAGCCCGGGCTCGGCCAGCCGCTGGCGCAGCTCGGGCTGGCCGATCAGCACGATCTGCAGCAGCTTGCGGGTGTCGGTCTCGAGGTTGGTCAACAGCCTGAGCTGTTCCAGCACGTCGGCCGACAGGTTCTGCGCCTCGTCGATGATCAGCACGCTGTGGCGGCCGCGCGCGTGGCTGGCCAGCAGGTAGTCGTTCAGCGGGTCGACGTAGGCCTTGACGGTGCCCTGCTCCGGCACCGTGATGCCGAACTCGTGGCACACCGTCTGCAGCAGCTCGCGCACCGACAGCTTGGGGTTGAAGATGTAGGCGACATCGCAGCCCTCGGGCAGCTGGCCGAGGAAGCAACGGCACACGGTGGTCTTGCCGGCCCCGACGGCGCCGGTCAGGACGACGAAGCCGCCGCCCCCGGTGACGCCGTACAGCAGATGCGCCAGCGCCTCCCGGTGGCGCTCGCTCATGAAGAGGAAGCGCGGGTCGGGCGCGATCGAGAACGGCTCCTGCTTCAGCCCGAAGCGCTGGGTGTACATGGGGCGAGCATAGCGACTGCCATCGCGACCGCCACCGCGGCGTGGCGCTTCATGCGATGGTTTCCTCCTCCGCCAGCACCGACCACAGCTCCAGCATCAGCTCGCGCAGCAGCTCCGAGGTCTGCTCGATCAGCGGCCCGCGCGGGCGCTGCGCCGAGGTGGCGATCCACTGCGTCGTCGTCAGCCGCGCCGCGCCGCCGGACAGCACGATCGGGCGCACCGTGAACACGTCCGGGTGCCCGTGGCTGCGCACGCCGTTGAGCGTCAGCACGCCGTGCAGGCCGTGGTGCTGCACGAGGTCGAGGATCGCCGGCACGCTCTCGATCTCGGTCGCCACCTGGGCGCGCCGGCCCTCGGCGACCAGCGCCGTCTCCAGCAGCATGCGGATCGAGTGCGGGCGGCTGGGCATCACCAGGTCGTGGTCGGCCAGCGCGGCCAGCGGCAGCGGCGGCCCGACGCGCGCGCCGCCGGCCCCGCGGGCGCTGACCAGGTACAGCACCTCGTCGAGCACCGGCAGCAGGTCGATCGCCGGCGACGGGGTGACGTTGTAGACCACCGCGCAATCGATGCGGCCGATCTGCAGCCACTCCAGCATGTAGGTCGACAGCCCCTCGACCACCGTCAGCGTCGCCTTCGGGAAGCGGGCGCGGAAGGCGGCCACCAGCGGCGCCGTCAGCGCCCGGCTGACGCTCGGCGGCAGCCCGATCGCCAGGTGGCCGCTGGCCGCGCCGCGCTGGTCCTCCATGTCCTGGCGCGCGCGCTCGACCTGCTGCAGGATGCCGCGGCTGTGCGCCAGCAGCCGCTTGCCGGCCTCGGTCAGCGTCACGCCGCGCCCGTTGCGCTCGAACAGCGACTGGCGCAGCTCGACCTCCAGCGCGCGGATCTGCCGGCTCAGCGCCGGCTGGGCGATGCGCAGGAAGGCCGACGCGCGGGTGAAGCCGCCCAGCTCGGCGACATGGACGAAATACTCGAGCTGTTTGAGATCCATGCCGAAACGGCCTGACAGCTATCCCAGAAATTGCATTGATGCATGATACCGCCTGGCGAAAAATGGCGGCCATGCAAGCTACGCAGGCGTCCCGAGCGTCCATCCGCGGCATCTCGTCGATGGCCACGCGCCAGGTCCTGGCCGAGCTGGCCGAGGCATGCAGCGCGGCCACCTGCGTGACGCTGGTGGTCGAGGCCACCGGCGGCGTCGATGCCGCGCGCCGGGTCGCCGCCGGCGAGGCCTTCGACAGCGTGATCCTGGCCGCCGACGCCATCGACCGCCTGATCGCCTCTGGCCAGGTGGTGGCCGGCAGCCGGGTCGACCTGGTGCGCTCGCCGGTCGCGGTCGCGGTGCGCGCCGGGGCGCCGCAGCCGGACATCGGCAGCGAGGCGGCGCTGAAGCAGGCGGTGGCGGCGGCGCGCACGGTCGGCTACTCGACCGGGCCGAGCGGGACCTTCCTGCAGCAGCTCTTCGCACGCTGGGGGCTGGCCGAGGCCTTGCGCGAGCGATCGGTCCAGGCCCCGCCGGGGGTGCCGGTCGGCAGCCTGGTCGCGCGCGGCGAGGTCGAGCTCGGCTTCCAGCAGCTCAGCGAGCTGATGCACCTGGACGGCATCGCCGTGCTCGGCACGCTGCCGCCCGGCTGCGCCCACGTGACCACCTTCTCGGGCGCGCTGTGCGCCGCGTCGGCGCAGCCGGACGCGGTGCGCCGGGTGCTGGCCTGGATGGCGTCGCCGGCGGCCGACGCCGCCAAGCGCCGGCACGGCATGGAACCGGCCTGAGCGCGACGCGTGCGGCGACCCGACGAACGACCAGGAGACACGCGATGATCATCGACATCCACGGCCACTACACCACCGCGCCGGCCGCGCTCGGCGCCTGGCGCGACCTGCAGGTGGCCGCGCTGAAGGACCCCGCCAAGGCGCCGCGCCCGCAGGACCTGAAGATCAGCGACGACGACATCCGCGAGACGATCGAGACCAACCAGCTCAAGCTGATGAAGCAGCGCGGGTCGGACCTGACCATCTTCAGCCCGCGCGCGAGCTTCATGGCGCACCACATCGGCGACTTCCAGACCTCGTCGACCTGGGCCGCGATCTGCAACGAGCTGTGCTACCGGGTCAGCCGGCTCTTTCCGGAACATTTCGTTCCGGCGGCGATGCTGCCGCAGAGCCCCGGCGTGGCGCCGGAGACCTGCATCCCCGAGCTGGTGAAGTGCGTCGAGCAGTACGGCAACGTCGCGCTCAACCTGAACCCCGACCCGTCGGGTGGCCACTGGACCAGCCCGCCGCTGACCGACCGCGCCTGGTACCCGATCTACGAGAAGATGGTCGAGTACGACATCCCGGCGATGGTGCACGTCAGCACCAGCTGCAACGCCTGCTTCCACACCACCGGCGCGCACTACATCAACGCCGACACGACGGCGTTCATGCAGCTGATCCAGGGCGACCTGTTCAAGGACTTCCCGACCCTGCGCTTCGTCATCCCGCACGGCGGCGGCGCCGCGCCCTACCACTGGGGCCGCTACCGCGGGCTGGCGCAGGAGCTGAAGAAGCCGCTGCTGAAGGACCACCTGATGGGCAACGTGTTCTTCGACACCTGCGTCTACCACCAGCCCGGCATCGACCTGCTGACGCGCGTGATCCCGGTGGACAACATCCTGTTCGCCAGCGAGATGATCGGCGCCGTGCGCGGCGTGGACCCCGAGACCGGGTTCAACTACGACGACACCAAGCGCTACATCGAGGCGTCGACCCAGCTCACGCCGGCGCAGAAGCAGCAGATCTACGAAGGCAACGCGCGCCGCGTCTACCCGCGGCTGGACGCCTTGCTGAAGCAACGGGGGCATTGAGATGTACGAACTCGGCGTCGTCCACCGCAGCATCGAGCGCACGCCGGCGCATCTGGCCGACGCGCTGGCGCCCTTCGGCAGCGCCACCGTGCACGAGGCCATGGGCCGGGTCGGGCTGATGAAGCCCTTCATGCGGCCGATCTACCCCGGTGCCCAGGTCGCCGGCACCGCCGTCACCGTGCTGCTGCACCCGGGCGACAACTGGATGATGCACGTCGTGGCCGAGCAGATCCGGCCGGGCGACATCGTCGTCGCCGCCATCACCGCCGAGTGCACCGACGGCTACTTCGGCGACCTGCTGGCGACCAGCTTCCAGGCGCGCGGCGCGCGCGCGCTGGTGATCGACGCCGGCGTGCGCGACGTCAGGACGCTCACCGAGATGGGCTTCCCGGTCTGGAGCAAGGCGATCAGCGCCAAGGGCACGATCAAGGCCACGCTCGGCTCGGTCAACATCCCGGTCGTCTGCGCCGGCGCCTGGGTGACGCCGGGCGACGTCATCGTCGCCGACGACGACGGCGTGGTCTGCGTGCCGCGCGCGATGGCGGCGGCGACGCTGGACGCGGCGACCAAGCGCGAGGCCAACGAGGGCGAGAAGCGCGCTAGGCTGGCCGCCGGCGTGCTCGGGCTGGACATGTACAAGATGCGCGAGCCGCTCGCCGCGGCCGGGCTCAAATACATCGACTGACAAGCCTTGATGAACCGCATCGCCCTCATCGGCTACGGCGAGGTCGGCCGCATCCTGGCCGAGGACCTGCGTGCGGCGGGCCGGGCCGTGGTCGCCTACGACATCAAGCAACGCGCCGAGGCCGGCGAGCCGCTGCACGAGCACGCGCTGCGCCACGGCGTCGAGCTCGCCGGCTCGCACGCCGACGCGGTGCGCGCCAGCGATCTCGTCGTCTGCGCCGTCACCGCCGACCAGACGGTGGCGGCGGCAGCGGCCTGCGCGCCGGGCCTGGCGAGCGGAACCTTCTTCCTCGACTTCAACTCGGCGTCGCCGGGGGCCAAGATGAAGGCCGCCGAGTTCGTCAATGGCGTCGGCGGCCGCTACGTCGAAGGCGCGGTGATGACCTCGGTGCCGCCCTACCGCCTGCGCGTGCCGCTGCTGCTCGGCGGGCCGGAGGCGGCCGCGCTGGCGCCGGCGCTGCAGGCGCTGGGCTTCGCGCCGCGGGTCGCGAGCGAGCGCCTGGGGGTGGCGTCGGCGACCAAGATGTGCCGCAGCGTGATGATCAAGGGCCTGGAGGCGATGGTCATCGAGAGCTTCACCACGGCGCGCCACTACGGGGTCGAGGACGCGGTGATCGGGTCGCTGCACGAGACCTTCCCGGGCATCGACTGGGAGAAGCAGGCGGCGTACTTCTTCCAGCGCGTGATCGAGCATGGCCGGCCGCGCAGCGCCGACTGGCGCACCGAAGCCGACCGCATCCTGGCGCGGCGGCAAACGACGAAGGACTGCTGACGATGGACAAGCCCACCACGGGCGGGTTTCAGAAGACCCCCGGCTGGCTCGACTGGTACGCCGGCCCGAGCAAGCCGCGCTTCGCGCTGCCGCCGGGCAGCGTCGACGCCCACTGCCATGTCTTCGGCCCCGGCGCCGAGTTCGCGTACGCGCCGGAGCGCAAGTACACGCCCTGCGATGCGAGCAAGGCGCAGCTGTTCGCGCTGCGCGACCACCTGGGCTTCGCACGCAACGTGATCGTGCAGGCCACATGCCACGGCGCCGACAACCGTGCCATGGTCGACGCCTGCCTCGCGTCGGGCGGCAAGGCGCGCGGCGTCGCCACCGTGCGGCGCAGCGTCAGCGACGCCGAGCTCGAGCAGCTGCACGCCGCCGGCGTGCGCGGCGTGCGCTTCAACTTCGTCAAGCGGCTGGTCGACTTCACGCCCAAGGACGAGCTGATGGAGATCGCCGGCCGCATCGCGCAGCTCGGCTGGCACGTGGTGATCTACTTCGAGGCGGTCGATCTGCCCGAGCTGTGGGACTTCTTCACCGCCTTGCCGACCACCGTCGTCGTCGACCACATGGGCCGGCCCGACGTGACCAAGCCGATCGACGGGCCGGAATTCGCGCTGTTCCTGAAGTTCATGCGCGAGCACCCGAACGTGTGGAGCAAGGTCAGCTGCCCCGAGCGGCTGAGCGTGTCGGGGCCGCGGGCGCTGGACGGGCAGCAGGCCGCGTACCGCGACGTCGTGCCCTTCGCGCGCCGCGTCGTCGAGACCTTCCCCGACCGCGTGCTGTGGGGAACGGACTGGCCGCACCCGAATCTGAAGGACCACATGCCCGACGACGGCCTGCTGGTCGATTTCATCCCGCACATCGCGGTCTCGACCGAGCTGCAGAAGAAGCTCCTCGTCGACAACCCGATGCGCCTGTATTGGCCCGAGGAAACCCGATGAGCCTCGACAAACCCTATCTGGACGTCCCCGGCACGACGATCTTCGACGCCGACCAGTCGCGCAAGGGCTACTGGCTGAACCAGTTCTGCATGAGCCTGATGAAGGCCGACAACCGGGCGCGCTTCCTGGCCGATGCGCGCGCCTACCTCGACGAGTGGCCGATGACCGAGGCGCAGAAGCAGGCCGTGCTGGCGCGCGACCTGAACCGCTGCATCGCCGAAGGCGGCAACATCTACTTCCTGGCCAAGATCGGCGCCACCTACGGCAAGAGCTTCCAGCAGATGGCGGGCTCGATGACCGGCATGACGGAGGCCGAGTACCGCGACATGATGGTCGCCGGCGGCCGCTCGCCCGAGGGCAACCGCCACCTCGGCGAGGACGGCGACGCCCAGCCGCACCGCCAGCCGCAGGGCAGCGCGGCGCAACCGGGATTCTGAGCATGGCGCGCATCACCGCCTCCGTCTACACCTCGCACGTGCCGGCGATCGGCGCCGCGCTCGACCTCGGCAAGACCGCCGAGCCGTACTGGCAGAAGGTGTTCTCCGGCTACGAGTTCTCCAAGCGCTGGTTGCGCGAGAACAAGCCGGACGTGATCTTCCTCGTCTACAACGACCACGCGACCGCGTTCAGCCTCGAGATCATCCCGACCTTCGCGATCGGCACCGCGGCCGAGTTCCAGCCCGCCGACGAGGGCTGGGGCCCGCGCCCGGTGCCCAGGGTGGTCGGCCACCCGCAGCTCGCCAGCCACATCGCGCAGAGCGTGATCCAGGACGACTTCGACCTGACCATCGTCAACAGGATGGACGTCGACCACGGGCTGACGGTGCCGCTGTCGCTGATGTGCGGCAAGCTCGACCCGCAGCAGGACGCCTGGCCGTGCCCGGTGATCCCGTTCGCGGTCAACGTCGTGCAGTACCCGGTGCCCTCCGGGCGGCGCTGCTTCCAGCTCGGGCAGGCGATCCGGCGCGCTGTCGAGAGCTTCGACGAGCCGCTCAACGTGCAGATCTGGGGCACCGGCGGCATGAGCCACCAGCTGCAGGGCGCGCGCGCAGGACTCATCAACGCCGAGTGGGACAATCGCTTCCTGGACCGCCTGATCGAGGACCCGGCCGGGCTGGCGCAGGTGCCGCACATCGAGTACGTGCGCGAAGCCGGCAGCGAGGGCATCGAGCTGGTGATGTGGCTCATCGCGCGCGGGGCGATGGCCGACGTCGCCGGCGGCGCGGCACCGCGGGTCGCGCACCGTTTCTACCATGTGCCGGCCAGCAACACCGCGGTCGGCCACCTGATCCTGGAGAACCACCCATGACGCTCAAGATCGCGCTCGCGGGTGCTGGTGCATTCGGCATCAAGCACCTCGACGGGCTGAAGAACATCGCCGACGTCGAGGTGATCTCGCTGGTCGGCCGCGACCTCGCCAAGACGCGCGAGGTGGCCGAGAAGTACGGCGTGCACCACGTGACCGACGACCTCGCCGACAGCCTGGCGATCAAGGAGGTCGACGCCGTCATCCTGTGCACGCCGACCCAGATGCACGCCGCGCAGACGCTGGCCTGCCTGGAGGCCGGCAAGCACGTGCAGGTCGAGATCCCGCTGTGCGACGTGCTGGCCGACGGCGAGCGCGTCGTGCAGCGCCAGAAGGAGACGGGCCTGGTGGCGATGTGCGGGCACACGCGGCGCTTCAACCCGAGTCACCAGTGGGTGCGGCGGCGCATCACCGCCGGCGAGTTCCACATCCAGCAGATGGACGTGCAGACCTATTTCTTCCGCCGCACCAACATGAACGCACTCGGCCAGCCGCGCAGCTGGACCGACCACCTGCTGTGGCACCATGCGGCGCACACGGTCGACCTGTTCGCCTACCAGGCGATGAGCCCGATCGTGGTGGCCAACGCGATCCAGGGGCCGATCCACCCCGAGCTCGGCATCGCGATGGACATGTCGATCCAGCTCAAGGCGGCCAATGGCGCGATCTGCACGCTGTCGCTGTCGTTCAACAACGACGGCCCGCTGGGCACCTTCTTCCGCTACATCGGCGACACCGGCACCTACATCGCACGCTACGACGACCTGCTCGACGGCAAGGACGAGAAGATCGACGTCAGCCGGGTCGACGTGTCGATGAACGGCATCGAACTGCAGGACCGCGAGTTCGTCGCCGCGATCCGCGAGAAGCGCGAGCCCAACGCCAGCGTCGCCCAGGTGCTGCCGTGTTACCAGGTGCTGCACCGGCTCGAGCAGCAGTTGGCCGCCTGAGGCGGTCGTTCCCCCACCCACCCCCCGGAGACAAGCATGAAGATCACCCGCAAGCAGTTCCTCGGCACCCTGGCCGGTGCCGCCGCGAGCGTCGCCGCCCCGCACATGGCCTTCGCGCAGGCGCCGACGACGCTGCGCTTCCACCAGATGCTGCCGCCGCAGGCAGCGATCCCGTCGAACGCGATCCGCCCTTGGGCCGAGAAGGTCGAGCGCGAGAGCGGCGGGCGGCTGCGCATCCAGCACTTCCCGGCGATGCAGCTCGGCGGCCGGCCGCCGGAGCTGTTCGACCAGGCCAAGGACGGCGTGGTCGACTTCATCTGGACCGTGCTCGGCTACACCCCGGGCCGCTTCCCGAAGAGCGAGGTGTTCGAGCTGCCCTTCTCCAGCGGCAAGGCCGAGGGCTCGTCGCGTGCGATGCAGGCGTACGTCGAGAAGCACGCGATGGACGAATTCCGCGAGGTCAAGCTGATCTGCGTGCACACGCACGGCCCGGGCCTGTTCCACAGCCGCGATCCGATCAGCAAGCTCGAGGACCTGCGCGGCATGCGCGTGCGCGGCGGCTCGCGCATCATCAACATCATGCTCGAACAGCTCGGGGCGGTGCCGGTCGGCATGCCGGTGCCGGCGGTCGGCGAGGGCCTGTCCAAGGGCGTGATCGCCGCCACCACCATCCCGTGGGAGGTCGTGCCGGCGCTGCGCGTGCAGCAGATCGTCAAGAACCACACCGGCTTCACCGGGCCGAAGGGCCTGTACACGCAGACCTTCGCGGTGGCGATGAACCCGCGCGCCTACGAACGGCTGCCCGACGACCTCAAGCGCGTGATCGACGCCAACTCCGGCGCCGAGACCGCGGCGCTGTTCGGCCGCACCATGGACCAGGGCGACGAGGTCGGGCTGAGGCTGGCGCGCGAGGCGGGCAACAACATCATCACGCTCGACGCCGCCGAGACCCAGCGCTGGCAGCGTGCCGCGGCCGGCGTGCGCGCGAGCTGGTACCGCGAGGTCGGCGGGCGCAACCTCGACGGCCAGATGCTGGCCGGTGAAGCCGAACAGCTGATCGCCAAGTACTCGCGCGCGTAAGCACCGCGCGACGCGCGGGTGGCCGACCGCGGCCGCCCGCGCCGACCGGCGGCGCCGCGCCGGGCACGGCGTGCCGCCGCGGTCATCCCCCCCCTGCGACCCAAGGACTTCCCGTGAGCACCCTCGTCTACGGCCTGAGCCGCCTGATGGCCTGGTTCGGCGGCTTCGTGCTGAGCGTGATCGCGTTGCTCAGCGTGGTCAGCATCACCGGCCGCGCCCTGTCGGGCTACGGCTTCGGCCCGGTGCCGGGCGACTTCGAGCTGGTCGAGGCCGGCACGGCGCTGGCGGTGTTCTGCTTCATGCCCTGGGCCCACCTGAAGCGCGGCCACGCGATGGTCGACCTGTTCTGGGGCGTCTACCCGCCGCCGGTCAAGCGCGCGCTGACGGTGCTCGCCGACCTGCTGATGCTGGTCCTGTGGGCGCTGCTGATCTGGCGCATGACGATCGCGATGGAAGACTACCGCGCCAACGGCGAGCTCACCTTCATCCTGCAGTTCCCGGTCTGGTGGGGCTACGCGGCGTCGATGCCGGCGGCCGTGATTGGGGTGCTGGTCTATGTCTGGCGGTTCCTGGAGGACATCGGGCTGGCCCGGCCGCCCGAGGGCTTCGCGTACGCCGAGGCGGTGCATTGATGGAACCGCTGACGCTGGCCGCCTGGTCATTCCCGGTCCTGCTCGCGCTGATCTTCCTGCGTGTGCCGATCGGGGTGTCGATGCTGGTGCTGGGCCTGGCAGGCTCGGTCATGGTCTACGGCAGCGCGGCGCCGCTGCTGAACCAGATGAAGACCCTGGCCTACGGCACCTTCAGCAGCCATTCGCTGTCGATCATCCCGCTGTTTCTGCTGATGGGCCAGTTCGCGACCCTGGGCGGGATGTCGCAGGCGCTGTTCAAGGCCGCCGAGGCCTTCATCGGCCATCGCAAGGGCGGCGTCGCGATGTCGGCCGTCGGTGCCTGCGCCGGCTTCGGCGCCATCTGCGGCTCGTCGCTGGCCACCGCCGCGACCATGGGCCAGGTCGCGCTGCCCGAGCTGCGCCGCGCCGGCTACGCCGGCGGGCTGGCCAGCGGGGCGCTGGCCGCCGGTGGCACGCTGGGCATCCTGATCCCGCCCTCGATCGTGCTCGTCATCTACGCCATCCTGGCCGAGCAGAACATCGCCAAGATGTTCGCCGCCGCCTTCGTCCCGGGCATCCTGGCGGCGCTGGGCTACATGGCGGTGATCGCGATCGTCGTGCGCGTGAAGCCGCACTGGGCAGGCCAGCTCGCGCCCATGCCCTGGCCCGACCGCATGCGCGCGCTGGGCGCGGTGTGGCCGGTGCTGATCATCTTCGTCGCCGTCGTCGGCGGCATCTACAGCGGCATCTTCACGCCGACCGAAGGCGCGGCGGTGGGTGCGGTGGGCACCGGGCTGCTCGCGTTCTTCCGCGGCGGGCTGCGCGGCCACAAGCTGCGCGAGGCCTTCGAGGCCACCGCCAGCGGCACCGCGATGGTGTTCATGATCGTGCTCGGCGCCGCCGCGTACAACACCTTCCTCGCGCTGTCGATGCTGCCGCAGGAGCTGGCGGGCTGGGTCGGCAACCAGGGCTTTACGCCCTACCAGGTGCTGTTCGCGATCCTGGTCTTCTACCTCGTCTTCGGCTGCGTGATGGACTCGCTGTCGATGATCCTGCTGACGATCCCGATCTTCTTCCCGATGATCTCGGGGCTGGACTTCGGGCTGACGCCGGAGGAGACGGCGATCTGGTTCGGCATCCTGGTGCTGATCGTGGTCGAGGTCGGGCTGATCACGCCGCCGGTGGGCATGAA
>JRYF01010936.1_pt1 | contig 11130 bp, 4 predicted proteins | sample 235331 | NCBI WGS metagenome assembly JRYF01 (sample SAMN03074217, study PRJNA261475) | activated sludge metagenome | biome: Wastewater Treatment Plant; feature: Wastewater; material: Activated sludge; isolation source: activated biomass of a wastewater treatment plant treating hydrocarbon... ... | reverse complement strand
CGCGAAACGACGGCGCGGCGATCGACAGCACGATGACCAGCACCGCCATCGTGACCAGCGCCTCGATCAGCGTGAAGCCGCGGCAGCGGCGCTGCCGCTTGTCGCGCGCGGCCATCGTCACTTCCACTTGTCGGCCGGCGTCTTCTCGCCGGTGTGCGTCAGCGACAGGTTGCCGTCGACGTACTGGCCGCCGATCGCCGTCGCGGTGATCGTGTACGTCGGCGGCGTCGTGCCCACCGCGACCGCGAGCAGCAGGAACGCGACCCAGACGCGGTTCAGCAGCGCAGGCGCCAGCAGCAGCACGCCGCCGAGGCCCAGCATCATCAGCCCCGACATCAGCTTCAGCAGCCGGCCCTCGCGTTCGCTGAGCTTGCGTGCGCCCATCGTGCGGACGAACACCAGCACGATCAGCGCCAGCGGGACGACGTAGATCAGGTTGTACGCGGCCAGGTACAGGTAGCGGACCGCGGGGGTCAGGTCCGCCAGCGTGAGGATGCGCGTGTAGACCATCGGGAAGCCGGCGGTGCACAGCAGCTCGTAGAAGTTCACCGCCACCGCGAGCAGCACGGTCGCCGACAGCATGGTCGGCAGCCGCTCGGCATTCAGGATGTTGCGGGCGCGCCGGAAGATCTCCGGCTTCTTCGACTCGGGAATGGACAGCGAGACGCCTCGTTCGAACAGGAAGAAGTCCTTGATGTTGACTAGGCCGATCGCGACCGCCAGTGCGCCGGCGGCCAGGGTGATCCAGCCCAGGTGGCCGAACAGCGCGAACACGTTCAGCCAGGCGGCCATGAAGGCGAAGTACATCAAGCCCGAGGTCAGCACGAACACACCGCCGATCAGCGCCATGCGCGTGCGCTGCCGCTGGTGTGCCATCAGCGACAGCAGAAACAGCAGCACGAAGAAGGCGCAGGGGTTGAAGGCGTCGAGCCCGGCCAGAACGACGGTCAGCACCGGCAGGGACAGGTCTTCCGCGCGCACGGCGCCCCAGAACGGCAGGGCGAGCGTCGGCGCATCGGCCGCCGGCGACGGAGCGGGGGTCGCGTAACCGTCCCGCTCGAGGCGCGACCGGCAGCCATCGAGCTCGCGGGCGATCCGCGGCGCAGCGTCCGGCCCCCAGCCGACGTGCATCTCGCCGCAGAAGAACAGGGCCGGCACGAAAGCCGCCGTCTCGCCGAGCTCGGCGGCCATCGCCCGATAGCGGGCCGCGTGCTCGGGGCGCTCGGTCAGGTCGAGCGAGTGCAGCCGCAGCCACGGACGGTCCCAAACGACCGGCGCGAGGTCGCGCCGCGCGTCCGTGCAGTGCGGGCAGGTCGGCGACCAGAAGAAGTACAGGTGCACCACGGGCCGCCCGTCGGGACCGGGTTCGGCCCAGAGCGTGGCCGCGTCCGCCGCGGCGGCATACAGGGCAAGGCAGGCGATGCCGAGCAGCCTGATAAGCCCGGGAACCATGCCCCCTTATAGCCCGCCGTGGCGGTGCGGGACGCGGTGCCTCGCGCCTGGGCTGCCCTGTGTCAAAGCCTGCGCGCGGCGGTGGCCGGGCGCAGTGAACCTGCGGCGGAGCGAGGCAGGAAACGGGTCGGTCGCTGCGCGGCTGTCAGTCGCCTGCGCTCTTGTGCGCGCGCCGCGGTTGCGAGCCTTCCGCCGCCTTCGGTCAAGGGCCCGTCCGCAGAGCATTCGTCGCGCCTGCGCGCGAGTTGTGAAAAGGCCCTATGAACACTGCCCCGTGAACCCGCAGGCGGTGCAGAACTCGCAGCCGTCGCGCTTGATCATCGCCGCCGCGTGGCAGCTCGGGCAGACCTTGCCCTTCACGGGCGCGGTCTCGTGCTCGATCAGCTTCACCGCGTCGGGCACGGCGAGGATGCCGGCGCTCTGGATCGCGCGGCCGTCGTCGTCGAGGATGCCGAGCACCTTGTAGCGGTGCAGCAGCAGGGTGGCGATGTAGGCCACCGTGCTCGGGTACAGCGCCGAGCGGTCCTCGCCCGGCACCTGGGCCCAGAACTCGCCGTTCTGCTCGCCGAAGTTCAGCAGCTTCTTCAGCTTCAGGCCGATCCAGTTCGCGTCGACCACCCGCATGTCGAGCGAGATCAGCTTGCACAGGCCGTCGAGCACCTTCGGGTACTCGCCGGCCAGCCAGATCGAGTAGGGCCGGCGGCTGCCGTCGGGCAGCTGCAGCTCCTTGACGCCGAGCACGAAGTCGTCGCCGGTGTTGGCGTTGGCGACATCCACCGTCCAGCTCATCGTGCCGAGCGGGCCGGCCTTCGGCTCCTTCTTGCTGAACAGCGCGTTGATCACCGGCGTCGAGATCGGCAGCAGCTGCTGCTCGAGGTCGCGGAAGGCGCCGAGCTGCTCGCAGCGCCAGCGCACGATGTTCGAGAACGCCGCCACCACGCCCTTCTGCCACTCGGGCCGGCCGTCTGGCGGCATCGGCAGCGTGAAGCCTTCCTCGTCGCGCGCCTTGGCCAGCGCGTCGAGCTTCATCTTCAGCCAGGCGCGATCCTCGGAGCGCATGTCCATCGACAGCGCCTTGGCGATCGCGCCCAGTCCGCGCGGCTGCTCGGCGCCGTTGACCCAGACCTCGAAGGGCATCGGCGGCTCGCCGGTCTGGCCGATGAAGATGGCGAACGACTCGTGCCGCTGCGGGATCTCGACCATGTAGGTCCAGGCCAGATTGCCCTCGGCCATGTCCGGCCGGCCCGGCCACTTCAGGCTGGCCAGCGCCGGCTGCGGCGTGGAGGCGAGCTGCACGCGGCGGTCGGGATCGTCCTTCAGGTCCTGCGGCTCGGCGGCGGTGGCCTCCTTGCGCACCTCGAGCACCGAGCCGATGACGTTGTTCGGGCGGTAGGTGGTGATGCCCTTCAGCCCCGCCTGCCAGGCCGCGAAGTAGAGCTGGCGGAAGTCCTCGAACGGGTAGTCCTCGGGCACGTTGACCGTCTTGCTGACCGCCGCGTCGATGTACGGCTGCACCGCGGCGATCATGCGCATGTGGTCCATCGCGCTCATCTCCAGCGCGTGCACGAAAGCCGGCGGCAGGTGGTCGGTGTCGCCGCCCATGCGGCGGTACAGCCGGTAGGCGTAGTCCTCGACCACGTACTCCTGCCGGCTGCCGTCCGGCATGCGCTTCTTGCGCACGTAGGTCCAGGAGAAGGTCGGCTCGATGCCGCCGGAGGCGTTGCCGGCGAAGGCGAGCGAGATCGTGCCGGTCGGCGCGATCGACAGCAGGTGCGAGTTGCGCAGCCCGCGCGCGCGGATCTTGTCCTTCAGCGGCTCGGGCAGCCGGCTGGCGCAGTGCGGCTCGGCAAGGAGCTTTTCGGCGTCGAACAGCGGAAAGCGGCCCTTCTCGGCCGCCAGGTCGGCCGAGGCGTCGTAGGCGGCGTCGCGCATGGTGCGCGCGACTTCGGCCGCCATGGCCCGCGCCGGATCGCTGTCGTAGCGCAGCCCGAGCATGGTCAGCGTGTTGCCCAGCCCGGTGAAGCCGAGCCCGACGCGGCGCTTGTTCATCGCTTCCTGCTGCTGCTGCGGCAGCGGCCACAGCGTGGCGTCGAGCACGTTGTCGAGCGCCCGGATCGCCACCCGGACCACCGCCTGGAAGCGCGCAAAGTCGAACGAGGCGTTCTCGCCGAACGGGTCGATGACGAAGCGGGTCAGGTTGACCGAGCCGAGGCAGCAGCAGCCGTACGGCGGCAATGGCTGTTCGCCGCAGGGGTTGGTTGCCGCGATCGTCTCGCAGTAGGAGAGGTTGTTGTCCTGGTTGACGCGGTCGATGAAGATCACGCCGGGCTCGGCGTGATCGTAGGTCGAGTGCATGATCTGGTCGAACAGCGCGCGGGCGCGGACCCTGCGGTAGACCCAGGTTCCGTCGGCGCGCTGGTAGGCGCCGTCGAGGTCGAACGGCTTCTCGCGGTGCCACAGCTCGACCTCGCCGTCTTCCTGCACCGCGCGCATGAAGGCGTCGGTGACCGCGACGCTCATGTTGAAGTTCGACAGCGAGCCGTCGCGCTTGGCGTGGATGAACTCCTCGATGTCGGGGTGGTCGCAGCGCATCATGCCCATCTGCGCGCCGCGCCGGCTGCCGGCCGACTCGAGCGTCTCGCAGCTCTTGTCGAACACGCGCATGTAGGAAAGCGGCCCGCTGGCGCGCGAGTGCGTGCCGGCGACGAACGCTCCCTTGGGGCGGATGTTCGAGAAGTCGTAGCCGACGCCGCCGCCGCGGCGCATCGTCTCGGCGGCCTGCGCCAGCGCGCCGTAGATCGACGGCAGGCCGTCGCGGGTGGCCGTGATCGCGTCGCCGACCGGCTGCACGAAGCAGTTGATCAGCGTCGCCGCGATCTCGGTGCCGGCCGCCGAGTTGACGCGGCCGCCGGGGATGAAGCCGTCGACCATGGCGTCAAAGAAGCGCTTCTCCCACTCGGCGCGCAGCGCCGGCGCCTCGACGGCCGCCAGCCCGCGCGCCACGCGCCGGCGCACGTCGTCGGCGGTGCGCTCGCCGTTCTTGGCGTACTTCTCCAGCAGCACGTCTACCGAAATCGGCTGTTCATCGAGCAGTTGCTGGGCGGGATCCAGTTTCATCGGGGGGTGCTCCTGCGGGCCGGCCGCGTCGGACTCAACGGCGGAAACGGCAGTATAGGCAGCGCCGCGGCCGGCGGCGCGGCGGATTTTTCGCGCCGGAGTTGATCTGCGTCGTTGCGCCGGATGTAGTGCCCGGACACCGTGCAGGCACAACATGTTGCGGCGGCAGGCCGCTTCGGGCGCATCGTTCCCGCCGTTCGTATACTGCCGCCGCCTTCCGGAGACGGCCATGAACCTGCAGCAGTTCCGCTTCCTGCGCGAGGCCGCGCGGCACAAGTTCAACATCACGCTGGCCGCGCGGGCGCTGCACGCCTCGCAGCCCGGGGTCAGCAAGGCGATCATCGAGCTGGAGGGCGAGCTCGGCGTGCCGATCCTGGCCCGCCAGGGCAAGCGCATCCTCGGCGTGACGCCGCCCGGCCAGCAGGTGCTCGACGCGGCCGAGCGGATCATGAAGGAGGTCGACGACCTGAAGAAGATGGCGCGCGACTACGCCGGCGCGCCGTCGGGCACGCTGCGCGTGGCCACCACGCACACCCAGGCGCGCTACGTGCTGCCGCCGGTGGTGCAGTCCTTCGTGCGCCGCTTCCCGCAGGTGCGACTGAAGCTGCTGCAGGGCGACCCGCCGACCATCGCGGCGTTGGTCGGCAACGGCCAGGCCGACGTCGGCATGGCGACCGAGTCGCTGGCCGAGTCGGCGACGCTGGTGTCGATCCCGATCTACGAGTGGCAGCACGTGGCGCTGGTGCCGGCCGCGCACCCGCTGGCGAAGATGCAGAAGACGCCCGGCAGACTGACGCTGAAGGATCTGGCCCGCCACCCGATCGTCACCTACGAGGCGCACTTCTCCGGCCGCAGCCGCATCGACGCGGCCTTCGCGGCCGCCGGGATCGAGCCGTCGATCGTGCTCGAGGCGATCGACTCCGACGTGATCAAGACCTACGTCGGCACCGGCATGGGCGTGGGCATCGTCGCCGGCGTCGCGGTCGACCCGCGCACCGAGCCGCTGATCGTGCTGCCCTGCGGCCACCTGTTCGGCACCAACGTCGCCCGGCTGGCGGTCAAGCGCGGGGCGTACCTGCGCGGCTTCGTCTACTCGTTCATCGAGCTGCTCGCGCCGGGCTGGGACAAGCGCCGGCTCGAGGAGGCGTTCGCCACCTCGCGCGGCAAGGCCGGCTGACCGCGGCAGGCGCCCGGCGCCTGCCGCGGCGACCGTCAGCTTTTCGGCCTCAGGCGCAGCTCGAGTTCCGGCTGCGGTTCGTACGGCCGGTGATCTCCGGCGGCGACGAAGGACGCCTCCAGCCGCCTCAGTGCCTCGAGCAGCATGCGCAGTTCGCGCGCCTGCGCCGGGCTGATCGGCTTGGGCTTCCTGTCCTCCAGCGGCGACGTCTTGCCGGCGGCGATGATCTGCGCCGTCAGCGGCGTCGCGTGGCGGTCGAGTTCGGCCGCCTCCGCGAATCCTTCCAGCCGCTGCCGCAGGGCCGCCAGCAACGCGTTGAAGCGCACCCAGCGATGCTCGTCCCAGCCGTTACCGGCGAGAAACTTCGCGTGCAGCTCGACCGCCGCCGGATAGCCGTACTCCTCGGCGAGCGCGTGGATCTGCTGCGCGCTCATCCGGATGTTGACGCCGCCTTCGCCGGGCCGCAGCAGTACGCGGACGACGCGGTCGCGGATCCCCGGCATCCGCGTCGCGGTGGCGTTGTTCCAGTTCCAGACGGCGTTCCACAACGCCATCGCGAATGCCCCCAGCCGGGCGGCGCGCGAGGCGCCTTCCTCGTCGAGGCTGCGGTTCCAGGAGTCCGCCCGCCCCTCGAAGTGACGCCGCGGCAGCCAGACCGCCTGATCGGGCCGGAACTTGGCGCGGCTCTGCAGCGAAATGCCGAAGGTCGGCCACGGCGGGACGAACGAGTCGAACAGGTGGATCGGGAAGTTGACGCACAGTCCGCCGTCGGCGAACCAGCAGCGGCGGATCGTGCGCTGGCCGCGCCTCGGCTCGTGGTCGATCGCCCACAGCGGTACGGCCGAGATCAGCAGCGGAAAGCTCAGGCTCAGCCGCGCCGCCACCGCGATCGGCATCTTCGCCATCGGCAGCTCGCGCAGGCGCCCGCGCAGTTCGGCGGGCAGCTCATCGGGATCGGGATCGGGGTCGAGGTCGGGGTCGGAGTCGGACCCGGGCCGCTTTCCGTAGGGCAGCGAAGAGCCGACCAGCGGGCCGAGCAGAGCCTTCGGCAGATAGTCCGCGAGTTCCCGCGGATCGAAGAACAGCCGCTGCGTGTCGTCGCCCTCGTCCAGCGGGAACCGGAAGGGCCGGCCGTGCGTCAGGCTGGTCGCGTACATCTGCAGGTCGATCGAGCGTTCCTTCGCGCCGGCTCCCGAGGGCAGCCAGGGCGGCGGAAAACCGGGCGCCTTCCAGAGATCCTCGAAGGTCACCGGCGCATCGCCGGCCTCGCGTCCGGCCGCCTTCTGCACGAGGAGGTGGATCGCGAACGTCAGCGTCGGCTCTTCCGGATCCTCCTCGTCGTTTGCGGCGGGGCCGCCGCGGCACAGGCCGAAGCCGTTCGGCACCAGGCCGCGCACCAGATCGATCGCGACCGACGCCGCGCCGGTGCCGATCGCAACCGCCAGCGCCAGCAGCAGCGCCAGCAGCAGCGTCAGCCCCAGCGCGCCGACGGTGACGACCTTGGCACAGCAGGGCGCTTCATGCGGCCAGGCGAGCGCCGTCAGCAGCAGCGGCCCGAGGGCGGCGACCAGCAGGGTCGCGGCGGCGGCCGGCACGATCCGGCGCCGGTACTGGGCGAAGGCGGCGCCGATCGCTGCGGCGATGCGCCCCAGCGCCGACTGGCGGTTCAGCGTCGCCAGGAAGATCTCGAACAGCCGCCGCGTCTTCGGCTCGGCGCGGAACATCCGCCGCAGCAGCGTGTCCTCGCCGCCGTCGCGCGTCTTTGCCAGCAGCTCGGGCAGTTCGTGGATGAAGCGGAAGCCGTCGATGCTGCCGTGCCGCCGGCGCAGCTCGGCCGCCGCCGTCACCGCCGCGGCGAAGGCGCCGATCGACGTGCCGGCGATGCTCTGGAAGCGGTAGTGCTTGGCCAGTTCGGCCACCAGCGACGAGTAGATGACGCCGCTGGTCACGCCGCCTTCCATCACGATGTCGCAGAAGCGGTCCTTCGGCGCCGTGTCCCCGGCGATCGGCGTCCGCCGCGAATCCGGCGCGGGTTCGGCGCGGCGTGGAGTCCTCCGCCCCGGCGCGTCGCCGGGCCGCGCGATCCGCTGCAGCGCCGGCAGGCTCGGAAAGAACGCGTACAGCGTTCCTTTCGTGGTGACGAAAGGTCTGTCGAAGCCGCCCAGCACCAGGTCGGGGCCTTCCGGTTGCGGGACATGGAAGCCGGCGGCCGGATCGTCGTGGGCGCCGATCAGCGGGTCCTTGACCTGCCTGCCGATGCGCGGACCCATCGGCGCGCGATCGACCCAGCTCGACAGCATGTGCTCGAACTGGTCCTCGATGCTGGCGCAGAAGAACAGGCCGAGCAGCCCGCGCTTCTCTTTCGGGGCGTCGTCGTACTTCGGCCCGTAGGGCATGCCGCGGCGGAACAGCGGCCGCTGGCGCTTCGGCACGACCGGATCGCCGCGCGGATTGGTGCGACGGATGTGCGCGCCGAACGGGCAGCCGAAGCCGTCCGGGTCGTTGGCCGTGAAGTCGAAGTCGTCGATGCGGTCGAGGCCCGGCGGCTCCGGCTGGGTCGTCTGCCCGGGCGCGAGCGGCGCGCCGTTCGGCCAGCGGCCGCACAGCTTGGCCTTGACCAGGTCCGGGTCGAGACGGAATTTGTCGGCCGTTCGCTGCACGTACTCGCGGAACGCCTCCTCGTTCTGCTCGATCTTGCGCAGGATGCCGAAGCTGCCGTCGCGGAAGAACTCGGCGGTGGCGTCGTCCCGGCTCCAGCGGTCGTAGCCCGCATCGTTGGCGTGGCCGAGCAGCAGTTCGCCCGGCTCGTGCAACTGGTACGGCCTGTCGTCGACCGGCGGCTCGACGGCGGGCCGGGCGATTCCGTCGGCGAAACCGAAGTGCACGCTCGGGAAGGGCGCGCCCTGTTCGCGGAGATGGTGTCCTTCGAGCTCCGGGTCGCCGTTCGTCGACTCCCAGCCGGCGAGTCCGTCGCTGCCGTCGACGGCGCGCAGGCGGCGGACCACCTCGGCGATCGCCCCGCTGTCGTCGGCATGAATCGTCAGCAGCACGTGCGCCCGCTGCGGCGCGAAGGTCGCCTCCCAGCGCTCGGCTGCGCTCGCGCCGGCGTCGGCCAGGTGCGCGGCGGCGCGCGGCACCGCCCCCTCGGCATACGCCCGCGCCTTATTCGCCAGCGCTTCGAGCAGTAGCGGCTCGAGCTCGAGCGCGACCAGGCCGACGTACGTGAAGCCGACGTTCACCGCCGACCTGGCGCCCGTACCGGCCAGGGGATCGTTGTCCCTGGCGTCCCTGACGGCGTGGCGGATCCAGTTCCGCCGCAGCAGGCCGGCGAGGAAGCGCCGCGCCGCCGGCGCGTCGGTTACCTCGAGAACGAGATGCCGGCAGCAGTCGGCGCCGACGCCGGTCAGCACCAGCTTCTGGATCCGGGCCGGGTCGAGCGGCCGACTCCCCGCCGCGCTGCGCTCTCGCCGGCGTGCGCCTGCGCGTCCGGAGCCGCGCGGGGCGCTATCTCGACTGCCCTCGCGCTGCGCGCCCGGTGCGTCCCCCATGGGGCGGCCCGGCGCGTTCACTGGACTGCCCTCCGCGCTGCGCGCTTCGGGATGCGCGCATCGGAGCGGCCGAGCGCGCTCACTGGCCTACCTTCTCGCTCGCGCTCGAAGGATTCGCGCTTGGGGCGGCCCGGCGCGCTCATGGCCTCTCCCACGGCGGCAGGTGGTTGCGGATTTCGGCGACCGTCACCGGCGGGTAGGCGCTGAAGAAGTAGTGGCCCACGGGAGGGCGGTTGTACTTGGCGATCTTTTCGATGAACTCCTTGGGGTGATCGCGCACCGGCAGCGGCGGCGCGTCCTCGATGAACCTGAACAGTTCGTCGAACAGCGCGACCTCGAGCGCGAAGTATTCGATGTAGGCGTCGAAGTCGCCGTCGTAGACCGTGTACAGCGCCAGTTCGGTGCCGCCGCTGACCAGCCCGAACCACGCGACATGCACGTGCCCCGAGTCGCGCAGCGCATCCTCGATGGTTGGTGCGCCGGCGGCGATCAGCCTCCCGATCCGCGCGGCGTTCTCCTTCACCGGCGGCTTGATGCGCATGACGACCATCAGCGGCGACTTGGACATCCGGTGCGGCAGGGCGTAGCGCAGCGGGTAGTCGCTGCAGATCACGCCCCAGCGCTTCTTCGGCCGCGGCGGCACGCCGCTGCCGGCATCGAGCGTCTGCGCCAGCCCGGGCAGCCGCAGCACCTGCTTGACGATGTGCGTGATCAGCGGCCTGGCCAGGTGCTCGCCGACGCACTGGTGAACGAAGTCGCGGTCGCCCGCCGGGCCGCCGAACACGAGGTGCCGAGCCTGGGTGCCGCCGATGCCGAGCAGCACCTCGGCCCCCGCCGGTATCGGCGCGCGCCGGCCGTCGTCGTCGAACTCGACATGCCGGCCGTCGGCGGCGCGGGCGAGGAAGGCGGCCGGCGGGTTGCGAGCCAGCGCCTCGCAGACCAGTTCCCACAGTTCGTCGTCGCGGTCGGCGCGCGCGGCGGCGGTTGCATCGTCGATACCCCCGCCGCCGTTGAAGAAGTCGTCGATCGCGATCGTCACCGCCGCCTGCACGTTGCCGACCGTGCCGGTGCCCAGGCCGACGAGGATCGCCGCCAGCATATCGGCCGGATGGCCGTTGGCGAACGCGCGGCAGCGTTCGATGACGGTGTGGCCGGCGAGGACGGTCGAGGACCACTGCGGCGGCTCGGCATCGTCCGGCAGCGGGTCGCCGAACAGCTCGCCGAGGCGGGTGTCCAGGTCCTTGACGTCGGCCGGCAGCGTCTGCGCGGGCTCGAGTTCGTCGGCGAAGTGCCGGCCGATGATCCGGAACGTCAGCTCCAGGTAGGCGCGGCGCATCGTCGCGGCGAACACGGCGAAAGCCGTCTTCGGCAGGCCGAAGAGCTGCTCGAGGAACCGCAGCGCCGTCTGCTCGGCGAGCTCGGGCAGCTGGAACTTCGGCTGCTTCAGCGGCAGGATCGCCGCACGGCGGAACGCCTCGCGCGCGCAGTCGGCGATCACGGCGGAGTCGTAGCGCAGCTGGCGGGTGACGTATTCCCGCTGCGCGGCATGCAGCGGGCGGTCGTCGATCGCCAGCAGGAAGCGGCCGCCGCCGAGCGCCGCGTAGGGGCTGACGCTGAAATGCTTCAGCGCTGCCTCTACGTCGTCGCGGCCGGTGACCAGATACACGTCGCGCGCCGGCCCGCCGGCCGCCGTGCCCTCGACGCTGCCGAATCGGAGCACGGTGCGTCCGCTGGCCCGCATGTTCTCGTACAGCCGGGCCCGCTCGGTATCGTCGGCCAGCCAGCCGGCGAGCAGTTCGTTGGCCGCGCGCGGCGCGCCGGCGAGCGCGGCGTCGA
>JRYF01001373.1_pt1 | contig 11134 bp, 8 predicted proteins | sample 235331 | NCBI WGS metagenome assembly JRYF01 (sample SAMN03074217, study PRJNA261475) | activated sludge metagenome | biome: Wastewater Treatment Plant; feature: Wastewater; material: Activated sludge; isolation source: activated biomass of a wastewater treatment plant treating hydrocarbon... ... | reverse complement strand
GATCGACGGCTCCATCGCCAGCACGCCCGCGATCGCCACCGCGCGCTTTTCGCCGCCGGAAAGCCGGTAAGGCGCCCGCGGCGCGAGGTGGCCGGCGCCGACCGTCTCCAGCGCCGCGCGCACGCGCGCCTTCACCTCGTCGGCGGGCAGGCCCATGTTCAGCGGCCCGAAGGCCACATCCTCCTCGACGGTCGGCATGAACAGCTGATCGTCGGCGTCCTGGAACACATAGCCCACCGTGCGATGCACCTGCGCCCGCGTGGCGGCGGTCACCGGCATCTCACCGATGCGCACCTCGCCCGCCTGCGCCAGCAGCAGGCCGTTGAAGTGCAGCAGCAGCGTCGACTTGCCGGCGCCGTTGGCGCCGACGATGCCGACCGACTCGCCGTGCACGAAGCGGCAGCTCACCCCGCGCAGCGCCGCGGTGCCGTCCGGATAGGCGAACGACAGACCGCACGCCTCGACGATGTGATGGCTCACGACCCGACCCCGAGCAGCGCGCGGCCGAGCGCCTGCGGCAGGTCGACGGCGCGCGCCAGCGCGAAGAACGCGCACCAGCCCAGCACGAAGGCGGTGTCGCGCCGCTGCCAGCGCATCGTGCGCAGGCTGCGCAACTGGCCGTCGAAGCCGCGCGCGCGCATCGCCAGGTGGATGCGCTGCGCCCGCTCGAAGGCGCGCAGCAGCAGGTGGCCGAGCAGTGGGCCGTAGGCGGCGAGCGGCAGCCGCCGGCCGCAGGCGCGCAGCTCGCGCGCGGACTCGGCCAGCGCCAGCGCCTGCTGCAGCGCGGCTTGTTCGCGCTCGACCTGGTGCAAGGCCCCCGCCAAGGTGGCCAGCACCAGCAGCAGCTGCATCTCGTACATCGGCTGGGGCGGGTCGTCGCGTGCCGCGCGCCGGGCCCAGACCAGACCGGCCTCGACCTCGTGCAGCGCCGCGTCCAGGTCGCCGCGCTGGCGGCTGAGCCACGACAGCTCGCCCCAGCACAACGCGGCGTCGCTGGCGGCGCCGACACGCTCGGCCAGCACCACACCGCGCCGCGCGAGCTCAGCGGCCCGATCGCGGTCGCCGAGCCGGTCCGCCAGCAACGCCAGCGAGGACACGCTGCTGGCGCGCAGGCCGTCGTCGTCGAGCTGGTCGGCGAGCGCCAGCCGGCGCTCCAGCGCCTGGGCCTGCAGGTCGCGCCGCGCCAGCACATCGGCCGCCGACGACAGGCGGTTGAGCATGCGGGCGACGCGCCGCAGGTCGGGCGGCGGCGGCAGCGCCAGCGCCCGCTCGGCGTAGGCGATGGTGTCGTGCAGCGCAAAGCGCCGCGCAGACTCTGCGATCGCGCGCTCGTACCAGTCGAAGGCGCGCGCCGGGTCGCCGGCGCGCTCGAAGTGGTCGGCGACCACCGCCAGGTACTCGGCCGAGCGCTCGCCGACGCGCGCGGCCAGCCACTCGGCCGTGCGAGCGTGGCCATGCAGGCGGTCGCCCTTGAGCACGGTTTCGTAGGTGACCTGGTGCAGCAGGTGGTGCTGGAAGGCATGCTCGCGTGCATCGGCGAACGCGCTGTCGGGCCGCAGGTGCACCATCTCGCGCTGCGCCAGCAGCGGCAGCGCGTGCGGCGCGGCGGCGTCGATCTCGGCCAGCGCCCGATCCCAGAACACCGGGCCGACGACGCTGGCCAGTTGCAGCGCACGCCGTGCCGGCGCCGCCAGCGTGTCCAGCCGTGCCTGCAGCACGCCGGCCAGGGTCTCCGGCACGCGCGCCGCCGACAGCCGCCCGGCGTGCACCGTCCAGCCGTCGGCGCCGGGCACGATGGCGCCGTCGTCGATCAGCATCTTGACCAGCTCCTCGGCGTAGAACGGGTTGCCGCCGGCCTGCCGGTCGATCAGCCCCAGCAGTTCGGGCGGTGCGTCGGCGATGCGGTCGAGCAGCGCGGCGGTCAGCTCGGCCCGCGCGGCGCCGTCCAGCTCGGCGAGCCGCAGCAGGCGGTGCGCCGGCCAGCCTTGGCCCCAGTCCGGGCGGCGCTCGAGCAGGGTCGGGCGTGCGGCCATCACCGTCAGGCACGCCAGATCGTCCTGCGCCTGGAGATGGGCCAGCGCGTCGAGCGACGCATCGTCGGCCCATTGCAGGTCGTCCAGCAGCATCACCAGCGGCGCGCCGCGTTGCCGCGCCATGGCGCGCAGCCAGGCGGCGAAGACCTGCAGCGCGCGGTCGCGGAATCGCCGCGGCGTGGCCAGCAGGGCCGGCAGCTCGGGGTCGGCCGAGAAGTCCATGCCGATCAGCTCGCCCAGCACCGCCGCGTCGCGCGCCGCCTGCGGCCTGGCGTCCGCCGCTGCCGTCGCCACCGCCGCCGCAGCCGCCCCGGTCGCCCCGGTCGCCTCACTCGCCTGCGCCGCCTGCGCCGCCTGCGCCGCCTGGGGCACCAGCGCGTCGACCAGGCCTTCGACGAGCTTGCGGCGCGCCGTGTCGGCGTCGTCGCTGTCGGCGATCTGCAGCTGCCAGGCCAGAAGGTCGCGCAGCAGGCCGTAGGGCTGCAGCCGGTGGCTGGCGTGCGATCGCCCGAGCAGCAGCCGGCACGGCCGCGGATGCTCGTCCAGCCAGTGCTGGAACTCCTGCAGCAGCCGGCTCTTGCCGAGTCCGGCATCGGCGACCAGCGTGACGGCGAGCGGCCGATGCGCCGCGTCCGGGACGGCCAGCTGCTCGAACCCGGCGCAGAGCTGGTCGAACTCGGCCCGGCGGCCGACCATCGGTGTCTCCAGACCGTCGATGCCACGCTGGGGCACGCGCAGCGCACGCGGTCGTGCGCGTTCGACGAGCCAGGTGGCCAGCGGCCGGTCCTGGCCCTTGATCGTCAGCGGCGGCTGCGCCTCGGCGTCGAACACGCCGCGCACCAGGCGCCACGTCGCCTGGCTGATGCGCAAGCGGCCCGGCGGCGCCGCCTGCTCCAGGCGCGCCGCGAGGTTGACCGTCATGCCGCGAATCGTGCCTTCCTCGTCGACCCCGCCGCCGAGCAGGACCGGCCCGGTGTGGATGCCGACGCGAAGGTCGCAGCCCGCGAGGCCGTGCCGGCCCCACACGCGCTCGCCCAGCGCGCGGCCCGCGTGCAGCAGCGCCAGGCCGCAGTGCACGGCACGCTCGGCATCGTCCTCGCGCGCCTGCGGGGTGCCGAAGGCCGCCAGCAGGCCGTCCCATGCGTACTGCAGCACCCGGCCGCCATGCGCGACCACGGTCGCGCCGCAGTGCTGCAGGGTGTCGTCGAGCAGTTCGTGCGCGTCCTCCGGTTCGAGATCGGCGGCGAGTGCGGTCGCGCCGACGACATGAAGGAAGAGCACCGAGACATGGCGCAACGACGGCGTGGCTGCACGCAGCGCGTCCAGCCGCGCGCGCATCGCCGTCAGTGCGGCGTCGACGGCGGCGTCGCCGAGCACCGCCCGCCGCGCTTCCAGGCTGGCGATGCCGACTTCGAGTTGCTCCAGTTCGTTCACGCGGCAGCCTCCGGGACGCGAGCGTAACCGGCGGCGCTAAAGTCGCGCTGAACCCAGCCCGAGCGCCGCCGCATGTCCGCCGATCCCGACGTCGCCACCCTGCGCCGCATCCTGAAGAGCTGCCGCACGGTGGCCGTCGTCGGCCTGTCGGCCGAGTGGCACCGGCCGAGCTTCTTCGTCGCCAAGTATCTGCAGCAGCATGGCTACCGGGTGATCCCGGTCAACCCGCGCTACGCCGGCCGGCAGATCCTGGGCGAGACGGTTTGCGCGCGGCTGGAGGACATCCCCGAGCCGGTCGACATGGTCGACGTCTTCCGCCGCACCGAGGACGTGCTGCCGATCGCGCGGTCGGCGGTCGGCATCGGCGCCAGGTGCCTGTGGCAGCAGATCGGCGTGCTCAACCACGAGGCGGCCGAGCTCGCCCGGGCGGCCGGGCTGGATACGGTGATGGACCGCTGCGTCAAGATCGAGCATGGGCGGCTGTTCGGCGGCCTGCACTGGGCCGGCGTCGATACGCGCGTGATCTCGGCCCGCCGGCCGGCGTGACGAGGCCCGCACCATGGCCGACCGCCGCTTCCACCCCGAGACGCTGGCCATCCACGCCGGCCAGATCCCCGACGCCGCCACCGGTGCGCGCGCGCTGCCGATCTACCAGACGACGAGTTTCGTGTTCGACAGCGCCGACCACGCGGCCAGCCTGTTCAACCTGCAGACCTTCGGCAACGTCTACTCGCGGCTGAGCAACCCGACGGTGGCGGCGCTCGAGGAGCGCATCGCCGCGCTCGAAGGCGGGCGCGCCGCGGTTGCCGCGGCGTCCGGCATGGCGGCCGAGGCGATGGCGCTGATGACGCTGCTGCAGGCCGGCGACCACGTGGTCGCTGCCGGGGCCCTCTACGGCGGCAGCGTGACGATGCTGGCGGTCAACCTGCGCAAGTACGGCGTCGAGACCAGCTTCGTCGACGCCACCGACCCGGACGCCTTCGCCGCCGCGATGCGGCCGAGCACGCGCGCGGTGTTCGCCGAGACGCTCGGCAACCCGAGCCTGGTCGTGCTCGACATCGCGGCGATCGCCGAGGTCGCGCACGCGCACGGCGTGCCGCTGGTGGTCGACAACACGGTGCCGAGCCCGGCGCTGTGCAACCCGATCGACTTCGGGGCCGACATCGTCGTGCACAGCGCGACGAAGTACCTCGGCGGCCACGGCACGACGCTGGCCGGGGTGGTCGTCGAGAGCGGCAAGTTCCCGTGGGACAACGGCAGGTTCCCGGGCATGACCGAGCCGTCGCCGGGCTACCACGGGGTGCGCTTCTACGAGACCTTCGGCGACTTCGGCTTCACGATGCGCTGCCGGATGGAGACGCTGCGCGTCTATGGCGCCGCGCTCAGCCCGCTCGCCGCCTGGCAGATCCTGCAGGGTGTGGAGACGCTGCCCTTGCGCATGGAGCGCCACAGCGCGAACGCGCTGTCGCTGGCGCGCTGGCTGCAGGCCGACCCGCGCGTGGCCTGGGTCAACTACCCCGGGCTGCCGGAGCACCCGCAGCACGGGTTGCTGGAGCGCCAGATGCGCGGCGCGTCGGGCTTGCTCGCATTCGGGCACGTCGGCGGCATGGAGGCCGGCGTGCGCTTCATCGAAAGCGCGCAGTTCATGAGCCACCTGGTCAACATCGGCGACACGCGCACATTGATCAGCCACCCGGCGAGTACCACCCACCGCCAGCTCGACGAAGCGCAGCAGCGCGCCGCCGGCGTCACGCCCGACATGGTGCGCATCTCGGTCGGGCTGGAGCACATCGACGACATCCTGTGGGATGTCGACCAGGCGCTGGCCCAGGCTTGCCGTCAGTCGTGCCCATGAATGAACGGGCCGATCCGGCGAAGGCCTGGGAGGCTTCTCATATGTTATCGTACAACTGGTTGCGGCCGCCCGCCTGCATGGGGGCGCTGGCCGGGGCCCATCCCGACGGACGAAGCGGATGAACCAGACAGCTCTGCTCGGCGGCACGCCGCGGCGCAAGCCGCGTACGCTGGCGCACGAACTGGTCGCCGCGATCGGCGAGCGCATCCGAGCCGGCCAGCTCGAGCCGGGGGCCAAGCTGCCGACCGAGGCCGCCATCATGGCCGAGTTCGGCGTCAGCCGCACCGTGGTGCGCGAGGCGCTGTCCAAGCTCCAGGCGGCCGGGCTGGTGCTGACCCGGCACGGCATCGGCACCTTCGTGATCGGCCCGGGGGAGGCGGCGTTCCGCATCGGGCCGGCGCAGTACGAGACGCTGCAGGACGTGATCGCCGTGCTCGAACTGCGCATCGGCGTGGAGTCCGAGGCGGCCGCGCTGGCCGCGCAGCGGCGCGCGCCGGAGCACCTGGCGCGCATGCGCAGCGCACTCGACGAGATCACGGCCGCGGTGGAGCAGGGCCAGGACGCGGTCGGGCCGGACTACCAGTTCCACCTCGAGGTCGCGCGGGCGACCGGCAACGAGCACTTCGCCGAGCTGATGTCCACGCTGGGCACGATGATCATCCCGCGCGCCCGGCTGGACGGCGGCACCACGGTCAATGCCGAACGGCAGGCCTACCTGCGGCGCGTCAACGCCGAGCACGAGAGCATCCTGGACGCGATCCAGGCCCAGGACCCGGAGGCCGCGCGGGCGGCGATGCGCACCCATCTGGTCAACAGCCGCGAACGCCGCCGGCGCGCGGCGATCGTCGCGTAGGTCCAGTGCAGAGAAAGCACTTGCGCTGATCGTGGAGTACTTGTATGATGACAGACATCACATCTCATCAACCGCACAGGAGACCGATTCGATGAAGCGCCGCCTCTTCAAGCTTGCCGCCCTGGGCATCTTCGCCGCTGTGCTGTCCATGCCCGCGCTGGCCTGGCCGGACCGGCCGGTCACGGTGGTCGTGCCGTTCCCGCCCGGCGGCTCGACCGACACCCTCGCGCGCGCGCTGACGCAGCAGATGCAGGCCAAGCTCGGCCAGCCGTTCGTGGTCGACAACCGCGCCGGCGCCACCGGCACGGTCGGCGCCGGGCAGGTCGCGCGCAGTGCGCCGGACGGCCACACGGTGCTGGTCGCCTCGCTCGGCCCGTTCGTGATCGCGCCGCACCTGCTGCGCAACGTGCCGTACGACGCCGGCAAGGATCTGGAGATGATCACGGTCGCGGTGCAGGCACCCAACGTGCTGGTGGTGCCCGAGAATTCGCCGCACAAGTCGCTCGCCGACGTGATCGCGTTCCAGAAGGCCAACCCGGGCAAGATGAGCTTCGCCTCGTCCGGCAACGGTTCGTCGGACCATCTGACGGCCGAGCTGTTCTGGCAGCAGACCGGCACCAAGGGCGTGCACGTGCCCTACCGCGGCGGCGCGCCGGCGATCGCCGACCTGCTCGGCGGCCAGGTCGACGCCTCGTTCCAGAACATCAACGCCGTCATCCAGCATGTGCGCGCAGGCAAGCTCAAGGCGCTGGCGATCACGTCCGAGCGGCGCTCGCCGCTGCTGCCGGACCTGCCGACGATGGCCGAGGCGGGCGCCCAGGGCGTGGCCGTCTACTCCTGGCAGGGGGTGGCGGTGCCGGCCGGGACGAGCGCCGACATCAAGCGCCGGCTGCACGCGGCGATCGTCGACGCGCTGGCCGACCCGTCGGTCAAGGACCGCTTCGTCGACGTCGGCTTCGAGATCGTCGGCAGCAGCCCCGAGCAGGCGAGCGCGTTCCAGCGTAGTGAATGGGCGCGCTGGAAACAGGTGATCGAGACGGGCAACATCACCGCCAACTGAGCGACCGCAAGTCCTCACTCGACAGCCGACAGCCGACATCCGAGACCCCGCCATGGCGAACGACAGCCCCCGCGTCACCGCGCTGCAGGCCATCCCGGTGGCCGGGCGCGACAGCATGCTGCTCAACCTGAGCGGCGCGCACGCCCCGTACTTCACGCGCAACCTGGTGATCCTGACCGACAACGCCGGCCGTACCGGCGTCGGCGAGGTGCCGGGCGGCGAGGCGATCCGGCGCACGATCGAAGACGCGGCGGCGATCGTCGTCGGCCAGCCGGTGGGCGACGTGCAGCGCCTGCTGCGCGCGATGCGCGAGCGTTTCGCCGACCGCGACGCCGGCGGCCGCGGGCTGCAGACCTTCGACCTGCGCACCACCATCCACGCCGTCACCGCGGTCGAGTCGGCGCTGCTGGACCTGCTCGGCCAGCACCTCGGGCTGCCGGTGGCGGCGCTGCTCGGCGAGGGCCAGCAGCGCGACGAGGTCGAGATGCTCGGCTACCTGTTCTTCGTCGGCGACCGCGGCCGCACCGGTCTGCCCTACGCGTCGCCGGCCGACGAAGCGGCCGACGCCGACGACTGGTGCCGGCTTCGCCACGAGCCGGCGATGACAGCGGCGGCGGTGGTGCGGCTGGCCGAGGCAGCGTTTGCGCGCTACGGCTTCGCCGACTTCAAGCTCAAGGGCGGCGTGCTGCGCGGCGAGGACGAGGTCGAGGCGATCGTCGCGCTGCACGAGCGCTTCCCCGAAGCGCGCGTGACGCTCGACCCGAACGGCGGCTGGCGGCTGAAGGACGCGGTGCGGCTGCTGCGCGACCTGCGCGGCGTGCTGGCCTACGCCGAGGACCCCTGCGGTGCCGAGGAGGGCTTCAGCGGGCGCGAGGTGATGGCCGAGTTCCGCCGCGCCACCGGGCTGCCGACGGCGACCAACATGGTCGCCACCGACTGGCGCCAGATGGTGCACGCGCTGGCGCTGCAGTCGGTCGACATCCCGCTCGCCGACCCGCACTTCTGGACCCTGGCCGGCAGCGTGCGCGTGGCCCAGACCTGCCGCGACTGGGGGCTGACCTGGGGCTCGCACTCGAACAACCACTTCGACGTCTCGCTGGCGATGTTCACCCACTGCGCCGCCGCCGCGCCCGGCCGCGTGACGGCGATCGACACCCACTGGATCTGGCAGGACGGCCAGCACCTGACCCGGGCGCCGCTGCGCATCGAAGGTGGCAAGGTGCGGGTGCCCGATCGGCCCGGGTTGGGGGTCGAGCTCGACATGGCCGCGGTCGAGCGCGCGCATGCGCTGTACCGTCAGCATGGCCTGGGGGCGCGCGACGATGCGACCGCGATGCAGTACCTGATCCCGGGCTGGCGCTTCGACCCCAAGCGACCGTGTATGGTGCGCTGACCGCTGCCCGAACCACCGCCGACGATGACGTCCCGCCCCTGCCTGCTGCAGAACACCGCGTTGCCCCCGGCGCTCGACGCCAGGCTCGAGGCGGCCTTCGATGTCGTGCGGCTGCCGTCGCCGCCGGCCGCGGCCGGCCTGCTGGCCGAGCAGGGCGCACGCTTCGAAGGCCTCGTGACCTCGGCCGCCGTCGGCGCCGACGCAGCGCTGATGGCCGCGCTGCCGGCGCTGAAGATCATCTCCAGCTTCGGCGTCGGGCTGGACCGGATCGACCTCGCGGCTGCGGCGCGGCGCGGCATCGCGGTCGGCTACACGCCCGAGGTGCTCGACGACTGCGTCGCCGATACCGCGATCGGGCTGCTGATCGACGTCGCTCGCCGCTTGTCGGCCGCCGACCGCTTCGTGCGCGCCGGCCGCTGGCCCGGGGCGCGCTTCCCGCTCACGACCAAGGTCAGCGGCAAGAACCTGGGCATCGTCGGGCTGGGCCGCATCGGGCGTGCGATCGCCCGCCGTGCCGAAGGCTTCGGCATGGCGATCCGCTACCACAACCGGCGGCCGCGGGTGGACGTCGGCTACGGCTACGAGGCCTCGCTGCCAGAGCTCGCGCGCTGGGCCGACTTCCTCGTCGTTGCCGCCGCCGGCGGCAGCGACACCCGGCATCTGGTCGACCGCGACGTGCTCGACGCCCTCGGGCCGCGAGGTTTCCTCGTCAACGTCGCGCGCGGCAGCGTGGTCGACGAGGCGGCGCTGGTCGACGCGCTGCTGAACCGGCGCATCGCCGGCGCCGGCCTGGACGTGTTCGCCGACGAGCCCAAGGTGCCCGAGGCGCTGTTCGGGCTCGACCACGTCGTGCTGCTGCCGCACCTGGCCAGCGGCACCGAGGAGACGCGGCAGGCGATGGCCGACCGCGTGTTCGACAATCTGCAGCGCTTCTTCGCCGAAGGCCGGCTGGTCTCGGCGGCACCGCTTCCCGATCCACTCCCGACGGACCAGGCATGAAGGACAACCGACTGCGCCAGCTCTGGCGCGAGGACCGCGCCGCGGTCAACGGCTGGCTGGCGATCCCCGACGGCTTCTCGGCCGAGACCATGGCCCACCAGGGCTGGGACACGCTGACGATCGACCTCCAGCACGGCGTGGTCGACTACCAGGCCATGGTGCGCATGCTGCAGGCGGTGTCGACCACGCCGACGGTGCCGCTGGTGCGCGTGCCCTGGCTGGAGCCCGGCATCGTGATGAAGACGCTGGACGCAGGTGCGTACGGCGTCATCTGCCCGATGGTCAACACGCGTGACGACGCGGCCAGGCTGGTCGCGTGGACGACCTACGCGCCGCGCGGCACGCGCAGCTTCGGCCCGGTGCGTGCGCTGCTGGTCGGCGGCGCCGACTACCCGGCGATCGCCGACGCCGCCATCGTGCGCTTCGCGATGATCGAGACCGCGCAGGCGCTGGACAACCTGGACGCGATCCTGTCGGTCGAAGGGCTGGACGCGGTCTACATCGGGCCGTCCGACCTGTCGCTCGCGCTGGGCTGCAGGCCGACCTTCGACGACGTCGAACCCAAGGTGGCGCAGGCGATCGCCCACATCCTGGACCGCGCGCGCTCGCACGGGCTGGTGGCCGGCATCCACAACGGCGGGCCCGACGCCGCGCTGGCGCGCATTGCGATGGGTTTCCGCTTCGTCACCGTCAGTTCGGACGCAAGGCTGCTGGCCGCCGGATCGCAGCAGGTCCTGGGCCGCATGCGCGGCGGTGCCTGACCCGCCCCGGATTCCACGCAAGGAGAACCCCCGATGCTGAACCTCGGATTCATCGGCCTGGGCATCATGGGTGCGCCGATGTGCGGCCACCTGATCGCTGCCGGCCACCGTCTGTTCGTCCACACGCGCAGCCAGCCGCCGGCCGAGATCGCCGGCCGTGCCACCGTGTGCGGCAGCGCGCGCGAGGTGGCGCAGCAGGCCGACATCGTCTTCACGATGCTGCCCGACACGCCCGACGTCGCCGCCGTGCTGTTCGGCGAGGGCGGCGTGGCCGAGGGGCTCGCCGCCGGCAAGGCGGTGGTCGACATGAGCTCGATCTCGCCGATCGAGACCAAGGCCTTCGCGCAGAAGATCGGCGCGCTCGGCTGCGAGTACCTCGACGCGCCGGTCTCCGGCGGCGAGGTCGGTGCCAAGGCCGCCAGCCTGACGATCATGGTCGGCGCCAGCGAGGCCGGATTCGCGCGCGTCGAGCCGCTGCTGAAGCTGATGGGCAAGAACATCACGCTCGTCGGCGGCCACGGGGCCGGGCAGACGACCAAGGTCGCCAACCAGATCATCGTCGCGCTCAACATCGCCGCCGTCGGCGAGGCGCTGGTGTTCGCGAGCAAGGCCGGCGCCGACCCGGCCAAGGTGCGCCAGGCGCTGATGGGCGGCTTCGCGTCCAGCCGCATCCTGGAGGTGCACGGCGAGCGCATGATCAAGCGCACGTTCGCGCCCGGTTTCCGCATCGCGCTGCACCAGAAGGA
>JRYF01002922.1_pt1 | contig 11140 bp, 9 predicted proteins | sample 235331 | NCBI WGS metagenome assembly JRYF01 (sample SAMN03074217, study PRJNA261475) | activated sludge metagenome | biome: Wastewater Treatment Plant; feature: Wastewater; material: Activated sludge; isolation source: activated biomass of a wastewater treatment plant treating hydrocarbon... ... | reverse complement strand
ATGTGGTGAGGGATTAAGCAAAACTAGAAATTAAGCCAGTTTTCGAGTACACTTAGACGTTTATGGATAAAAAACCAAGCAAGAAAACCAAGACAGTCTGGCATGGTAATGAGAGTGAGCGCAGAATTGTAATTCGAGGTGCGCGTACTCATAACCTTAAGAATATAAATGTTGATTTACCACGGGGAAAAATGATTGCCATTACTGGTCCGTCAGGCTCAGGCAAATCATCGTTAGCTTTCGATACCATTTTCGCAGAGGGACAACGGCGTTATGTCGAGTCGCTTTCTCCTTACGCCCGTCAGTTTCTCAACAAGCTCCAAAAGCCGGATGTGGATGAGATTAGTGGCCTTTCCCCAGCGATTTCGATTGACCAAAAATCCGCCTCTAGGAATCCGCGCTCCACAGTAGCTACGATTACTGAGATTTATGATTATTTGCGCATTCTCTATGCCCGGGTCGGTCAGCCATATTGTCTCGAGGTTGACGTACCGATTCAGAAACTCTCACAAGACGAGATCGTCGGAATTATATTAAAATCAATCGAGAGTCGTGAGGTCAAAGCGGCCACCCGTGAACAGTCGGCCAAGGTCATGGGGATTGAGTTATCAAAGGGCCGAGTCTCTATCTTTGCTCCAGTAGTTGTGGGGCGCAAGGGCGAGTACTACCAACTACTTTACGACCTGCTGGCCAAGGGTTTTGAGACGGTTAAGATTGATGGGGAAGTGAAGCAACTGCGCGAGAAGATAATTCTCACCAAGACCAAGCGACACGACATTGATGTCTTGGTGGATGAGATCTATGTCAGTGAGTTTACTGATGACCCAAAGGGTTCCCATGAACGTCTTTCGGAGGCGATTGAGGTAGCGCTTCATCAATCAGGCGGCTTAGTAAAAGTAGAGAGTCCAGACGGGGGAGTCCGTACGCTGTCGGCTAAGTTTATTTGTCCCGTAGACGGTTCATCATTTCCCGAAGTTGAGCCGCGTCTCTTCTCGTTCAATTCTCCTTACGGTGCCTGTCCGGAGTGTAACGGTTTGGGAGTGGTCGGCATCTTTCAGAGCGATACTTGCCCGGTCTGTGCCGGAGCACGCCTGCGGAATGAGGCGCTTCGTGTCTACCTGGGCGGGGACGGCAAAAAGGATCTTGGTATCAACATCGTTGCTTTTACAGCCATGACGGTAAAAGAAGCCATGCGCTTCATTGAAGATCTTAAACTCACCAAGAAACAGCAGGATATTGCCTGGCCAGCTCTCCGAGAAATTATCGATCGGCTACACTTTATGAATAACGTCGGTATCGAGTATCTTACACTCGATCGACGCGCCAACACGCTCTCTGGCGGCGAGGCTCAACGCATTCGCTTGGCGTCTCAGCTCGGTTCAGGCCTGGTGGGAGCACTCTACGTGCTTGATGAACCAACCATTGGTCTTCATCAGAAAGATAACGACCGATTGATTAAGACTTTGACCGAACTGCGTGATCTCGGTAATACGATTATCGTCGTTGAGCATGATGAAGACACAATATTTGCTTCCGACTACCTAGTCGACATCGGGCCGGGAGCTGGAGTACATGGTGGAAAAGTGGTGGTGTCGGACTACCTAAAGCCACTCCTTGAGGCTAGTAAGAATATTTCGGGATCAATCACGCTTGATTACCTACGTGGCACAAAGCAGATAGCTGTACCAGAGCGCCGCACTAGTGAGAAGGGCAGTCTCAAGATTAGAGGCGGTAAGGCTTTTAACATCAAAAATCTTAATGTTGATTTACCACTTGGTCGCTTGGTGTGCATCACTGGTGTCTCTGGGTCTGGCAAGTCAACTTTTATGTACGAGATTCTCGATCGTAATCTAAAGTCAAGACTAGAAAAGCGCTACCGCACTCCTCATACTTATAACTGCAAAACCTTTACCGGCACAGAGTACATTGGCCGTTCGTGCCTGATTGATCAATCGCCAATTGGACGCACACCACGCAGTAACCCAGCCACCTACACGGGGGCCTTCACTCACATTCGTGATCTTTTTGCGGCTACTAGTGAGGCCCGGGCTCGTGGCTGGAAGCCAGGTCGCTTTAGCTTCAATGTTAAGGGCGGTCGCTGTGAAGCTTGTCAGGGTAATGGCGAGATTGCGGTCGAGATGCATTTTTTGCCAACCGTCTATGTCACTTGTGATGTGTGTGACGGTAAGCGCTTTACTAAGGAGACGCTCGAGGTCACTTACCGCAAGAAAAATATTCATGAGGTATTACATATGACTATTGAGGAAGCATATAAGTTCTTTGAGGATGTACCGGCTATCGAAGAGCGTCTACGTACACTGCTCGAAGTCGGTTTAGGCTATCTCGAGTTGGGCCAGAGTGCCACCACGCTCTCCGGTGGGGAAGCGCAACGCGTCAAGATTGCGAGCGAGCTCTACAAGCCACATACTCAGAAGACTATTTACCTGCTTGATGAACCTACGATCGGTTTGCACTATGAGGACGTCAAAAAGCTGATTGAAATCCTGCAGGCGCTAGTCGACCGAGGCAATACCGTGGTGGTTATTGAACATAACCTTGACCTTATCAAGTGCGCTGATTACTTGATTGATATCGGACCAGAAGGGGGAGTCGGTGGGGGAGAGATTGTCGCTAAAGGGACACCGGAGGAAGTAGCAGAAAATCCTAAGTCTTTTACTGGGCAATATCTCAAGAAGCATCTATAAACTATGCAGAAGGCAGAATTAAAAGCTCTAGCTCTGCCCGATCAGCCTGGAGTTTACTATTTTTTGGGGTCACAGCGGGAGATCTTATACATTGGCAAGGCGACTTCGCTCAAGAGCCGGGTAGCGAGTTATTTCAGCAAAGATTTGCTCGAAGCGCGGTCGCCTTTGATTGTCGGAATGGTGAGAGAGGCGGTCACGGTCGATGTCGCTGTGACAGACAGTGTGCTTGAAGCTTTGCTTCTCGAGACCAACCTAATTCGTTCACATAAGCCAAAATACAATACCCGTAGCAAAGACGATAAGAGCTACAATCATCTAATCATTACAAATGAGGACCTGCCTAGGGTCCTAATCGTTCGCGGTAAGGATATTACCGAGCGTTTTACCGCCCGCGATATCAAAGCTCATTTTGGCCCCTTTCCGAGTGCTGGCTCTCTACGAATCGCGCTCAAGATTATTCGTCGCCTTTTCCGTTACTACGATGCTCCGGTGCCGATTGATAAGCTTAAATCGAAACTAGCCAGAGGGAAACTCGAATTCAATCGGGCTATTGGCATATACCCCAAGGCTGAGGAGAAGGGTGTCTATGACCGAACGATCAAGCACTTAATTTTATTTTTCCAAGGCAAGAAACAAGTCATTATCAAAGAATTAGAAAAAGAGATGATGCGACTAGCCAAGGCAGAGCAATTTGAGCTAGCTCATCAAGTCAAAAAACAACTTTTTGCACTAAAGCACATCGAGGATATTGCACTCGTTAAGTCTGATCGATTAGTCACGGAACGTAAGACTAATCGCATTGAAGCGTATGATGTCGCCCATCACCAAGGGGAGTCGATGGTGGGAGTAATGATAGTCATCAAGAATGGTGAAGCTGATACTAACAGCTACCGTCGCTTTAAGTTGGATAATCTCAAGAAAAGCAACGATTCGGAGGCCTTGCGACAGATTCTGCTCCGTCGTTTCGGGCACCCAGAGTGGGGGTTGCCCGATATTATCGTGGTAGATGGTAATAGAGTGCAAAAGAAAACCGCTGAACTAGCGATTGCGCAGGCGGAGCAACTAGTGCCCGTAATTGCAGTTACTAAAGGTTCTGATCACAAACCCAGGAGTATTACTGGGGACAAAAAATTGATTGAGCACTATAAAAATGAAATTCTCTTAGCTAACGCCGAGGCTCACCGCTTGGCCATATCTTTTCACCGTCAGAGACAACGTCGTCGAAGAATCTGATACCGGTGTGGACAAGTCCCACGACCCTCATTAAACCAGCTATAATTAAGCTAAGTATGAGTCCACAGCAAAAGCGCTGGAACGACATGTTTATGTCGATTACCACTATGGCCCTACTGGCGCTACTGGCATTGATAGTGGTAGTTTTTTTGCTTAGCGAGATTAGACTTAACAACCTTAATCCGTTTGCTAGCAAACCAATCGAAGTTGAGCGAGGTCGCCTACTGACAACTGAAGAAGTGGCCAACGAAAGACTTCTTCTGCCCACCAGACCCAATCAACCGAAGCTAGAGACTACCCCGGTTGCAACGAATTCGACTTCAAATAACCGCACCCGACCACTTACCGAAGCTGAGACAGCAGACTTAATAAAACGTTATAGTACTCCGGCCACAAGCGAGATCTATAAACCACCACTTGACTCTAGTCGGACCGAATCAGTCCTTGAAAGCAACGGCCAAGCGGTAGCTAGCATCGTGACTCATACTGCTCCAGGAGCTGGTGTAAACATCCAAAATATCGCGTTAAACACCGAAGAGGAGACAGCCGTCTTAAGCCTGGAGGGTACAATTTTTGCATTAAGGGACTCGAGAATCACCATTACTGGTCCTGGCTATAATGTAATAGACGTTAAATATTCTCCTGCCACGCGGTTTTTGATCAATGGTAAACCAATGTCCCCAACTGATTTGATGGTGGGTGACGTTATTGTAACTGAGGGTCAAGGTTCAATCACCAGCTCCGAACTAGAAGCGTTCGTTGTAGTTTTGGTTGGAAGAATCGACATATTTACGTCAATATAAACATATGACCAGGCTAGCAAATTACACATCTATAGATGAACACGCAGTATACCGGCATATATTAGGCCTCAGCCTCGTCATCATCCTTTTTACGCTTATGTTTTGCACCACTAAGCTAGTGCTGGCACAAGAGACATCGCACAGTGCCTCTGGTTGGTTTGCGCCGCGCGTGGTCTATCATAGCGACAGTGCTATTTGCGACTCGAGCACCCAAGCAGAGATTGAGATACGTCTAGTGGAATATAATTCAGAAACCCCACTCACTAATCCGATTGGGAACTGGCGTGTTTTGATCCGCGATCGGTCTGGTTCGGTCATCACAGGTCAGTATTTATTTGCTGGTGAGACGAGTTCAGCCGGGTTATGTTTTGATCCGAGCGAGCACGGTATTCAAGTCGTGGTTAATGATTCGGCGCATTATGTAAGACTAGAAACTCCGGCCGTGTATGCTTCTGACGATCTGTCTTCAATGCATGGTTTTAAGTTTATTGGATTTGCTCAACTACTTTCAAAATCAGCGGCCGCGACTCAAGAGCCAGATATTGAAGCTGTCTTCCCGAGTACTCATGTTATTAGTGCACTGCCTGGTTTCATAGCACGCACAAATTTCTTACCCGATATCTACACCGCCGGACAGGTCAACCAAATGCGTTTTTATGTTCTTGACTCTAACCATAATCGACTAACAGCTTTTGATGTAACTGACGGTGGTACGACGGGTGATCGGTTGGTTGCCCCCAGAGCGGAGGATGATGTCCCGACCAGTGACGGACACTATTACTGGCTATATCATCAAAACTTTGACGGTACATCAGACACCTCTAAGCCAGCCAGTCCCTATAGCTGGGAGTTTAGTGATTTGCCTAGTACAGGAGCCACTCTAATTGCTCCGTATGCGCTCGATAGTACACCACCTAATCTTAATAGTGTTTCTTCATTTGAAATAGTTGAGCGAACATTAGATAGTAAGCTCATGGTTCGGGTCTATCTGGAACTAGCCGATGCCATCTCTGGTCTCTCCACCACGACATTGACAATCCGGCATTTAGGCCTTGAGCTAGCCACTGTGGAGATCTCTCACCTAGATGCGCCGCGAGCTAGAAAATTAACTTTGGATGTTGAACTAGACGCCGCATCAACTTTTGACTTCAGCTTAAGCTCCAGTGATATCCTAGGTCACACCATCGTCAGCGAATCATCATATACCACACCAAGTCTATCGTCCCTTCTTATCCCAACATTGAATATTCAAGATGCAGACAGTCTAACTTCAATCCGAGCGCGTCTCCGTGCCACCTCGACCAACCCTAGAGGATCAGTTATAACCCAAGCTGGCTTTTGTTGGTCTACTAGTGAAACTGACTATGTATCTGAGCTGAATTTTACTGCAGAGACATTTGATCCGCAGGCTCTTCCTAACTGTATTGCGCTACCGATGTATGCTACCACGACGTTTAATTATTCGACCACGACGTTTGAATTCAGTCCTTCTACTACCTACTACTATCGTGCCTTTGCTCGTAACGCGGCTGGTTATGGTTTCTCGAATAATGGTGGTGGTCCTGCTAGTGGTATCAGATCTTTCACAACCACAGCCTTGGCCGGAGACTACACAGATGGACCACCGCAGGTGTTAGCGCGTACCCCAACGTCAACCACTGCGGTTTCGACCCAGTTACGCGGTTCACTAGAGCATTCGGGTGGTGATCAAGTCACTAGGCGTGCAATTTGTTATAGTCTCTCACTTTACGGTTTGCCTGATGATGCTCCAACGATTTCCGGTGGGCAGTGCAACGTCAATAACACGGCGGTGTCTGCCACCACTACCTTACCACTTTGGTTTAGCTACAATGTCAGCAGTCTTCAGCCGAATACACCATACTTTTACCGAGTGTATGCCGTGAATAGTTTCGGTACCGGCGCAACCACTTCACAGTTTACGACCGATGCGGCATGGTACGATTTTGTGGCTGGAAGTTTTGTTCCGGACATTGTCCATGACGATATGAATATGAACTACACCATTGCTGTACCAGTCAGCATCTATGATGAAAGTAATCACTTTGAGGTGTTTGAGCGCAATGTTAATTACGAGGTCCGATTGATTGATCTATTAAGCAACGAGGTCATATTTTCTCATTACAACTTCAGTCTAGGAGCCACTTCATCACTTTCAACTGTAGTAGTCAATGTTGATATAAGTGACGTTCCTTATGGACTTTACAAACTGGTTTTGCAAGTCAACGTGCCACCGAGCCCGTATTTTGAAGCGGATCATAGACTGCCTAATAACGTCAAGTCATATCTAGTGAACTTACAAGATCCAGACAGTATAATTGATATTTTGTCAGGTGAGGGAGGTGGTGCCGGTACGTTGTTACCTGATCCAGGGATGCAGATTAGTCTGACGGATCGTGTGATTCGTTCTGGCCAATCAGCAGATATTGACTGGGATACAGTCTATGCTTTCCCGATGGAATGTGTCATTGAGGGACCGAACACTTTCGGTGTTAATGGTCGACACGAGTTTGATCCTGCCATACACGGTGCTCTTGGCACCATAACGAGTGGACCGCTATTTAACGCGCAAAATTTCCGTCTCACCTGCACTGAGCCGGTAACTGGTTCAGTCTTTACCAACACTACCCGGATTAATGTGGCCGGCACAATAATTGAGCGCTAATGAAGCAGAAACGAACAGCGGTTTTAAGAGGAGGGCCTAGTGCCGAGCATAAAGTGTCGTTAGAAAGTGGTCGCCGAGTGCTTGAATCCCTGATCAAACAAAATTACCCAGTGCGCGACGTCATGATTACTCTGAGTGGTGAGTGGTTAGAAGGAGGTCGTGTACGTTCAGTAACTCAGTCTCTTGAGGGAGTAGATGTGGTATTCATTGCGCTCCATGGTGCTTATGGCGAAGATGGCCAAGTCCAGCGCCTTTTACGTCAATTTGGCCTGCCGTTTACTGGTAGTGATGCTCTACCGTCGGCTTTAGCATTCAATAAAGATACAGCTAAGAAACTGGTCAGCAAGTATGGAGTCGTGGTGCCAGATTCGGTTACTCTCAAGCGAGATGAAATTGGTGCCAGCTTATTTTCAGTGGCTTCTAATATAAAAGCCTCTTTTGGTCCTGAGTATGTGATCAAGCCTCAGTCAAGTGGCTCTTCGATTGGGGTTAGGCTGGTTAGACAAGGAGAATCTTTAGTTGATATGTTGGCCACGGCTCTAGCAGAATATGAGGCGGTTTTAGTCGAAGAGTTTATCCGCGGCAAGGAGGCTACGGTGCCGGTGTTGGAAAATTTTCGCGGTGAGAATCTTTACGCTTTTCCAGCCATCGAGATTATTCCGCCCCGCGAACAACCCTTTTTCACCTATGAGGCAAAGTACAGTGGGAAAACGGCCGAGATTTGTCCTGGACACTTCAGCTATCTTGAGCGGGATCGATTGGGCGAAGCGGCGATTTTAGCGCATACGGCACTTAGTCTGACTCAGCTCTCCCGCAGTGATTTTATTGTTAAAGACGGTATTGTGTACTACTTAGAGACCAATACCATTCCTGGTTTAACTGCCGAATCATTACTACCTAAAGCCGCGGCGGCCGTAGGACTATCATATGACGAACTAATATCTCACCTGATAGAGACAGCCACCTGAGGATAAATCTGTACGCCAAAGTAATCTGGTATATAATAAAGCATTATGGAAAACTCAAGACATGAAAAAGCGGCGTTAGTGGCAATTGCCTATGTGATAGGTGGTATAACGGCCTTTATAGCTTTTGGTATTAATGTACTCAGCGTGCCCACTCTGTCAATAAGTTCGCAAGCTACAGCGGTGCTGGCGCTTCCTCCAGTCACAACAACTCCGGGCACTGCCCCAACCACACTGATTAGTGAGTCAATAGTTAGCTATATTGATGGCATGCTCGAAGTTGAGACCTTAGAAGGGGTACAGGTTTTATCATTTAATCCGACTATCACGGGATTGGTGCCGGGGAGTGATTTTTTAACTCAAGGCTACCACTATGCTGAGCCAGTTTGGCGCGTATCGACATCAGGTCAGTTTGTCTTTTTCTGCGAACAGCGAGCTCCTACTAGTAGTGACTGCTCGCCCTTTGTTTATGATCTCCTCAGACAGACTATCCACAGAGTCAGTCTAGCTGGCTCCACTAACGCTATTAGCACCAGTCTGGCTGAGTCAGCCGGTTTTGTCGGTGAGATACTGGTAATTGGCAACTTACGCTCGGTGTCTGAGGTCAGTCCTTGGCAGTTGTCTTATCGATAAATGGCGAGAAGAGTTTTATTGACCAAGTACTCCAGAATGTTGATAAAATCTGATCGTAGCGAGTAACAATTATTCTGGAGACAGTTTATTAATCGAGAAGATTTTACCTACATTAATATGATGTTAAATCAAATTATATATTCAGGGTATGGAGTAACCATCGCCTTGGTGTTTTCACTGCTGGCAATGTCGGCTCCGGTTGGAGCGCAGACCACTCTAGGCCAAGAGACACCGAATGTTTCGGTTGAGCAAATGATCGCCCAGGTTCAGCAGTTACTAGAGATGGTGGCTGAGCTACAACGACAACTAGCAAGCCGGCGCGGTGAGATGCGAGAAGTTTTAACAACGGCACGAGAAAATTTAGCCTTAGGGATGAGCGGGGATGATGTGCGCGAGCTACAAACCTTACTGGCCACTGACTCATCAATCTATCCAGACGGTATAGTAACCGGATACTACGGCCCTTTGACCAGGGAGGCGATTTCACGCTTCCAGGCTCGTCACGGTCTGCCGGTCACGGGTGTCGTCGATCGCTCTACTCTACAAAAACTGCGTGAAGTCCGCGGTCTGCCTACCATGCCCAGACCAGAGCCGCCGTCAATCTCACCAGTATTACTGCAACCCAGTACGGAGATGACTGAAGCCCGGGCCGCCATTGCCGAGGCAGATCAAGCCATTCAACGTCTGCGTGCCGCTATGGTCGACGCCGACACTGCCAGCTACCGAGCTTACAACTCAACTTTATTATCAGCTTTGAGACAAATACCGGTAGCGCGCTCTCACTATCAAGCTGGACAGTACCGAGAGGCGCTCGGGGTAGCTAGAGAAGTGGTTAAGGCGATCAAAGACGTGCTTGAACGCTTTCCGATTGCTAATCCAGTGATGTGCACAGCCGATGCCAAACTTTGTCCTGACGGCAGTTACGTCGGTCGGACTGGTCCTAACTGCGAGTTTATCTGTCCGCCTACTAGAGCTCTGCCACCTACCACTCCGCCTGGCGAAGTTATATGCACCATGGATGTCAAGCTGTGCCCAGACGGTAGCTACGTCGGTCGCACCGGCCCTAACTGCGAATTTTTACCATGTTCAACTTTATACGACCGCTAGAGTCATTAGTAAAGGCTCTAGACTAGCTTAGAGATTTATAAACTTCTCCAATACTTCGAGTATAACACCCTTGTGGTTGTGTCTTAACTTACATTCTTTGAGGTGAAGAAGAAATGTTTCCCGGTCCACGCCATTAAATTTTGCGAGTCGTCGTTTCGCAAAGCTCCAGAAATTTTCAATACCGTTCACGTGAGTACCCTTCGATCGGGATATGATTTCGAGTGATTGATACGCTTATGTTTGTACCCATCAAATACTAGTCCGTCATACACTTTCCACTTATCGGTATAGATAGTAATTGTTTACGTAAGATTTGCTTCACAATCGGCATAAGCTCTTGTTTCGAGGCGTTTTTGACGATCTGCTTGTACACCTTGCCCTCTCGTTTCAGTACACCAAAGACCGGTATTTTATTTTCATCTCCTCGACCACTTTTTCTCCTGTCCGTGGCAGGTTTCCTTATCCCTAAAAAACCTCCGGCTTCAGCCGGAGAGTACGTTTGCAGGCAACGTCGTACATATACAACCACAAACCCTGATCTATAGACACGGGAAGAAACTTTAAGTCACCACAGGTTACAAGTAAGAATCCTTTAGCACTACCATAGAACTCTGACCGACCACCCATCAGCCCGCTTAGCGGGCAGGAAGCTCATGCCGACAGGCTGAACCAAAGCCACCGGACCTAAAGTCCGGTGGTCGGTTACTTTTCGGGGTCCACCAAAGTATGATTCGTCGAGTTTGATCTCTTTCGAGAGTTTCTTGGTGAATGACATTACTACCTGTTCGAGTATCTGTTCCCTAAAGTTTCAGTACCAGCGATTCACACCAAGAACTTTTGGTGTCTGGGTAGCACAAAATCGGCTGCAAAACACTCTAAAAGTTTTCTTTGCTTCTGTTTACTTTAACAGCTCTTTCCTTCGACATTATTTCTAGATTAGCATGAGCTAATCTAGTCTAGAGTTCTTGTATATTATTTGAAGTTGCATTTCCCTCCAGTTACCCCTCAAGT
>JRYF01014610.1_pt1 | contig 11163 bp, 11 predicted proteins | sample 235331 | NCBI WGS metagenome assembly JRYF01 (sample SAMN03074217, study PRJNA261475) | activated sludge metagenome | biome: Wastewater Treatment Plant; feature: Wastewater; material: Activated sludge; isolation source: activated biomass of a wastewater treatment plant treating hydrocarbon... ... | reverse complement strand
GAACATCCCTGAATTGGAGAATTGGCTGGTGAAAGAGGCGGGGCGGGTGAGATAAGCCCTCGCCCACCCTGCCAGGTTTGCGGTTGCCTACCTCATTAAACTGATGTATAAATGATGTCATGGATTTCGAATGGGACCCACGCAAAGCGGCGACCAACCTGCGTAAGCATGGTATCTCATTTACCGAAGCGGGAACAGTGTTCGGCGACGAACTGGCAATCACTGTTCCCGACCCCGACCATTCCGATGAAGAAGACCGTTTCATCACAATTGGCTGGTCAAACCGCCGCAGGCTGTTGATGGTATCCCATACTGACCGCGGCGGTCGTATCCGAATTATCAGTGCACGCGAATTGACTCGAAACGAGCGAAAAGTCTATGAAGAAGAAATCTGAACTGAAAGACGAACTACGCCCCGAATACGATATGAAATCCCTGCTAAAAGGCGGGGTGCGAGGCAAATACGCCAAACGCTACCGCGCAGGGACGAATCTTGTGCTGTTGGAACCGGACGTTGCCAAGGCTTTTCCGAATGAAAAAGCTGTCAACGAGGCATTGAAGTTGGTAATGAAGTTGAAGAAGGTGCAGGAAGAAGCGGGAAAATACTCATCCAAATAGCAAACCAGAACTCCGAGATTTTCGAAAATCTCGGAGTTCTTTGTTTCGACCTTTCATTTAGCATTCTTGGAGTAGGCGGCAGGACAGATCAAACCTTCTCCCGATTAAATTGCGTTTCATAAAGTTGCGAATATAACCCGCCTAGCGCGAGCAATTCCTCGTGCGTGCCTCTTTCCACGATCTGACCGCGATCCATCACCAGGATCAAATCAGCGGCTAATATCGTGCTCAAGCGGTGGGCAATGACGATTGAAGTCCGCCCTGCCATGACGCGTTTCAACGCCTCTTGAATTAGGGATTCAGATTCAGAATCAAGATGGCTCGTCGCTTCGTCCAACACCAGGATGCGTGGGTCTTTCAAGATGACACGCGCCAGCGCGATGCGTTGTTTTTCGCCGCCGCTGAGTCGGTAGCCGCGCTCGCCCACGATCGTGTCGTAGCCGTCGGGCAGGTCCATGATGAAGTTGTGGATATTCGCGGCGCGCGCCGCGGCCTCGATTTCAGATTGCGTCGCGTCGGTCTTTGCATACGTCAGGTTCGTGCGGATGGTGTCATGGAAGAGGTACGTCTCCTGCGTCACCATGCCGATGGCGGACGACAGCGAATCGAGCGTCACATCACGCAGGTCATGCCCGTCAATGCGGATGACACCGTCCGTGGGGTCGTACAATCTGGGGATGAGATACGTCAGCGTCGTTTTGCCCGCGCCGGAGGGACCGACGAGGGCGACCAAACTTCCGGGGCGGGCGATAAAGGAGATTCCGTCTAAAGCGATTTCTCTGGCTTGGGAGACCGTGTCAGACTCCCCTGAGTCTGATGCGGTGCTCTTTATCTTCTTCTCCCCGTTACTTTTGTCTGCCAATGACAACACCGCGCCGATATCTTCATGACGTCCGTAACGCTTGACATCCTTCAGCAATTTGGTCGGGTCAATTTGATAATTGAATGAAACGTTATCAAATTCAAGTTCACCTTTCACATCACGGAGGTTGATCGCATTCTCTTTTTCGATAATGTCCTGCGGCAGATCAATGACCTCGAACACGCGCTCGAAACTGACCATGCTGGTGGAGAACTCAACCGGTGCGCCAGCCAGCCCTTGCAGCGCGCCGTAGAGTTGACCGAGGTACGAGCCAAAAGCGACGATGGTGCCGACCGTGAAAACGTCGGTGATGACGAAGTAGCCGCCGAGACCATAGACCAGCGCCGTGCCGACCGCGCTGACCAGCCCGAAGATGACGAAGAACGTGGAACCGACGACCGCGCGGCGGATACCGATGTCGCGCACGTTGCCCGCGCGTTCGCGGAAGCGGTTTTCTTCTTCTTTCGCACGACCGAACAACTTGACGAGCAGCGCGCCGCCGATGTTGAGAGTCTCGTTCATGTGCGCGTTCATCTGCGCATTCATGTCCATGGCTTTGCGGGCGATGTCGCGCAGGACGGTGCCGAGTCTTTGCGCGGCGATGATGAAGAGCGGCAGGATCAGCACGCTGACAATGGTTAGACGCCATTCGAGCGTGAGCATGACCGCCAGCAGCGCGACCGCTTGGATGAGATTGGTGACGATGTTGACGATGGTATTGCTGATGGCGTTCTGCGCGCCGACCACGTCATTGTTGAGGCGGGACATCAACTCGCCGACCTTGGTATTGGTGAAGAAGCGCAGGGACATGCGCTGCAGCCGCGCGAAGAGACTCGATCGCAGGTCGTAGATGACGCCCTCGCCGACAGTCGAGTTCAATCGCCGCTGAATGACGTTGATTCCCCCCGTCACCGCAGGGATGGCAAGCAGCGCCACGCCAAGCCAGACGAGGCGACCCGTGTCTTTGGCGGGAATCACCACGTCGATCATGTTGCGGAAGATGAGCGGCGTGAGCAGGGACAAGCCCGTGGTGAGGGTGATCGTGACGAGCATGCCCGCGATGTGCCACCAATATCCGCGTGCGTACGAGAGAACGCGTAGTAAAAGTTGTTTCGTTACTTTGGGCTTTTCGTCGCCCTGCCGCATGGACATCCACCAGCCGTATCCGTGCATGAGAACTCCTGGGTAATTGGGTAAAGGTAGACAAGGCGTGTTCCGTGTTTTCGTGTGTACGTGTTTACCTGTGTACCTTATATTGCCCCATTTTGCCCGCGCCCGCGGGTTTGGTCAACTGGACGAAGGGGGAGGTTTGGGGGAAAGTATGGAAAGAATGGGAGGGTATAATTTGTAGAAATCGAGGATTTACGGAGGCTTGATAAGCGAGGAGAACTTCATGTTGTTCATTACAAAATCCGCAAATAGTTTTGATTTTTTGAGGCAAAACTTAGTAATTCTTGGGGGACGGGAGGGAGATGTAGTACAAACTCATTATCGCTCAAGGTGGATTGAATCCAGTATTGCAAGTTCCCTTCCTAAGAAAGGAAACGAAGCTTGTATTATTTTTAGCGATCCACCCTATGATTTTTATGTACCTATAAGATATGTGACGTTTGCCGAGGACATCAAGCCAGATGCTGAAGGTAAATTTTGGTTTAAACTGAAAATGGGTCCACGTGTGTATTTTGATGAGGTAAGCACCTTTACGAATCAGATGCAACAATCTAGCAAAAAGCAATTTTTTGTTTTCAGGAATAACGATGCTAAGTTGAAGTTGTCAAACCTGTCCGAGAAAGAAGCATGGCGAAAAACGATTCGACATATAGTTGGGCGAGAAAATCAAAAAACAGGCAATCTTCAATTAGCCAGGTATCTTTCATCATTGTTTTTACGTCCAGAAGAGATTTACGAGAGTGATGATGTGCCGATTGACTTGAATAAGCATAAGTTGAAAATAGGACATGAATATAGTTTTGTGGTTGACTGTTACGCACCCAATCTATCCGAAGAAAAAATTTCTTCTTTGGAACTCGTTGGAAAATCTGACCCTCCATTGCTTGGAATAAAAGGTGTACTTGCCAGCAAAGATGGGCGGCTATCTGTTAAGGTGTTACCCGCATTTAGTGGCAAAACAAATCTTAATATCTGGGTACAACCTGAGCAAACCCGCTCGTCAGAAATATCGTATAAATGCGACGTGGAGTTGGTAGATCAGGAAACAGAGAGTTTTCCACGTGTTATTCATCCTCCTGCTATCCCTTTAGAACAGCCGTCAAAATACATTTATCAGACAGAAACTGGTCTAAATGCTGTACAAACGCAAACGCTTTATCGCAGTTTGCTGGCCTTAATGTCTAGGAATTCATCCCAGCCAATCTTGCTAAAATACGAACTTTCGCGGGAACTTGAACGGTTTTGCGGTGATGTGGACGGCCAAAGATTTCTGCAGGAGGAACGAGGTGTTAGTGCAAGTTTGCTGGGACAACATGATGAAGCATATCAAATATTGGATTCTGTCGAGATTGAAAAAATTAGATCGCAAGATGGTGTTGCATCATATTTCATTAGCGCATGGAAACAAAATAAAACACCAGACATTCGACTTTTGGTAAGTCGATTCATTTCAGAGGAAAATGGAGATTTAACCATAAAAATAAGGGAGGCGTTGCCGTGGAAAACTATTATTGATCAGAAATCCGTGTTTGAAGATCTATACCTAATGAAGATATTTACAGTTGACAAATTGAATGAGATTATCATTCATGAAGTAGACGGGAGAGTTGTTGCCGATTGGATCGAGTACACAATAGATAATTTACAAATACTCAAGGCAGAAGATGCGTTTCAACTACTAAGTGATTGGCTAAAGCAAGAAAAGCATCTCATAAACGAAGAGTTTGTTGCTCGTCTGGCATTAAGATATGGAATCCTAAGTAATGAAGATGTGACTTTTATCATTAACCAATATGGAATCCTAAGTAATGAAGATGTGACTTTTATCATTAACCAATATGGTTTCAAAATTATTACAGAGAGGGAAATAGATAAAGCAGTTTTATACAAACAGGATGCCTTAAATTTGGATACGCAGCGCAAAATTCGTTTTTACGAATCGCTCGCAGAGATTACTCAACAGTTTGATCAGGATGAGTGGCGTACATTTACTGTCGAACTGTATATGGAAGTAGCAAGATATTATTTAAAGCAGGTTAATACGATAGAGAACCTTGAAATAGTAGGAAATGCTATTCAGTATGTGGAACGATACGCAGACGAAAAGTACAGAAAGGAACTGGATTCTCTAAAAGATGATTGGAAAAAGCAATCCGAAGAAACATCAATAATCAAAGAATATTTACTGCAATTTGAAGAGAATAAACTATCGCTTCTACGTGAAATAGCTCATGGTAAGAAGATATTATTTATCGGCGGATTAACTCGCTGGTTTGACGCTGACAACGTCGCTCATGAGATGGGCTTTTCATCTGGAGAACACATCGAAATTAATCGCGACAAAGGAGGAAATCTAAAATCCGTCACTAGACGAATAAAAGAAGGCGCTTTTGATTACGTAATCGACATTATTAGTTTTGGACGCCATCATAACGAAGTGAGGGAAGCTTGTTCCAAGAAAGTGATTTACATAATGCACACGTCCAGAAGTTTCCACAAAAACGCGTTTCTGAAAGAGTTGTTTGAGTATCACAAAACTGATTTGAAACGGGAATTAAAATAGAGAAACTCCAAAATGCCCATAGACTCACAACAAGTAATAACCATTCTTTGCACATCCTGTTTGACAATATTTGGCGGAGTGATTGTTTTCATTGTCAGTCAATTCATTGAAAAATTCACAATTGAGCCGCTGAACAGATTCGAGAAAACCAGAGGGGAAATAAATTATCACCTAATCTTCTTCGCAAATATTTATACCAGTCCTGGAATCGCTGGAAAGGATGAATTACCCAAGTTGTTTCTACGATTACGGGAATTAGCAAGCCAAATCATAGCGGATACTTACATGGTTCGCGGCTATTGGCTTTTAGCGTTACTACGACGAGTTCCACAAAAACGGGACATAATTCTTGCAACCAATCAGATGTTTTTGCTCCCAATGGATTTTCGAGAAGGAAGCATAGACGTTGTAGAAATACAAAATACACTGCACGAAATAACATCTCTATTGTTCTTGCATGAGTTCTCCAAAATAAACAGAAATACACCCAGGGCTAAACGCTCCCTTCGCTTTTGGCGAAAATAAAACTGAAGCCGCGCGCCGCACAGACGGGGGAACGCCATCCCCCGCGCGGGGTTCGGCGGGATTGCGTAGCGTCCCTGCCTCAGTGCGTGGAAGTCCATTGAAATGGACTCGTTGTGTCAGCCCGCAGGGCTTCCATGAACTGAGCCTTGGGTTGAAGCTGTCGAAACCAAGCGGCTTTAGCCCCGCTCTTTTGGAGAATCACCAAATGTTTGAAGTAACCCCCTCCTGGCACTCCACCTTCCCCAACGCGCACGCGCGTGAAAGAGTGTAATTCGACCTCACCCCCGACCCCTCTCCTAAAAGGGGAGGGGAGTCATTATGCTTTATGGATTTTGGTTCTACCGTTTTTAANNCGTTAATTACGGGAGAGCCTGGATTTTTAAATCGGGGATGAACTGAAAATCTTTGAAATTGAGCGTGTATAGAGGAATATTTTGCGAAAGCGCAGTCGCGGCAATCAATGCGTCTGGCACACTTAATCGGTGACTCAAGGCGTATTCTTCAAGCAAAGCAAGAAATCGTTCTGCAATATCAGCATCCAGTGGGATTTGGGTCAAAAGCAACAGGTTCTTTTTGATTTGCCCCAATTCGCGCTTGTCTCTTGCACCGAAATACATTTCACCTGCCGTAACAGTGGAAATAGCCAGATTCGGAAGACCGATCTTTTGCAATTCCTCAACGATGTCAGAATTGCCTCTATAGAACTCGATCAGGATATTCGTATCACAGAGGATCATGCGCGGTAGGGCCAGGCTTGCTCACGAATGGACTGAAGAGTAATATTTCGTCCCGCCCAAAATCCAGCCATTGAAAAGAAATCTTTTTCCCCGCCGCTTTCCGAAGTTTTTTCAACGGATAACTCTTTCTCAGACACGCTTTCGATGAAATCCAGCGATTTGAGAAAGTCTAAAAGCGTTTTGGCTTTTTTCTTGTCCTTGATCCGAATCGTGATTTGTTCCACGGTCAGTCCTTTGGTCAAAGTCATTATACAATATTTTGAAGAGCCACTTCATAGGAATAGCAGGTGGACTATAATTCATAGGCAAGAATAAATGGGAACACGCCAAATGTTCAACGTAACCTCCACCTGGAAATCCACCTTCCCCAACGCACACGCGGGTATGCTCGTGATGCGAAATGTTTCCAATCCCGCGCATCACCCCGAACTGGAAAAACGCAAAACAGAACTCGAAGAGGGGCTCCGCGCGCAATTCGCAGGGCAGGATCGCGCCGCGATTGCCAGTCATCCTGTTTTGAAAATCTATGGGGAGTATTACAAGCGCTTCAAGAAGATCTATCACGTGCAATTGCAGTTGGAGTCCATCGTCTTGAAAGGCAAGTCCATTCCAATGGTGGCGTCATTGGTCGAGTGCATGTTCATGGCGGAAATGAAGAATTTCCTACTCACGGCAGGACATGACCTGGACAAACTGGGATTGCCGCTAACTCTCGATGCGACGAAGGGAACCGAAAGTTACACGGTCATGCGCGGCGAGGAGCAGGTCGTCAAGGCTGGCGATATGGCGATCAGCGATCAGACGGGAATCATCTCGAACATCATCTACGGTCCCGACCAGCGGACGCAGATCACCGCGTCCACGCGGAATGTGGCGTTTACAGTTTATGCGCCAGCGGGAATCGATGAAGAATTAATCGTAAAGCATCTTCAAGATATGCGCGATTATGTGCGGGTCATTGCGCCACAGGCGGAGGTGGAATTACTTCAGGTGTATGGGAAAATGTGATCGAAGGGTGGGATGAAACCAGGTGACGGCCGTCTTTACTCCCCATCACCCATAACGCTGACCGCGTCCACAACGCGCCGAGGATGCAGCCACCCGTCCATCAGATGGATTATCCCGGCGATGGACTGCGCTTCAGACTCACGATGAATTTGGTCCCCCTGCCGAGGACGCTTTCCACGCTGATGCTCCCCCCCAGTTCATCCACGATGGATTTGACGATATACAGCCCAATGCCGCTGCCGGGGATCTCGGCGATCGTGACGTTCCTGGCGCGATAGAACCGTTCGAAGAGATGGGGAATGGCGTCCTGCGGAATGCCGACGCCGCTGTCTCTGATTTCGACGCAGACTTCATGGTCAGCCTGTGACAGGTGGATGTTGACCGTGCCGCCTTCCGGGGAGAACTTGGCGGCGTTGTTGATCAGGTTGATGAAGACCTGCTGCAATCCGCTTTTATCGCCCAGAATGTGTATCGCTGGCTGCGGGGTTGCCAGGTTCAAACCGATCCTGCGCTTGGAGGCGATCGGCTTGACCGCCATCACCGATTCCTCCAGGATGGGGACAAGGTCCAACGGTTTGGTTTCCAGTTTCAGCATCCCGCTTTCCAGCCTGCCCGCCATCAACAGCCGGTCGATCAGGATCTTCTGGCGGTTCAATTCGCTCTTCAGGGTGCGCCAGTATTCGTCCAGTTCCTCGGGCGCGCCGCCCTCCTGGATCAGTTCCGTCATCAGCATGGCGGAGGTCAGCGGGGTGCGCAGTTCATGCGAGGCGCGGTTGATGAAATCGGATTTCATCTCGTTCAACTTCGCCTGTTCGGTGATATCCCGGACGACGATCAGCGCCTCTTCCGCGTCAATCGGGTAGAGCCTGGATTCATAGGCGCTGTTGCTGTATGGCAGGGTGAATTCCGCGAGCCAGTGCGAGGCGGTGAATGCCGCGTCGTTTTCCTCCCCCAGGATCCTCCCGACGAGTTCCGGCGTCCAGACCTGGGATAACTTCCTGCCGGAGATCACGTCGCGATGAATGTATAACGGATGGTCGGGTCTGGCGCTGTAGTCGAGGATGGTCCCGTCCACGTTGACCCTGATCAACAGGTCGGGCAGGGCGTCCAGGATGATGCGGTTGCGCGCTTCGTTCAAGCGGATGGTCTCTTCGTAACGATTGCGCTGTAACGCCGATCCGATCAGGTTCGCCGCGGTCTGCGCCGCGTCCAATTCGGACGGCGACCACGACAACCCCTTTGCGTCGTCGAAAAAAGCCAGGAATCCCTGCGAGCCGGGATTCCCGTTGATCGGGATGGAAACAAACCCGGGCTGGGAAGCGGAAGCGTGTTGTCCGTCCGCTTCGCTCGAGGAGAAATATCCGCTGCGCGTCTCCAACATGCCCGGCACGAAGGGTCCGACTGCGGCTGGGATATCCAGGTCTGACGTGCCGGAGTGAGTCCATTTGTACCGCACCTGGACGGATGGCTCGGCGGAAAATGTATGGATCTCGAACACCGCGCAACAGGAGACTTCCATCGCGCAGCCGAGAGACTCCAACACTTTGGGAATCTTCACTTCGATGCTCGATGAACGCAATAGACTGGCGGCGGCGGCGCTGATGACCGATAGGATCTGTGTATGCCGTTTCAGTATTTTTTCCGCAGTCTTTCTTTCCGAGATGTCGCGGGCGATACTTTGGATATAGGCGGGCTGGATGCCGTCCCGGTAGACGACGGACGTGCTGATCTCCACCGGAAGCAGTGCGCCGTCCTTCCGTTTCAGGATGCNNGCGTAACGCCTGCTGGTTGACGGCGATGTAGCGAAAATCCAGTCCGATGATGAAGACGCATTCGCCGGTCTGTTCAAAGAGTTCGCGCCCGTAGAGGGTTTCGTCCCACTCCCCTTCCGGGGAATCCTGTGCGTGCGCTTTTTTTACACGTAACCGAGGCAAAGGGACCGTCTTCTCATCCATCAAAGGTCTTTCCGACATCCTGTCCCGGGAGGAGAGCCTGCACACGACACCCATGATCGCTTTCGATGATGGAGACGGTGCCGCCGATATTCGCAAAGACAGCCCGTGCAATGGTCAACCCGACCCCGAGTCCTTCGTACTTTCGGCTGTCTCCCTGGTCAACCTGGTAATATCGTTCGAAAACCTTTTCCCGAAGCTCGGGAGGAATGCCGGGTCCTTCATCCTGTACGGTGATCGCCGCGCTCCCATCCCCTGCGGATTCGATCATCAGTCTGACCTGCCCGCCGTCCGGACTGAATTTAATGGCATTATCCACGAGGTGGAGCAATGCCTGGATGAATTCACGGCGCGGGGCGGTGATTTCTCCCTGGATCGAGATGCAAGGCACGAACCGTATGTTCTTCGACTGGTATCTTTCGAGCCGCCTGCGGATGGGAAACAGGATATGGTTATCCACGTCAATGGGCTGGCGTATCCCGTTCAGGTTGCCGTGGTCCATATTGGTCAGCAGGATGAAATCGGTCACGAGGGATTCGAGACGGTCCACGTTGGAAAGAGCCACGCGTATGAACCGGGCTTGCTCCTGCGGGTCGTCGAATTTATTGTTGATCACCAGTTCGAGGGGCATGATGATGTTGGTGAGCGGCGTGCGCATCTCATGGTGGAAATTTTGCAGGATCTCCTGCTTCAGTTTTTCCATTTCGAGGCGGGCGGTCTCCCGCATCTCTTCGCGACCCCGCTCCTGCGCCGACCTCACGCGGCGCAGGACGGCGTCCATCCTTGCGAACAATTCCTCTGTGGCGAACGGTTTCGTGATGTAATCGTCCGCGCCGTCCCGGATCCCATTCACGCGGTCGTCCACGCTGTTACGGGCTGTGAGAAAGATGAAGGGGATGGAGGACAGGCGCTCGTCCCTGCTCATGAGGCGGCGCAGTTCGAAACCATTGGGAGGCGGCATCATCACGTCCGAGAGGATCAGGTCCGGTACGACCTCCCTGGCTTTTTGCATCCCTTCGGTCCCATCCGCGGCCGTGACCACCCGGTATCCGTGGCGTTTTATCTTTGCCGCCAGCCCCAGCCGCAGGGCGGGTTCATCGTCAATCACCAGGACTGTGGATTCTTCAAGCATGTCTGCCGTCCTTTTTCAATAAATCCTTTTGGTGCAGGCTTTGCGTGGTGCCGGTGGTCTTGCCGGCAATCGTGGAGTCGTTATTCACGAACATGATCAGGACGTTGGCAAGGGAGATCAAATCCCCAGAATTGAGCACGCACTGGTTGATCTTCCTGCCGTTCACGAAAGTGCCGCTGGTGGAGTCCTTGTCGTACAGCACGTACTGACCCTCTTCGTGAACGATCTCCGCGTGGAAGCGGGAGAGGAAATCCTCGTGAAAAACAATGTCGTTCTCGAGCTGGCGTCCAAAAGAGGTAACAGTCCGCGATAATGGGATCATCTGTTTGTTGACGATCAGGAACGCGCCGTGCTGGGTGCGCGAAATTTCATTGGAGGAAATCGGTCTGGTCATGCGGACATCATATCCCGCCTGCCGCCCATGGAGTATGCTGGTTTTCCCTACCCGTGCCTCACACTTTGGTTAGCCGGCCCCTCCGTTTCTTTGGGAGGCAGCGTGCAAACAAAACCTCACAAAGTTACAGGGATGGAACGGGGTGCTTCCATCCACCCGCCAGGTTGACTTTCCCGTGCGCTTGAACATGGGCGGTATATGG
>JRYF01003818.1_pt1 | contig 11167 bp, 8 predicted proteins | sample 235331 | NCBI WGS metagenome assembly JRYF01 (sample SAMN03074217, study PRJNA261475) | activated sludge metagenome | biome: Wastewater Treatment Plant; feature: Wastewater; material: Activated sludge; isolation source: activated biomass of a wastewater treatment plant treating hydrocarbon... ... | reverse complement strand
GGCGATCCCGGCGAAACCACCCCACCCCACCCCCGACCAAACCCAGCAAAATCAAAATACCGCCGATCAGAATTCCGACCACCGGATGATCGAGCACCCCATGGTCGGAACCGCCCCAAACTGGAAGAGAATCGGCTGTCGCAAACGCCGCCGCCCAGCCGCTTCCAAGCCACGCCAGCACAATCCACGCTATCTGAGTTCGCCGCATCCCTTTCCTTCCATCGCTGAGAAACGGAGCGAGTCGCCTCGCGAACGGGAAACTGATCTATCCAGATCAAACTGAGCCAGGCCAAACCCCGTTCACGATCGGCGGTCAGGATGGACCCGTCATCGTCTCGCGACCATCGCCCTCTCGGTCGACATAGGCGGCCAATTCCACCTCGTCCAAGGCACCGACCAAACGCTCGCGGGCGAACGCTCGGAAATGGCTTTCCACGATTTTGCTGTTCAAACCGCTTTTCTGGTGCAAGCCCAGAATGAGTTTAGCTTCAAACCCATCGCTCTGTTCCAGTCCGGCGAGATAGTCGCGTTCCAGCGACTCCCGCTCCATGGGAGTCAAACTTTCCAATGCCGCTTGCAAGCGTTCGGTTTGGAATTGGGTACGCAAACGTTCCCACCGTGCCTCCGGGGTCTCGACGCCCTCAATGGAATCCACCGCCACCGCGGAATCGGTGGCCACCGTTCGTTCCCGCGTCGCCGGACGATAATCCTCGCGTAACGCCGCCAGCAAGTAGGCCGGCAGATTATGCACCTTGCCAGCGATCAAATCGCGCTCGACCACCGCGATGTTGCCCTCCAGGTAAGCCGGGGCGTGCGTGGCAAGCGCCGTGCGGATCTGGTGTGTGCTCAAACCCAAAGTGGCCAGTTTCTCGCCCAGGCGCTCCAAGCGTTCTCCAGCCTCATCAGCGACATCCACTGGCGCCTCCAACGCCTCTTCCTCCAGAGCCGCCGCCATCGCGGCTTGCTTCTGGGCGAACAGTAGCATTTGCGGGTTGTCGCTGACCTGGAAACGCACCGCCGTGATCCTGCGGTTATCGCGCTGGTACTGGGTATCCAGAAACAGATCCGAGGTTTCGTTGACCTGTCGCACCGCCGGTTTGATGATCTTGTCGTTGAACTTCCGAAAATCCTGGTAGTAGGCATCGTCTTCGCCGAGCCCCAGCAGGCGCTTGAGATTGTCCAGGCTGATCCAGCCGGTGGTACCGATCCGCCGATAGCGCAGGCAGTTCTCGTAGAGCGCCAGGGCGTAGCCGCTGCTGAACTTGCGCTGGATGCTGAGGTTGAGCAGCGCGTAGATCTCGGGCCGGTAGAGCTTCTCGCAAAGATCCGGACTGTAGGCATACGTGCAGAATCCCCCCTTGATGACCGCTTGCGCCAGCAGGGTGGTGGCGCCCCACTCCTCGTGGGCGCCGTTTTCATCGAGGATATTCCACTCCAGCACGGTCCGCGCCAGGGTTTTCAAGGCCTCCTTGAGGGGTTCCAGGTTATGGGTGTTGAAGCCGATCGCCTCGGCCAAATCCTTGACCCGGATGCGATGCACGCGCGCCGTCAGCAGGTTCTCGTAGGCGTTGTAGAGCAACACGTTCGAGGCCTTGCGCTGAGTGAGCGTCAGCCGGTTGTTGATATGGATGGCGGCAATGTGTTTCTTGAGGTTTTGGTCGGCCAGGTCGGTCACAACCATTTTTCGGGAGGCCTCCGCATCGCCGCGCTTGTCTTTGGGGCGCGTCATGATTTTAGCGTAGCAGAAATGTCCCCGTAATCCAACGAAGTCACGGGGACATTATTCATCCCATAAATGGGGACATTTCGGCATCGTATCTTGGATTCACCCGACCGCTCTCATCACCGCGCCTCTATCGCTTATCCGGATGAAGTCGGAACATTCCAGTGGTAAGGTCGATTTTGGAGACATTCATATAATTTTTTGATTGTAAAAACTTTCTCGTGGGTTTTTTGGGGAAGTTGAGAAAATATCCCATAAACGGGGACCTTTGTGCGGTTCATCCCATAAACGGGGACATTACCCTTCGCAAGATTTTGAAATTTAAAGAGAATTCGCACACTAAACATTCTTTAAACATTTTTAAACATTTTTAAACGTTTTTAAACGAGCGTCGTCGTCGTTTTTCGCGAACCGCAACCCAGCGTCGAAAACAGCCCGGCACTGGACTTCAAACGTCCCCAAAAGATGGAGGGACGGGAGAAAGCGAAATCATTCCACTGGCCCCAACCGACAGTGATAGCTGGCGAACGTCCCCAAAAGATGGATGAAGGGCAACGGCGGTAGGTAAGACAGCGGTAGGTTGAATGCCACTTTGCACACCCGGCGGACGATTTAACACCCCCACAAATCTTTCGTGGCTACCGACGCTCCGGAGCTAACCCCCGCCCGCTTCTAACCCGACATCCGCGTAAAACGCCCTGGAAGGCTCTTTAAGGCGGTGAACGAGCGGTTCCCTAGGGGAAAGATGGGTAAGCCGAAAAAAACCGCTGTAGGACCTCCTGGGGCGGTTTAAGGGGGGTTCACGTCGGGATTCACGACCCGGTAACTTTGAGCGGCTCGCCGGACAAGCCGCGTTCAGTTATATGTGCGGGACGTGCGGCGGTGCCGCCACAGAAAATTTCTCACGGAACTGACCGGGCGATACAGCAGATCGGCGATTTCCACCACGCTCACGCCATTGTCGTTCAAGCGCAGGATTTCAGCTTTTTCCCAGTCGCTGAAATTTTCCCGGGCCGGACGCGGCTCGGCCGGTTCGGCGGTCGTTTTGCTGGCTCGCAAAGCCGCCGCCACCCCACGCTCGATGCAGCGTTCGACCAAGTCCGTGAAGTCCTTTTGGCTCAATGTGACAAAGGGGTCGGCGGCACCGGGCATCGTATATCGACCCTGCTTGCGGAGCGCCGGCAGCACCTCGGAGGTAACCCATTTCTTGAATTTCCGGGCTTCCGGTTTGCGGCTGGTCAGGATCAGCGCGTAGAGACCAGATTCGTTGATGATCGTCATTTCTTGCGGTCCGCCAGGGGTGTGAATTGAACTCACACCCTTTTCATCGCTATCAAGACGCTCGAGCGCCTTACGATCCAGCGTCAACACTGAGAGAACATCCGCCGCCACGAACCATGGAGCGTCGTCGATCATCAAGACCCTGACCGATTGAGTTACGAAATTGAACGTGCAGATGTTATTGGACATTTTGAAAATCCTATACTTTTTTATGAAATTAACGACCTTGGACTTGAAAACGAAGTATAGTTGACTACAGAGACGAAGAGATCATGCGAGCGAGTCCGCACCAGTACGCGACTTCATGCGGCGCGTGGCCTACAATCATCTTTGGAACCCCGTTTCTCAAATCGATCCATGGCGCTCCAAACGACCCAGGAGATCAGGCATTGAGTCCAGCAGCGTGGCGCGGCTTCGCCCACCGACCCGGCGGCGTATTGACCGCCCTGCTGCTGGTTCTATGGCTGGCGTTCGACGGCCATGCCTGCCCGCTTTCGGCCCGCGCTGACTTGGCCCCGCCGGACCTTCACGGTTGTTGCCATGACGGCGGTGAAACATCGCCAGACGTCTTCACCGATTCTTCGCCGCCCTCCTGCGATGCTGGCCCCTGTTTGGAGGCCATCGGCCATCACGATGCGACCGACCGTCGTGGGCCGCCGCCCAGCAATCCGGACGAGTCACCGCTGTCGGCAAGAGCGGGTTCGCCGCCGAACTGGCCCGGCGACTTTTCTCCACCTTCCCGCGCCGCCGAAATCCTCGGTCCGCCGCCGCCGCAACGATCCCGCGTCCTGCGTTTATAGCGCTCCCTGAAATCTCCATGTCGGTCGAGCCGCGCGGCTTCAGGTCCGCGCGTTCGTGATTGTTCTCGGGAGCCCGAATGCCATGAAAACCATTTTGGCGATTTTCCTCGCCGTCTTGCTGTTCGGCACCGGCGTACTGCTGGCGCTCCGCCTGCAACCCTGGCTCGTTCATCTCGGTCACGAGCCGTCAATCGGTTCGGCCGCCGCGCCAGCGACCGAGCGCCAGCCGATCAAATACCGCCATCCGATGAATCCGGCTATCTTCTCCGACACGCCGGCCAAGGACGACATGGGCATGGATTACATCCCGGTCTACGCCGATGGCGACGATGTCGCCGCCGGTCCCGGATTCACCATCGCCCCGGAGGTGGTCAACAATCTGGGCGTGCGCACCGCCGCCGTCGAGCGCGGCGATCTGACCCGGCGGATCGAGACCGTCGGCTACCTCGACTACGACGAGCGCGCCCTGAGCCACGTGCATCTGCGCGCCAGCGGCTGGGTGGAGAACCTCAAGGTTCGCACGCTGGGCGCGCGAGTGCGGCGCGGCGATCTACTCATGGAGGTTTACGCCCCCGATCTGGTCAGCGCCCAGCAGGAATACCTGCAATCGTTGCGCGGCGAAATCGCGTTGCTGCGGGTGTCGGCTCGCGACCGGCTGGTGGCACTGGGAGTGCCGGAGAGTCAGATCGAGCGTCTGGAAAGAGAACGGCGGGTCGGGCAGTTGACCGCCGTCCACGCCCGCCAGGATGGAATTATTTCGGCGCTCAACATCCGCGAGGGCATGTACGTCACGCCGGAGATGGAACTGATGACCCTGGCCGATCCCGCCACGGTCTGGGTTCAGGTCGAGGTTTTCGAGCAGCAGGCCGGTTGGCTGGCAGTCGGGCAAAAGGCCGAAGTGCGCTTGCCGCACGCGCCCGGCGAGGTCTGGGAAGGGACGGTGGAGTTCATCTACCCCGACGTGGACCCCAAGACCCGCGCTCTGCGCGCCCGGCTGCGCTTCCCCAATCCCGGAGAGCGACTCAAATTCAACATGTTCGCCGAGGTCGTGATTCACGCCACGCCGCGCCCCGGCGTCCTCAGCGTTCCCCGCGAAGCCGTGATCCGCACCGGAACCGAACAGCGGGTGATGGTCGCGCGCGGCGAGGGCCGCTTCGAGGCGCGACCGGTGGAAATCGGCATCGAATCCGGCGAGCGGGTGGAAATCCGTTCCGGGCTGGAGGAGGGCGAACAGGTCGTCACTTCGGCGCAGTTTCTGCTCGATTCCGAGAGCAGCATCCGCGCCAGCATGCAACGTCTGATGGCGCTGGCCAAGCCAGAGATCTGGACCGAGGGCACGATCAACGAGATCGCGGTCGACTCGCGGATTTTGAACGTGACCCACGAGCCGATCCCGGAATTGAACTGGCCGTTGATGACCATGGATTTTCCCGTCGCCGAGGGTGTGTCGTTGGATGGATTGAAAGTGGACGGCGAAGCGCGCTTCCGCATCCGCGAGGGCGCGGATGGGCGATATGAGGTCGATGCAATCGAGTTTTCGGAGTCGCGGCCATGATCGCCGCCGTCATCCGCTGGTCGATCCACAACCGGTTGCTGGTCGCGCTGGCGGCTCTGTTGCTGGCCGGTTGGGGCGCGTGGTCCGCCAAAAATATCCCGCTTGACGCCCTGCCCGACCTGTCCGACGTGCAGGTCATCGTCAAGACCAGTTATCCCGGCCAGGCGCCGCAAGTGGTGGAAAGCCAGGTCACCTATCCGCTGGCAACGGCGCTGCTGGCGACGCCGGGCGCGATCTCGGTGCGCGGTTATTCCGGTTTCGGCGATTCCTTCGTCTACGTGATCTTCGCCGACGGCACGGATTTGTACTGGGCGCGCTCGCGGGTGTTGGAGTACCTGAGTCAGGTCGCGCCGCGCCTGCCGCCCCAGGCCCAACCGGCGCTGGGGCCGGACGCCACCGGGGTCGGCTGGGTCTACGAATACGCGCTGGTGGATCGCACCGGCCGCCACGACCTGGCCCAGTTGCGCTCCTTGCAGGACTGGTTCCTGAAATACGAGCTGCAATCCCTGCCCGGCGTCGCGGAGGTCGCCACGGTCGGCGGCATGGTCAAGCAGTATCAGGTCGTGCTCGATCCCAACCGGCTGCGCGCCTACAACCTGCCGCTCGCGCAAGTGCGCATGGCGATTCAGAACGCCAACCAGGAAGTCGGCGGTTCGGTGATCGAAATGGCCGAAGCCGAGTACATGGTGCGCTCGCGCGGCTACCTGCAAAGCGTGGAGGATTTACGGCGGGTGCCGCTGGGCGTCAGTCCCACTGGCACGCCCATCCTGCTCGGCGACGTGGCCGACATCCGGCTCGGTCCGCAGCTGCGGCTGGGCGCGGCCGAACTGGACGGCGAGGGCGAGGTCGTGGGCGGAATTATCGTCATGCGCTCCGGCGAGAACGCCCTGACCACCATCGACGCGGTCAAGACCCGGCTCGAGCAACTGCGGCGCGGTCTGCCGGAAGGCGTGGAGATCGTGCCGACCTACGACCGTTCCGATCTGATCGTGCGGGCGGTGCGGAATCTCGGCGGCAAGCTGGTCGTGGAATTCGCGGTCGTGGTCCTGGTCTGCGCCCTGTTCCTGTTCCATCTGCGCTCCTCGCTGGTGATCCTGTTCAGCCTGCCGGTCGGCATCCTGGCCGCGTTCGCCATCATGCACTGGCAGGGCATCAACGCCAACATCCTGTCGCTGGGCGGCATCGCCATCGCCATCGGCACCATGGTCGACGCGGCCATCGTCATGGTCGAGAACCTGCACAAGCATCTGGAGAAGCACGCGCCCCGCGACGCCGCCGAACGCTGGCGCATCGTCCAACAGGCCGCCACCGAGGTCGGGCCGCCGCTGTTTTTCTCGCTGCTGGTGATCACGGTCAGCTTCCTGCCGGTGTTCGCCCTGGAGGCGCAGGAAGGGCGGTTGTTCGCGCCGCTGGCCTACACCAAGACCTATGCGATGGCGGCGGCGGCCGGCCTGGCGATCACGCTGGTTCCGGTGCTGATGGGCTGGCTGGTGCGCGGGCGCATTCAGCCCGAGAACCACAACCCGCTGAACCGCCTGCTCATGGCCGGTTATCGGCCGGTCCTGGCCCTGGTCATGCGTCGGCCGTGGTTGATTGTGGGGGTCGCTTTCCTGCTGACCCTGACCGCCTGGTGGCCGCTGCAACGCCTGGGGGTCGAGTTCATGCCCGAACTGGACGAGGGCGATTTGCTGTACATGCCGACCACTTTTCCCGCCGTGTCCATCGGCAAGGCGGTGGAAATCCTGCAACAGACCGACAAGCTGATTCGCGCCGTGCCGGAAGTGGCGCGGGTGTCCGGCAAGGTCGGGCGGGCCGAAACCGCGACCGATCCCGCGCCGCTGAGCATGATCGAAACCACCATTCAACTGAAGCCGCGTTCGGAATGGCAGCCGGGGTTGACCACCGCCGATCTCATCGCCGAGCTGGATCGCATCGTCCGCCTGCCGGGCTTGAGCAACGCCTGGGTCATGCCGATCCAGAACCGGATCAACATGCTGGCCACCGGCATCAAGACCCCGTTGGGGATCAAGGTGGCCGGCGACGATCTCCAGACCATCCAGGCGGTCGGCGAGCGGCTGGAGCAGGTGATTCGCGCCATTCCTGGCGCGGCGTCGGTCTATTCCGAGCGGGTGGCCGGCGGCCGCTACGTGGACGTGGCCATCGACCGGCTGGCCGCCGCCCGGCTGGGGTTGAACGTCAGCGACGTGCAGGAGGTGATCGGCGTCGCCGTCGGTGGGATGAACGTCACCGAGACCGTCGAGGGTCTGGAACGTTATCCGGTCAACCTGCGCTACCCGCGGGCGATCCGCGATTCGCTGGAACAGTTGCGGGCGTTGCCCATCGTCACCCCGACCGGCGCGGCCGTGCCGCTCAGTCAGGTCGCCGCGGTCGAGATTGTCGATGGCCCGGCGATGATCCAGAGCGAAAACGCTCGGCTGATCGGCATCACCTACGTGGATATTCAGGGCCGCGATATCGGGTCCTTCGTCGCCGAGGCGCAACGGGCAGTGGCCGAGCGGGTCGAACTGCCGGCGGGTTATTCGCTGCGCTGGTCCGGCCAGTACGAATATCTGACGCGGGCCATGGCCAAGCTGCAAGTGGTCGCGCCGGTGACGTTGGCAATCATTTTCCTGCTGCTGTACCTCAGCTTCGGGCGGTTGGGCGAGGCGGTCCTGATCATGGCGACCCTGCCGTTCGCCCTGCTGGGCGGGGTGTGGCTGCTGTACGGGCTGGACTACAACCTGTCGGTGGCGGTCGGGGTCGGATTCATCGCCCTGGCCGGGGTGGCGGCGGAAACCGGGGTGGTAATGCTGGTCTATCTGGATCAGGCGCTGCGCCGGAGGCGGGAAATCGCGCAAGCGGAGGGCCGGACCTTGACCTTGGACGAACTCCGCGAGGCGATGGTCGAGGGCGCGCTGCTGCGGCTCCGGCCCAAGATGATGACCAGCGCCACCATCATCGTCGGCCTGCTGCCGATCATGTACGGAACCGGCACGGGGTCGGAAGTCATGCAACGAATCGCCGCTCCGATGGTCGGCGGCATCGTCAGCGCCACGCTGTTGACGCTGGTGGTGATCCCGGCGGTGTATCTGCTCTGGCAGCAGGCAGCGATCGCGCGGGAAAACCGACGGCTCAGTCGAGCGTCAGTCGCCGTCGAATCTTGAACTCAACCCAAGCAATTCTGGAGGCATCATGAACCCATCCTGGCTGATTTCCCTTGTTCTGGCCGCGCTGCTGAGCGTCGGCGGCGGCGTCCTGGCGGCGGAAAAATCCCACGATCACGGCGCGGCCCACGCGCCCGCCAGCGAGGCCATCGCCGCGACCGGAACGGTCAAAAGCGTGGACGCGGCGGCGGGCAAACTGGTGATCGACCACGACCCGATTCCGGCGCTGAACTGGCCGCGCATGGTGATGGATTTCCAGCTCACGGACCCGGCGCTGGCGGAGAAGGTCAAGGCGGGTGATGCGGTAAAGTTCACCATGACGCCCGGCGAACGGCGGGGCAGCTACCTCATCAATGCCATCGAACCGGCGCCCTGAGCTTCCGGGGCCAGTTCGCCCGGTGGTGGGATGGTCGCAATCCGCATTCCACCATCCGGGCGATTTGGCACGCGATGGTTGCGGTCGTTTGGGGTTTTGACTATGGTTTTTCTTCAAGGGCTTCATGTGGGGAAATCACAGTACGGAATCATTAAGGCAATTCCTTGCTGCACTGCTTTCCATTCTGACCTTCTTCTGCATTTCCTGATGAGTGTGTTGCTTAAGGAGAATACATGAATACAGACGAGCAGTTTATCGATGCGCTTGATGAAGCGCAGGAAGTGATTCCGTTCACCTACTCTATCGCGTCTTATGGTGCCGATTACCCAATCGATTCCCTCGTGAAGCGAGTTAACAATAGACACATACTCGTGCCAACATTCGAGCATGAAGAGCAACTTGCAGATGAAGTTGACGCTTTTCAGCGTGAGTACGTTTGGCCACGTCCAAAAGCAGACCGTTTCATCGAATCTTTGCTACTGGGCCTACCCGTTCCTGGCATCTTCCTCGTCAAGGAGGATACAGGCCGTTTGCTTGTTCTTGATGGGCACCAACGACTCTACACGCTTCAATGCTTCTACAATGGAATTATCCACGGTCACGAATACCGTCTCTCTGGTATTCAAGCTCGATTTGTTGGCAAGACATATAAAGAGCTTGACGTTGAAGATCGTCGCCGCTTGGATGACAGCATAATTCACGCAACAATCGTGAAGCAAGAAGAGCCCTCGGAAGATTGGAGTAGTATCTATTCAATCTTCGAGCGACTGAACACTGGTGGCATTTCGCTACAACCGCAAGAAATTAGAATGGCTTTGTATCATGGCCCTTTTTCGGTTCTTCTACGTGAGCTTAACGCTTTTGGCGAGTGGCGTAAACTTGTCGGTTCCGTTTCAAAACGACTTAAAGATGTCGAACTTATTCTTCGATTCTTCGCGCTACTTTACTATCACGCATCCTACAGCAGTCCGATGAAGGATTTTCTGAATAGGTACATGGCGTCTAATAAGCGACTTACCAAACAATCTGCTGACGAATTGAAAGATATTTTCTTTAGGACAACTTCAACAATATCATCATCTCTTGGTGCTTCAGCGTTTCGGCCTGAGAGAGCTGTCAATGCTGCATTGGCTGATGCTATTATGGTTGGCGTCGGGACACGGATTCTTAAGGAAGGAACAGTTGATAGTGGTCGACTGGTTGCAGCCAAGACTCAACTTATCGAGGATAAGGAGTTCTTAGAAGCGATATCTACTGGCACATCGCAAAAACCGAAAGTCAACTTTCGTATAACTCAAGCCATTGCTGCGATTGGGTGACAGAAATGACAGGTCGAGCTGCAATTCACAGTCATAAGCAGCGGATTGAAGCAGCATTTGTTCGGTCAGCTACTTTGTCACACGACACAGAACTACTCGCGGATTATGCAAAATATTTATGCGTTCTTGTGTCAGGCTTCGTTGAAAAGGCTATCTCCGAGATTGTCCTGGAGCATGCACGCCGAGTCGGAGCCCCTTCGCTCCAGCGATACGTGGAGCGGAATACTTCGCGTTTTACAAACGCCAATTCAACGAGGGTACTCCAACTACTTGGATCCTTTAATGCCGATTGGGAAAAACAGATTAGATCATTCATTGTTGATGAATACAAAGATGCTTTAGACAGCATTATTAGTCTTCGCCATCAAATCGCACATGGATCATCAGTTGGTGTAACATATATACGTATTAAGGAATATTTTAACTCAGTTAAAAAAGTGATTGAATATATTCAAGATATTTGTATACCAGAAAAATAGGTTTGTGTTAGCGATGAACGCTGAAACGAAGAGGGCTATCGTTCAGGTCGTTGAGTCCTTTGGCTACGTTTGCCCGCAAATTTGCTCTCCCGAAGAACTTGGAGGTAATTCCGGTGATTGAAGACCCTATCGTTGATGAAATCCGCAAGCACCGAGAACAGCATGTTGCTACTTATAGACATGATATTAAACGTATTGCCGCCGCACTTCGAGAACGTGAAGCGAAATCGGGACGGCCCGTGTTGAATCCGGGGCCAAAATATTTGTTGCGGAAGACCGGAAGCTAACAAGACGCTCCAACTGATGGTCCTGCTGCCGCTTCGCGTCAGTATTGCGTAGGTTAACGTGAGTTATTTTTTAATTTTCATTATGTTATAATTTTCGCGTCACCGTGCTCTCGGCGAATTGACGCTGAAACCGGAGACGGCCAGCATCAACCGCCGCAACGGCGAGCGCGCGAACACGGTTCA
>JRYF01016108.1_pt1 | contig 11168 bp, 9 predicted proteins | sample 235331 | NCBI WGS metagenome assembly JRYF01 (sample SAMN03074217, study PRJNA261475) | activated sludge metagenome | biome: Wastewater Treatment Plant; feature: Wastewater; material: Activated sludge; isolation source: activated biomass of a wastewater treatment plant treating hydrocarbon... ... | reverse complement strand
AGCCGCCGGTGATCGTGCATACGCTGCCCGGGCAGCATGTTCCACCGTACTAACCGCGCCTCGTAGCGCTGAGCAAGTTCCGGGGGAACGGCGAACATGATGGTGTTTCCGGGTCAGCAAGGCTGGCAATGAATCTTATACTGCTGATAAAATTAAGCAAGATCATATATATATTGCCGGCGATGGTAACTTATTGTAGATATGCGGAAACTGCATAATCACTGGTTCGGCGTCAAACAACCTAGCTGCTAAGACATGGCAACTTTGATATCAACAATACCCGACGTAAATGTGCTCGTGGCGCTTGCCCCAGAAGAGCTTGCGGAGATCGTTCTACGGCTAGCTCATGAGCACCGGCAAAACGACAAGGTTCATTTGCAGGCCATCGCGTCTCACATTCACGGTACTCTAGGAGCTTCGGACGGTTATCCCCAAAACCGGAAAAAAGATGCAGAGCTGGCGCTGGCTGAGGCATGGAATTGGCTATTGGTGCAGGGTCTGCTGATTCCAGAGCCCGGAACGAACGGGAACAATGGATGGATGTTTCTTAGCCGCCGCACCCGAGCGATATTGGCCAATGACTCATTCAAGACTTATGCGCGTAGTATTGCGTTCCCGAAGGCGTTGTTGCATCCGACCATAGCCGAGGATGTCTGGCTGGACATTGTTCGCGGTGACCTGGAAACCGCAGTGTTCAAGTCATTTCGTGCTGTCGAGGTGGCGGTTCGAGAGACCGGAAAGTTTGCTGATACGGACATTGGAACCACGCTAATGCGAAAGGCATTCGACGAAACGACAGGGCCACTTTCAGACATGCAACAGCCCGAGGCAGAACGCGAGGCTTTGGCGCATTTGTTTGCCGGCGCAATCGGTTCATATAAAAACCCGCATTCCCATCGCACGATTTCAATAAATGATGCAATGGAAGCCCAAGAGATGGTCATTTTGGCGAGCCATCTCCTTCGTATTGTGGATAGCAGGCGGTAGTCAATGAGGCCGAACAACCGCTTTGAGTCCGACGGCTTACCCTTCCGCTGCGCTCCAGGGCAAGCCGCAGCTCAGCGGAACGTTAGGCGTCGCATGAACTCTCCTCGCCGCTTCATCCAAGAAGCCCACGAGCGCTTCCATGTCGGTCTTCTCCTAAGGACACTGATGCACAACCATCGTGCGAACTACAAAGTGGCACGTGAGCCGAACCCACCCGAAGCAATCATCACAACCGGCAAGACAACCAGTTGGGTTGAGGTCGTGACCGCGTTCTGGAACGAAGCTTACGCAAAGGATCAGTATTCCTACGCCACACCAGACGAGAAGCACGTGTCAATCGGGGAGGGCACGTTTGTGAACATGACGCCTGAGTTCGCGAAGAACTTCACCCGGGCAGTTCAAGGCAAGCTCGGAAAGCCGTCGTACCTGCCGTTCAAGGAGCTCTACGGCCCTGGCTATCTGGTAGTGGCAATCCAGTTTCCGTTCTTCCGGCGCGACGCCTTTGACTGGATTCAAAAAGAATGGCAATCGTCGCCGTTCACAGATCTTGGTTGCTTCCGCTCTATCTACCTTACCGTACCGCACCTGAATGACTATGCGCCCATCCGCTGGCCTCCCCCGAGCAGCGCCTAACCCTTCGCTCAAACGTTATGCGGTGATCCGAACATCCGAGGGAGGCTGAGACATGACACGTGATGGAGTAAGCGTCGCATTCGAGATAATTCTGGAGGAAATCCTAGCTGTTCAGGCCCAACTGAACCAGGAGGGGGCGTCAGCGTTTCAACAAAGCCGCTACAAGGATGCAGATCGCTTGAGCGCGACGGGAAAGAAGCTCGGCGAGTTTCGCGGAAAGCTGGAGGCGTTGCTGAAAGAATGGAACGTGGGCATTGACGTTCGAACGCGCGAACGCGTTAAAGTCGAGCCTTCGTACCACATTGCAGCTCATAGCAAGGGGCCGAAGACTAATCTTCGTATCACGTTTGGAAACGGTAGTGTTATTCAGCGGCCGACGGCCGCCAAGGCGATGGCAGATGCCATCGAGGAACTGGGTGTCGAGAACGTACGGGCGCTTGATCTCAAGGTCAGTGGCGTTCCGCTTGTAGGGACGGAACGGCATCCGAAGTACGCACAAACGCCGCTCGGCCGTTACCTCGTTTGCACTCATAGTAGCACGGAGGACAAGAAGGAAGATTTGGAGCAAGTCGCTCAGCGACAGCAGAAGATACAGGTGGACATCATTTGAACTCGCCGCATAACCAGCGGTTGCAGCCGTCAGTCACCGGCGGCCTTCGTCCGCCGCCTCCTGCGGCTGAACCGCGCCGTTGTCGCGGACGCTTCGCGCTCGCGACAACGGGGCGGCGGATCAACCTCCGCGTGGTTGCTTGGCGCGAAGCGCCGCACAACCACGCGGATCAAGCCGACTCCCGGCGAAAAAGCCTGCGGCTTTCTCGCCTTTCGCGGCTTATCCGCCGCCCCGTTAACCTGTGAATACAGTCAACCCAAGGGGCAGTTACCGCTGGAGTAACAAATGATGAAGATATCTTTTACCTACTGGAAGGAGTCGGATGGAAAATACCTGGGATACCTGAACGAGTATCCGGATCATTGGACACAGGGAAATGACTTGAATGACCTAAAGGACCACTTGGCAGATCTTTATGATCTATTTGTGTCCGAGGAAATTCCTGGTATCAAACGGGTAGGCGAACTGGAAGTAGCGTGAAAAGGCAAAAGCTGATCACTACGTTGCACAGATTTGGATGTGTACTTCTACGAAATGGCAAGAAACACGACATCTATCACAATCCAAAAACTGGAGCCTCAGAACCGGTACCGAGGCACAGCGAGATTAACGAGCATCTTGCAAAGCGTATCATCGAGAGCCTGACGAAGTCGTAGAATCAGTGGGATGCCAATTGGAAAGAGATCGCCCAATCGAGTCGCCGGGGGCTTTTCTCCCCTGGCTCCCACCGCACCCCGCCTGCGGTTCCGCGCGTGGCGCTTCCTTCGGGATGTAAAGGAACATCCTGCAATAGTGACCTCCAACGCTGGCTACGCGACCCGTCGCCAAGGCCGTTTCACCCGGTCGGGTGCGTTACGACCGTTGAGACTCGCCCGTCTCGCTCGTTGCCGAAGGTTCGGGCCTTCACCATGTCCCACCCATGACGGCGGGCGTTGGGCGACCATGCCGTCCGCTGACTTCCGTCCGTCACGCCGAACGTTGCCGCCCGGCACGTTGCCCGAGTCGCGGTAGGGGCCGGTGTCGGCGACCCTTGACCGAGACACCACGACAGGACACTCGCCATGCACACCCACAAAATCCTCACCCTCCCGACGGCGTTGCTTGCGGCGGCGCTGTCCGTCCCAGTCCAGGCGGAAAACGTGGACTGGTACGACGCCGCCTACCGGCAGTGCGCGGACAACACAACCCAAGGCATCGTCGAGTGCGTCGCGGCGCAGACTCAGGCATGGGACGAGCGCCTGAACGTCGCCTATCAGGCATTGCTGAACCAGCAGAGCGACGAACGGCGGGCCGCCCTGCGCGACGTCCAGCGGCTGTGGCTTCGCTATCGCGACGCCAACTGCGGATTTTACGCCGCCGCCGAGGGCACGATCAGGCGGATTGCCGCCGCGGAGTGTTTACGGGTGATGACGGGGCGACGCGCGCTCGAACTGGAGTTGGCCGCCCGTCCTTGAGCGGGCGAGTACCCTGCGTCTCGGGGTGGGGGTAGTCACTCCAAAATCTGTCTCGATTTCCGCATCAGATCCCGGAAAAAGACATCATGGCTTGCTCCTCCCGGTCGCCATCAGCGCGTCCAGCGCCGCCACGAGCGCCGGCGCGGGCCGGTCGTGGAACACGCCGCACTCCGGCCCCCGCGCCGGATCCATGCCGCGCAGGAACAGATAAAACACCCCGCCGAAATGCCGCTCGCAGGCATAGTCCGGCAGGCGCAGGCGCAGATAGCGATGCAGCGCCACGGTGTAGATCAGATATTGCAGCACGTAGGCCTCGCGGGCCATCGCCGCCTCCAGGGCCGGCCGGCGATAGGCCGCCCAGTCCGGGCCGAGCCAGTTGGACTTGTAATCCACCAGATAGAACCGCCCGCTGGCCTCGAACACCAGATCGATAAACCCCTTCATGTACCCTCGCAGGGGGCTGAATTCCAGGGATTCAAGCCATTCCCCGAACGGTCCGGCGGCGTAGCCGTGCCGCTCCAGCACCCGCCGCAGCGCGTCGGCGCGCAGGTTAGCCAGCGGATAGGTGAACTCCAACTCCACGAGCCGCTGATCCGTCGCCACCGTGGCCAGTCGCAATCCGTCCGCGTTCAACGGCGTCGCCAGCACCTGTTTCACCCACTCCGCCACCACCGGGGTCCAAATCGCCGCGTCCAGACCATGCCCGGTCAGGGTGGGCTCGACCAGATCTTCCAACCGTTCCCGCGCCTCCTGGCGAAAATCCAGCCGTTCGAAAATCGCGTGCAGGCAAATGCCGGACCGGGCACCGCGCGGGAAGGTGAAGCGGTCGCGCCGGGTCGTCAGCTCGGCGGAGTCCGCGTCCGCCGTGGGGACGGCGGCGGTCAGATCGTAATCGGGCGTCTCGACCGCATGGCCGGCGATCAGCCCGGTGAAACTGCCGACTCGCCACGATTCCGGAACCGGTCCGCTCAGGGTGCGCGCCCGCAATTCCGGCTCCGCCACGGCGGGCGGTTGATAGCGCTGGCCCCATTCCCGAGGCAACGGCGCGACGACCGCCGCGTCGCCCGCCGGCGCCAGCACGGTTTGCAGTTCCTGACGCAGCGCCGAGGCGTCGGTCTTCTGGAACCGCTCCCGCGTCGCCTCCAGCCAGTCCTTGTCGTGCTCCTTGACCGTGGGCCGGTGCAGCAGCCAGGCGGGGGGCGCGGTTTCGGCGTCCTTGATCTTGCCCCAGACCAGGTAGCAGCGCTGCTTGGCCCGAGTCAGGGCCACGTAGCACAGCCGCAGGTTCTCGGCCAGTTCCTCGCGGCGGGCGTGCGGACGGGCCGGATCATCTTCCTCCGCGCCGAAGGTGAGAATCGCCCGGCCGAGATCGGCGGGATCGTGATGCAGCAGGGTTGAGGTTTTCTCACCGATCCACAGCCGGCCGTCCCACAGAAACGGGCAGAACACCACCGGATACTCCAGCCCTTTGCTCTTATGCAGGGTGACGATCCGCACCAGATTTTCATCGCTTTCCAGACGCAGTTGCTGGTCTTCGTCCTGGTTGCTCGGCGTCCGGCGGCGGTCGGCGAGCCACTTGAGCAGTCCCGCCAAGCCAGGATGAGTCCGACTGGCGACGTGCAACCGTTCCGCCAGATGCAACAGATTGGTCAGTCGCCGTTCGCCGTCCTGGAACGCCAACAGGCGCGCCGCCACGCCCTCGGCGATCAGCCAGGCGCGGAAGAACCGCATGAAGCCGTGATCCCACCAGAGCCGCCGATAGTCCTGGAAACTTTCCAGTCGTCGCGCCCAGGCTTGCTCGTCATCGCGCAACTGGTATAAGGCTTCGCCGCTCGTCCCGAACAGATCGCAGGCCAGCGCCGCCCGCGCGAGCCCTTCATGGCCCGGTTCCGCCACCGCCGCCAGCACCCATTCCAGTTGCCGCGCCTCGGCCGAGGCGAACACGCTGTCGTCGGCGTGCTGGACGCTGGGTATCCGCAATCGAAGCAGGTGGTCGCGAATCAACCGTCCCTGACGGTGGTTGCGCACCAGCACGGCGATATCGCCGCCCGCCAGCGGCCGGTCGCCGATGCCGGCCTGGCCGCGCGCGCCCAGATTCAGGAGTCGGGCGATTTCGGCGGCGGTCGCCCGCGCCGCGCCCTCGTTGGCCGGACCCTTATTCATCGGCTCCTTCGGATCGTCCGATTCCAGCCACCAAACCTGAAGCGGCGGCTCGTTCCGACCCTGAATCCACAACGGCTCGTGGCGCTTTTTTTCCGCCGGCGCGGCGGGCTGGAAACCGATGTCCGCGAACAGAAACGGCTCCTCCGCGGCGCCGAACAGCGCGTTCGAGGCGGTCAGCAGGCGCGGATCGGAACGCCAGTTGACATCGAGGGTGTGGCGCTGGGTAGCGTCGCGCCGGGCGTTCAGATAGGCGAAGATGTCCGCGCCCCGAAAGCTGTAGATGGCCTGTTTGGGATCGCCGACCAGAAAGACCGGCTTCCCCGCATCGGCGTACAGGGTCCGGAAGATGTCGTACTGGATCGGATCGGTGTCCTGGAACTCGTCGATCAGCGCGGCGGCATAACGATGGCGGAGGGTGTCGACCAGCGCCGCGCCGCGTTGGGGATGGCGCAGGGCGTCGCGCAGATCGAGCAGTAAATCATCGTAGGACTGGGCTTGCTGGCGGCGCTTGCGGAGCGCCAGTTCGGCGTTGCCATAGGCCAGCAATTTGACCGGAACCTGATGCCGGCAGTAGTCGGCCAGCGTCTCGCAAGCGGCTTTGAGCGCGTCGCAGGCGGTAAAGAACGGATGCTGGGGCGCGGTTTGGCCCTTTTTGATCGAGTCGTTCAGTTTGGAAGCGGTGAATTGCGCGAATTTATCGAACAGAACGAGCCTGGGAATTTCCACCGACAGATAACCGTCCATGGCGTCCAGCCAGCCGGGGATGGACTTCAAGCCGTAGCTTTTCCGGTTGAGCGCGGGCGATTGCAGCAGTAACGCTTCGATATCGGCGCGGTCCCGCACCCACAGATCGCGGGCCTGCTGGAACGCGGCGATGAAGGCTCGTTCGAGCGCCGCGCCGTCCAAATCGGCGTTTGGGGTGACCACTTCAAGATACGGTTTGCCCAGATGCGGGCTGATTTCGGCCCGCAGGCGCTCCGGGCTGTAGTTCTGGTCCAGAAAGTATTGCACCACCAGGGGCGAGGCCCGGTAGAACTCCCGGCGCCAGAAGTCATCGACGATTTCCTGGAGGAGGTCGTCGGTGTCGGCCAGCAGTTCGGTCTCGAAGGACAGGCCGCTTTCGAAAGCGTTGTCGCTCAGCACCCGCTTGCAGAAGCCGTGAATGGTGAAGATGGCCGCTTCGTCGAAGCCGCGCACGGCGTTGGTCAGGCGGCGGATGGCGAGCTCGCGGTCGGGCAGCAGATCCAGCATCCGCACGGCGAGTTCGTCGTCCGGGTCGGCGCGTCCGCGCAGGAACGCCAGGCGGAGCTGCGCCAGGCGGTCGCGGATGCGGTCGCGCAGTTCCTTGGTCGCGGCGTTGGTATAGGTCACCACCAGGATGCGGTGGACCGGAATCGCGGCCTCCGCCACCAGGCGCAGATACAGGCCGGTAATGGTGTAGGTTTTGCCGGCGCCGGCGCTGGCTTCGATCAGGTTCAGGCCGCTCAGCGGCACGTACAGCGGGTCGAGGGTGTGCATGGGCAGTTGCTCGCGGGCAGGAGCGCCAAATAAACTTTGATCCCGTTTGATATTTATCCCGTGGACAGCCCAGGTTTTCCTGCCTCTTCATATTGCTTGATGTAATAAGCGCATTCCTTCTCCCAGATAAATCGCTCGTCAAGAAAACTGGCGTCATGAAGCAATAAACCCCGCCAACCTTTCCAAGTCTCATCGGCCGCTTCAGAAAAAGCAGCGATTGCTTTTTCCCGAGTTTCGTAACTACCTCCTGATATTTTTCCCAGTAACTGACGCTGGAGTTGTTTTGCAAAAACTTTAGCGAGCGCGAAATGCAACAATTCGTGATACAAAACCCCTTCCACAGTGCCAAAGTTATTATATTCACTAATCGTTCTTGTTCCCATGGCCGCGCAAAATCCAGCTTTATCGCCGCCATAATCATGGAGCAACATTTTATAAAGAGGAGTAAAATCCTTGATATTTTTAAATTCGTTTTTAGGCTTCAATTTGATGGTGGCATTGACACGGATCTTAATGAGAATGGGCGGATAGCTTCCATCCTTTGCCAATGGCAGTGCATATTGAAGTATGGCTTGGCAGCGAGTTGTTCCCCATGCACCACTGAGCGCGCCGTGACTCCATTGGATTTCTCCATCTTCGATGTTCAAGCTAGGCTTGGTTGTTGCTGGAACTTCTTGTATGAATACATTGGAGTTTTTTGTAGGGGTTAGCGTCCCTGCCATAGCTCCTTGGTGTTGGATTGTTTGAAGAGTTTTAATCAAAGACTCAATCCGATAATTGACGTTGATCCAGTTGGAAACTAATTCAAAAAAATCCATAAATCACCTCGTTCATTAAAACTACCGATCATTTAGCCATCATGACCAGGAAAGAAACTGGGCCGTATCGCCACGCTCTTGAAACCGCTTCGGCAAGATTACCGCAGGATGCCTATCAAGAGTTCGTAGGGCCGATCCCACGTCGCTAGCGGGAACGACCGGATGTTCGCGATAAATCCGGCTTCGGTCATCCGCCGAATCCAGGTCGACCTGGGAAAGAGGCCGGTCACATGCCGGTCCGGTTCGATGCGCAGGCGACCCTGCGTCTCGATGAGGTAAAGCAAGATCGTTTCGATCCGGGTATCGCCGGGATCGGGATCGTAAGTGTATTCCAGATAGGTCACGCGCCGGTTGCCGTCCGTATGGGTGACTTGTTCGATTTCCGGCGCCTGAAAGGTTTCGGCGAACCGGTCGGGGCTGGCGATCAACACGCCTCCCGGCTCCAGATGAATCGCCGCAGTTTGAAACGTCGCCAGCAAATCCTCCTCGGATAGAAGATAGCTGATGGCGTCATGAATCAACACGGCGGCGAATTTCCGGCCCAGCCGGATGCGCCGCATATCGCCGCGATGAAGCTCGACGCCCGGATTCAGGCGATGGCATTGCTCGAGCATGGCCTCGGAGAGATCCACCCCGGTCGCGGCGAAATCGACGGTCAGATGGGAGAGGTTGTGTCCCCCGCCAACCCCGAGATCGAGAAGCGCATGACGACCTTCGCCCAGATTTTCACGCAACACCGTCCGCCAGTGGGCGGCTTCCTCCGCATAGTCCTCGGGGGGACTGATCGAGGGCCAAAGGTTAGCCAGATCGTTGTAGAGTCGGCCCTGTTTGATATCGGCGGCGTCCATCATCAATCGCCTCGTGCTCGGTGGTCACCGGTCAACTCTCCCCACGTCTACCGGCGAGAGGGTTTTTAAGCAAAACCGTAGTCAGACGGTGATCAAGAATTCATCAGGTTATTACCCAATGTTCACATGACTCCGGCAAATTTCGCCAACGTTCGTCTTTCATGCCGACGCGAGGCGGAGTCATGCAACCCTACCACTTTCGATCGATCTGGATTTCCGATGTTCATCTGGGTTTCAAGGATTGCAAGGCAGAGTTTTTGCTGGATTTTCTGCAAGCCGCGAACTGCGAGCAGCTCTATCTGGTCGGCGATTTCATCGATTTCTGGAGCCTGCGCAAGGGCGGGCGCTGGCCGACCACCCACAGCCGGGTGCTCAAGACCGTACTCGCCCTGGCGCGACAAGGGATGCACGTGATCTACATTCCGGGAAATCACGACGAAGTGGCGCGCGACTACTTGGGGTTGCGGGTGGGCGGGATCGAAATTCAGCCGGAATGCGCACACCTGACCGCCGACGGTCGGCGGTTCCTGGTAACCCACGGCGACGAACTGGACAGCGCCGTCAAGTGCGGTGGCTGGTTGGTCCGAGTGTTTGGCGACTGGTTGTACGATGTATTGCTCGCAATGAATCGCTGGACCAACATCTTGCGCCGCCGGCTGAACCATCCCTACTGGTCGTTGGCAAGTTTCCTCAAGCAACGGATCAGTCGGGCCGCCGCTTACATCGCCCGGTTCGAAGCCGCCGCCGTGCGCGAAGCCCGGCACCGGGGATTCGACGGGATCATCTGCGGCCACATCCACAAGGCGGAACTGACCGAAATCGAGGGGATCTGGTACGCCAACGACGGCGACTGGGTGGAAAGCTGCACTGCCTTGGTCGAGCATTCGGACGGGCGATTGGAGGTTGTGTATTGGACCACGGAACTGGCGCAACGCGCCGCGCGCTCCACCCGGCCAACGACACCCGAACCGGAACTGGCGAGCTGAGAATTTCCCCTATCAATTCAACAGTCGAGGCACTCGGGTAGGCAGACCGCGCGGGCTCGGACAGACACAGTAGCGGCCCATCGTCCCTCACGGCGGCAAATCGGCCAATTCGCGCGCCCGTCGCAAATACCAGCCGTCCACGTCGCGCACCGTACCGACGCCGACGATGTCCATATGATCCCAGCCGGACAATACGCCCCGGTCGTTCCAGACCCCGCGCTGGGGCGGATAGCGATAAGGCACGCTGTGGTCGGACGAACCCAGGGTCGGCCTGGCCATCGAGCGGGTGTTAACCACCCCGTCGTTTTCCCACCAACGGGTGTCGATGACGACGAGACCTGGCTCGTCGCGGGTGTAGGCGCCGATGAACAGCGCGCTGGCCCAGAACTGTGGCAACACGGTCGGCAGGGGAACATGACGCCGGCTGGGCCGAAGCGGTACGGTCGCCGAGGTTGCCCAAGAGAAGTAGTACACCTCCCGCTGGGCCGGGAATCGACGGTTCAACTCCCGGGCGCCGTCGGGGCTCAGGTCCCAGGCGCTGATGTCGCGGGATCGCCAGATCGGACTCCGCTCGACCCGCCGCCAGTAGTCCGGGAACGACTCGCCCGATTCGCGGCGCAAACCCCACTGCTCCAGCTTGAAGTCGTAGGGCAAGGCGTCGGGCTGAACCCCGGCGAGGGCGGCGAAACCGAGCAAACCAGCGCGGACCAGAGGCAACAGGGAATCGACGCCAGCGGCGAGACTGGTCCCGTCGTGCGGGGCGGCGAGGGTGGTGACGCTATGGACCCAGGATTTGCCGCCGTCGAACAGCGGCGAGCGCTCGTCGGGCGGCGTGGCGGCCTGTTCCGCTGCCGCGCCCTGCTCCAAGAGGGCGGTCAACACCCGGACGGTCTGGCCGCCTTGACTGTGACCGATCAGGTGAATTTTCCGCACTCGCCCGCGTTCGTCCGCCGTGCCCCACTCCGGATATAAACCGGGAAAAGTCCGGCCGTAGCGAGCATGGTCGTGCGCGGCGGCGTGAGCCTGCCCATAATCCACCGTACCGCCCTTCAGGTAGGCGTATAATTCGCAGGCGCGGTCCCAGTTGCTGGCAAACGGCCCAACCACCCCGGTATGGGTGCGGTGACCGGCTTTTTCGAGCGTTTCCTGCA
>JRYF01000261.1_pt2 | contig 11170 bp, 13 predicted proteins | sample 235331 | NCBI WGS metagenome assembly JRYF01 (sample SAMN03074217, study PRJNA261475) | activated sludge metagenome | biome: Wastewater Treatment Plant; feature: Wastewater; material: Activated sludge; isolation source: activated biomass of a wastewater treatment plant treating hydrocarbon... ... | reverse complement strand
CGCCGCGGGCGTGACTGATCAGTGCCCGATGATCTTGGCCAGGAAGTCCTTGGTCCGATCGCTGCGCGGGTTGTTGAAGAACGCGTGCGGCTCGTTCTGCTCGACGATCTGGCCCTGGTCCATGAAGATCACGCGGTCGGCCACCGCCTTGGCGAAGCCCATCTCGTGGGTGACGACCAGCATCGTCATGCCCTGGCCGGCGAGCTCGATCATGACGTCGAGCACCTCCTTGATCATCTCCGGGTCGAGCGCGGAGGTCGGCTCGTCGAACAGCATGATCTTGGGCGTCAGGCACAGCGCGCGCGCGATCGCGACCCGCTGCTGCTGGCCGCCGGAGAGCTGCAGCGGGTACTTCAGCGCCTGCTCGGCGATGCGCACGCGCGTGAGCTGCTGCATCGCGCGCTCCTCGGCGTCCTTCTTCGGCATGTGGGCGACCCACATCGGCGCCAGCGTCAGGTTCTCCAGCACCGTCAGGTGCGGGAACAGGTTGAACTGCTGGAACACCATGCCGACCTCGCGCCGGATCTGCTCGACCGCCCTGACGTCGTCGGTGAGCTGCACGCCGTCGACCGTGATCAGGCCCTGCTGGTATTCCTCGAGCGCATTGATGCAGCGGATCAGGGTCGACTTGCCCGAGCCCGAGGGGCCGCAGATGACGATGCGTTCACCCTTGGCGACGTCGAGGTCGATGTCGCGCAGCACGTGGAAGCTGTTGCCGTACCACTTGTTGACCTTGTCGAAGCGGATGATGGGTTCGGGCATGGAGGGTTCCGGCGGCGGTAGGTCGTGGCGGATCGCTCAGCGGGTGCGGCTGACCGAGACCTGCTTCTCGACCCACAGGCTGTAGCGGCTCATCGCGAAGCAGAAGCTGAAGTAGATCGCGGTGATGAAGAGGTAGGCCTCGATCTTGAATGGCCGCCACTCGACGTCCGAGTTCAGCGCCAGCCCGAGCGCCCCGGTCAGCTCGTACAGGCTGACGATGGTGACGAGCGAGGTGTCCTTGAAGATGCTGATGAAGTTGTTCATCATGCTCGGCACCACCATCGCCAGCGCCTGCGGCAGCACGATCTTGCGCTGCGTCTGCCAGTAGCTCAGGCCGAGTGTCGCCGCCGCCTCGAGCTGCCCCTTCGGGATGGCCTGCAGCCCGCCGCGCACGATCTCGGCCATGTAGGCGGCGGCGAACAGCGTGATGCCGATCAGCACCCGCACCAGCACGTCGATCGTCGTGCCCTGCGGCATGAAGAGCGGGAACATGAAGCTGGCCATGAACAGCACCGAGATCAGCGGCACGCCGCGGATCAGCTCGATGTAGACCACGCAGACGGTGCGGATCGCCGGCAGGTTGCTGCGCCGCCCCAGCGCCACCAGCACCGACAGCGGGAAGGCGAGGAAGATCGACAGCGTGGCCAGCATCACCGTCAGCGGCAGCCCGCCCCACAGGTCGGTGCGCACCGGCGTCAGGCCGGCGACGCCGCCGCCCATGAGGGCGAAGAACAGCGCCAGCACGCCGACCCACATCAGCGCCAGCCAGGGCTTCCAGAACCAGCGCACGCAGCTCAGCACCAGCGCCAGCACCATCAGCGCGGTCGCGACCTCGGGCCGCCACTGCTCCTCGAAGGGGTAGCGGCCGAAGATGATCAGCCGCCACTTCTCGGTCACGACGCCCCAGCAGGCGCCGCTGCCGCGCGCGGCCTGGCAGGCATCGGCATCGGCGCCGAACACGGCCTGGAACAGCCCCCACTGGCTCAGCTCCGGCGCGATGTAGAGCGCCAGGCCGATCAGCACGACGGTCGTGACGCCGCTCTTCCAGTCGCCAAACAGGTTGCGCCTGACCCAGGGCACGAAGCCCTCGGTGGCCACCGGGGCCGGGCGCGGCGCGATCGGGGTGAAGTCGTGGGCCATGGCGGCTGCGCGTCCTTCAGCGTTCCTTGATGGCCACGCGCTTGTTGTACCAGTTCATCAGCGCGGACGTGCTCAGCGAGGTGCTGAGGTAGACGAGCATGATGATGGCGATGCACTCGACCGCGCGCCCGCTCTGGTTGAGCGTGGTGTTGGCGATCGAGACCACGTCCGGGTAGCCGATCGCGACCGCGAGCGAGGAGTTCTTGGTCAGGTTGAGGTACTGGTTGGTCAGCGGCGGGATGATCACGCGCAGCGCCTGCGGCAGGATCACGAGCCGCATCTGCTGGCGCTTGCTCAGGCCGAGCGCGCTCGCGGCCTCGGTCTGGCCATGGCTGACCGACTGGATGCCGCCGCGCACCACCTCGGCGACGAAGGCGCCGGTGTAGGTCACCAGGCCGATCAGCACCGCCAGGAACTCGGGTGTGGCGCTGATGCCGCCGTCGACCATGAAGGTGAGCTGCTCCGGCAGCGACCAATCGCGCGGGGCGCCGCCGAGCAGCCAGCCCAGCAGCGCCAGGCCGAGGACGGCGGCCAGCGGCACCGCCCAGCGGTTGCGGTCCTGCCCGGTGCGCTCGAACTCGCGCTGCGCCCAGCGCCGGTAGGCGATGCCGGCGACGATGCCGAGCAGCGCACCGAGCGCCATCCACGCGTGCCCCGGCGCCCACACCGGCGCCGGGAACGCGAAGCCGCCCTTGCTGAGGAAGAACAGGTCACCCGCGTTCCATGCCGCCTGCGGCGGCGGCAGCACCTCGACGAAGAACAGGTACCACATCAGCAGCTGCAGCAGGATCGGCACGTTGCGGAACAGCTCGACGTAGCCGTAGCACAGGCCGCGCACGAGCGCGTTGTGGCTGAAGCGGCCGATGCCCATCAGCACGCCGACGAGGGTCGTCAGCACGATGCCGATCACCGCCACGCGCAGCGTGTTGAGCACGCCGACCCACAGCGCGCGCCCGTAGGACTGGCTGGGGTCATAGGCGATCACGGTTTCGCCGATGTCGAAGCCGGCGGCCTGGCCGAGGAAGTCGAAGCCGCTCTGGATGCCCCGCACACGCATGTTCTCCTGCGTGTTGTGGGCCAGGAACCAGACCGCGCCGGCGATCGCCAGCAACGCGATCAGCTGGTAGACCAGGCCGCGCGCGGCGCGGCTGCGCCAGTTCCAGGCGGTCTTCTTCTTCGGCGGCTGGCGCATGGGCGGGCGCGTCGGTTCGTGGAGGCGGGGCGCGCGGTCGTCGGGCCGCGGCCCGCGGCCGCGGCATCGACCGGATCTTCAGCAGGTTCCGGGCCAGCCGGCCCGCCGGGTGCGCGCAGCGCACGCCCCGGCGGCCGGCTTGGCGGCGCGCGGGATCAGCGCACCGGCATCGCGTACATCAGGCCGCCGTTGGTCCACAGGTTGTTGACCCCGCGCGGCAGGCCGATCGGCGTGTTCGGGCCCACGTGGCGCTCGAACTGCTCGCCGTAGTTGCCGACCGCCTTGATCGCGCGGTAGGCCCAGTCCTTGTCCAGGCCGAGCAGCTTGCCGGTGTCCTCGGTGCCGCCGCCGAGCAGCCGCATCACGCCAGGATTCTTGCTCTCGCGCTTCATCTGGTCGACGTTGGCCTGCGTGATGCCGAGCTCCTCGGCCTCGATCAGCGCGTACAGCACCCACTTGGCGATGCCGAACAGCTCGTCGTCGCCGCGCCGGATCGACGGGCCGAGCGGTTCCTTGCTGACCAGCTCGGGCAGGATCACGTGATCGTCCGGCTTGGCGGCTTCCTTGCTGCGCACCGAGGCCAGGCCCGACGCGTCGGTCGTGAAGGCCTGGCAGCGGCCGGCGAAGTAGGCGCCGGTGGCCGCCTCCTGCTTCTCGAACACGATCGGGCGCAGGTTCAGGTTGTTGGCGCGCGAGAAGTCGGTCAGGTTCAGCTCGGTCGTGGTGCCCGACTGCACGCAGACCTGGGCCCCGCGCAGCTCCTTGGCGCTCTTGACGTTCAGGCTCTTGGGCACCATGAAGCCCTGGCCGTCGTAGAAGTTGACGCCGACGAAGTGCATGCCGAGCGAGGTGTCGCGGGTCAGCGTCCAGGTGGTGTTGCGCGACAGCACGTCGACCTCGCCCGACTGCAGCGCGGTGAAGCGCTGCTGCGCCGTCAGCGGCGCATAGCGGACCTTGTCGGGGTCGCCGAGGATGGCCGCGGCCAGCGCACGGCAGTAGTCGACGTCCAGCCCGCTCCAGCGGCCCTGGCTGTCGGCGGCCGAGAAGCCCGCCAGACCGGTGTTGACGCCGCACACCAGGGTGCCGCGTGACTTGATGGCGTCCAGATCCTTGCCGGCATAGGCAGCGGGCGCCGCGAGCACGGCGGCGGCCGCGAAGGCGGCAACGAAAGCAGGGCGGGCGAAGGGTTTCATCGGGGCAATGCTCCTGAATGGTGAACGGCAGCCGGCAATGCGGCCATGGATGCACCGGCACGGTGCCGGGCACGAGGCGCGGAATTTGCCTTAAGCCCTCGCTAGCAACAATCGTGACAACCCGATGAGGCCATGCCGTAACGGCATCGGCGCATGCCGGCACGGTGCATGACAGGCCCGGCCGTCGCTGCGCCGGTCAGGGCTTGGCGGCCGGCGCCAGGGGCTCGAAGGCCGGCAACGCCTTGGCCTTCCAGGCCGCGATCGCGCGCCGCATCTCGTCGTGGTCGAAGATCGCGCTCTGCAGCAGCGTCATCTGCTGCAGCGCCTCGGCGGTGCCGTGGTCGCGTGCGTAGTTCAGTGCGCGTTTGCTGCCGGCGATCGCCAGCGGCGACTTCTCGGCGATCTGGCGTGCCAGGGCCAGCGCGTGGGCGTGCAGGGCCTCGGCGTCCGGCAGCACCGCGTTGACCAGGCCGAGCGCCAGCGCCCGCTCGGCCCCCAGGCGCTCGCCGGTGTAGGCGAGCTGGCGCGCGACGCCGGGCGGGATCAGGCGCGGCAGCCGCTGCAGCACGCCGAGGTCGGCCGTCATGCCGATCTGGATCTCCTGCACGGTGAAGAAGGCGTTGGCGCTGGCCACGCGGATGTCGCACGCCACCGCGAGGTCGAAGGCACCGCCGATGCAGCCGCCCTGGACCGCGCAGATGACCGGGAACGAGGCTTCGTCGAGCACGTCGACGCAGCGCATCAGCCGCCGCAGGCCGTCCTGGAACGCGAGCCGGCGGCGCGCGCTGCCGGTGTCGAGCATCGGCATCCCGCCGTCGAACACCTCCAGCGCCATGCCGGCGCTGAAGTGGCGGCCGGTCGACGAGATCACCAGCGCGCGCGTGCGGCCGGCCTCGTCGAGCGCGGTCACCGTGTCGCGCAGGCGGGTGAAGAAGGCCGGCGTCAGCGTGTTGAGCCGGTCCGCGCGCGCGAGCTGAAGGTGGGCGACGCCGTCGGCTTGTTCGGCGAGGGTGAAGAAGTCCTGGGTCTGCATGCTGCCGGCTCCCGGTCGGTGAAACCGATGGCGTCGGCGTCGCGGGCCCGAGCATAGGCCGCCGCGGGGGCGGCCGGGAAAGCGTGTGCGGGCAGGTGCCCGCGCACCTGCCCGCGGGGGTGGAAGCCGGGGCCGGGGCCTGCGCCCCGGGCGGTCTTACTGGCGGCCGGCCAGGCGGACCGGGGCGTCGACCCGGGCGCCGTGGTCGAAGGCCTCGGCGTTGAGCATCGCCAGTTCGCCCGACTGGCGCGCCTGCTCCAGCGAGGCGCGGACTTCGGCCCGCGTCGCGCTGCTGCGCAGCGGCTCGATGTAGCCGGCGCCGTACACGCGCAGGCCTCCGGTGCTGCGCGCCTGCAGGGTCTCGGCGCGCACTTCGGCCGCCGACTTGGTGCTGGCGACGTTCATCCAGGCGTCGGAGGTGGCTTCCTGCGCGAAGGCGGAAACGCCGGCGAGCAGGGCGGCAGTGATCAGGGTGGTGCGGATCATGATGGTTCCTTTCACGGGATCGGGTGGGACATGTCAGCGGGCGAGCCGGCCCGTTCGGCGCGGGCTTCTCGGCCCCGCTTCGCTGAGCCACCTTGTGACTCATCGATGGGATGGACTGTAGACATTGCGCGACGATCAATAAACTGATCAGTCATCAATAGCGCATTCGCGCTTCTGCAATAATCTGCCGATGGATCTGATGCGGTCGATGCGGGTCTTCGTGCGTGTGGCCGAGGAGGGCAGCTTCGCGGCTGCCTCGCGTGCGCTCGACCTGGCGCCGGCCGTCGTCACGCGCGCCGTGGCCGACCTGGAGGAGCACCTGGGCGCGCGGCTGATGAACCGCACGACACGCAAGCTGGCGCTGACCGAGATCGGCGTCGACTACCTCGACCGCGCGCGCCAGATCCTGGCCGATGTCGACGAGGCCGGGGCGGCCGCCGGCGCCCAGACCCGGGTGCCGCGCGGCACGGTGCGGCTGCTGGCGCCGCCGGCGGTGGCGGTGCACCAGATCGCCAAGCACCTGCCGCGGCTGCTGGCGCGCCACCCCGAGCTGAGCATCGAGATCGACGCCTTCGGCCCGGTGCAGGCGGCCAGCGACGCGCACGACATCAGCATCGTCTGGACGTCCTCGCCGCTGCAAGGCGAGTTCGTCGCGCGCCGGCTGGCGCGCACCGAGACCGTGGTCTGCGCGGCGCCGGAGTACCTCGACCGGCGCGGCCGCCCCGACCACCCGCGCGAGCTGGCCGCCCTTGACGCACTGGTGCCGCCGATCGCCGACGCCCAGCGCGGTCTGGTGTTCCGGCGCGGCAGCGGCAGCGACGACGATCCGCAGGCCGAGACCTACACCGTGCTGCCGCGGCGCGTGGTGCTGGCGTCGACGCATGTCGACACCAACTACGCCGCGGCGCTGGCCGGGCTCGGCATCGCCGGCCTGCCGTCGTTCGTCGCCGCCGACGCGCTGCTCGAACATGCACTCGAGCGCGTGCTGCCCGAGTGGCGCTTGTTCACGGCGACGCTGTGGGCCACGCTGCCGTCGCGCAAGCACCTGCCGGCGCGAACGCGCGCGGTGCTGGACTTCCTGGTCGAGGTGTTCGGCGGCGAGGACGCCGACCCCTGGCTGGTCGCCGCCGGCTGCGCGACGCCGCCGGTGCGGTGACACCGGCGGCCGTGCGCGATCACTTCGGCGCGCGGGCCAGCCACACGCTGCGCGGTGCCGGGTCGTCGAACGAGTAGGCCTCGGCGTGCAGGCGGTCGAACTCGCCGCTGGCCCGGGCCGCGGCGAGTTCGGCGCGCACCTGGGCGCGCGTCTTGCCGACCACCTTGGGCTGGTCGGCCTCGGCCGGCGGCTGCTGCGAGGCACGGAACTCGGCGCGCGTCGTCGGGCTGGGCAGCAGCATCCAGGCGTCGGAATCGGCTTCCTGGGCGGCTGCGGGAAGCGCCACGAGCGCTGACAGCATGGCGGTGGCGACGATGGTGAAGGAACGGGCTTGCATGAGACCGCCTGGGTCGGTCGGATCGGCCGCCGGCGCCTGCCGGGGGTGGCGGCCTGGTCCCGGTGCGGGCCGATGGGCGGCAGTCTGGGCAGCCGGGCGGCGCCCGCCATCGTGCGGGAGGAGGCTCACCGCGCAGGCACGTCCTCCCGCCAGCGGAGGCTTGCGCCGCCCCCTACACTGAACGCCACCGACCCGACCCGGAGCCGCCCCCATGAACGCACGCGACCCCCAGCTCCCGCGGCTGCCCGACGCAGCGCAGGCCCGCGCGCTGGCCGGCTTTGCGGCCGAAGCCTGGGACGAGCGCATCGTCCCGGCGCTGACCGACTACATCGCGGTGCCGGCCAAGAGCCCGATGTTCGACCCCGACTGGGCGGCGCACGGCCATCTCGACCGTGTCGCGCGCGACGCCGCGGCCTGGGTCGAAGCGCGCAAGCTGCCGGGGCTGAAGCTGGAGCTGGTGCGCCTGCCCGGGCGCACGCCGGTGATCTTCTTCGAGCTGGCCGCCACGCGCGCCGGCAGCACCGGCACCGTGCTGCTCTACGGCCACCTCGACAAGCAGCCCGAGTTCAACGGCTGGCGCAGCGGCCTCGGGCCCTGGACGCCCAAGCTCGACGGCGGCCTGCTGTACGGCCGCGGCGGCGCCGACGACGGCTACGCGGTCTATGCCGCCGTCACCGCGATCGAGGCGCTGCAGGCGCAGGGCCTGCAGCACCCGCGCTGCGTCGGCCTGATCGAGACCTGCGAGGAAAGCGGCTCGGGCGACCTGCCGCATTATCTGGAGGCGCTGAAGGATCGCCTGGGGCAGGTCGGGCTCGTCGTCTGCCTCGATTCGGGCGCCGGCAACTACGACCAGCTGTGGCTGACGACCAGCCTGCGCGGCGTGGCCACCGGCACGCTGAAGGTCGAGATCCTGACCGAAGGCGTGCACTCGGGCGACGCCAGCGGGCTGGTGCCGTCGAGCTTTCGCATCATGCGCCAGGTGCTCGACCGGCTGGAGGACAGCGCCAGCGGCCGCCTGCTGCCGGCCAGCCTGCACTGCGAGATCCCGGCCGCGCGTGTCGCGGAGGCGCGCGCCACCGCCGCCATCCTCGGCGACGAGGTGTGGCGGCGCTTTCCCTGGGCCTGCGGCGCCGACGGCGGGGCCAGCCTGCCGACCACGACCGACCCGGTCGACGCGCTGCTGGCGCGCACCTGGCGGCCGGCGCTGTCGGTGACCGGGGTCGACGGCTTGCCGGCGCTCGGCGACGCCGGCAACGTGCTGCGCCCGCACACCGCGTTCAAGCTCAGCCTGCGGCTGCCGCCGCCGGTCGACGCCGCGGCCGCGGTGGCGGAACTCAAGCGGCTGCTGGAGGACGGTGCGCCGTACAACGCGCGCGTGACCTTCCACCCCGACGGCGCGGCCAGCGGCTGGGACGCGCCGGCGGTCGCGCCCTGGCTGGCGCAGGCGATGAACGAGGCCTCGCGGGCGCATTTCGGTGCCCCGCTGGCGACCATCGGCCAGGGCGGCACGATCCCGCTGATGAACATGCTGCAGCAGGGCTTCCCGGCGGCGCAGATGATGGTCTGCGGCGTGCTGGGCCCGAAGAGCAATGCGCACGGGCCGAACGAGTTCCTGCATGTCCCGTACGCCAAGAAGCTGACCGCGGCCGTGGCGCAGGTGATCGCAGCGTGCCCGTGATCCGGCACGCGGGCGGATGTGTAACGATCAGTAACGGCAAGCGCAGCCAGGAACTGCAAAGGCTTAGTTATGACTAAGCGGTTCGACTTCAGCCTCTCTGGTCAGGCAGGGTCGTTTTGCCCACCCACGAAAGGAACCGCTCCGATGAAGAAGCTTCTGATCGCCGCCGCGCTGGCCGCTGCCGGTTTCGCCGCCCAGGCCAAGGACATCGTCGAGACCGCCGCTGCCGCCGGCACCTTCAACACCCTGGCGACCGCGCTGCAGGCCGCCGGCCTGGTCGACACGCTGCGCGGGCCGGGCCCGTTCACGGTCTTCGCCCCGACCGACGAGGCCTTCGCCAAGGTGCCCAAGGACCAGCTCGAGGCGCTGCTGGCCGACAAGGACAAGCTGACCGCCGTACTCACCTACCATGTCGTGCCCGGCAAGGTGCTGGCGGCCGACGTCCGCCCGGGTGAAGTGGCGACCGTGCAAGGCGGCAAGCTGACGGTGGCGACCTCCTACGGCAACGTCACCGTCAACGGCGCCAAGGTGACGGCGACCGACATCGTCGCCAGCAACGGCGTGATCCACGTGATCGACACCGTCGTGCTGCCGCAGTAAGCGATCACTTCAGATGTCGCCGGGGCCGCCTTGGGGCGGCCCTTTGCTTTGGCCGCGCCGGCCGCCGGTCAGCCCGGGTCGGCGCAGTCGAGGACGGCCACCAGCTGCCGGCCCAGTTCGCGCAGGCGTTCGATGCCCGGCTCCCTGCGCGGCCAGACCAGGCCCACACCGTCGCCCTCGTGGCGCGGCAGCACGTGCAGGTGCAGGTGCGGCACGGTCTGCCAGCCGGCCTCTCGGTTGGCCTGCAGCAGCGTGACGCCGGCCGGCCGGAACGCACGCTCGACCGCGATCGCGATGCGCCGCGCGGCGCGCATCAGCGCTGCCGCCTCGTCGTCGCTGGCGTCCATCAGCGTGGCCACCGGCCTGCGGGTGGCGACGATCACATGGCCGTCGTTGACCTGTCCGGCGTCCATGAAGGCGAACACATGCTCGTCCTCGTAGACCCTGGCGCATGGCGACTCGCCACTGAGCAGCTTCTCGAACACGGTGGGCATGGCAGGTGCTCCCGCGGGCCACGCGGCCCGGCTTGGCAGGCCGGCTCGGCCCGACGCACGCCCATCATGCCACCCGGCCACGGGCCGGGCCCGGGGCCGTTCAGCTCGGCGTCGGCGTGCCGGCCATGCGGTCGTACTTCAGGAAGTAGCGCCGCGCCAGCGCGACGAGCTGGTTCGGGGTCGGCTGGTCGACCGTCTCCCAGCCGACGATGTGCGGCGCCAGCGCCGGGCGATGCTTGTCGACGTAGTGACGGAAGTCCGCCATCGCCTGGTGCGCACCGGTGACCAGGACCTCCGGGATGCCGGCCAGCGCGTCGCACACGTGGCCGAAGAACTCGTGCTCGGTGCGCACCCGGCTGCCGTGCTGCGCCGTGTGATGGGTGTGTGCCTTGACCCTCTGCGCCTGCACATGCTCGGCGTCGAATTGCAGGATCTCGGCCGCCTGATGGTCGATGCGGACCACGGCGTGGAATGTCGTCATGCTCGGAACTCCTGAGGGTGGATGGTTCAGCGCCGCGCGCTCTCGCGGCGCGACTCGCAGGCCACGCAGCGCATCGCCCACGGCTCGACCTTCAGGCGGTCGAACGGGATGTCGACGCCGCAGTCCAGACATTGCCCGTAGCTGCCCTGCTCGAGCCGGCCGAGTGCGGCCGTCACCGCGTCCAGCTCGCGCTGCTCGAGCTGGGTCAGTGCGGCGGCGATGTCGCGCTCGGGCAAGCGCTGCGGCGGGTCGTCGGCGTCCTGCTGCGCGACCTCGTGCGCACGCTCGGCGCGCGACTTGCCGTACAGGTGCGCGCTGAGCTGCTGGCTCAGCCGGTTGCGCCGCTGTTCGAGCTCGGCCTTGAGCAGCGCCTGCTGGCCGTGGGTCAGGGGGGTGGTCATCGCGTCTCCTGCTTCGAATGAAGGCATCATGCGCGATCGCCGCGCGCGTGCGCTTGACACGGGTCAAGTACGTCGCCCGACCCAAGGAGGCTGTCGGGCTTGGGGAGGGCCCTCCCAAAGCCCGACCGCCTCCTAGAATGCCGGCGCGATGGAAGCGCTGCCCCGCGCCTGTGACGTGCTCGTGGTCGGCGCCGGGCCGGCCGGCAGCGCCTGCGCC
>JRYF01007084.1_pt1 | contig 11179 bp, 9 predicted proteins | sample 235331 | NCBI WGS metagenome assembly JRYF01 (sample SAMN03074217, study PRJNA261475) | activated sludge metagenome | biome: Wastewater Treatment Plant; feature: Wastewater; material: Activated sludge; isolation source: activated biomass of a wastewater treatment plant treating hydrocarbon... ... | reverse complement strand
CCTGATGATGCCCAATCTCAACGGGCTGGAAGTCATGAAACAGGTCAGGCGCCGTTCTCCCAAAACCCGTATGATCGTGCTTTCCATGCAAAGCGCTGACCCGTACGTAATCGAGGCGTTTCGATCCGGTGCAATTGGATATGTATTAAAAGACAGCGCCCCCGATGAGTTGATCAATGCAATCCGTCAATCGCTTATTGACAACAAATATCTAAGTCCAAAACTATCCGAACGGCTGATCAACACGATTACCAATCCCGCCGGCAAAACGGAACAGGACCCGTACGAAACCCTCACCGGCCGGGAGCGTGAAGTTTTTCAGATGGCGGCTGAGGGAAAAACGGCGGCTGAGATAGCCAGGATCCTCTCGATCAGTCCTCGCACCGCCGAACTGCACCGCAACAAGATGATGAACAAACTGGGACTTCACAGCCAGACAGAACTTGTGCGTCATGCCGTAAAGCGCGGGATTCTACCCCTCGACCCTTGATCACCTCCCTAAAACACCGCCTCAAAGGTCTTATCCTCGGCGAGCCTGATCCGCGAACGTTCCGCGTAAGTGAGTTGATATTTAACGCATCTTTATGGTCCCCAGCCTGACTTTGCATCTGGGGGCTTTTTCGTCGCCCAAACTTTCCCCAATGATACGAATGGACAGGGAATACACAGAATCAGCCTCTCCACCTGCCCGGAACCAGTATTATCCGCAAACCTTGCGAGAGGGTTTTTCCATTTTGCATTTTTGTAAGCCTGTCAGATAAAAAATATACGTAGCTCTACGTATACCAGCAGGAGGACTTGCACGGCAAAATAGCCTTGGATAATTCCAAACGTTTCGAAGGAGACACATCATGAAACTCTCGCGATTATTTCAATTCTTGATCATTGCCAGCCTGCTAATGACAGTTGGGGGTTTTCCCTCACAGCAGACGTATGCGGTGAAAGCCCATCCCATGCTGGCTGAAATGGCTATACAAAATCCGAGCCAGCCGGTGCGCGTGATCGTTCAGAAGGCGACAGGATCAACCGGCGCAGAAGAAGCGGTCATCTCACTGGGAGGCAGGGTAACCCAGGACTTGCAAATCATCAACGCCTTTGCGGCGGAGATGACGGCTGGGGCGGCGGAAAAATTGGCTCGGACGGAATCAGTCCGCTGGGTCAGTTTGGACGCGGTGATGGCTTCGTCTGCCTGCGCCCAGTGCATTGATACCAAAAACCTGGCAAATACCTACATCTACACAATCCGGGCTGACAAGGTTTGGAACAATTCCAAGTATCTCCAGGGGCAGGGTATTGGAGTGGCTGTGGTTGACAGCGGCATGAATCCCAATGGCGATTTTTACACACTCATGGGCGTAAACCGGCAAGTGATGGACGTCCGGTTCAACAATGATTACAACCAGAGCACGTCCGATGGTTACGGTCACGGCACCCACGTTGCCAGCGTCATAGGCGGGGATGGGAGCGAGTCGGGCGGGAAGTATATCGGCGTGGCGCCAATGGTCAATCTCATCAATGTTAAAGTCAGCAATGACGACGGCAGTGCCAGGATGACGGACGTGATCCTGGGTCTGCAATGGATACTTCAAAATAAGAACAATTACAACATCCGCGTCGTAAATTTGTCGCTCAACAGCACAATTGCCGAGTCGTATCACACCAACCCATTGGATGCCGCCGTGGAGATCCTGTGGTTCAACAAAATTGTAGTCGTTGCGTCTGCCGGCAACAGCGGAGATGGAGCAATCTATCCTCCGGCAAACGATCCGTTTGTCATCACTGTCGGCGCCACCGATGACAGGGGGACAAAACCCCTGAACGATGATGTCATGGCGTCCTTCTCGGCGTATGCAACCACAATTGACGGTTTCAACAAGCCGGATATTGTTGCTCCCGGCAGAAATATCGTGGCGCGAATCGTAAACATGAACATGGGCATGGCAAAAGATCATCCTGCCAACAAGGTCAGCAATGAATATTTCAGGATGTCAGGCACATCGGTCTCAGCGCCGATGGTCAGCGGAGCCATTGCGTTACTTCTACAGGATGAACCAAATCTGACGCCCGATCAAGTCAAGTACCGATTAATGGCAACCGCCAATAAACAATGGGCAGGGTACGACGCAAACATGGCTGGGGCGGGATATTTGGATGTAGTTGCCGCAATAGACGGCACGACCACCCAATCTGCGAACACTGGAATCCTTCCCAGCCAATTGCTTTCAACCGGCACAAAACCGATAACCTTCGGCAGTGTCGGTTGGAACTCGGTCGGATGGAACAGCGTGGGCTGGAACTCCGTCGGCTGGAACAGTGTTGGATGGAACTCTGTCGGTTGGAACTCGGTTGGCTGGAACAGCGATTACTGGGGTCCGTGATTAGATCGAGTCATTTCGTGCAGAACGGCAATATTCACGGCAGTCGAAAGGATTTACAACAGTAAAACAGCCGATCTGTCAGCGGAAGGATACGTAGACCTACGTATTCCAAAATAAACGAAATCAAGTCAAAATTCCATCTACCGAGACCATTCTTTCAAGAAAAGGAGTAAAAATGAAAAAACTTTTTCAAATCTCACTTGCCATTGTTCTGACTTTCACCCTCCTGATTGGCGTGTTCCAGGCGACTCGCGATGTCCGAATCAATGTCGGTTGGAACAGTGGCGTAAGCGCGTCCGCCCCGCAAGGTGAGCAGTTTGCGCTCTGTACACTGTGCGGTCTGAAAGTTGATCCTGGCGTCAGCCCCTCCGTTGGCTGGAACAGCGACATCTAAGAACCCACCATGCCTGGTTTGAAACATCCAGTTCCCACGGATTAACCACTCAGGATCGCACTCAGCAAAGAAACGGCAAACCTGCTGAAAGGCAGGGACGCAAAATCACAGACCTAAAGGGTACGGGATTAACGTGCCGAATGGTGGCTGGATCGCCTCCTGCTCTCGAAAAAACACTCATCATCCAAATCGAGTCAAAGAGAGCAAACATGAAAAATTTGTCGCCCATTGCAAAGGTTTATGTCCTTGGCGCCATCCTGACCGGTCTCGGGCTGACCGGGTGGATGGTGGCGGAATTGGACTGGTCAAACCCGGGGTTGTACCTGCTGTCCGCGCTTGGGGCTGTAGCCCAGACCCTCAAGGTTGAAGGACCGGACGATAAAACCAATTACAGCATTGCCTGGTTTGTGTATGGGTTTGCGTTCGTAGCGTTAGGCGCAAGCGTTGCCATGTTTGTCGTGGTCGTATCCCACCTGGCAGAATGGGCATGGCACAAATATCCCTGGTATATCCAGGGTTTCAACATAGGGGCGCATGTTCTCCCGGTTTTCCTGGCTGGGCTGGCATTCGAAACGATCAGCCGGTGGATACAGTCCCCCGATCTGGGCAGAGCGCTGGGGTTGATCGCCGCCAACCTGATCTTCGTATTTGCCAATCACTTCCTTGTGGGCATGGTGGTGAAACTGGCGCGCGGTCGGAGTTTTGCAGAATCGGGTGTGTTCGGGTTCTTCACCCTTTTCCTCGATTTTACGGTACTCTCCATGGGCTCGGTCACTGCACTGATCTGGCGGGACAACCCGCTCGCATCGCTGCTCAACATCCTGCCCCTCTACCTGCTCTATCACGCCATACGAGTGCCTGCTTTGAAGCGTCAGGTGGATGAAATGAAAAAGAACAGCGACCGGCAGACGCTTGCCGCCAGTAGAAACTGAAAATACTAAAACTCAAATTTCATTCACAAACCCTCCCGGATGGCGTCCGGGAGGGTTTGTATTTCGACGCCTTGCATTTTTGCAATCCTCCCGCAAGCGAATATACGTAGACCTACGTATTCCACCTACCCAATGAAAAGGGGAAAATATATACAGACCCATATTAAGTTGGAAGGAGCCTGGGATGCCTGAAGGAGAATTTCTCCATTTACGATGCTCTTTCGTGAAGTACTGATAATCATAATATCGAAAGGAATGAACAGAATGGCACAACTTGCTTTCTTCAAAATGATCGGAATGACGGCAGTCATATTTTTCGCAACGATGAACTTCCTGCATACACTGGTCAAACTTTACCCAAAGCCGAACCCGTTGGCTACTGTCAGTTGGAATGGGTAGAAAATGGGCCATGAATCCAAGGGGACACTGGGAAGTTACTCCGCAGGTTTCACAGGAAAGGAGTGAACATGTATAAAGCAAGATTTTTTCTTAATTTGATCGTTATTCTGGCGCTTGTCCTTGTGACATTGGGGATTTCACCCACCACCGCCCAGGCTGGACCAGGCAAAGAAAAACTCAAAGCCGATCCGCGTCTGCTCCAGATGGCGATAGAAAACCCGGATGCTGTCTTCATGGTCATCGTTCAGAAAGAGGCGAAGAACAAGCGCCAGAATGATGATGACCCGGAAGTTGCGGTCAAAAAGGGCGGGGGGCAGGTCGGGAAGCAACTGGACCTGATCCTCAGCTTTTCGGCGGAAATGACAGGCAGGGAAATCATAAAACTTGCCAGGAATCCCAACGTGCGCTGGATCTCTGCGGATGCGCCCATGGTCTCCGCCGACACTCCCGGTATGGACAATGTGCTGGATCAATTTACGACCATGAGCTATGTCAACAATAATGGCAGTAAAGATTGGTCGAATGGCTGGGTGGAGGGGGATGGTCATGGCGACGCCAACATTTCAACCCCCGACGCCGGGATGTTCCTTGTGTCAAACAGCGTTCATTGTTCGGGCGGAAGTGGGTACTGCCTGCGGGTGGATCCGTATGCAATGGGGTCTTATGTCTATCGTGAGGCAAATCTCGCCGGAGCCGCAAGCGCCATGCTGTCCTTCCATCGAAACAATCGCCTTTTAAAGGATTATGGCGAAGTGGCGCTGGAAATCTCCGGCGACGGCGGCGTCACATGGGCGACTCTGCGAAAGTATTCCCGAACTCAATTTACCGGCAGCGCCACCGATAGTTTCGACATAACAGCCTACGCCAGCGCAAACACCCGCGTCAGGTTTCGTACGGTGCGCAAACAAAGCGGTTTCTACTACATATTCTTCGACGACATCAAGATTGATTATGCCATCGCAAGCGTCTTCCTGTCCACCATCAAGGCAGATCAACTCAACCTCAACGGGTCCGGCATTACGGTCGCCGTGGTGGACAGTGGTATCGCCTATCACAACGACTTCAAGGTCAGCGGCAGTAATAACAAATATCGCATCATTGCCAACGAGTACTTCAGCGGCTCAGGCGGCTCGGACGATCTGTACGGGCATGGAACACACGTGGCAGGCACCATTGGCGGCAATGGGTTTATGTCGGACGGAAAATATCGGGGGGTCGCGCCCGGAATCAACCTGATCAACCTCAAGGTTACCGACAAAGACGGCATGACTTACGAATCCACTGTGGTAAACAGCCTGCAATGGATCTATAACAACAAGGACGTCTACAACATTCGCGTGGTCAATATCTCGCTGAATAGTACGGTCGCCCAGTCCTACCACACCAGCCCGCTCTCCGCGGCGGTCGAGATCCTGTGGTTCAATGGAATCGTGGTGGTTGTCTCCGCCGGCAACAACGGCACGGCGGATGGACCCTCCACCGTTTATCCGCCCGCCAACGACCCCTTCGTGATCACGGTCGGCGCCTCGGAGGACAAAGGGACAGCTAGCCTCGCGGACGACACCCTGGCAGTCTTCTCCGCCTATGGCGTAACCGAAGACGGATACGCCAAACCAGAGATTGTGGCGCCCGGGCGCAACATTGTCGCTCCGCTGGCTCAAAAAGCCTCAACCGTATACACAGCCCATCCATTGCACCGCGTAGGCGATTATTACTTCCGCATGTCGGGTACTTCCATGTCCGCCCCGGTGGTCAGCGGCGCGGTCGCCCTGCTCCTGCAGGATGAACCGCATCTGACCCCCGACCAGGTGAAATACCGGCTGACAGCATCTGCCAACGCGGGTTGGGCTGGTTACCTGCCCTCCCAATCCGGGGCGGGCTGCCTCGACGCTGAAGCGGCTGTAAACGGGTCAACCACCGAAAGCGCCAACAGCGGCATCGTGGTCAGCATGATGCTTACAACAGGCAGTGACCCGGTCGTCTGGGACAGTGTCGGCTGGAACTCGGTTGGATGGAATTCCGTGGGATGGAACTCGGTCGGTTGGAATAGTGTGGGTTGGAACTCCGTCGGCTGGAACTCGGTTGGCTGGAACACATCCATTTGGGATGACTAGGAAAGGAGGCTCACAATGATCAAATTATCGCTGACCCTGGTCTATATGCCTGCGCTGATCGCCATGTTCAAAAGAGTTGTCGAAGCGCACACGGAACCAGCAGGAAAGCAAAAGCCATTGGCTACTGTCAGTTGGAATGGATAAGCGGTGCTCACAACAGACAACAGCAGGTTGACCTCCGAGACCAGGTCAAAGCCCCAGCGTGGCATCCTGATCCGGGAGGTTACGACAACCACAGGTCAACGGATGATCGTCTCTCTACCCGGCAGTTGGGTAGTGAATTTGGAGTTCCCCGTGCGCCTATCGGGGATCACCAGCGCTCTTCGGGCGCGGAAAATTGCCATGACGGATAGGCATGACGCCATGACATCCGACCGTCCCTGCCACTGTGCGCTCCCCGATAGACAGGCAATCCAAATCCTGCTTGACGGGCGGGGCAAATTGTGGGATGCAAATGTGGTCGACGCCTTTCAGGAATCCTCTCCTGATGTTGAAAACAATTGCCAACCCATCCTAACGAATACAAACCGTCAATGCGCCCCAACAAGCTTAAAATGCACCATATAGCAGGTCAAAGGTTGAATACAGAGCAGCATCCATTTTTATCCGAGACATGCCCGTGCAAGGATGAAAACCCATGAAAGATCTATCCATACAATCAAGATTCTACCTGGTCATCGTCTACCTGACGGGGGCGCTGCTTCTGTCCATCAACCTTATGGACTTCACCGTCACGGACCCTGCCATCTTCTCAGCCCTATGCATATTGGGTTCCATCCTTCATATCCTCAAGGTCGAAGGCGCGACCAACCGTTCACACTACACGTTCAGTTTTCTCATTTTTGGTTTTGCGATCCTATTTCTGCCCCCCGCGCTTGCGCTGATCGTTATCATCGTTTCCAACCTGGCAGAATGGGCATGGAACCGCCCGCCCTGGTTCATCCAGGCGTTCAACATCAGTTGTTACATCATTTCCGCACAAATTGCGATTCTGATCTATCAACGGCTCAATCTGAGCGGTGATTTCACTTCCCGGGACACCATCCTCGCCATTGCGCTGGCAATGATTGGTTTTACTCTGGTCAATCACATGTTGGTCGGTGTGATTCTCTGGCTTGCGCGCGGAGAAAGTTTCAAAGAGTCGGGGATTTTCGACTTTGTTCCCATGGCGATCGACCTGATCATGCTGACCTCGGGCGCCAGTCTGGTGCTGGTCTGGACTTACAATCCCTATGCATTACTGATTTTCCTGGCGCCTTTATATCCCATTTATATCTCCCTAAAGATACCCTCGCTGGAACGCAAAACGGAAACCGACCAGAAAACAGGCTTGTTCAATCATAATTATTTCATGGAACAGTTGAAGAACGAGTTGAATCGTGCAAACCGTTACGACCGTCCCCTCTCGATCATCATGGCGGACCTCGACCTCCTGCGCAATATCAACAACACCTACGGACACCTGGCAGGCGACGAGGTCTTAAAGGGAGTGGCGGATATCCTCAAACGTTCCGTCCGTGAATATGACGTGGTTGCCCGTTTCGGCGGAGAGGAATTTGCCATCCTGATGCCTGAAGCGGAAACCGAAAAAGCCATCGAACGGGCGGAATTCATCCGCAGGGAGATCGAAAACGCCCGGTTCACCATTCCGACCAGTATCAACCCCATCCAGGCTACGTTAAGCCTGGGAATAGCCACGCGCGAGAATTTTGAACAGACCGGCGAAGAGATCATTCACAACGCTGACGCCGCCCTGTACAATTCAAAACTCAAGGGGCGGAACAGGGCTTTTGCCTATACCCATAACAGTTTCAAGCTTGTGGAGCCGGGTACAGCCGTCATCCAGGTTGTCAATTCACAGAAGGTCCAACGGGAGAACGAGAATCCCGATCACAGCGATGCAGGTTATCCAGCAGCATCCAGCCAATATGTTGCCAGGGAGTCGTCGAATGCCGGGATTCCAGCGAAGGAACCCGCCGGGCTGGAAACCAGACAAGATGACGTTCCTCCAGTCATTAAACCCAGCGCATCGCGCCCCAAGGTACTCTTGTATATTTCTTTTTTGGCAGTGACAGCCGTCCTGTTTTCCGCCCTGGCATTTTCAAGGCCCTACAATCTGAACGGATTTCTGCCGGACAAACATTGGATCGGTCTGCTGGCGATCTCCCTGATTGTCATCTCGACCGAATGGTTTTCCATTGACTTGTATGTGAAGAACACATCGTTGTCATCCACGGCGGTTCCGCTCGTTGCCGGTTTCATCCTGTTCGGTCCGCCTGGAGTTTTGGTAACCAGCCTGGTCTATGCTGTGACAGCCGGTGTCAAATACCGGAGTCCGTTCAACAGGATGGTCTTCAACCTGAGCAACCATATCATTGCAGGCATGGTTATCCATTTTCTCCTGGCTCTGACCGGCGTTCTTTTTTCATCCCTGGGTGTCCAGCCGGACGAACTATCAAGCGCCCTGCTGGCATCCATGATCATGTTTTTGATCACAACCAGTTTAATCTCCGTTGGTATCGGCACCGACCTGCGGCAATCCCCCCTGCAGATATGGAATGAACAATATAAATGGATGACCCCGTATTATTTGGGCATCGGATTGGTTGCGTATGCCCTGATTTTTGGCTACAGAAATGCAGGCGTGGGCGGTTTACTGGTCATGATGATTCCGCTCTTTATCCTGCGATACAGCCAGACGCATTATGTCGAGCATACCCGCAAGGTTGTAACCGAGTTGCGGAATAAAAACCAGGAACTCGAAAAAAGCGCGGACGAGATCAACGCGCTGAACGATGGGTTGCTGACCACCCTGTCCGAAATCATAGACCTGCGCGACCCGTACGTGCTGGGACATTCCAAACAGGTGAGCGAATATTCGACCAGGATCGCAACACTGCTTAAATTGAGCGACAGACAGATCAAGTTGATCCGCAAAGCAGGACTCCTCCACGATATTGGGAAACTGGGCGTTCCCATGGAAATCCTGACGAAACCCGGCAAACTTACCCGGGAAGAATTCGAAACAATAAAGCGGCATGCCGCGCTCGGCGGGGACCTGGTCAAGAACAGTCCATCACTTCGTCCCCTCGTCCCCATCATCCGCCATCATCACGAGTTCTATAATGGCGGGGGCTACCCGGACAGGCTCGCAGGAAATCAGATCCCCATTGAAGCGAGGGTTGTCGCTGTGGCAGATGCCATAGAAGCAATGGCATCCGACCGTCCCTATCGCAAGGCGCTAAAGCTGGAAAATATCATCGAGGAATTGAACAAAAATTCAGGGATACAGTTCGATCCATTGGTGGTAAAAGAGGCGACAAAAATTCTCGAGGCAGAAATCGCAAACGAAGATGCCTTGAAAATCCAAAGGGACACCCCGGTTATGGGCGCTTCGAGATTAGCGGTCAAGCCGCAAACCCCGTAGCCGAAAAACACAACTGCCGGGAATCGACAAGAAGAAGCATCGTCAACTCCCGGCTTTCAATATACTACCTGTACCTCCCCGTAAAAAAGCAGGCGTTTCGGTCAACCCCTGATTTCATCCGTCTTCGCCGCCATGATGAAGTCGTTGCGGTGCAAGCCCTTGATCACATGCGTCCACCACTGGACGGTGACCCTGCCCCATTCAAGGATGATGAGCGGATGATGGTCTTCCTCTTCAGCAATGGCGGCAATCTTGTTGGTGAACTCTACAGCCTGAGAGTAATCCTTGAATTTAAAAACGCGTTGCAGGCGCAGGATGTGATCCTGCGTCACAATCTGCCATTGCGGGATATGAGGTATCAGGTCCGCGATCTCGGCGTCCGTGAGGGCAGGTTCGCCTCCGCGGCAGGGGACACATTTTCCAGCGGCAAGGTCGATCATGATTTCTCTCCCCAGTGAATGGCAATTGTGCCAAACATAAATCGTTGAAAACCAATCTTTTGGAATCCAGCCTTCACCATCCGCGCCGCCATTTCCTCGGCGATAACAAATCCCTCGGTGGTTTCGGGCAGGTAGCGGTAGGCGTCGCGCGAGCCAGTCAGCAGTCCGCCTATGGTTGGGATAACGAAGTGCATGTGCAGCCAGATGAACGGCGAGAGGATATTCCTCTTCGGGCGCGTCGTATCGAGGATGACGATCCGCCCGCCGTTCTTGAGCACACGGAATTGTTCTTCGAGCGCCTTTTGCAGGTCAATGACGTTGCGCATGAGGAAACCAGAGACGACGGCATCGAAGGACCCGTCGCTGAACGGCAGTCGGAGGGCGTCTGCCGTGGAGAAATCGAGCGGACTTGTCCTGCGTCCCACCCGCATCATTTCCAACGTGAAGTCTGCTCCAACAACCCGAGCCTCCGGAAACGCTGACAGCGCCTCCCGTGCCAGGTCGCCAGTGCCAGTTCCGAGGTCCAGCAAGGAGGCGTGGTCGTTCATCCGCGCCAATTCGATGACGCGCTTCCTCCAGCGGACGTCCTGTCCGCCCGTCATGAGTCGGTTCATCAAGTCGTAGCGTCTGGCGATGCGCGTGAACATCCCCTGGACGTATTTCACGCGTTCGTCGCCTGTCAGTTGGGTCATGGAGTCTCCTGGATTGAATTTGGGCAGTATAACTTATAATTGCCCGAATTGATTTGAGCGATGGAGCAGAATTTTGTGAAACGCACCGTTTTTGATTGGAACGCTTGGATGCTGGCGATCCGCCCGCGGACATTGCCCGCCGCGGCAGCGGGAGTCGTGATGGGTGCCGCGCTGGCATGGCGTGACGGCGTTTTTCGGCTGGACGCTGTTATGGTCTGTCTGTTCACCGCGTTGCTGCTGCAAATCGGGAGCAACCTCGCCAACGACGTCTTCGACTTCGAGCGTGGCACGGACACAGCGGAACGGCTGGGTCCCACGCGGGTCACGCAGGCGGGAATACTGACTCCAAGTCAGGTAAAAATCGGCATGGCTGTCGTCTTCGGGCTGGCGGCTTTGCTGGGAC
>JRYF01018318.1_pt1 | contig 11187 bp, 9 predicted proteins | sample 235331 | NCBI WGS metagenome assembly JRYF01 (sample SAMN03074217, study PRJNA261475) | activated sludge metagenome | biome: Wastewater Treatment Plant; feature: Wastewater; material: Activated sludge; isolation source: activated biomass of a wastewater treatment plant treating hydrocarbon... ... | reverse complement strand
CGTCTACTCGGATGAATGTTGGATGAATGTTAGTGGCTGTTAATATTCGTCTAGTTGTGGAACTTTGCCAATTGCTATTTTTTTGAGAGTTACAAAATCTCCTTGATCATTAAATTCCATAAACGCAACGGTTGTAAAGTCGCCCTTTGAATAGTATTCTACACAATCTTTATTAACACAGTTTTGCTGACCCAATTTTTGGGAAGAACCATACTTAATGGAACTCACTTTTTCAACATAGTCATAATACTTCATTTTTTTACCAATCAATTGAGATAATTCTAATGTAGCATCGTATTTTAGGTTTGCATTTTTTCCAGAACAAATATTAATAAACGTATTTGTCTTTTTATTCGATATAACTGTTAAGTCTCCTTTTGGAAAATAAGCAACCCAAACATTATTATCAGTTCCATTAAGAGTTTCAGGCACACCATATTTTTCGATGAAATCTGTAGATTTTGGATACTCATATTTTAAACCAATGAATTCGTTTCTTAGACTCAAGGTCTTGTTATATGTATCCTTATTTTTTTCTAGTTCTGCAATTTTTTGGATGCTGTCGTTTCTATCCTGCTCAAAACTATTATTAACTGTTTCGTCTGTTAAATTTTCATTACTTGAATTTGAGCAAGAATTGAAAAGGAAAAGAAATGTTGAAGTGTAAATTAAAATTTTCATATTACTTAAGTTTTAATATCCCATTGTTATTGTACACATTGATGCGATTGATGCAACAGATTCGTTGTTTGCACTTTGAAGGTCTTTTGTTGCTTCGTCAATGCAATTTTTTAATTCTGTTGCTCTCTTCTTTAACTCTGTCATTGAAACAGTGTTATCAACATTTGCCATAAAGTCAGCACAAGTAGCAAGTTTATTTTTCTCAGATGCTGTTTTCCAGTCTGAAATTAAAGATTTGTGTAGACTTCCTCCTTCATACCACTTGTCTGAGGCAGAATATGAATTGTTGTTGTCTGACGAATTGTTGTTACAACTAATCGTTGTTAAAAATGAACTAATTGTTAATAGAAAAATTGTCTTTTTCATTTTATATTGGTTTATATGTTACTTACTTGCGTGGTTTTAATTGCCACTAACGTTTTGCGTGTATGTGCAGTAGCGGATTAGAAGCACTCAACTGTCCGTTTAGCACAAAGTTTCTTAGAAGCACAGACCTTCGATTTACCACTTCACCCGCTATTGCCACATACACGCTGTTACCAGCTGGCGTTCTTGTCCACCGTTTCAGTAAACCATTGTCGTAGTTGAGTTTCCGTGTCATTTTTCTTTGTCGTGTTGGTCTGAGCGTTTGCGTGTTTTATTTTTTTTTGAAGCGTTGGAAAAAATATTTTGAAATTCTCTCTTGGGTGGCGAAGGTGGAAGCTCTTTTGCAATTTTTGGTCTGAGCGTGGGCTTGTGCGAATTGCAAATGTGCTTTCACCTGNNNAGCTTCTAGGTTTTCAATAATATCTTCTGCCAGTTCTTCAGGGTCAGGTAAGTTGTCCAAGTCTGCCAGTGATTTGTCTTTTAGCCAAGAAATGTCAAGGCTTGTTTTATCTCTTGTAATGATTTCATCATAGCTGAACTTTCTCCAACGTCCTTCGGGATTTTTTTCAGGATGATAAGTTTCTTTCCTTTTGTTTCTGTTGTTGGGCTTGTAACAGTCAATGAAGTCCTTTAAAACATCAATGTTTAACGGGTTTTTCTTTAAGGTATGGTGGATGTTTGTTCGATAGTCATATACCCAAACCTCTTTTGTCCAAGGTTTTTTACTGGCTTCTTTGTTGTCGAAGAAAATCACATTTGCTTTTACTCCTTGAGCATAAAATATTCCTGTTGGTAAACGAAGAATTGTATGTAGGTCGGTTGTTTCCAATAGCTTTTTACGAACTGTTTCGCCTGCACCACCTTCAAATAAAACATTGTCAGGTAATACAACTGCTGCTTGTCCTGTGGTTTTGAGCATTGAACGAATGTGCTGAACAAAGTTCAATTGTTTGTTGCTGGTTGTTGCCCAAAAGTCTTGACGGTTGTAGGTTAAATCGTCTTTTTCTTGTTCTCCTTCGTCATTGGTGAAAGTCTGTGAACTCTTTTTGCCGAATGGTGGATTGGCTAAAACATAATCGTAAGTTGTGGGAGAAGCAGCAATCAAAGCATCAGCAGGGGAAATGAAATTATCGCTTTCTATGTCGCCAATGTTGTGCAGGAATAAATTCATTAATGCCAAACGCCTTGTTCCTGCTACAATTTCGTTTCCGAAAAATGTTTCCATTTTCAAAAACTTGTTTTGCTCTTTGTTCAGTTTGTTGTTTTCTACTATGTGGTCGTAAGCGGCTAAAAAGAAACCGCCTGTTCCACAACTTGGGTCAGCAATGGTTTTCATAGGTTGTGGCTGAATACATTCTACCATTGCCCGAATCAAAGGGCGTGGCGTAAAATATTGTCCTGCTCCGCTTTTTACGTCTTGTGCATTTTGCTCTAAGAGTTTTTCGTAAATGTCTCCTTTCACATCTGCACCCATTACTAGCCATTGTTCGCTGTCAATCATATCAATGATTTTGGCAAGCATTGCAGGGTCTTGAATTTTGTTTTGACTCTTGGTAAATATTTGACCTAAAATTCCTTTGGCGGTGCTTAATTCCCTTAGCAAAATTGCATAGTGCAATTCCAATTCTGCACCTTTTTTGTTGGTCAAACTTTCCCAATTGTATTCCTTTGGGATAGGCAGTTTTCTATTGTGTGGTGGCTTACTGTATTCATCAGCCATTTTTAAGAAAAGCAAATAGGTGAGTTGCTCTAAATAATCTCCATATCCTACGCCTACATCACGCAGGGGATTACAGAAACTCCATACTCTACTTACTATGCTTGAAGTGTTGTTGCTCATAATCTTCTTTTAGTCCGGTAAAATCCGGTAATTCATTTTTACCTTAAATCACTTGTTTACAATAGCTTTTCTCTCTACATCCGGTAAGTCCGGTAATTTTTTCCGGTAACTATCTGCACCTATCCGGTAATTTCCGGAAAGTTGCCGACTCCCGAAAAGCGTGTAAACCATTGAAAAACAATCATTATTCATTTTTAATTAAGCTTTATCCGGTAATTTCCGGTAATTCTTTGTTTGTTCTAACGTATTTGGTAGAGGGGCCTTCTCCTAATCTTTCTACCCATTCACCTTCCATCAATTTACCGATGTCATTCCTTGCTGTTTTTTCAGAAATACTACCCTCAAAAAATCTTTCAAAATCTTCTCTCGAAAACTGTTCTCCTACTTTAAGTTTTTGCAAAAAGGTCAACATTCGGTCATTTACATCTATAGGTTTAGAAAATCCATATAACGTAAGTGTGGTATATCCGCTTTGTGAAGTCCATTCAGGAACTTTTAAACCATACTCAACAAACCTATCTTTTATTAAACTTAAACCTCTGCCTAGTTTTTCAATCTTGCCCCTTAAATAAAACATATGGGCAATAGTTGGGTTACGTAGTACAGAATGATGCTCTTTGATTTTATTCTTTCCTGAAATAATATCAGGTGGTATTTCTCCTGAATTAATGATTTCCATTTTATCAGGATAAACATTGATGGTGATGTCTCCTGAAATGTCAGCATAATCTCTGTGAACCATTGCATTTAAAATGGCTTCATCTAAGGCATCCATTGGGTATTTTTCACGGTTTGTTCTGTCCCATTTATCGTGTTTAAATTCGCTTATCATTGGCAGGTTACGAGTAAAATACTCTTGAATCCGATTGAAGGCGGTAAATAAATTGTCTTCAATTAAAACCGTATCGTCAAATCTGCTCCCTGTTTTACCGTGGGGCATCACTGTTATACGAATCTGGCATTGAGAGATAAATTTCACTGGGTCTTTACCAAACAAGACGATACTTCCGTTTCTAATCAAACTCATATCCACCAACTGAAAATAGTTTAGAAAGCCCGGTATATCATTTGGCAAACTTTTTCCTCTCCCAATTTTATTCGCTTCGTTTATAGTGAGTTCAATCTCCTTTTGAACCAAGTCTTCCAAAGTAGCATCAATTGCTGTTTGTTTTTCCCAGGTTGAAGCATATTCATTTGAGGTTCTTAGTAAAAGACTTATTTCATCCGTAGTTGCTTCTTGTGTTTGTTTTCCTTTCCTGACGTAATATTTCTTCTCATACGTGTAGGGTTGTCGGGAGCCTTTAATTACGTTGATAAGCAACACATCTTGATTTTTATATTGCTCACACCGAACATCTACCAAAGGTTGTGGGAAGATTTGGTCAACAATTAAATTTTTAAGTTCCGATACTTTATTTTCAATGCCTTCTGAAATATTCTTGAATTCTTTGCCATCATAGCCAACTAATACCCAGCCGCCTTCTGTATTCAAGAATGAACAAATTACTTTCAATATTTGCGGAACTTTATATTCACCTACAAATTCAATTTGTATGCTTTCCTTTTGCTGAATTAATTCAGCTATAAATGAAACTGTTCTGCTCATAACTTGCTGATTTTATCCATTAATGATTTGATGCGTTCAGGATATTTAAACTGACTATCTAAATGCAACCTAATATCTTCAAGGCTCACATATTCCTGAACCCAATTGCCTTTTCTTTTGAGGGGTGGAATTTTATCCTTTACCATTTCTTCATATAGTTGAACACAACGAATGTCCATAATCTTGTTGTCATTGAAATTGATGTTGCCGGAGTTGATGGCTATTTTATTTCCGCTATCTTCAACTTCCGCCTTGCGTATTAATGATCGAGTAAACGTTACCCTGTGATCCGCCATTACAAAGCGCGGTATTTTTCTTGCTACTGCGGTTTCAAATTCAATGTGAGTGATTGATTTTCCACCTCTTTCTAACACTCCCGAACCATAGTCGGGACGAATAAAGCCAACAAATACATCACATTCATTTACCCCTTCAATACAATTTTGAAGATTAGATTCGCTACTGTCAATTAAAAAAGTGCCTTTGTGTGAATTAAGCACATCATAGCCAAAACCGTCTAACAATTCATAAATCTTGTTTAACTCCGTTTGGAAATTATAAACCGTTGAGGCTACAAATACTTTTATATGGTTACGTGGTGCTGCCATTTATTTCATCAATTTTTTATCCCAACCTTTTTCTTTAATAAATGCCAAACACTTTTCGGTTTCCGCTTCATTAAATTTTTCGGCTTTGGTTTTGTTTTTTTCTCCTTTCAAATTAATTTTCCATTCTTGCATTGATTGGCGAACGGCCTTTAAATCGGAGCTTTGAATGTCTTCGATTACTTTACAAACTGTTGCTAAAAGTTCCGTTTTATGTGAACGCTCTTTGGTGCTGTACTTTGAAAATATATCGGTTAAGTCGTTTACGGCTGACTGCATTTTTTCAGTATATGGATTTGTGCTGTTGAACAAGGTTTTTTCGTTCAGTACCTCAATGTGATTGCCTGATTTTTTGAAATACTGCTTGTTATTAATGACTTTTTTGATTGTTGGGGGATATGGTCCTAAATGCCAACGGTTGTAATTAAAGTATGTAGGTACATCATACACCTTATCCATCAAATAGGCATATTTTGCCAAGGTCATTTCTCCGTGTTCAATTTGTTTTTGTTTAGATGCTTTGGCAACAATACCCAAAAACTGCATTTGGTAGAAATATTCGCTTTTAGGTTTGTAAAGCGGAATAACTCTAGCTTCTCTTTGCTCTGCTACAGCAGTAACCAACTTCCCCTCAAATGCCTTTTTCAGAATACTTTGCTTTAGGATTTCTGCCTGTTGCAAACTTTGCCTGATGGTTTCTTCTATTTTATCGCAAACCGTGAGTTTGCTTTCTAGTTCGGAGACGATTCGTTCTTGTTCTTCAAGTGAGCAAATTGGGACTGGGAATGTTTTTAAATCATCTAAATTCAAACCTGCTTTAACCGCACCTTTTTGATTCTTGTTTAAATGATGAATACCGCCTGATTTAGAAATAATCCAATAGCCTACATATTTCTTGTTAAAACCGTCCTTTGGACGACAAAGGCAAACGTGTTGATTAACAAAAGCATTTTCTAGTTTAGGAGCAATTGCAAACATTCCTAAGTAGCCAGTGATAGAGAATAGAAAATCTCCTTCTTGAACTTTTGTTCTGATACCTTCTGAGTTTGAAGGTGGATTAACGTATTGGATTTTTTCTTCCCTTAAATCCAATTCTAAGGTGTCAAAATTCATATTGGTTATCCGAATAAAAATAGCTCCTTTATCTGCATAAAATTTCGCCCAACCTCTTGAACCACTTGTAACGAACGAAAACAATTCGCCACTTTTCACCCATTTCCATCCTTTCGGCAATTCACCCTCTTTTACATTTTTGTTGGTGAGTTTCCCTTCAAAAGCCCATTTCAACAAACTTTGCCTGTACACTTTTAATTGCTGTTGGGCGGTGAGTAATTGTTGTTTGCCGTTTTCTAATTCACTGAGAAGTTCTTCTATTTTGGAAACGATTGCTTGTTGCTCAGGTATAGGAGGAACAACCAATTCAAAATTCCAAAGTAATGTTGGTTCTATATGTGGTATTCCAACACCTTTTGGTTTTGTGTTTAATGTCCAAAACTTTGAACTGATAAAGTGATACAAATATTCTTTGTGAATATTTTCCTTTGGAAGAATCTTCATCAAAGTTGAGCCTACTGCCCCCTTTTTAGCTTTTCCGATTAAACCACATCTTGCTCCGTCCCAAACCATCAGTAAGTCATCATCTTCACAAATATTACACTTCTCACCATTTGTATATTCAGAAATTATACCTTTCTCAAATGCTTTGATATTGATGTATGGTATTGAACACTCTTTGGTTTTAGTCTCTTTTAAAATAGCAGGTTTCTTTCCTTTGGAGTATGTACATACTTCACCCAGCTTCTTTATTTGATTGCTATTTGATATTGATTGAGTTTCTTTCATTAGTTCGCTACTATCACTTCTACATTAAAATTGTGTTCGCCTTTAGTTCTCTCACCGTTCAAGTCGTGAAAGTTTGAAATGTCACGGGTTTTTTTGTAAGGGTCGTAAACAAAGCAAAATAGCTTTCTCAACCATTTACATTCGTGGTACGATTCAATATCTACTTTCAGTTGTTCAATGAAATGTGTTTCGTTTGAATCCTTCTCTTTAATCATTTTCACTTCCACTAAAATTCTTTCTTCCCTTATTATTAAGTCGATTTTAGTTGTTTTTGCTCCAACTTTACCAATGGCATCTTCATCCCTTAGGTTTGGAAATACCGATTTAAGTATCACGAACAAAATATCCTGTACATCATATTCGTCTTCAATTTCAAAATTAGAATGGTCTTTTCTTCTGTTCTTAATTATCTTCTGAATGGCATTGCTGAAATTATTCAAAATGTCTCTTACCACTTCATCAGCAGACTTATTGATATACCTTATTTTTAGCAAAGCACTTTCAATATCTTCTAAAAGAATTTGCAACTGAACATCTATGTCAGTTCCTGCTGTCACAGCTTGCAATGCAATATTAAGTTCTGCTTCATTTACTGTGTCTATGTCAAAAACTGATTTAATTAGAACGGCTAAGGGTTGATTTTGCAACGCATTAACTTCGTGCTGTAATTGTGTTTTAAAAGACGGTTCAATTTTGGTCAGAAAGTACTTTTGTTTTAAATCACTATGCTGATATTTTTCTTTGAGTTGGTGGTTTAATTCACTTTTTGCAGATAAATACAAGCCTGCTAATTTATAAACATTGGAAATTGCACTTAACCCTTTTACTGGTGCTTTTGAAACTATTGAAACAACTTTTGAAACATCAATGCTTTCTTTTTTATATCCAATCAACGCAATTTCTTCATCAGGAGTTAATTCAAATGAATGGTTTGGTAATTCTTCGAAAGATTGAACACACAGATAAGCGGCTAATTCAATATTTTTATACTGAATCAACTTCGTTCTGTTATGCTTTAATATCTCTCTTAGATAAACCATAGTTTTTCGCTTACTGCTTTTAATCTTTCATAATCCCAACCCTCTACTTTTTTCAGTTCTTCGGTCATTTTAGCCATTAAAGAAGGGTACATTATGGTAACGGTTCTCTTTGACGGCATATAGCTTCTATGCGACAAGTGTGAAAACCAATAAACCTGTTTTGCTATATAGAACAAACTTGTGAAGGTGGAACGCCTATCCAAATCAATTTTCAAGGGTAAATCACTTTTGCTTACAAAATGAAGTAATGCCGAATGTTTACTTAATTGAATGTATGTTCCTTGGTTGATGTCATTTCTTCCATCATTGTAGTACAATCTGAAATTATGCCCATAAGCCAAATGAACCAACGCGAATTCAAAATTGTAATTTGCCAATCTCTCTTTTAAGCCATTAATGGCTTTTATTTCATATTCCTCACTGGCTGATTTGAATAAATGAAAAATCAAGCGGAATGTGCCTGATTTGCTCATTTCTTCAACTAAGGGTTGTAAAGTTTTATAAAGGTGATTTTCTAAATTTTCAGCATAATTGGCAAATGAAGAAAGGGGAGAGCAATCTCCAGTCATATACCTTCCATCATTATGAAATACTTGTGCAATACCTAAAACAAATTGCCCATTTTCTGATAATGTGGAACCAATGCCAATTACTAATTCATCTTTTAGTTTGTCTTCCTTTTCAATTGTCCAAGCCGTACCACCAAGTTTTGCATAAGAGTTTAATGCAATGTTTGTCATTGTAAAGGCATTCAGATTTTGTCTTATGGTTTCTATTTGCACATCCTGTGTTGGAATGCCATTACCTATAAACTTTGCCTTGCAGACGTAGTAAGGTGAATTGTTTGGACTTAGCTTTTCTTGGGCTTCATTTACGATTACATAAATCAAATCGCACTTTTGTAAAGCTTCATCATAAAGCACTTCCTTGTAATTTTCTAATTCTTTACCTGCGATTGTTTTAAAATGAAAGTTTAAAGAGTTGAAATGGAAAATCTCTCTTAGTTTTGTTTCAATTTTCTTTACAAAACCTTCTGTTTCGCCTTGATATTCAGAAGGACAAATCACGCCAATATTGATTTGTTTGTTTTGGTAAAGCTCCAATGAATAAGGTTGATATGCCTTAACCATTTGGTCGTAATATTTTAAACCTTGTGTGTTCTTGCGATTACTATAAAAATATCGCTGTGGCTTTCCAATGATTTCGGGCTTGATTAATTCATCTTCAAAAGGCAAATACTTCTTAGTAATAGCATTTATTGCTAGTCCAAAAGGCAATTTAATTTCCGTTCTATTTTTATCAAGCCATTTGTAAAAGCCGTCAATTACCGCAAAGCATTTTGAGTTTTTGTTCTCCTCACTAATTATTTGGTCGTATTTGGCTGTTGCCCCCTTGGTTTCTAAAAATCGCTTTATGGATTGCCTGTTTGCAAAGATTCTATCTTCATCACCTTTCAATCCTTTAATGTCAATGCCATATTTCTCAAACTCTGATTTACTCCAAGTAAAAGAGTTTTTGAGTGAAGTAGATAAAGAAAAACCTAAAAGCAATTTACTTTCCTTAAAAAAGAAACAAGGTGAAAAATGTACTATTCGGTTTACTGATAGTCCTTCAATACTTCCACTTAAAACATCTTTCGGTGAAATTATTTCCCAAGAGTTTGAATGTTTATTCTTGAATATTTGATAGCCTTTCGGTTCAACATAATCAATTATTGACCTTTCTAGTATTTTGGAAAGCACTTTTGCTTTCTCGGTAAAGTCAATATTTATTGATACAGTATTTTCAGGAAGTTCAGATACACTTGAATTCCTCCAAAGTAATATTTTATCATCATCCCGATAAAATGAAAGATTTGGAAAACTTTCTTTTAAGCTTATGAATGCTTCTTTTGAAGCGTATGGACTATACTCAACTGAATCAATTGAAGCAGCTTTTGTAGGAATATCTACTTGATAGAAGTTTAAAAATAGACCACTCATTATGCTGCCAGTGCTTCATTTAATTCGTTAATAATTTCTTCTGTTTGGTCGCCAAACAATTGCCACATCTTGCTCAATCCGCCTTGTGCGTTGAAGGGATTCAAATCAAAGTCGTCTTTGTCAATGTGAAAACTATTCACCACATAATCTTTAATCATTCTTAGCCATTGCATTTGTTCTTCGTTAAATTTAGTTGCTCCGGCTTGTTTCTTGAAAACCCAATCCTGAAAATTCCTGTCCACTATTTTATCGTAACTAGTCAAAGTAATATCTAATCCACTGATTTTACGAATCAATGAAACAATTGCCGTCAGTTCGTTTCGTGGTGAGCCGTTGCATTGTTCCAATGCCTCATAAGCTCTCCATACATTCAAAGGAGCAAGGGAAGGTTTATCGTTTTGGAGTTTTTCCAAAACCTCTTTTATCATTGAATAGGTTAATTCTCTTCTTCTAAAGGGTTGGTTATAAAAAATCTGCAATGCCATTAATTCGTCTTTGTGTTCTAGCATCCATTCTGAAAAACTAGTAATAATTNNAATAATTTCATTCGCTTTGTTGGTGTTGTCTTTGTCCCAACCAACGTGAATCACTTCATCAGGATTTGCCAAGTCAATTTTTTGTTCGTGCGCTTTGCGAACATTTTCAATGTATTCGTTTAGTTCTCCTGTAAATACTTTGGCTGCTTCGTTTTGCAGCGTTTCTGTTCGTGCTTTGATTTTCGCTTCAATCTCTACAGGAGCAGCACCTGCCATTTCAGTTCTTACCTTATTTTCAATTTCTTCTAAAACATCAGGATTAAAAGCATTCAACAATTCTTTTACCACTTGCGAAACGCTTTTGCCGTTTGCTTTTTCGGCAAATTGCTTTTTCTCCTTTTCGGTAATTTGTTTGTCTAATCGGGTTAGTCGGTTAGCTAAAGAAGTGAACAATTCTTCTTCTCTTGCACCTACTGCAATAGCTTGAAGCAAATCTTTTAGCGGAACTCCAGGTTTCTTTTCTAAAGGTCGGCTATCGGTTTTTAAACTTTTGGTTACACCAATGGCATCCACAATTACAAAATGGTCTTTCGTGAATTTTGCAGTAGGCGTTACTTTTCGTAAACTATCCAAATCAATGGTTCGTGTGCCTCTGCCTTTCATTTGCTCAAAGTAGTTTTTGCTTTTCACATCTCGCATTAAAAGCAGACATTCCAAAGGTTTTACATCTGTACCAGTGGCAATCATAT
>JRYF01000234.1_pt1 | contig 11208 bp, 8 predicted proteins | sample 235331 | NCBI WGS metagenome assembly JRYF01 (sample SAMN03074217, study PRJNA261475) | activated sludge metagenome | biome: Wastewater Treatment Plant; feature: Wastewater; material: Activated sludge; isolation source: activated biomass of a wastewater treatment plant treating hydrocarbon... ... | reverse complement strand
CCTGCAGATGCACCACCACCGGGCCGAGCACTGGATCGTCGTCAGCGGCACGGCCGAGGTCACGGTCGGCGATCAGTCGCGCCTGCTGACCGAGAACCAGAGCACCTACATCCCGCTGGGCACCGTGCACCGCCTGACCAACCCGGGCAAGGTGCCGCTGGAGATCATCGAGGTGCAGTCCGGCAGCTACCTGGGCGAGGACGACATCGTGCGCTTCGAGGACACCTACGGCCGGGTGGGCGGCTGACGGGGCGCGCCTTTCCGCCGCTCCGGGCTAGCCCTGTTGACCCGGCGCGACCACGCTGCCCAGAATCAGCGCACGGTGCAGGCCGGACGGCCCTGCGGGCTGGCGCACGGCGTCGATCCGCGAGGGCCCCGGCCTGTGGACGCCTCGCCCGCCGCCGCCCGCCGCGTCCTGCGACGCAGTCGGGCTGCGGCCGGGCACCCGCATCGATCACCCCAGGAGAAGTCCCATGAAGCGACGTTCCGTCCTGCTCGGCGCCGCCGCCACCACCGTGTTGGGTGTGGCGCGCGCCCAGGCCCCGCAGCCGCGGGCCTACGTGATGGCCACCGCGACCACCGGCGGCACCTACTACCCCGTCGGCGTCGCGCTGGCGACGCTGGCCAAGATCCGGCTGCAGGCGCAGCACGGCGTCGACATGGCGGCCATCAGCTCGGCCGGCTCGGGCGAGAACATCCGCCTGATGCGCGAGAACCAGGCCCAGTTCTCGATCCTGCAGGGCCTGTTCGGCGAGTGGGCGCGGACCGGCAGCGGCACGCTGCAGGCCGACGGCCCGCAGCCTCAGCTGCGTTCGGTGATGCAGCTGTGGCCCAACGTCGAGCACTTCGTGCAGCGGGCCGACCTCGCGCCCACCGGCACCGTGGCCGACCTCGAGCGCATCGTCGGCCAGGGCTTCGCGATCGGCGCCCGCAACTCGGGCACCGAGCATTCCAACCGCTTCCTGCTGCGCAACCTGGGCCACGACCCGGAGCGCTTCAACCTCGCCTTCCTCGGCTTCAACCCGGCGGCCGACGCGCTGATCAACGGCAACGTGGCCGGCACCAACCTCGGCGCCGGGCCGCCGGTGGCCGCGGTCACGCGCGTGCTGGCGCAGATGGGCAACCGCGCCAAGCTGCTCGAGCTGACCGACGAGCAGATGAAGAAGGCCGACGGCGGCTCGGGCCTGTACTTCCGCTACGTCGTCAAGGCCGGCACCTACCCGGGCCAGGACAAGGACTTCCAGACCACCGCGCAGCCCAACTTCCTCGCCGTCAACGCCGCGGTGCCGGAGGAGGACGTCTACCTGTTCACCAAGGCGGTGTACGAGAACCTGCCGTTCCTGAACAACATCCACGCGGCGACGCGCGAGATGAACATCGGCAACGCGCTCGCGGGCCTGCCGCTGCCGCTGCACCCGGGCGCGGCGCGCTACTACCGCGAGGCCAACCAGGCCATCCCCGACCGCCTGCAGCCGCCGCGCTGACGGGCCGACCGCCGCCGCGCCGCCGTCGTCCGGCGCCGCGGCGGTACCGCGTGGCGCCGGGTCGCACCGCCCGGCGCCCCCGGCCACTGCCCCATCCCCGTGCGGCGGCCGGCCCTTCCCTGGGCCGTGCAGCCAACGACGCCCGGCTCCACGCCGCCCGCGAGGCTGCACCATGACCGAATCCGCCGCGCCTGCCCCCGCCGCCGCGCCCCAGGGCGAGGACGACGATCGCCAGCTGCGCCCAGCGCACGGCTGGCCGGGCAAGCTGGCGTTCTGGGCCGGTGTCGTGATCTCGGTCCTGCACCTGTGGTTCAACACCGTCGGCACCCTGTCCGAGCTGCGGGTGGCGGTGATCCACTTCGCCGGCTTCGGGCTGCTGTGCGCGCTGCTGTACCCCGCCTGGCACGCGCGCGGCGCCGCCGGCGCGCGTGCGGCGCTGGCGCTCGACGTCGTGCTCGCGCTGCTCGCGCTGTCGCTGGTGGCCTACCTCGTTCTCGGCGAGGAGAGCTTCTACGCGCGCACCATGGTGTTCCGCTGGTACGACTGGGTCTTCACCTCGATCGCGGTCGCGCTGGCGGTCGAGTTCACGCGCCGCACCACCGGCTGGATCATCCCGATCCTGATCGTCGTCGCCTTCACCTACGTGACGCTGTGGGGTCGCTACGTCGGCGGCATGCTGACCTTTCCCGGCCTGAGCGCCGAGATCATGCTGTTCCGGACCTTCTACTCCGACGACGGCATGTTCGGGACGATCGCCGCCATCTCGGCCAGCTTCGTCTTCATGTTCATCCTCTTCGGGGCCTTCCTGCTGCGCTCGGGCACCGGCGACTTCATCATCGATTTCGCGCGCGCGGTGGCCAGCCGCATGGTCGGCGGGCCGGGCGTGGTCGCGGTCGTCGGCTCGGCGCTGATGGGCACGATCTCGGGCTCGGCGGTCGCCAACACGGTGTCCACCGGCTCGATCACGATCCCGCTGATGAAGCGCTCGGGCTACCCGGCCAAGTTCGCCGGCGGGGTCGAGGCCGCAGCGTCCACCGGCGGGCAGCTGATGCCGCCGATCATGGGCGCGGGCGCCTTCGTGATGGCCAGCTTCACGCAGATCCCGTACCTGACGATCGCCGCCGTCTCGATCCTGCCGGCGCTGCTGTACTTCGTCTCGGTGATGTTCTACGTGCGCATCACCGCCAAGCGGCTCGGGCTGCAGCCGGTCGACGAGCAGACCAAGACCGTCGGCCAGGTGCTCCGGGAAGGCGGCTTCGTCTTCTTCGTGCCGGTGACGGTGCTGATCGGGCTGCTCGTCTACGGCTACACGCCGACCTACGCCGCCGGCATCTCGATCGTCGCCGTCATCGTCGCGTCGTGGTTCTCGCGCAGGCCGGAGCACCGCATGGGCCCGCGCGCCATCCTCGAGGCGCTCGCGCTCGGCGCGCGCAACATGACGATGACGGCGGTGCTGCTGTGCGGCATCGGCCTGGTGGTCAACGCCGTCACGCTGACCGGGGTCGGCAACACCTTCTCGCTGATGATCGGCGACTGGTCGGGCAACTCGGTCTTCGTCGCCATGGTGCTGATCGCGCTGGCGTCGCTGGTGCTCGGCATGGGGCTGCCGGTGACGGCGGCCTACATCGTGCTGGCGACGCTGTCGGCCCCGGCGCTGGCCGACCTGATCACCGGCAACCAGCTCGTGCAGGCGCTGATGGAGGGCCGCGTGCCGACCGAGGCGGCGGCGGTGTTCATGCTGGTCGCACCCGAGAGTGCGTCGCTGATCGGCCAGCCGATCGGCCGCGAGCTGGCCGAGGCGATGGCCGCCGCGGTGCCGCTGGACATGAAGCGCATGGTCACCGAGCAGGTGCTGTCGGGGGCGGCGATCACGGCGGCGCTGCTGTCGGCGCACATGATCATCTTCTGGCTCAGCCAGGACAGCAACATCACGCCGCCGGTGTGCCTGACCGCATTCGCCGCCGCCGCCATCGCGCGCAGCAAGCCGATGGCGACCGGGCTGGTGTCGTGGCGGCTCGCCAAGGGGCTCTACATCGTGCCCTTCTTGTTCGCCTACACCGGGCTGCTCGGCGGCAGCTGGGAGGAGAAGCTGCAGGTCACGCTGTTCGCCACCGTCGCGCTGTACTGCTTCGCCGCCGCCTTCGAGGGCACGATGGAGGCGCGCATCGGCTGGCCGATGCGCTTGCTGCTGTTCGCGCTCTTCCTGGCGCTGATCTGGCCGGCGCAGACCCTGCTGCACTGGGGCGGGCTGGCGCTGTTCGTCGTCGTCTTCGTCCACAACGTCTGGACCGACCGCCGCGCGATACGCGCCGCCGCCGCCGCGAGTCGCTGAAGGTCCACCCGGCGTTGACTCATGAGGCGCGTCAAGCCGGCAGCACCTGCTCCGGCAGCGCCGCCCCGGTCGCGCGCACCCGCTGCCAGTGCACCGCCGCCTGCGGCAGCAGCCACTGCACGCCGTAGCGCATGCGGGCCGTCTTGGCCTCGGCCCAGGCGGTGTCGGCGTCGCCCGCCGCGGCGCGCGCGCTGGCGGCAAAGGCCCAGGCCAGCAGGGTGTGCGACAGCGCCCACAGCACCTCGTCGGCCAGCCGCAGCGGTGCCTCGCGGTCGGCCGCGGCGGCAGCCTGCAGGGCGGTGAAGCCCTCGCGGGCGGCGTCGGTCTGGGCGCGCAGCGCGCGGCCGAAGTCGGCCAGCGCCGCCTCGGCCTCGCACGCGCGGGCCTCGGCGTCGAAGTCGTCCAGCAGCGCCATCAGCGTCTGCCCGCCGTCGGCCAGCAGCTTGCGCATCACGAGGTCGATCGCCTGGATCTCGTTCGTGCCCTCGTAGACCATCGCGATGCGGGCGTCGCGCAGGGTCTGCTCGACGCCGTACTCGTGCACGTAGCCGTAGCCGCCGAAGACCTGCAGCGCCGCGCTCGCGCCCTGGAAGCCCTGGTGGGTGCAGAAGGCCTTGACGATCGGCGTCAGCAGCGCCGCGATCCGCTCCTCGCGCGTGCGCCGTGCCGGGTCGGTGTGGTGGGCGGCCTCGTCGAGCGCGAGCGCGGCGCGGTAGGCGATCACGCGCTGGCCCTCGGTCAGCGCCTGCAGCCGCAGCAGCGCGTGGCGCAGCGCCGGGTGGGTGGCGATGGGGCGGCCGAACTGCACCCGCTCGGCGGCGTAGCGCAGCGCGTTCTGGGTCGCCATCTCCTGGTGGCCCAGCCCCTGCAGGCCGACGTGCAGGCGCGCCGAGTTCATCATCAGGAACATCGCCGCCAGCCCGCGGTTCGGTTCGCCGACCAGCCAGCCGGTGGCGCCCTCGTAACGCATCGCGCAGGTGGCGCTGCCCTTGATGCCCATCTTCTTCTCGATGCCGTCGCAGTGCATCGCATTGCGGCTGCCGTCGGGCAGGACCTTGGGCACCAGCGCCAGCGACAGGCCCTTGCTGCCGGGTGGTGCGTCGGGCAGCCGGCACAGCACCAGGTGCACGATGTTGTCGGCCAGGTCGTGCTCGCCGCCGCTGATGAAGATCTTGTGGCCGCTCACGCGCAGGCTGCCGTCGCCCTGCGGCTCGGCGCGCGTGCGCAGCGCGCCGAGGTCGCTGCCGGCCTGCGGCTCGGTCAGCGCCATCGCGGCCAGCCACTCGCCGCTGGCGATCTTCGGCAAGTAGCGCGCCTTCAGCGCGTCGCTGCCATGCGCCTTCAAGGTCTCGTAGGCGCCGTGCAGCAGGTCCGGGTACATGTTCCAGCCGTGGTTGCAGGCGTCGAGCATCTCGCGCATCGCCGCATCGAGCAGCAACGGCAGCCCCTGGCCGCCCCAGTCCGGGCTGCAGGGCAGCGCCGGCCAGCCGCCGTCGACGAAGGCGCGGTACGCCGCGCGGTAGCCGGCCGGCGTGCGCACGCTGCCGCCGGGCTCAAGCGTGCAGCCTTCGAGGTCGGCGCTGCCGTTGATCGGCTGCAGCACCTCGCTCGCGAAACGCGCCGCTTCCTCGAGCACCGCGGCGGCGGTGTCGATGTCGCAGTCGGCCAGTGCGCCGCATGCGGCCCACGAGGCGGGCGCCTGCAGCACGCGCTCGATGACGAAGCGCATGTCGCGCAGCGGGGCGGTGTAGGTCCAGGTCATCAACAGGATCCTGCAGCTTCAGCGCGGCGCCATGCGCAGCGCACCGTCCAGGCGGATCGTCTCGCCGTTCAGGTGGCCGTTGGTCACCACGTGCGCCGCCATCGCCGCGAACTCCTCCGGCTTGCCGAGCCGCGACGGGAAGGGGATGGATGCCGCCAGCGACTGCTGCACCGGCTCCGGCAGCTGCTTCATGAGCGGCGTTTCGAACAGCCCCGGCGCGATCGTGACGACGCGCACGCCATGCTGCGCGAGGTCGCGCGCCAGCGGCAGCGTCATGCCGACCAGGCCGCCCTTGGACGCCGAGTAGGCCTCCTGCCCGACCTGGCCGTCGAAGGCGGCGACCGAGGCCGTCATCACCATCACGCCGCGCTCGCCGTCGTCGAGCGCGGGCAGCCTGGCGATGCGCGCCGCGGTCAGCCGGGCGACGTTGTAGGTGCCGATCAGGTTGACGCGGATGACGCGCTCGAAGTCCTCCAGCGGTGCCGGCTGGCCGTCCTTGCCGACGATGCGCTTGGCGGTGCCGATGCCGGCGATGTTCATCACGATGCGCGCCGGGCCGTGCGCGGCGTCGGCGGCGTCGAGCGCGGCGGTGACGCTGGCGCTGTCGGTGATGTCGCACGCCAGCCCGACGCCGCCGACGGCTTCCGCGACGCGGCGCGCGCCTTCGACGTTGACATCGAGCACGGCGACCTTGGCGCCCAGCCGCGCGAGTTCGCGCGCGACCGCTTCGCCCAGCCCCGAGCCCCCGCCGGTGACGATGGCGGCTTGTCCGTTGATCTGCATGGTGGCTCCTGTGGATGGATGGAGGTGGGCGTCGCGGCGGTCAACTGCACATCGCCCGGATGTCTTCGGGTACCGGGATCGCGCGCAGGCGGTCCGGGTCGTCCGGGTCGCGCCGCACGAAGGCGCGCACCTCGGTGCCTTCGCACAGCACCGTATCGCCGCGGCGGACGACGTGGCGGTGGCGGAAGGTCTTGGCCATCCACTCGGTCACCGAGGTGTGGACCTCGATCGTCTCGCCGTAGGTGGCGGGCTTGTAGAAGCGGGTGTGGATCTCCAGCAGTGGCGTGCCGACGATGCCGCGCGTCTTGACCAGCTCACGCCACGGGGGCAGCCCGCAGGCGATGAAGAAGGCGAGCGAGGATTCGTCCATCCAGCGCGAGAAATTCGGGAAGAAGACGATGCCTGCAGGGTCGCAGTCGCCGAAGTGGACGTCGACGCGATGCACGTGGGTCTTGCTCATGGGGTGGTCGGTGACGGGCCGGTTCAGGCCGCGAGGATGACACCTTCGTCGCCAGCGTACAGCGCCTCGACCTCGTGCGCGCGCCGCGCCAGCACCGCGCGCTGGTTGAGGTAGCCCTTGTCGGTGATCTCGCCGGCATCCGCACTCGGCGGTTCGCGCAGCACCCGCGCACGGACAGGCACCTGCGACGACCCGCCGCCGCCGGCGCGCAGCGCGCTCAGCGCCTTGGCGATGTGGTGTTCCAGCTCGCCGGCCGGCAGCGCCGCACCCTGCGGGCTCGGGAACACCAGCACGCCGACCTCGTCGCGGTCGTGGCCGGTGATCACGGCGTCCTGCGCGTAGGGCGCCAGCACCGACACGACCCGCACGCGCAGCGTGCCGACGCTGACCCAGGTGCCGGTGCCGAGCTTGAAGTCCTCGGCCACCCGCCCGTCGAAGACGACGCCGCGCTCGGGCCGCGCGGGGTCGGCGAGGTAACCGGCGTCGCCGATGCGGTACCAGCCATCGTCGTCGAAGGCCTGCGCGGTCAGCTCGGGCGCGTCGCGGTAGCCGGGGAAGATGCTGACGCCGCGCACCCGCAGCTCGAGCTTGGCGCCGTTGGGCACGAACTTAAGCTCCAGCCCCGGCAGCACGCCGCCGATGACACCGGCGCGGTCGAGCCGCCAGTGCGCGCTGGTGATCGCCGGCGAGGTCTCGGTCGACCCCCACGAGGTCGTCAGCCAGACCGGCTCGCCGCGCACGCGGTCGGCCAGCCGCTGCAGCCGCTCCCAGGTGGACTGGGTCAACGCGGCGCCGGCGTAGAACACCACGCGCAGGCGTGCGAACACGCGCCGCGCCAGTGCCTCGTCGGCCTCCAGCGCCGGCAGCGCCATGTCGAAGCCGCGCGGCACGTTGAACCAGATCGTCGGCTGCACCTCGGCCAGGTTGGCCAGTGTGCGTTCGATGAGCCCCGGTGCCGGCCGGCCTTCGTCGATCACCAGCGTGCCGCCGTGGGCGAGCACCATGTTCAGGTTGTGGTTGCCGCCGAAGGTGTGGCTCCACGGCAGCCAGTCGACCAGTACCGGCTTCTCGTGCGCCAGGAAGCGCCACACCTGCGCCATCATCTGCTGGTTGGCGCACAGCATGCGGTGGGTGTTGATGACGACCTTGGGGTGGCCGGTCGAGCCCGAGGTCAGCAGGTACTTGGCGTGGTCGTCGGGCGCCACGGCGTCGAACGCCTGCTGCACGGCCGGCGTCTCGGCGGTGGCCAGCAGGCGCTCGAACGCGACCGCGCCGGGCACGCTGTCGGCACCGCGGCTGAAGACCCGCGGGCAGCCCAGCCCGGCGCCGGCCAGCGCCGGGCCGTAGACCGCGGCGTCGGCGGCGTAGACCAGCGCCGGGCCGAGCGTGTTCAGGATGCCGTGGATCTTGCTGTAGTCCCTGGTCAGCCGGCAGTAGGCGCTGGAGACGGTGCACACCGCGCGCCCGACATGCATGCCGGCGAGCAGCAGCAGCAGGTGGTCGATCGCGTTGTCCGACAGCACGACGATCGGCGCCTGGGGCGCCAGGTCGAGGTCGAGCAGGGCCTGCGCGACGCGGCCGACTTGGGTGCGTGTCTCGCCCCAGTCCAGTCGGCGCCAGCCGCCGTCGGGTGTGCGCTCGGCGAAGGCCGGGGCGTCCGGCGTCTCGCGCGCCCAGCGCTCGAGCCACTCGCCGATGCAGCGCGCATGGGGCTGCAGCGCATCGGGCGAGCGCAACACGAAGCCGCCGCCTTCGAGGTCGACCTTCACCGCCTGCGGCGGCGCCATCCAGCGCGGGTCGGCGAGCCAATCGGTCTCCATCGACACTCCGTACACTTGTGTATGTTTGATGATGCGAATGGTAGTTTTCCAACTCAAAGTAGACATCAGGGTTTCTACGGTAGTCCATACACAACTGCATGGCATCATGGCACGTATGAGTGATCCGAGCCTGCCCCCGGAGGCGCCGCCGCAGCGCCCGATACGGCGCGCCAAGGCCGCTGCCCTGGCGCGAGCGAAGCCGGCGGCTGCGGCCGGCGACGACGCCACGCGCGCCCCGCTGACCCCCGAACGCTGGGTCGACGCCGCGACCGAGGTGCTGGTCGACCAGGGCATCGACCATGTGCGGGTGGACGTGCTGGCGCCGCAGCTCGGCGTCACGCGCGGCAGCTTCTACTGGCATTTCCGCGACCGCGAGGAGCTGCTGCGGCGCGTGCTGCAAGCATGGCGCGAACGCGCCACCGAGCAGCTCACCGAGCGTCTGGAGCGCGCCCACGCCGACCCGCGCGAGCAGCTGCGCGACCTGATCTCGCTGCCGCACCGGGGCCGCGCCGCGATGCGTGCGGCGCGCATCGAGCTGGCGATCCGCGCCTGGGCGCGGCGTGACGCGACCGCGCGCCAGGCGGTCGACGAGGCCGACGCCAGCCGCATCGGCTACATCGCGCAGGTCCTCTCGGCGCTCGGATTCCCGATCGCCGAGGCGCGGGCGCGTGCCTTCGTGCTGTACGGCACCATGCTGGCCGAGGCCTTGATGCCGACCCTGGGCAACGCGGCCCAGCGCGAGGAGCGGGCCCGCTTCGTCGAGCGGCTGATGACGCAGCCGCTGGCGGGTGTCGCCGCGGCGCCGGCCGCGCAGGCGGTGGCGGGCTGAACCGGGCCGGGTCGGTCCGAGTCGGCTCGAACCGGCCCGAGTCGGCATGCACCGGCCCGAACCGGCCTGAAGCGCGGGAGGCGAATGCGGGTGGCCGATCCGTCTGCGCTGCGCGAGCGCCTCGACCGCCGGCTCGGACTGCTGCGCTCGCTGCTGATCTACCGCGCCATCCCGTGGCGCGGTGCCCAGCTGCGGCGCCTGCTGCGGCGCTTCGTGCCTGCCGGCGGGCTGGCGTTCGACATCGGCGCGCATGCCGGCAACCGGGTCGACGCCATGCTCGCGCTCGGCGCGCGGGTCGTCGCGCTGGAGCCGCAGGCCGACTTCGCGCGCCTGCTCGCGCGCCGCTTCGGCGCCGATCCGCGCGTGGCGCTGGAGGCCGCGGCGGCCGGCCGGGCGCCGGGGCGGGCCCGTCTGCTGGCCAGCGCGCGCACGCCCACCGTTGCCACCTTGTCGCCGCGCTTCGTCGAACGTGCCGGCGCGGCGCCTTCGTTCCGCGGCGTGCGCTGGTCGGCCGGGCCGGAGGTCGACCTGACCACGCTGGACGTGCTGATCGCCCGCCACGGCCGGCCGGACTTCGTCAAGATCGACGTCGAAGGCTTCGAGCTCGAGGTGCTGCTCGGCCTGTCGCAGCCGCTGCCGGCGCTGAGCTTCGAGTTCGTGCCGGCCCTGATCGACGTCGCGCTCGCTTGTGTCGACCGCCTGGAGGCGCTGGCCGCGCGGGACGATCGCGGAGGCGCCGGCGCCTACCTCTACGCGGCCGCGCTCGGCGAGCGCCACCACCTGCTGCAGCCGCAGGGCGTGCCGGCCGACGCGATGCGTGCCTGGCTGCGTGACCGGCCGCGCGCCAGCGCATCGGGCGACGTCTACGCGTGGCGGGCGCCGGCTCACCCGCAAGAGGGTGGCGACACCGATTGCGGCGTTCGACAATCGATGTCCGCCAGGTAGTGTGGCGGCCGCGGCGCCCGGCGCGCCGCGGCCGCCACTCAAACGGGCCGGCCGCAAGCGTCGAAGGGGCCCTGCCCATGGAGATCAAACACACCGCCGCGCTGCTGCGCATTCGCCAGGCCTGCAACCTGGGCCTGCCGAGCCGCCACGTGATGCCGCTCGTCCTGCGCGAGTTGCGCGCCATCGTGCCGGCGGCCTGCGCGCAGTTCACGTGGTCGTCGCCCGAGGGCCGGCTGACGAACTTCTGGGGCGACACCTTCATGCCTCGCCGCACCGCCTGGATCATCCTGCACCGCGCGCGCTACGAGGCCGACGCCGGCACCAGCTTCCGCGACCTCGTGATGTTCGGCCGCCCGACCGGCAACCTGCGGCGCTGGTGGGCCGAGGGCTTCGAGGCCAGCGCGACCTACCGCGCGGTGTTCGAGCCCTACGGCTTCAAGTGGTTTCTGGACGGTGTCGTGCGCGACGCGCGGCGCCCGCTGGGTTGCGTCGCGCTGATCCGCCGGTTCGACGACCCGGACTTCGGCGCCGACGAGGAGGCGCTGCTCGCACGCATCCTGCCCTACCTCGCGCACGCGCTGCGCGCCGACGCCGGGCGCGCCGGGCGATTCGTGAGCAGCGGCCGCTCGGCGATGCTGCTGTGCGACGCCGACGGCCGGTTTCAGCGCGCTTCCGACGAGGCGCAGCGCCTCGTCGCCTACGCGATGCTGGACGAGATCAACACCGACGCCCGCATCGGCGATGGCGACTTCGAGCGCGTGCGCGAAGGCCTGCACGAGATCGTGCGCGAGCT
>JRYF01004632.1_pt1 | contig 11212 bp, 8 predicted proteins | sample 235331 | NCBI WGS metagenome assembly JRYF01 (sample SAMN03074217, study PRJNA261475) | activated sludge metagenome | biome: Wastewater Treatment Plant; feature: Wastewater; material: Activated sludge; isolation source: activated biomass of a wastewater treatment plant treating hydrocarbon... ... | reverse complement strand
AGGTACAATGCACCGGTCATTATTCAAACCATTTCCAACAGAACCTTTAATGCAACCCAAAGCCTGAGTATTTCGGAAGGATTGCATTTTACACCGGGTCTCAGATTAGAAAATAATTGTCAGAATTGCGGATTTACCCAACTGAGAATGAATGGTTTGGAGGGGGCTTATTCTCAGATACTCATTAACAGCCGTCCTGTATTTTCAGCATTAGCAGGGGTGTATGGCCTTGAGATGCTACCTGCCAATATGGTTGATCGCATCGAAGTGGTGAAAGGTGGAGGATCAGTACTTTATGGCGGGAATGCCATCGCCGGTACCGTCAATATTATTACGAAAGACCCTGTAAAAAATTCTTTCGAAGTGGGTCTGAATCAATCCTATATCCATTTTGAGTCACCGGATCGAACCTTGACATTCAATGGCGCTTTGGTCAGCGATGATCTGAACCGGGGTATTACTTTTTTTGGATTCAACAGGCAAAGAGCGCCCTGGGATGCCAATGGAGATGAATTTTCTGAGATTACTCGATTAGAGAACAACACACTTGGATTTGATGCTTTCTGGAATACTTCGGCAAGAAGTAAGCTGAAAGTGGGAGCCTATGCCATCCACGAGTTCAGGAGGGGAGGGACTGCGTTTGATTTGCCTCCGCACCAGAGCGCTTTGACAGAACAATTGCAACACAATATTTACAGCGCAAATATTTCATTTGAACAATACAGTAAAGACAAAAAACACAAATATTCACTGTATGGATCTGCCCAGAAGGTAGAAAGAGATAGTTATTATGGTGCCGGGGGAAGGATATTGACTGACCGTGATACACTGACCCACAGTGACATCCTTGCATTGAATGCGTATGGACGGGCTGAGGACATTTCTGTGGTGGGTGGGCTGCAATACAATTATGAGATTCATAAGAATATATTGCTTACTGCAGGAACGGAATACACCTTTAATGATGTCCAGGATGAAATGCCCGGGTATGGCAGGAAGATCGATCAGCAAGTGGGAACTTCAGGGACCTATGCCCAATTCGAAATCCATCCCTTTGACCGGTTTACTCTCCTGCTGGGTGGTCGTTATGACCGTATCCACATTAATGGAGTATACGATTTGGCCGAAGATCAGTTCAATGACAGCAAAACATTGAATGTCATGGTTCCTCGCATTTCCGCTCTGTTCCATTTGTCGCCTAATTTAAAGGCCCGGGCCTCCTTTGCCCAGGGTTACAGAGCTCCTCAGGCATTTGATGAAGATTTGCACATAGAAACTGTAGGAGGCGCGGCTCGGTTTATCAGGTTATCCCCTGATCTGATCAATGAGCGATCCAATAGCGCTGCCTTTTCATTGAACTTTAACAGAATGATGGATAAAAGTCAAATGAATTTTGTATTGGAGGGGTTTTATACGAGACTTTCCCACCCGTTTATACTATCCGATCAGGTAGAGTTGCCCAACGGAATTTCGGTGATTACCAAAAGAAACGGGGATGGCGCTACGGTAGCGGGGTTCAATCTGGAGGCAAATATTGCTATGGGTACAAGATGGATCTTTCAATCGGGAGCCACCATTCAATCAGCGGTATATAAGCAGGAAGAGGAAATCTGGTCTCCGGATGGTGACTCTGACATTTACCCTTCCACTGCAACAAAAAAGTTGCTTAGAACACCCGGCTCCTATGGATATTTAACCTTGTTGTATCAACCTTCGAAGCAATTCACCATCGCTTATTCAGGCGTATATACAGGCCGTATGGATGTTCCGCATGTGATTGATCCGGAGACAGAGCGAACCATCATCCGAACCACACCCCGATTTTTTGAAAACAACCTCAAACTGTCTTATGATCTGTTTAGGGAAGGAGAACAGAAAGTGCAGATATTTGGTGGCATGCAAAACATATTCAATAGTTATCAGCACGATTTTGATTCAGGGCCTGAGCGGGATGCAGGATATGTTTACGGTCCTTTGAGACCCCGTACGGTGTTTATGGGTGTTAGATGGGGATGGCAGTAAACATGATGAAATTAGACAGCCATTTACCTCAAGGATTGATTTTCGCCCTTGGATTCCTCATTCCCTTAAGGGTGCAAATGCAGAAGATTATCTCGTCTCCCTTTAGGGTCGGGGAAGAACGAGGAGATTTTCGAAATGGTTGTCGTGTTACGATAGAATAGATATCAGACCCTTTGAGATTAAATAATTTTTAAATGGCCGGATATTGTGGGTATCCTCCACTCTCTCATTTATCTTTGCGCCATGAGGAGAGAAATAGATCTGATTATATTTGATTGCGATGGTACCTTAGTGGATAGTGAGCCCATTTCCCGTAAGGTGGTCATTGAACTATTAGATCAATATGGTATTCATATGCATCCCGATCAATACGATCATCAATTTGCCGGTACGCAAATGTTGAATATCTATCAATTTGCTCAAAAAGGAGGTATTCCCATCGATATGCATACTTTTGAAGATTTGTACAGAGCCAGACTGGAAGAATTATTGGTGGAAGAGGTCAGGCCCATTGAAGGAGCGCATCAATTGTTAAATGCAATACAACATCCCTATTGTATAGCGTCTAATGGCCCGAAGCGAAAAATGAAAGTGACTTTGGAAGCTTGCGGGCTGAAACCTTTTTTCCCGGACCATTCCATTCATTCCGCTTATGATATTAAAAAGTGGAAGCCGGAGCCTGATCTCTTCCTTCATGCGGCACGGGCACATGGTGTGTCATTGGATAAATGTCTCGTGATTGAAGACACCATTCACGGTGTTCAGGCTGCGCGTGCTGCCGGAATGGCGGTTTGGGGGGTGAATATAAAAAACCACAGGGAGACCATATTAAATTATGAAGTACCCATCTACACCCATTTGTTAGAGGTCAAGGAGCAACTGGAAAGCAGAGCAGGGCAGAGGGGTGTGGGGTAATTCCAGTTAAATATAATTCTATCTTGATGTTGTACTTAGAAATTACTAATTAACATTTTTCGACAAGGATGGATGTACGAATTTTGGAATTTTAAGAATGCTATAATTATTGGTACATCATCGTTCTCTATTTTTAGTTTTTTTACTGCTTGACTGGAATTTCTTTGGGTCTATGATAGGAAGGATAGCACCATGTAAGGATGTTCCCTTAAATGTAGAAAACATGATCCCCCTTACAGTAGAGGTTGAAATAAGATTTAATGTATCTTTTAAATGTTGAGGAATGGATAACTTTTCATCGGGCTCAACTTTTATAACTTCTTCAAAATTTAGTATTTCATAAATACAACTTACAGACAATGAACCGAAAATCACAGAATGATCATCATTTGTTATTTCAATATGGACGACGACATAAACCAGCTTTGCCATCCTATCTGCCCGACTTTCAATATTTATGTTAAAACTAAATTGTCATGTTAATGTAAATACTATACCTTCTATTGCTAATTCGAATACTTGCTAAGTAAATACCTTTTAATTTTGCCGGGAATTACTAAATGTCTAATAAGCCGTTTATAATCAAAACAGACCACAACAGTAACCATGACAGAGAGATAGGCAAATGGTTGTAATCCACAAAATCCTATATACCACCAAAATAGTATGCAAACCAGATTTGCAAGGAGTCACCGACCGGGAAATTTTATAGATTAAAAAATGAGTAACACACATTTATTGCTGAAAGCACTCAGAGGAGAAACCGTTGAAAGACCTCCGGTATGGATGATGCGCCAGGCCGGACGCTACTTGCCTGAATATATCGTACTTCGAAGAAAATACGATTTTTTTACTCGTGTGCAAACCCCGGAATTGGCCTGTGAAATCACATTGCAACCTATTGATATAGTGGGTTCTGATGCGGCCATCTTATTCTCCGACATTCTGGTTGTTCCTCAGGCTATGGGGTTGGAAGTAGAATTGATAGAAAGTATAGGCCCTGTATTACCCAATACCACAACCACACAACATGAAATTAATGCTTTGAACGCTACCACAGCCGATGATCATCTGCAATATGTATATGATGCTATTTCACTCACTAAAAAAGAGTTAAATAACCGTGTTCCTTTAATAGGATTTGCCGGAGCACCCTTCACCCTTCTTTGTTATATGGTGGAAGGTAAAGGGAGCAAAGCTTTTGATAAAGCCAAACAATTTTGTTTTGCCGAACCAAAACTTGCCAGGCAACTCTTGCAGAAAATTACTGATGTAACCATAACATACCTCAAAAGGCAAGTAGCAGCTGGAGTCGATTGTGTGCAGATATTTGACAGTTGGAGTGGCTTATTGTCAAAAGCCGATTTTGAGATTTTTGCCAAGCCCTATTTACTACATATATCCGATGCCCTAAGTCCATTGGCTCCTGTCATTCTTTTCCCTAAAGGAAGTTGGTATGCATTGGATGATTTGTCAACTTCAAGTGCCAATGCTTTGGGAGTGGATTGGTGTGTAACCCCCCAGCAAGCCAGGGCATTCACTCAAAACAGGATCACTTTGCAAGGTAATTTTGACCCGAATCATTTGCTTAAATCCATTCCCGAAATTCAGCAGGAAGTAAAAGCCATGATTTATGCGTTTGGGCCGCAAAAATACATCGTAAATCTTGGGCATGGGATTCTACCCAATATTCCTGTTGATCATGCCAAAGCATTTGTGCAAGCTGTGAAAAACTATCCTGATTTATAATGGAAAGCTATAAATCCCCCTTTGTTGCATTTATTTACTCTTTGCAAGACAGAATTTGCAGTACACTGGAAGCTGTCGATAGCAAAGCGTTATTCAAGGAGGAATTATGGAACAGGGAGGGTGGAGGAGGTGGTCGCACCAGAGTAATTGCTAATGGAAATATATTTGAAAAAGGAGGTGTAAATATTTCAGAAGTGTTTGGTACTTTGCCCGATTCGATGGTACAATACCTCAAAGTGAATCATACCCAGTTTTTTGCCTGTGGTATTTCACTGGTGATTCATCCACACAACCCTTTTGTCCCTACCGTTCATGCCAATTACCGGTATTTTGAATTGTATGATGAAAAAGGCAATGTAGTGGATTTGTGGTGTGCTGGTGGTGCGGATCTCACACCTTATTATTTATTTGAGGAAGATGCAGTGCATTTTCATAGGATACATAAAACGGTATGCGATCAATTTAATCCCGGTTATTATCCAATATTCAAAAAAGCTTGTGATGCCTATTTTCACAATCATCATCGAGGAGAAGCCCGTGGGATTGGAGGTTTGTTTTTTGATTACCTTCGTGAAACTCCGGAAAAACCGGCACAACATTGGTTTGATTTTACTACCGCCGTGGGTAACGTTTTTCTGGATGCATACTTGCCCATTGTAAAGAAGCGTAAAGACACTTCTTTTACAGAGGCAAACAAACGTTGGCAGGAATTAAGGAGAGGTCGATATGTTGAGTTTAATCTAATCCACGACAAAGGCACACTATTTGGACTTAAAACCAACGGACGCATAGAATCTATATTGATGAGTTTACCACCCACCGTGCGTTGGGAGTATAATTATCAACCTGAACCCAATACCCCTGAAGCCAAATTGCTTGAAGTATTGGTTCAGCCCAAAGAATGGTTAAAATGATGAAACAAAGACCTCGTATATTAAGGCAATCTTCTTCCATCAGAGCAATGGTGCAAGAAACCAGGCTTTTCGCAGATGACTTCATTGCCCCTCTTTTTATTGTGGAAGGTGAAGGACTTTCGGAAGAGATAGTATCCTTACCCGGTTATTATAGACGCAGTTTAGACGAAACCATCAAGGAAGTTGAGCTTTTGTGGTCTATGGGTATAAAGTCGGTTTTGTTGTTTATTAAATGCAAAGATGAACTCAAAGACAATAAAGGTACGGAAGCTTTAAATCCCAACGGGCTGATGCAACGTAGCGTCAAAGCCATTAAGCAGGCTTGTCCCGGTATGTTTGTGATGACGGATGTGGCGCTTGACCCTTTTTCATCTTTTGGTCATGATGGTATTGTGCATAATCATGAAATAGTTAACGATGAAACGGTGGATATCCTGGGAAAAATGGCGGTAAGTCATGCACAAGCCGGAGCCGATATGGTAGCTCCCAGTGATATGATGGATGGACGAATTGGCGCCATTCGTCAGGCGCTTGAACAGGCAGGCATGCATGAAACAGGTATTATGGCTTACAGCGCAAAATACGCTTCTTGTTTTTATGGACCTTTTCGCGATGCATTGGATTCTGCCCCCGGATTTGGTGATAAAAAAACCTATCAGATGAATCCGGCTAATCGAATAGAAGCTATCAGGGAAGTGAAACTCGATGTACAGGAAGGAGCAGACATAATCATGATTAAGCCAGCATTAACTTATCTGGATATTATAAGGGAAGTGAAAAATGAAGTTCATGTACCCGTTAGCGCATACCATGTCAGTGGAGAATACAGTATGATTAAAGCAGCCGCTCAAAGGGGCTGGCTGAATGAAGATGCCGCAATTTTGGAAACAACCCTCAGTATTAAAAGAGCCGGAGCGGATTTGATAGCGAGTTATTTTGCCAAAGATATTATCCGGATTTTAGATCTATGATCGTGGATAGGATGGCAAAAAGTTTATCCTTATAGGTTCAGGTTTTGCTTATTTTACCTGGTGGATTAAGTTTAGCGAATTCCGTCTTTTTGGAAAGCTTGCACAATTTGAGAGATGGAGAATTTGACTTTACCTTTACAATGAGATAGAAATATTATTGATTATGGCACGAAAAGCAATATTGTTAGCCAACTTAGGTTCACCTGACAGCACGGAGGTAAAAGATGTAAAAGCCTATTTGAATGAGTTCCTCATGGACGAAAAGGTAATAGATATACCTTACTGGATCAGGTATATTTAAGTGNNTACTGGATCAGGTATATTTTAGTGAAAGGAATTATTGTGCCTGTACGTGCCCCTAAAAGTGCTGCCAAGTATAAAACCATTTGGACCAGCGATGGATCACCGTTGATTCATACCACGAAATTACTGACGGAAGCCGTTGAGGAGGCTTCGGGATTGCCTAGCTACATGTGTATGCGTTATGCCAATCCCACTCCACATTCGGTATTTGCCAGAATGGCAAGTGATCATCCTGATTTGGAAGAAGTGGTATTGCTACCACTCTATCCTCATTATGCTATGAGCAGTTATGAAACCGCAGTAGAACATGTCAAAAAAGCCCACCAATCCGGCAAGTATTCCTTTGTGCTTAAAGTAGTTGAACCTTACTTCAAAAACGAAGACTATATTGATGTACTTTCAGAAACTATTCAACCCTACCTTGAAAAGCCCTACGATCATATTTTATTCAGTTATCACGGGGTTCCTGAACGACATTTGAAGAAAACCGACCCCACACACCATCATTGCCTGAAATCCAATGATTGTTGCAATACTCCTTCTAAGGTCCATAAAGTTTGTTATCGCCATCAAGTGATAGAAACCACGAAAGCTGTTGCAAAAAAGTTAGCCATTCCTGAAGGCAAATTCAGTGTATCATTCCAATCCAGACTGGGCAGTGACAAATGGTTGGAACCATTTACCTCTAAAGAATTTGAAGAAATGCCTGAAAGAGGTATCAAAAATCTGGTTGTGGTTTGCCCTGCTTTTGTGAGCGATTGCCTGGAAACACTTGAAGAAATTTGGGTGGAAGGTAAAGAGGAGTTTGAAAAATCAGGGGGCCAACACTTTACGGTAGTACCTTGTTTGAATGTTCATCCCAAATGGGTTCAGACCGCAGTGAACCTGATAAAGGAAGTTTTTTGATGCACTTTTGTTTGACATCGATCCAAATATCAATTTTTAGTGAACCCGATTAAGATGAATGGTTAAATTGTGTAGATTTTTTTTTGTATACGCCAAACGTAAGAGAAGAAGCACTAACTGATATTCAATAGCATTGAGAAAAGAAATGAAAAATACCATTCTGCTTATTTTAGGAGTATTTCTTTTTTACTCATGTGAAAAAAGTAATGACGAAAATACAATGGATCATTTAGGTGATATCTGTAATTCAGAAACCAAAATATCGCCTCCTTCTGGATTTGAAGTGAACCCGATAGGTGGAATCAATTGCACCAGAGCAGTTCATTCCTTTCAGTTTTTGGATGAAAAGAATGGGTATGTTATGACAGGGCTTGGAGGAGGCAATGTGGGATTATTTAAATCAATAAACGGTGGCAAGTCCTGGTCTGCTCTCCCTATTGGAATTAATCGCCACCCGGTGAGTATGATATTCAAAGATGTAAACTTCGGTATGATTACTGTGCATGACATTACGGGATGTCCTCCTCCTAATTGCCAGAATAGGTGTTTTGTCCTCATAACAAAAAATGGGGGATTGAATTGGAAAGAAGTAGAATACAAGGAACTCAAAGGGGTTCTTTACCACCCTAAATATGACAGTAATGGTAATCTGTATGCAAGTCTTTCTCTGGAAGAGCAAACCACTTTAATGAAATCTACTGATGATGGTGAAAGCTGGGAGGTGTTTTATAGTTCACCTGAATTGGGTTTTTCGCTAGTAACCTACAGTTTCGAAATTTTTCAGGATAAAATTTATATGTCCGGTAGAAACGGAGAAATTTTTATCATCGATTCTTATGGACAATTAATACATACCTTAGAAACTGGTAGTCTTTTTATATGGGATGTAGAGATCATAGATGAGAACAATTTGATTGTTGTTGTATCTGGACGGGTGATAAAAACAAAAGATGGAGGAAATACATGGGAAGAAATTTATGAAGAAAGCGCCAGGATGATAGGATTTGAGTCTCCTGATAAAGGATTGATGATGTTGTTTAAAAGTGCAGTTCCTACAGATGTATACGAAGTGGAGGATGTTATTGCCTCCACTGTTGATGGAGGGCTCCTTTGGAATGAAGCAGATAAGACCACCACCAATATGCGCTCTTATTTCAAAAATAGACAAAGAATGGGTGAAGGATGGTGGTATTTGATGATAGGGAATAAATTATTTGAGATTAAAGAGAATTGAAGACGTAGATAATTTTATTTAAGATGATCTTTAGTTTCAACTTTATAATTATTGAATAGTTTCAATCAATAAATTCACTCATATCAAAAACATATCTCACTATAAAGTAATCAGGTGCAATGCATTGCTTTAGAAATGGGTGTTATATTTGTTGATAAGTACTCTGCGTTATAAGAGCTATTAATTACATTGCGTAAGGTTCCAGTGCTTAATGCAAATAGCAGATAGGCATTAGCTCTGAGAGCATATATGTAAAAGTTGATTTGGAATGAATTTCATTACCGGCCTAAAATGAATTATATACACACTGATCTGATCCATCAGCATATGCAAAGTGATTAATTAATTAAAGGGTATAACTTATGCAGCATTATATAGTATTTGGCGTACTTATACTTGCTCTGGTGCTTTTTGCCTTGGGTCGAATACGACATGATTTTGTTGCATTAATTTCTCTCTGTATTTTGCTAATTTTCAACATTATTGAACCGCAAAACGCATTCGCCGGCTTCGGGCATCCGGCCGTGATTACTGTAGCTGCTGTATTGATTATAGGCAAATCCCTTGAATTTTCTGGCGTTGTTGATTTAATAGGGAAATGGGTAATGAAACTTGGCGACAACATTACTTTGCAAGTTTTCTCGGTCTCTGTACTTGTAGTAATAGCCTCAGCATTTATGAATAACGTAGGAGCGTTGGCTTTAATGATGCCCATAGTTGTTCATATGGCCAGGAAAAGCGGCAAACCTCCTTCTCTCTACCTGATGCCCATTGCTTTTGCTTCATTGCTTGGTGGAATGACTACGTTGATTGGAACTCCTCCGAATATAATCATTGCAACATTCAGAGCAGATGAAACCGGGGTGCCTTTTGGAATGTTTGATTTCTCTTACGTGGGCGTTGTAGTAGCTATTGCGGGGGTAATATATATCAGTTTATTGGGATGGAGAATCATTCCCAAGAGGGCGGCAAAAAAATCAGATAAAGAGCTTTTTGATATTGAAGATTATATCACTGAAGTTGAAGTTGTCAAAGGCTCAAAGATTGAAGGTAAAAGCATTTCTGAGCTAAGATCCATAACGAAATCCGATATCCAGATTTTGGGTTTAGTTCGCAATAATGTACGAATTCATGCCCCTTATTCTGATGAAAAATTTCAGCATAATGATATTTTAATTATAGAAACAGAAGCGGAAGAGCTTAAAGTCTTTATTGAAGATAGCGGGACCAAATTAGTGGGTAATAAGAAGCTTCGACGAGATGCTGAAGGTTCGGAGAAAATTGCAATCACAGAGGCCATAGTGATGGCCGATTCTTTGTTGATCAGTAGAACTGCTGCATCTCTCCGCTTGCGAAGCAGGTACGGGATCAATCTACTTGCCGTTGCCCGAAGAGAGAAAAAAATACATAGACGTCTCGATCATGTAATATTTGAAACAGGAGATGTTTTGTTATTACAAGGACGTGAAAACATGCTTTACGACACCATTACTTCCATTGGTTGTCTTCCTTTGGCAAAGCGAGAATTGCGCTTAGGATATAAAACCAAAATTCCTTTGGCCATTGGAGTATTTGCAACGGCTATAGTTTCGGTTGTAGCTAATTTATTACCTGTTGAAGTAGCTTTTACTATGGCAGCTGTTGTAATGGTATTAACTAAAGTGTTGCCTGTCAAGGAGTTTTATTCAAGTATTGACTGGTCAGTTATCGTTTTATTAGGAGCAATGATTCCTGTGGGTACTGCTTTGGAGACAAGCGGAGGAGCAGAGTTAATTGCCACAAGTATTATCAATGTATCTGATAATCTTCAGCCTTGGGCACTACTTACCATTGTTCTTGTTGCAACCATGTTTTTGTCTGATATTATAAACAATGCGGCTACTGTAGTACTTATGGCTCCTATTGCTATAAATGTCGCCAAGGGCCTGGGGCTATCTGTTGACCCATTCCTTATGGCTGTAGCTGTTGGTGGTTCGTGTGCTTTTCTCACTCCGATTGGACACCAGTCCAATACATTGGTTATGGGCCCTGGCGGATATAAGTTTACTGACTATACAATCATGGGAATACCTCTTACTCTTATTATCATTGTACTTTGTGTTCCCCTGATCATGTGGGCATGGCCATTATAGAAGTATTTTTTTTGCTGTAAAAACGCATAAAAACAATGTATGGACGTGTGTATGACAAATTGCATA
>JRYF01016713.1_pt1 | contig 11246 bp, 14 predicted proteins | sample 235331 | NCBI WGS metagenome assembly JRYF01 (sample SAMN03074217, study PRJNA261475) | activated sludge metagenome | biome: Wastewater Treatment Plant; feature: Wastewater; material: Activated sludge; isolation source: activated biomass of a wastewater treatment plant treating hydrocarbon... ... | reverse complement strand
TGGCCAGTGGGCCGGGACAGAGCAGCACGTTTACCCTGGTCGTACCAGCCCTGACGATCACCAGCCGCGCCGCGGTCAAGGAGGAACATCTCCCTGCGGTTGGGGACATCGCCTTTGCCCCGGCCCGGATTCTGGTGGCGGACGATAACGCGCTCAACCGCCGGCTGCTGATGGAATACCTGTCACCCTTTGGCTTCGAGCCGATCGAAGTTGAGGATGGCGCCCAGGCCCTGGCGCAGGCTGGGGAATGCCGGCCGGCGCTGATCCTGATGGACATCGCCATGCCGGTGCTGGACGGCCTGGAAGCGACCCGGCGACTGAAAGCCGATCCGGCGACGGCGAGGATTCCCGTGATCGCGGTCACCGCCTCGGTGACCCCGGAGCAGGAAGCGGACGTGCGGGTCCTCTTTGATGCCTACCTGCGTAAACCGGTGAGCCACCCGACGCTGATCGCCACCTTGCGGCGGTTCCTGCCTCATTCCGAAGCGCCGGTGGCGGCGCCGGGCGCCGGACCCGAACCGGCCGACACCACGACCGGCGGCCAGAATTGGCAACTTCCAGCGGTGCTGTACCAACGTTTGCAAGCGCTGCGACCACCCTTCGCCTCGATCAACGAACTGGAGGCGTTTGGCCGCTCGCTGGCGCTGGAAGGCGAACGGCGGGAAAACCCCGCCCTGCGGGACCTGGGTCAGCTTTTGTTGCGCCAGGCGGAGGCGTTTGACGTGGCTGGCCTACGCTAGAGGATCGAGGCGCTCAAGGCAGCGGCACAACCGGGCGGGTAAAGCATCCATGGGCCAAGATCAGAGCGAAAACGGGTGGCGTAGCATCCTGGTGGCGGACGATGATCCCCGCAATGTCCGGGCGGTGGGCAGTCTGCTCAAGGAATCCGGTTACCAGATTCATGTGGCCGACAGCGGCGAACTGGCTCTGGCGATTGCGGGAGAAGTCCCGCTCGATCTCATTCTGCTGGATATTCTGATGCCGGGAGGGATGGACGGCATCGCCACCTGCCGGCGGCTCAAGGCCGACGACCGCACCCGCCCCATTCCGGTGATCTTCCTTACCGGCAGGGAAGACGAGGAGACCATGGTGCGCGCCTTCGCCGCGGGCGGCGCGGACTACGTGAAAAAGCCGTTCGACGCGCGGGTGCTGCTGGCCCGGGTTCGGACCCATGTGGAACTGGGTTTGTTGTCGCGCGCGCTGGAGCGCGCCCTGGCCGAACGCACCCGGGAATTGCGCGACGCCAACGCGCGGCTCCGGCAACTGGCCCTGGAAGTGTCGTTGATCGAGGAACGCGAACGGAAGCGCCTGGCCGGCGATCTGCACGACAGCCCGATGCAGAAGCTGGCCCTGGCCCAGATGCAAATCGCGGCGGCGGCGAAGTGCCGCGACGGCGAGTCGGAAGCTTTCCTGGAGTCCGGGCTGGAGTTGATGCGGGAAGCGCTGGGGGAACTGCGCTCCCTGCAATTCGAACTCAGTCCCCCCTGCCTCTACCAGGAGGGCTTGGCCCCGGCCCTGGAATGGCTGGCGGCCCACGCCACCCGCCGCTTCGGCGTCGCCTTTTCGTTTGCCTCGCCCCAAGCGCTGCTAACTCTCGATCAGAACCTGGCCATCGTCCTGTACCAGTGCGCCCGGGAACTCGTTTACAACGTAGCCAAACATGCCCGCGCCTCGGCGGGCCGGATCGAATGCGAGGTACGGAGCCAGGCGGTGCGGCTGGCGATCGGCGACAATGGCCAGGGCTTCCCGTCCGATAGCGCCACGAAACCGCCGGGCGTTGGAGGCGGCTACGGCTTGTTCGGGGTGCGCGAGCGCCTGGCGCTGCTGGGCGGCGATCTGGCCATCGAGTCGGACGCCGGCGGTAGCCGCGTTTCGATACGGGTTCCTCTGACGGCCAGCGAGAACGCCTCTCCCGCCCGACGGAAAGAGCTGGAGGTGAGGGCTTCATGACCCTCACCGTGCTGCTCGCCGACGATCATGTGCTGTTCCGGCAGGGGCTGGCCCTGCTGGTGCGCGAGCAGGGGGACTGGGAGATCGTCGGCGAAGCCGGCGACGGCGCGGAGGCGGTCGCTCTCGCCCAGGCGCGCCGACCCCAAATCGCGGTGCTGGACGTGGAGATGCCCGGCATGAACGGCATCGAGGCCACGCGCCGCATCCGGCAGGTGTCGCCGGAGACCCGAATCGTGGCGCTGTCGATGTACGGGGATACTCACTATCAGCGGCGGATGTTCGAGGCCGGCGCCTCAGCCTACGTGCTGAAGAACGAGGCCATCCAGGCCACCCTGCGTGGGGAGAGGTTCGTCAGTCCCACTGCTCGACCGACTGGCGCGACGGTGGCGCGGCGCAGCGCCGATCTCGACCGACGCGCCTTGACCGAGCGGGAGGTGGAGGTTTTGTGCCTGTTGGCGCAAGGCCAGCGCGGCAAGGAAATCGCCAGGACGCTGGGCATCAGCGCCAAAACGGTGGAAACCTACCGCGGCCGGATCATGCTCAAGCTCGGCATCGACAATCTGCCGGGTCTGGTGAAGTTCGCCATTCGGGCCGGGATCATCTCCACGAACCTTTGAGCGGATGCGACCGCTCGTCTCCCCTCGGTCCTCCGCCCGAAAGAGACTTTGTAAAATTCAGTACTTGCTGGATTCCTGGTTCCCCTTGAGGATGATCCTTGGGGGAGTCCTGATTTTGCTATATTCGCCGATGGGCACTTTAATCACAGTTCGGGAAAATCGACCGATGCGGCGGAGGTTTTGCCCATGCTGGAGTGGATCGTCGGCCTCATCCCGGCTCTGCCGCTGGCCGCCGCATTGTGGATCGGCGGGGCCATCCTGTTCGGGCAGGCCAGCGGCGAAGCGCACGAACGGCGCACCAGCCGAATTGCGCTGGCGGCCTGTGGTGCTTCGTTCGTGGCGGCGCTCGTACTGGTGGTGGCCCGGTCGACCGGACCGTGGCCCGAACAGGTGATGCTCGGCCGCTGGCTGACTAGCGGCGACTATTGGGTGGATTTGAACTTCGTCGCCGCCCCCTGAGTCTGGCGCTGCTGGCGCTGACGTCCCTGGCGTGTCTGCTCGTCGCCCGGTTTTCCGTGAACTACATGCATCGGGAGCCCGGGTTTCACCGGTTTTTCATGATCCTGAGCCTGTTTGCGGCGGCCATGGCGTTGCTGGTGATGAGTGGCAACGCGGTGTTGACCTTCATCGGTTGGGAAATCGCTGGACTGTGCTCCTATCTATTGATCTCGTTTTTCCAGGACCGGCCCGTCGCGGCGGACAACGCCACCCGGGTCTTCGTCACCAACCGGGTCGGCGACGCCGGGTTCCTGCTCGGCATCGCGCTGGCGTTCCACTGGCTGGGCAGCGCCGACTGGGCCGTGGTGACCGCTGGCGCGGGGAATTTGAATTCCACTCAAGCAGGCATACTGGCTGGTTGCTTCCTGCTGGCGGCGGTCGCCAAGTCGGCGCAGGTCCCGCTGGCGCCGTGGCTGGCCCGGGCGATGGAGGGACCGACGCCGTCGAGTGCCCTGTTCTACGGCGCGATCATGGTCCATGCCGGCGTGTATCTGGTGTTGCGCCTGCAGCCGCTGTTCGAGCAGTCGCCGGCCCTCATGGCCGTGCTGGCGGTCGTGGGGCTGGCGACGGCGCTGTATGGATTCCTGAGCGGGCTGGCGCAGACCGACATCAAGAGCGCCCTGATCTTTTCCACCTCGGGACAGGTCGGGCTGATGTTCCTGGCCTGCGGGCTCGGCTTCTGGCGGCTGGCGCTGGTCCATCTGTGTTGCCACGCGGTGTTTCGCGGCTATCAGTTCCTCAGCGCGCCTTCGATCCTGCATCAACTCCAGGGAGAACGCACGCGCCCGGTTCCAGCCTTTCTCGCCCGGCGGCGGGGAATGTACGTGGCGGCGCTCCAACGGTTCTGGCTGGAGGATCTGGCGGACTGGAGCGTCGTCCGGCCGGTGCGCCGTCTGGCGGGTTATCTGAACGGGTTTGATACCGTCGTGGTGGACCGGGCGACGGGTCTGCCGGCCCCGGCGGTGAATGCGCTGTCGTCGCTGGCGTAGTGGGAGGAGCGCCAACTGGGCGCCGGCCGGGTGCTCGAGCGCGCGCCCGGCGCCGTGGATCGGGAGCCAGGCATCGTGGGGCGGGCCACCGAGTGGCTGGCGGGGGTTTTCCACTGGATCGAGGATCGACTGGTGTTCGGCGCCGTCGGGCAGGGGATCGTGACGGCCAGCCATCGCATGGGTTACGGCCTGAGTTGGGTGGAGCGCTGGCTGGGACGATCCTGGACCTGGATCGCCGTGATGGTGGTGATCCTGGCGGCGCTGGTGGGGATTGGCGAGTTGATGCATGGCGGAATCCATCAGGAAACCGTGGCCGGCTTTCCCTTCCTGAGCGCGCTACTCGTGATCCCCTTGTTCGGGATGATCGCCGCCTGGCGCGCGCGGCAGGCGCGGACCGCGTTCGCGCTGGGGGTAACGGTCGCGGTCGTGGAGTTGCTGCTGGCGCTGGCGGTGTTGGCCCGGTTTCAGGCGCACGCGCCGGGGATGCAGTTCGTCGAGCGGTTTGCAATCCCCTGGCTCGACATCCACCTCGGGATCGATGGCGTCAGCGTGTTGTTCCTGCCGCTGACGGCATTGTTGACGCTGTTCGTCATGCTCTACGCGCAACCGCATCGGCGGGAGCAGGCGTCGCTTGCTGGCGTTCGCCGTGATCAGCCATACCGGCGCGCTGGTGGCCGGGCTGTTTTCGCTGACGACGCCCGGGCTGAAGGGCAGCCTTCTCCTCAGCCTGAATCTGGGCCTGGCGGCGGCGGGACTGTTCATCGTCGCGGGCTTGCTCCACCACCGCCTGGGCACGACCCGGTCCCACCGCCTGGGCGGATTGTTCGACGCCGCGCCCCTGCTCGGACTGACCTTTTTGGTGGTGGTGCTGGGCAGCATCGCCATGCCCGGCACGCCGGGTTTCGAATCCGCCCACCTGGTGCTGGAAGGCGTGTTCGAGTCTTATGGCTGGGGGGTGGCCATCGTCGCCGCTTCCGGCAACGTGCTGGCCGCCGGCTATTTGCTGTGGGCGTACCAGCGGATTTTCCTGGCCCGGAATCCGCGGGGCGTGACCCTGTCCCCGACCGATCTGCGCTCGGGAGAATCGATCGTGGCGGGTCTGCTGTGCGCGGTGATCGTCGGCGTCGGGCTTTACGCCGATCCGTGGATCGAGACGATCAGCGGGGCGGTGGAGCCGGTGGCCAGGGTGTTCGAGGCGGAGGGCGGACATTAACCGTGTGTCTCTTCGGAGGAGGAAACCCGATATGCATCGTTTGGACTCGCCGTCGTTGCCATCCCGCAACTAGACTAACCGATAGCTAACCCGGAGGGTGTCATGCAAACCGTCGTCAATATCCATGAAGCCAAGACTCACCTCTCACGCCTCCTGGAAGCGGTGGAGCGCGGCGAGGAGGTGGTCATTGCCCGCGCTGGCCAGCCCATCGCCACGCTGGCCGCCTATCGCCCGCCGCGCCGCAAGATCGCGCCGCCGGGGGGCATGGAGGGCGAAATCTGGATGGCGGACGACTTTGATGAACCCGTGAACGATCTGTTCGACTGCCTCAAAGACGACGAATCCGAGACGGCAACCGGAGTATGACCGATGCGGTTGCTGCTGGACACGCATCTGATCCTCTGATGGCAGGGCATGCGCGCAAGAGTCCCGGCGGCGGCGCGCGATCTGATCGAAGATACGGACGCCCCGGTCTATGTGAGCCGTGCTTCGCTGTGGGAAATCGCCATCAAGGTCAATCTGGGCAAACTCCGCGTGGATTTGCCGAGGTTCTGCGAAAGGGTCGCCGCCGATGGATTTTCCTGGCTGTCCATCGAAAACGCGCACATCCTGCGGGTCGCCGCCGCATTGCCGGCGTTCGCCGACCATAAGGACCCGTTCGACCGATTGCTGGTGGCGCAATCCCTGAGCGAGCCGCTCGTCCTGCTGACGGCGGACGCCAGGCTCGCGGCAGTACGGTTCGCGTGGTATAGATCCTTCCAAGGAGTTTGGCGACAGTGCTGCCTGATCCCGATCCCCTATCCACCGCCGACCCCATCGGTTTTCCGATTCTGAGCGCATCGATCCTGCTGCCGTTGGTCTGGGCGCTGGTGCTGCCGTTCCTGCGCGAGGCTCGCACCGTGCGCGTCGTGGCGCTGGCCGGCGCGGGTCTGGAACTGGTTCTGGCGTCGAGCGTGCTGGCCGCGCTGCGGCCGGAAGACGCCGGGATGCAACTCGTCGAGCGGGCCATCTCGCCGCCTTTTTCCTGCTGCTGGGGATGGCGTCCATCGGGTTGCCGGGAACCAACGGCTTCGTCACCGAGTTGCTGATCCCGCTGGGCATCCTGCAAGTGTCCCCCGGCCTGGCGTTCGTGGCGCTGGGTGGAGTGATTCTGAGCGCCGCCTATATTTCCTGGGCTTCTACCAGCAGGCGTTCCTGGGGCCGGTGGCTAATCCGGAGTTGGCATCCACCATCGACCTGCGACCGCGCGAGCTGCTGGTGGCCAGCGTGTTGGGGGCATTGGTGCTGGCCGGCGGGTTCTTCCCCCATCTGGTGCAGAATGTCACGGCCAACGCGGCGAGCGCCTGGGTAGCGCGATTTGCCGTGGAAGCGGCGAGCGGCGAGAGGGTGATTGGCCGGAATTATCCTCAAGACCGGCCATTTCCGGCGAATTCGCCTTACAATGCCACCCTCATTCCAGAGCGTCGGAGTTTTGCGCCGTGACCATCATCGATGAAATCGACCAGCGTGTCTGCTTGCATGATATTACCTGGGAAGGTTACGAATCCTTTCTGAACCTGCGCGGCGAACAGGGCGGTATGCGTGTGACCTATCTCGACGGAGAACTCGAACTGATGTCGCCCTCGATCAACCATGAATCCTTTAAAACCAAGTTGGCCCGACTGTTGGAAGCCTACGCGGAAGAACGCGACATCGAGTTGAACGGCTACGGTTCGTGGACGGTCAAGTCCGCCAAGGATAAGCTGGGCGTCGAAGCCGATGAGTGCTATGTCGTGGGGTTACAGGACGCCGAGCCGACGATTCCGGACATAGCCATCGAGGTGGTCTGGACTTCCGGAGGCATCGACAAGCTGGAGGTCTACCGGGGTCTGGGCGTACCGGAGGTGTGGTTCTGGCAAAATGGCGTGCTCCGCTTTTTCCTGCTTGAGGACCAGGCTTACCGGCCCGCCGAGAGGAGCCGTCTGTTGCCCGATCTCGACCCCGCGCTGATCGCCCGCTGCATGATCGAACCGACTCAGACCCAAGCGGTGCGCGCCTTGCGCGCGGCGCTCCGGGAAGCCAGTCGCAATCATTAACTTCTCACTGAAGCAACGGACCCTTTTCATGAATCCAACGACCGCTCCCATCCGCCGCGCCCTGCTCAGCGTATCCGACAAAACTGGCATTGTGGACTTTGCCCGCGCCCTGACCGAACTCGACGTGGAGATTCTTTCCACCGGGGGGACCGCCAGATTGCTGGCCGACAACGGTATCCCTGTCGTCGAGGTCGCCGATTACACCGGCTTCCCGGAGATGATGGACGGGCGGCTCAAGACCCTGCATCCCAAGATCCACGGTGGCTTGCTGGGTCGGCGCGGCGAGGACGACGGGGCGATGGCCGAGCACGGTATTCCGCCCATCGATCTGCTGGTGGTGAATCTCTATCCGTTCGAGGCCACGGTCGCCAAGCCGAATTGCGCGCTGGCCGACGCGATTGAAAACATCGACATCGGCGGGCCGGCGATGCTGCGGGCGGCGGCCAAGAATCACGCGGCGGTCACGGTCGTGGTGGACGCCGGCGATTACGCGCGGGTGCTGGCCGAGATGCGGGCCGATAACGGCGTGGTGAGCGCCGCAAGCCGTTTCGATTTGACGGTGAAGGTGTTCGAGCATACCGCTCGTTACGACGGCGTGATCGCCAATTATCTCGGTTCGATCCGCGCCGAGGGCGGGCGCGATCCATTCCCACGCAGTTACAGCGTACAGTTTCGCAAGGCGCAGGAGATGCGTTACGGCGAAAATCCCCATCAGGGCGCGGCGTTCTACGTCGAGCCGATGCCGGCGGAAGCCTGCATCGCCACCGCCCGCCAGTTGCAGGGCAAGGAATTGTCCTACAACAACGTCGCTGATACCGACGCCGCGCTGGAGTGCGTCAAGGGTTTCGCCGCGCCGGCCTGCGTGATCGTCAAGCACGCCAATCCCTGCGGCGTGGCCATCGGTTCGAGCCTTCTGGAGGCTTACGACCGGGCCTATAAAGCCGATCCCACCTCGGCCTTCGGCGGCATCATCGCCTTCAACCGGCCGCTGGATGGGGAGACCGCTAGGGTCATCGTGGATCGGCAGTTCGTCGAGGTAATCATCGCCCCGGAAGTCACGCCGGAAGCGTTGGCCGCGACCGCTAGCAAGCAGAACGTGCGGGTGCTGGCTTGTGGCGACTGGGGCGGCGAACGCGCGCCGGGCTGGGACTACAAGCGGGTGACCGGTGGTCTGCTGGTGCAGGATCGCGATTTGGGCCAGGTGGCCCGGTCGGACTTGCAGGTGGTGACCCAACGGCAGCCGACCGACCAGGAGATGACCGACCTGCTGTTTGCCTGGCAGGTGGTGAAATTCGTCAAGTCCAACGCCATCGTCTATGGCAAGGATGGCATGATTCTTGGGGTTGGCGCCGGGCAGATGAGCCGGGTGTTCTCGGCGCGCATCGCCGCCATGAAGGCGCAAGAAGAAAAGCTGGACCTGAAGGGCGCGGCGATGGCCTCCGACGCCTTCTTCCCGTTCCGCGACGGGATCGATCTCGCCGCCGAATATGGCATCACCGCCGTCATTCAGCCGGGCGGCTCGATGCGCGACAACGAAGTCATCGCCGCCGCCGACGAACACCAGATGACCATGGTGTTCACTGGAATGCGGCATTTTAGGCATTGAGGCATCAGTCATGCTCGATTCACTGTTTATCCGCAACTTTCGGCTTTTCAAGAAGCTCGAAATCGAACGGCTGAGTCGAGTAAATCTGATCGTCGGCAAGAACAATTCAGGGAAGAGTTGTTTGCTGGAAGCTATTCGTATCTATATCAGCGATGCCTCACCGCGTATCTTATTGGAGTTGATTTCCCAGCGTAATGAACTATGGGAATTTGAACTTCAGGGTGATGGGCAAAGCTTCTATGAGCATGAAAGTCCTCTAAGATATCTATTTTATGGTTATCACTTACCAAGCGTGAACACTGAAGAGATACAAATAGGTTTATTAGATAATATCGAATCTCGTTTGCATATGCGGACCCGGTTTTATAAGAAGATTAATTCTTCTCAAGGTGAAATTGATGATACCAGCATCAGTCTTACGGATAAAATGGCCTTAGAAACTAAAAAAGGGGAATCAAATCGGTTGTTACCATTAGATAATTTAAGTAATCGGTTATCATCCTATCCAATTGCAATCAGGAAAAATATTCAATTTGTTCCTGCGGGGGGCATGGAGGAATTCCAAATATCTTTTTTGTGGGATAGTATTAATTTGACTGATCTTCAGGATGAGGTGATCGAGGGACTTAGATTAATAAACCGGGATATAAAGGGAGTTGTATTGGTAGGAGGTGAGCAATCTAGCTCAAAATCCAGAATACCTATTGTAAGACTTGAGAAATCTCCCGAACGCTTTCCACTTAAAAGCATGGGTGATGGCATGACTCGTTTTTTCCATTTGATACTCGCTCTTGCCAATGCTAAGGATGGTACTCTTTTAGTGGATGAATTTGAAAACGGGTTACATTGGTCGGTGCTGCCAAAGGTCTGGAATACCGTTTTTACCTTGGCGGAAAGATTGAAAGTTCAAGTAGTTGCCACTACCCACAGTCGAGATTGTATACAGGGGTTTAAGCAAGCTTGGGAGCAGAATGAACCACTGGGTAGCTTCCATCGTCTGGACCCGGACTTGGAGAATGGCGCTAAGTCTACTTCTTATTCGCTTGAAACGCTCTCCGATGCCTTGGATATGGATGTTGAGGTGCGTTGAGTGGCAACTAAAGAACCGTGCAAATATGAAGGGAAACATGTTCTGCTGGTTGAAGGCAATAATGATTGCCATGTTGTGATGGCTTTATGCCAAGTTTGTGGAGTACCCAAAAATTTTGGAATTTACCAATGTGGGGGATATGTCGAAGCTTTGAAGCGTTTGAATGCATTGATCCTACAAGCTGATGGGCCAGAAATCATTGGAGTCGTAGTTGATGCTGATTCACCAGACGTGATGGGACGTTGGCGGCAGATTAAAGAGAAGCCAGAGCTGAAGGCTTATCCTTTTCCCGACGTTCCAGACCCTGATGGGGTCATTGTTCCTGCACAGGACCGCCGACCTCGACTCGGCATTTGGTTGATGCCCGATAATAGAAAAAAGGGGATGTTGGAAGATTTTTTGATTGAATTAGCGCCACAAGATTGGATAGAAGCAGCTAAAAATTGTATCGCTAATGCAAAAAATAAAAACTTGACTTTTTTCAAAGAAGCGCATTTTAGCAAAGCTGTGATTCACACTTATCTGGCATGGCAAGACGAACCCGGCAAACCACTGGGTCAAGCCGTGACCGCCCAAGTGTTGCAACCTCATACCCAAACCGCCAAGACTTTTATCGATTGGCTAAAGAGACTATTCAATCCATGAACATCCTGATCGTCGGCGGCGGTGGCCGCGAACATGCCTTGGCCTGGAAGGTGGCGCAATCCAGCCGGGTGAGCAACATCTACGTCGCGCCGGGCAATGCCGGCACCGCGCGCGAACCCAAGGTCGCCAACATTGCCATCACCGCCGACGATCCGCCGGACCTGCTCAAGTTCGCCCAAGGTCATCAGGTGGACTTGACCATCATCGGTCCCGAGGTGCCGCTGGTATTGGGCATCACCGATCTGTTCGCCAGCGCTGGCCTGCGCTGTTTCGGCCCGAGCAAGGTGGCGGCGCAACTGGAAGGCTCCAAAGCCTTTGCTAAAGATTTCCTGGCCCGCCATCACATTCCCACCGCCCGCTACCAGAGTTTCACCGATTCCGAAGCGGCGGAAATCTGTATTCGGGAAATGGGCGTCCCTGTCGTGGTGAAGGCCGACGGATTGGCGGCGGGCAAGGGGGTGATTCTGGCACAAAGCCAAGACGAGGCGATCACGGCCATGCGCGGGATGTTGAGCGGCGCCGATTTCGGCAAGGCCGGCCACCGGGTGGTGATCGAGGAGTTC
>JRYF01009324.1_pt1 | contig 11250 bp, 8 predicted proteins | sample 235331 | NCBI WGS metagenome assembly JRYF01 (sample SAMN03074217, study PRJNA261475) | activated sludge metagenome | biome: Wastewater Treatment Plant; feature: Wastewater; material: Activated sludge; isolation source: activated biomass of a wastewater treatment plant treating hydrocarbon... ... | reverse complement strand
CCGCTTCCGCTGTAGGCTGCGTAGCCGGATGCCTGTCCGTTCGTGGTGAAGGCTTTTCCCATGAAGTAGACGGGCGTGATCCAGATGATGGGCTGGAACACGTTGGAAACCGCGTTCAACGGATAACGCCAGAAGACCTTCCAGTCCTTGCGGGCGATGACGAACAAAGCCCGTAACTGGGTTTTGAGGCTGGGTTGTGAAAGGGTGGTGAGTTGCATGATAAAGAATCCTCATCGGCATGTCACCCTGAGCGGAGCGAAGGGTCTCGATCAATAAATTCCGAGACTCTTCGGTCGCAGCTTGCGCTCCCTCAGAGTGACATGGATTTAATACTGTCCGATCGCGCCGGTCTTGCGGGCGCGGCGTTCCATCCAGAGAAAAGCAACGTAACCGACAATGAGCCAGAACGCGCCGAAAGATAGCAGGGGAATCAAGTCCGGCAGCAACTCGCTGACGCCCGCGTTCGAGAACGCCGCCGCGCGCATCCCGTGGATCAGATAGGTTTGCGGGAGCCACTTGGCAAAGGACTGCATCCAGCCGGGCAGGATGGCGACCGGGAAAGTAATGCCGCAGAAGATCATCACGATGCCGCGGATGAGGAATACGAAGGCGTTCGCTTCCTTGACCGTGATGACGAGGCTCGCGAACGCGAATCCCAGTCCGTAAATGGCGGGGATCGCCGCCAGCATCATCAGCCCGATCATCCACGGGTTGCCGTTCAAACGGACACCGAAGAGCAGACCGAACTCGATGGCTGTGATGCCGATGAACATTGCCATCGAAACGATCTGCGGACCGGTCTGCCCGAGCAGGTAGGAGAACCTCCAGGTGGGGGAGAGCCAGTTGGACTCGAGCGTGCCGCGCATCTGTTCGTTACGCAGCGCAAAGCCCACGTCCCAGAGCACGATGTTCTGCCACATCCAGACCGTGGTGCCGACGATGATGTAGCCGATGTAATCCGTCGCGCCGGTGGTGGCGATGAAGACCGCCAATCCGCTTCCGTCCGGACCTGACAACGCGCGCGCCGTCAGGATGTACATCATCGGGAAGATCAGGGGCCAGATGAACAGCGCGATGATCCAGCTTGGGTAGCGCGTGAAGATCGTCCATTCGCGGCGGAGGACCGCCAGGAAGGCGCGCGCATCCGATAAAAAGCCCGGTTGACCGAGCGAACGAGGAGTGAGGGTCGTTTCCATGTCAACTCCTAGTCGCGCAGCGCCTTGCCCGTCAGATGGATGAACACATCCTCGAGCGAAGGCTTGACGATGTTCATGTTGACGAGGCGCGTCCCGTTCTGGCTGATGCTCTCCATGAGCTTGGGCAATACCGTGCGGCTGTTGGTCGCCTGCATGTTTACTTCCCACATGTCCGCCTCCGCCTGGCGGTGGACGATCAGGTTCTCCACCTCCTGCAAGGCGAGCAGTCTTTCGCCGATGTATGCCTGCCAGCCGCTGACCTCCAGGCGGATGATCTCCTTCTGGTTGATGCGCTGTTTGAGACCCGCAGGGGTGTCGAGGGCGATGATCTTCCCCGTGTCAATGATGCCGATGCGGTCGGAGAGCTGGTCGGCTTCCTCCATGTAATGAGTCGTCAGCAGGATGGTGTGTCCCTCCTGCTTCAGAGTGGCGATCAGCTCCCGTAAGTTGCGGGCAGCCTGAGGGTCGAGTCCGAGCGTGGGTTCGTCCAGTAGAAGGATGGGCGGGCGGGCAAGCAAAGCCTTGGCGATGGCGACGCGTTGGCGCATCCCCGTCGAATACTTCTCCACGAGTTCGTTGGCGCGGTCCTTGAGTTCCATGCGCTCGATCAGTTCGTCCACGCGTTTCTTTGCCACCGCGGGCGGGATGTGGTACAGCGCAGCGAAATACTCGAGGTTCTCGCGCCCGGTCAACTTCCAGTAAATGGAGCGTTCGCCCGCCAGCACCGTGCCGAGACTGCGCCGCACGTCGTTCGCCTGCCTGACGATGTCGTAGCCGTTGACGTGCGCCGTGNNTTGCCCGCGCCGTTCGGACCCAGCAAACCGAAGATCTCGCCGCGCTGGATCTGGATGTCGACGCCGTCCACGGCGGTGAACATGGTTCTGGGTTCCTTCTTCCCAAAGAGCCAGCGCTTCTTTTTACCCTCACCCCTGCGCCCCTCTCCCTGAGGGAGAGGGGATGGGAGTGAGGGATTCTTATCCCCCGTCCCCGGGCGGGCAGGGAACTTCTTGACAAGTTGATGGGCTTCCACGGCAAATTGAGACATTGGGCATGCTCCTTTTACGATTTGGTTCAATAAACGGGAAGTTTCGGTTGAATTTATTAAAATTTATTATGTCAATTTTCAATATATTACAACAAATAATAATAAATGTCAATAGTGTTTTTAAGAATATTTAAGCGCGTTTCAAGAATTTCAACAAAAAATCCCGCCATGTGACGGGATTTTTATCTCAAACTCGATTTCCACTGGGATTTGTCGGTCAAGCCTTCTTCAAGCGCAGGAAGAACTTCGTGACCTCTTCCGAAGCCGCAGGCACGAGGGACAGGCTCAAAACCACACTCCACTCGCTCAGGCTGAGGAAATGCGTATTGAAGATCGGCTGGAGGAACGGCACCGCACAGACAATCAGCAGCAGCACGATCGAAAGTCCGACCGCATATTGCATGTAGCGGTTCGAGAACACGCCGATGGTGAAGAGCGAAGCCCGCTCCGAGCGGACCGTGTAGGCACGGAACAGTTCACACAACGACAGCGTGACGAACGCCATCGTCTCGGCAGTCTGTACGTCCACGCCCTGCCAGTTGTGATTGATGATGTAGGTGATGGGGTTTCCAATCAGGTCGGTGCCTGCCTCCAAGTGCCAGAGCAGACCGAGTCCAAAGGCTGTCAGCACTGCGCCTGTCTGCGTAATGGTTTGAATGACCATGCCAATCGTCATGGAACGGTTGACGATCGGCTCATCCTTGGCGCGCGGTTTCTGCTCCATGATGTCCGGGTCGCCTTTTTCGACCGCCAGCGCGAGCGCGGGAGCGCCGTCCGTGATGAGGTTGAGCCACAGCAGCTGGATCGCCGTCAGCGGGGCGGGAAGTCCCGCCAGCGTGGCGAGGAAGATGATCATGATCTCCGCGATGTTCGACGAGAGCAGGAAGAACACGAACTTGCGGATGTTCGAGTAGATGATGCGTCCCTGCTCCACCGCCGCGACGATGCTGGCATAGTTGTCGTCGGTCAGCACCATGTCGGCGGTTTCCTTTGCCACGTCCGTGCCGGTAATGCCCATTGCCACGCCGATGTCCGCGCGTTTGATGGCAGGCGCGTCGTTGACGCCGTCACCGGTCATCGCCACGACCTCGCCGTTCGCCTGCAATGCGTCCACGATGCGCATCTTGTGTTCGGGCGAGACGCGGGCAAAAACCGAAGTCTTGTTGATGACCTCCCGCAGGTTGTCGTCTGAAAGCGCGTCGATCTGCGCGCCGGTCATTACGCCGCGTCCCTGCTTCAGCATTCCGATACTCTCGGCAATGGCATGCGCCGTATTGGGGTAATCACCCGTGATCATGATCGTGCGGATGCCTGCCTCACGCGCCTTTTCGAGCGCAGGATTTACCTCGGTGCGGGCCGGGTCTATCATGCCAATCAAGCCGACGAACACCAGGTCTTTCTCCAGTTCATCGGTCTTCAGGTCGTCGGGATTGTCAGGCACATCTTCATCCAAACGGTAGGCAAGACCCAGCACGCGCAGGGCATCCTTTGTCATCGCCTCATTCGCATCCAGGATATGTTTGCGCACCTCGTCAGTCATGGGTTGTGGGGTGTCGTTGATGCCCTGATATTGTGTGCACAGGTCAAGGACGATGTCCGGCGCCCCTTTGACGGCGATCACGTCCCAGCCCTTGCTCTTCTCATCATAAAAAGGTGAAAAGTCGTTGGGATCAGGACGATCTATGTCGTGGACTGTGATCATGCGCTTACGTTCCGAGTCGAAGGGAACCTCGCTCTCGCGTGGGTAAGCCTGCTTCACCTCCACATACGTTTCCCCCGCCTTTGCCGCCGCCACCAACAACGCGCCCTCGGTCGGGTCGCCGACGATGCGGTAGGTCTGCTGCGAGTCCTTTTCGCCGGTGGTCTCGATGGACGAGTCGTTGTTCAAAACGCCCAGCCAGAGGGTGGTCAGCGCGGCGGGATATTTCTTGATATCCACGGGCTTGCCGTCCGCGAGGAACTCACCCTTCGGGACGTAACCGGTACCTGTAACATCAATGAACTGCCCGTCCGCCCACAGGCGCGTGACCGTCATCTCGTTCTGGGTCAGGGTCCCGGTTTTGTCGGAACAGATCACAGTGGCAGACCCAAGCGTCTCGACGGAAGCCAGTTTTCGGATGAGGGCGTGGCGCTTGATCATCTCGCGCATCCCGAGGGCGAGGGAGATGGTCACAACGGCAGGGAGTCCCTCCGGCACCGCCGCGATCGCCAGGCTGACGGCGATGATGAAGGTATCTGTGATCTCGGTTGCGTATTCCTTCAAATATGCCAACGGATCGGTAAAGAGGCCGCCGATATCCGTGTAGTTGATGAGCGCCACAATGAAAACGATCGCCACGAGGATCAGCGCCGCAACGCTCAGCGTTTTGCCCAACTGGTCGAGACGGCGCTGGAGCGGGGTTTCCTCCGTCTCCACATTCTGGAGCATGGTGGCGATGAGGCCGAGCTGCGTGCGCATGCCGGTGCTGGTCACCACGCCGCGTCCGCGCCCGTAGGAGACCACTGTCCCCATGAAGGCGGTGTTTTTGCGGTCGCCCAGCGGGACGTTCTGGTCGAGAACCGTCGCTGCATTCTTCTGGACGGGGAGCGATTCGCCCGTCAACGAAGCCTCCTCCACTCGTAAGTTGACGGCTTCCAGTAAACGTATATCGGCGGGGATGAAATTCCCCGCCTCGAGGAAGACAATGTCGCCCGGCACCAGTTCATACGAAGGGACGGTCGTTCTGTGCCCGTCGCGGATCACCTGTGCATCGGGGGCGGCGAGTTTTTTGAGCGCGGCAAGCGCCTCCTCCGCGCGTCGTTCCTGCACGATTCCCAAAACCGCGTTCAATACCACGATCGCCATGATGGCGGCGGCTTCCACGTAATCCCCAAGCAATGCCGAGATTACCGAAGCGACGATCAGCAGGATGACGACAAAGTTGTTCAACTGGTCCCACAACATTTGCAGGAAGGTGGGACGCGGCGATTCTTTCAACTGGTTTGGACCGTAATGCTCAAGGCGTTTCTTCGCCTCCTCGCTGGTCAACCCGTTCTCCCGCACCTCAAAATGTTTGAGAACCTGTTCGGGTCCCAGTGTGTGCCAATCGTGTTCGTGATCCTTGATGCTTTCATTGTCATGTGTCATGTTTACATGATCTCCTGTGGGGTGATTGGAGAATGCCCGTGCAGTCTGCAAAAATAAGCGAGACCAACACACCTATCGTGATGGTCTCGCCAAACGTTTCAAACACCGTTTCGGGCTGCCGATGGCTATTTTGCCATGTCCTGACGACAACCCGCTGGCGCTCCCGCTAAAGCGAAATCTTCGATGGAAGGCGCCATGGCTACTCCCCAAAACGGGGCAAGTGTATTCCTCCGTGACGCGGGTGTCAAGCCAGATTCCCGATATGAGGATGTAACTTTAGGACTTCCTCGTCAACGCCTCTCTCATCTGAGCGCCAGCCAGACCCCAGCAAGGAGCAGGATGATGCCAAAAACCACATTGAAGATCCCGCGTGCGCGGTAACCCAGGTCAACGCCCCGGCGTCTTTCTTCGGGACGGTGAGCGCTGCCGGCGAACAAGCGGATCAACCCGAACAGCAGAGTGAAAACGCCGAAGGCAATGAGCAGTATCCCCCATCCCCGAGAGGACCCGACCAAGCCTGCCAGATAATTTCCCGCCATGCCGGGTTGAGTCCATTCGAGGAAGGCGTAGAGCAAGACGCCCGCCCCAAACAGGAAGATGAGCGTTCCCAACAGGCGGGCCGGCGTCCCTGTGTAGTCTTCGCGTCGACTGTACAGACGGTTCCACAGGCGGATTTTGCCCTGAATAAAAGTGTCCAACCCAAGCCAGACGCCGAACAAGCCAAAGATGCCAATTGCAATGGGAATCAAAGAGGGCAGGTGAAGGTATTCGGCAAGATAGACCATCCCGCCCGCAATCACAAAGACGGATACCCCGGCTTTTTCAATCAGGCGCATATCTCATCTCCTTGAACATTTCATGGATTTCGACATTCGAAAATGGGAACCGTGCCGGGAATATTCACCCAACTACAGCCGTTTGCAATACACGTTCGCTCGTCCGTATACGAGGAACAGGATGTTGTGATACTGCCGCAAGCCTGCACGACAATATCCGCCAATACCGGCGTGCGGATGGACGTGTCGCCATCGGTTTGCTGAACGACGATCTGATATTGCAGGGTCGCCCGATCGAATGGGACAGCGCCGCCAAGCAAGGAGGTTGGATCGAGCGTTCGTTCATACAAGTCGCCGCCGATGGAGTTCATGCTCATGCCCTGGAATTCACTGGAGGAATTCCCTGTTTGAAAGCGGTAAAACAAGACAATGACTTTGATGCCGTCCGGTGCGGAGGCGCGGGCGGTGATGGTCACTTCCCGGACACCACAACTCGAACCGCCCAGGTAGACCAGGTTGGTGGAAATCCTCTCGACAGAGACCCCGCCTGTCACTCGAGGGGTCAGGGTGAATGTCGGAGTAAGTGTTGGGGTGAGGGTGGGAATGGGAGTCGCTGTCCGTGTGGGAAGAGCTGTGGAGGTGGATGCAGGCGTATCGGTCGCGCGAGGCGGGAGGGTTGCTGTCACGGTCAGGACAGTCGGTTCCTCCCTTGGCGCTGCAAGGATCACGGTCGTTTCAGTGTATTCACTCCAATTCCCGGCTGTATCCTGCACGCGCATTCTGAGCAGGTTCCTTCCCGGTTCGGCGAGCGAGCAGTTGTAATGGATCGTTGCGAGAGTGGTTTGTTTATCTGAATTGGGAAGGCTGGCGGCAATGGTTCCGTTGACCGTCAGTTCGAATAGAGCGATCCCTTTCGGCGAAGCGCCATGCGCAACCACCTGGCACGGATTCGGCGGATATAAGACAGTCTCAGGCAGGGGCATGTCGAACCAGGCTCGCGGTGTGGAGGCGGCTTGTCCACCAGGTGGATTACACGCGGCGAGGAGCAGGCAGAGGAGGATAAATAGTTTGCGTGTCATGTTCGCCTCATGGACAGTTATAGGGATGGCAGGTGGTCTTCCACGCTTCACCGAGCGGACCAACCTGCAGGCTGTCGCCGTTGACGGCTTTGTCGCTGAAGCCCGTGCCTTCGGGGAATTCGAATTTGCACGAGCCGCCCGCGTTGACCGTTGCCAGCGCGCCTTGATAGAGCAGATACCAATCGTCGAAGTGTTCGGGCTTCCAGCCTTTTTTGACAAACTCCTTGTGCCCCGCCAGCCAGAAGGGATGCGGCGTGAGGATGATGGGTATGACGGTTGATTCGCCCGGTTGCAGGTTGGGGAACGCGCTGGCGCCGTTGAAGAGATTGCCCTCGATGGTCGCGCCGTTCCAATGGAAGCCCGCATCCGAAACATAAACTTCGCCGACATGGGACAGGTTCACCGCAGGCGCATTGATGGATACGTTGCACGATTTCGGTTCGGGGAAATCTGCTCCTGTGGTATTGGAGCGGCGTGTAATTTCCACCTGTAAAACAGCGGGCGCGGGTTGTCCGCGCGGATCAGGTTTGGTGATGACATACGAGGGCAGGCATAGTTTTTTGTAGCCTGCCTCTTCCGCCTCGCTCGTGCAGGAGGAATTGCTGGCGCTCTGCTTGACCTGTTCGAGGCTGTAATCAATGCCCTTGCGGATCACGTCCTTGCACTCCTCGGGGCAGGGAATGCCCTGGTCTTCGAGTTGTTGCGCGGCGAGTTCCACCAGGTTGTCTTTTCCAATCGCTGTCAGTTGGTCGAAGTTCGGGAGCGACGGCGGCAGACCCACATACGTCTTTGCGGCGGTGACGACAGCCACAGCGATGAAGTGACAGGCATCCTTGACTTCGTTCTGACCGAAGTCCACCGCCTGCGAGGCTAGTTTTGCCTGAATGCACAGCGGATTCAATTTATCCACCAGCTCGGTCACCCAATCGGATAATTTGTTGTAAAGACCCGCGATAAAATCGAATGCATCTTCGATGGCATTCGATAGATCGCTGAGGAAATCCCCACTGCCACCCTGATCCTTTTCAGGGCAAAGCACCGTGCCAGGTTTGTATGCCGTCCAGGGAGAACCCTGCGGCGCTTTATTCTCCACCACTTCCACACAGAACTGATATTTGTACTCCGGCACATGCACACCCGTGAAGTTGAGGATCTTCACATCGTAATAGGTTTTATCCGGCACGGGAACAACAGGAAACGAGATCTTGATTTCGCCGTTGGGGTCGTAGGTCATCTTTACCGTGTTCGACGGCGCTCCTGCGGGCTGTCCGTTCGTAACCGGCAGGATGCGGACAAAATACGTCACAATGCCTTCCGCAGAAATATTCTGGGCGCATGGGTCGAAGTTTGCCGGCACAGGCGGCCCGCCTCCAAGCCCAAACGCGCCGCTGTTCCATTTGGGAATTGTCACCGCCTGCCCGCCCGAAGCGTCCATTTTTTCGGGCGAGAATGGCGAAAAAAATACGGGCGTCTGATCCAGTACATTTTCGAACGGCGAAAGTTGCACCGACTCGATCTTCGGTTTCAATGCCGCAAAATCAATGCCGAATTGATACGGCGAGTCGGCGCCGCCGCTTCCGTTCGTCTTGCCCGTCAACAACAAACAGGCGGGATTGAACGAGGCGTCCGATGAGAATGGCACGCTCGATACCTGCCAGATGCCATACGCCGCGCCTGTGTCCGTGCCAAAGCGGAAGGTTTCCGTACCAAATCCCGTGCCTTTTTCGACGAGCCAGGGATACTTATCCGTGCTGGGATCGTACACCCCGCGCACTTCCAATTTCGTCAAGAGGGACTGATAAAAACCAAACGGCTCCAACGACGCTGGAGGCTGGTTCGCCTTAAACGACCTTTCAAACGTCCCAAGCAATGTCGCCGTCCCATTGACCACGCCCCAGACTTCCCCCCGCACCGAAATATCCCCGACAGCATTGGGAGCAAGGAGCGAAGCCACTTGAGCAAAATCCAAGCCCTGTGATTTTTTCAAGTACGTGAAATCCCCTGCAGGGAACCGCCGCCAGTCCCCATCATTGACGGATACATATAGATAGTAATCCTCCACGCCCAGTGTGAGTAAACCCAGGTCGTTGACTGTAGTCGGTTCGCCCGCGCAATTGGAATCAACGATATTCAGGCTCACCAGGTTGCTTGCCGCTTCCCCATCCGCATCGAACGCGGCAACATAATAACTGTACAATCCATACAAATTTGAGTCTTGATAGGAAAGAGTCCCATTCTCCTTATGCGCTGGTAACGAGGTCAATTTCGAAAACGACATCGCCCCGGGATTCAGACGATAAATATTGAATCCCTGTTCATGATTGGATAAATCTCCAACGGAAAGCATGGCCGTGCATCCCTGGCCCGTCACCGTCAAAGTGGGCGAGGCCGGCGCACCCTGCGGACTCAATCCACGATTGGCAGTCCACTGACTGNNGCCGCGCCGATATGAATCACGAGTTCGGTCCCCGCCGCGAGCGATGTCGCGCCAGTCAGCGACGGGTTATCGCGCAGGATGTCGTCCACGGATACGTTATATCTTTGCGCAATGCTTAAGATCGTATCCCCCTGCTCCACCTTCGTGATCACCACATAGCCCGGGTCTTTGATCCCCTTGATGTGAATTACATTGGAGAACGCCGACTGGTTTTGATCGTCGTAGGCGCGCACCATCAGCGCATGAGTCCCAATCGTCCGCGGCGACCAATCCCAATGATGCACGAGCAGACCCAGGTCCGATTCGGGAGCCGTGTACGTCTCATACAATTCGCCGTCCGCCCATAACTCCATGCGGGCAAGCGAACGGTCCGAAATCGCCTCCCCACGAATGGACAGTCCCGCGCTGACCGGGTAAGCCTCACCGTCCAGGGGTTCTGTCAACGAAACAAGGATGTGATTGGCAGGTTGTGGGGATGGCGCGGGTGCGGCATTGACGTTTGGGAAGCCGCAGGCAAGTAAAAACAAAAGCAGGATCGACAGATTAAATAACTTACGGCTGGATGTCCTGAAAGAGGCTCTATCCATTTTCTGCTCCTGATCGAATCCAAATTTGGCGATGAGGAGACTATAGCAAGTTTGGGGTGAAAGTTCAATCCCCCAATCTCCTATTTGGATGACATAACTCCGAATTCAAAATTTGCTGCCGTACCTCTGGTTTGATTCCGGGATTCACAAATACCATAACCGCGAATACTTCGAGTTCGGTACGGGTTTTCTGGATTCACACGAAACGATTCGAAAATTTATGAGGATTCGCATCCCTCACCTTGTCCCGATATCCGCCTTGAGGGAAAGTGCCGTGGAAAATTTCCGCCCAAATCTTCGGGACGGCGTCCAATATCAGGTTGTAAGTTTCCCCGGTTCCGGGATACACTTCGTCCTGCCGATATGTTTCCCCATACTGTCCTCCGCACGAAGATCATCCCGCCTCCGCGCGGCGNNCACCGCGCTGGCGGAACTGGCGGAGGAGACCCTGCCCATCGTCTGGTATCAAGCCAGTGAAGAAGATAACGACCCGCTGGTCTTCCTCCTGCACGTGTGCCATGCGGTGCGACAGGCGCTGCCCCACGTCACGGATTTGCCCACAGCGTTCCTCGAGTCATGGGACGGCGGGCAGGGTCCATTGCCCTGGCGCGGCATCCTCGACCAGATCATCAACGTATTGAGCAAAGACCTGTTGGGACCCGCGCTTCTCGTTCTCGATGACGCGCATCACGTCATGGACGCCGGGGAGGTGCCGCACATGCTCGACCGGCTGATCGGTCTGGCTCCCGCGAATTTTCACGTATTACTGTCGGGTCGCCCAACGATCAGTCTGCCCAACCTTTCACGCTGGCGGGCAAAAGGGGATGTCCTGTTCCTTGACCAATCCGCGCTGACCTTCGATACGGCGGAGATCACCGCGCTGTACGCGGACCATTACCACGTCGAATTGACGACCGAGGAGGCGAACTCGCTGCTTTCCTACACGGAGGGTTGGGCGATCGCCCTGCAACTCATCTGGCAAAACCTGCGCGCCCGCCCCGTC
>JRYF01009320.1_pt1 | contig 11260 bp, 12 predicted proteins | sample 235331 | NCBI WGS metagenome assembly JRYF01 (sample SAMN03074217, study PRJNA261475) | activated sludge metagenome | biome: Wastewater Treatment Plant; feature: Wastewater; material: Activated sludge; isolation source: activated biomass of a wastewater treatment plant treating hydrocarbon... ... | reverse complement strand
GAAGGATTGGGGTAAGTACACAAAAATCGCTGCTGAATTACCTCTGTTTATTTCGTCAATTACTAAAACCGTGTTTTCAGGCTCACTACTTCCTGCGTTGATAATGTTTTTGTATGCTTGCGCCAAAGCAATTAAAAAATGTCCTGCGTAAAAATTGTATTCAACCTTACTGGCTTTCGTGTAAGGCACTAATTTTCCAACAAAGTCACCATAGGTATATTCAGGGTGGAATACTGTTTTGATGATGTTGTTCTTGTCCTTTATACCCAAGTCATTGGGGATAATATGATTGTCCACTCTATGGCTTTTGCCCGTGCCCGGGCTTCCGAAGAGAATTTTCTGAATGGGCATGAATTCTTTTTTATTTGTTTAAAATTGATGAAACGTAAAAGAAACGGCGGCTTTGCCGCCGTTGGGTTTTGAGCGGCGCAGCCGCTCAAAACCCAAATTGTTTTATATTTTATTGTTCATGTTGTTTGTTTTGTTTTTATTTTTTTGCGCTGAACGGTTGCACTCCCGCCCGTGCCGCCCTGCGTTGGCTTTGAGCGTTGGGCTTTGGGCGGCATGGTCGGGAGTGCGTTGTTAGCGGCTTTCATTTAAGAGAGCCTCTTTACTTCATCGTAAACATCTTTGGCTTGACCTATTGACAGGTTTTTCACACTCTTGTTAAACCAAGCCTGTGCAATTTGTTCTGCTTTAGAATCAAGTCTTGCTCTTTCGTCTTCGGCTTTGGAATAGTACCAAATTAGCGTACCAATGCCAGTAAGACCAGCAAGTGTGGCGAGAATTGGAATAATTGGCATAAATTAAAAAATTTTAAAGATGAAAAAATATTGTTCAAGACTCATCTATTGCCATTTCTTGAAAGTTTGTCAATGATGAGAAGTAGTGCTTGCGATATTCTATTGATAACGGGTTTGCAATCGCCTGATGTGATTATTCCTAATCGAAACTGCCTGTTTGTTTGAGTAAAGTCACCTAACAATATTAAAACCTCGTTATGAACTGTATTTTTTTCTCTTGTTATCGGCAGTAGTTCGTCAAAGGCTTTGTCTAATTCACCTTCGCCTATTAATTTTTTTAAATTACTCCTTTGTTTTTCATCAATCAAAAAATCTTGTTTGGCAACCCTACTACTCGCCAAAAATTCAAATGTATCTTTATTTATTAGTCCTTTTGATTTCAATAAATTTAATGCGAATTGCTTAGTTCGTTCATTTTGCAATAATTCTTCTTTATTTAAGATATACGACACTAAATCTTTATGCCAATCAATAGTTTTATCTATGAGAGCAATTCCTTTTTCAAGCGACTTATCAAGTTTATCATTATCTTCCCTCTCAGCATACAATACTGCAATATTTATATATGGATAAGGATTTTTAGGGTCTTTCTCAATTGCATTGGTGTAATGTGTAAAACACAGACTGTTTTTGTTCTTTTCGTCTATTTTACCATAAAGCACACCAAGCCAATTGTAAAATATGCTCAAATTTAAGTTTCTGTATTCTTCATTCACATTTTTTGAAGTTTCAAGCATTTTTATAGCATTTTCATACGCCTCAATAGACAATCTAAATTGATTCAATCGGAACCTTGTAAAACCAAGATTGCCGAATGTATCATACACTCTTGAATTATTAGAATCTCTTATTGATTGCTCAAGATAATTCACCGCTTCTTCAAATTGGTGGTTGTTCATGTATGCCTTTGCAACTCTGTCCAGACACCATGAATTGGGCGGAAAATTAGTATTATACAATTTTTTAAATAGGTTGATATATTCAATGCCGTTTTTTATGGCATTTTGCCAATCGCCCCTCACAAAGTAAACGTTTGTTAAATTATCAAGCAAAATAGTTCTACCTGCTTCGTCATTGCCAATAAAGCGCATGGCTTTCAAGCCAAAATCTAATGCTTTATCATCATCTTTGTTTTGGTTCAAAATTGAAGCGGATAAAATATTTAAAGCAAAGGGATTATTAGGATAGGTTTTTAAACTCTGACTTGCAAAATATTCTGCATCTGCAAATCTTGATTCTTGCATAGCAATCTCTGCATGCTGGAGATGGCTTTCTAACTGAGGGGGGTAATGTGATTGAGTTTCTGTATCAGTCAGTAGATATTCACCTAATTTATAAACACCATAGCCTGCAAGACCTGCTAATGCAACTCCACCAAGTATTTCCCAAAAATCAGAGCCAGAGCCAGATTCTGAGTTTTCATCTTCGTTTTGGATGTAGGATTCGTCTTTCATATTGATTTTATTTTACTTTATATTTTTATTTTTGTTCTTTTTGTTGCCGCTAACGTTAGCGCCTGCGATGTGCCCAGCTTTTGCTGGGCATGGACGCTGGCGCAGTGTTCGCTGCTGGCTTCATTAATTTTTTAAATTTTGTTCCCAATTCCAATCTTTCCACTCTGGTCGAAATTCTAATCGCATTATTTTTTCAATTTCAACTTCTTGTTTTTCAATAGCTCTTACTTCTGTCACAATATTTATTTTGGACATTTCGGAATAAATTTTCTGAATCAAGTTCATGGCTTGAATATATCCATTGTAAATTGCCAGTGTCTCATGGAATATTTCTATCCACTCATCAAAAGGTACATTTTTCAATTGAGCTGATTTGTCTTTCTCAATGTAATTGTTTGGATGAATATTTCTTCCTAAAAATGAGTATTTTGAATGAGCAATTGAATTTCTTATTTGGGTAACATAGGCTTTCCTTATTGAAGAAAACAAGGTGGGAAATTCTTTTTCTAAACGATTTCTTATTTCCTTTCTGATAATTTCTTGCCTTGTACCTGTCACATTATTATCTCTACTACTCTCAGCAATCTTGAAATTCCAATCGTATGGTTCTCCATTTATTAATCGCAACAGTTGGTAAAGCCTTTTGATAAATGCATCACTTTCCCAAATTTTCAAATATATCAGCATCTCAAGTTGGATGGACATTCCTTCTAATTTTTCAAGTTCATCAATTTCTTTTCTTTTTTCAGGACTGTAAACAATTTTTTCTTTGTATTCCTCAAAACTCAATTTTACTATTCCATTTTTTCGGTAATTATCAATGAAATCATAATGCAACATTTCGGAATGACCTTCTGTATTTGGGCCTACAGAATAAGGACTCAGTTTTTCCTTTATGTTATTCCACTTAAAGACATCTTCGTTGTAAAATCCATTCACGTATACTAAAAGCAAATCCCCTTTATGGCTTTGCTTTACAAAAGCTGTATCTATCAGTTTTTCAATTTCTTGTGAAACTGCTTTGCATTTTTTTTCTAAGATTTCCTTGAATATCATATTTGGTTTTCATTTACTTGCTTGCAGCGGAAGTTGGGCATTTGCGGAAAGCAAGGTCTCTGTGTTTCATCAGCCTAGCTTAGTTACAGATGCCGATTACTTGCTATAGCCGAAAAGTAGTACTTCAGCCCTGCTTTTGAAAATGCCATGTTAATAGCATTAGTAGTTGTGGTCCTCTTTGACGTCAAGGTGAATAATTATGTTATAAGGTGTTGCCTTTCCTTCATGGCGTACTCCCCTCTCAAAGGCTGTAAAAGAGTAGTCGTTAAAATAATCTGCTATCGTCACTTTTATATTCTCTATAATGTATTCTTGACCACGAAATAGAAATTTTTCACCAACCCTTAATGTTTTTCCTTGGTTTGGTGTACTCGAACCGAATGCATCGTTGATGATGGTGAAATCACTTGAGTTAAATATGTTTCGGTCTTTCATGTCCGGCTTATAGCTTCTAGACATTGGGTGTCCTCTATCTTCAATGCTTAAATTGTTAATGATAAAGCGTGGATATGTCGGAATAAGAAATGGATTAGCCTCGTTTACCATTATATACGAGACTGACTCACTTTCTTTTTTAGAAATCAAAAAACTGGAAACATTCCAGCCAAGAAATTTAGTAGCAAACCTTGCTAAACTCCATTTATTCATGTCGTTTGAAACATTTGTTGATTTGGTCTTGATTGAACTTCAATTGCAGCGAACTGCTGCACTGCCGTCCGTGCCCGCCGGAGCGTCGGGATTGCGGGCGGGGCGGCTGGCGGGCATGGCCGGCAGTGCATTGTTGGCATTAATTTTCTACTGTCATCTCAATTTTTCTGTTCCAATTTTCGATTTTTTGCAAAAAGTAAATATAGGGGGATGCAAACAGCAAGCATTATCACTACTGAAAAAACAAAAGAAAAGTTGGCAGGCAAATTGAAACCAACCAATAATTTTTCTTGAAGCATGAATATTGAAGCACCAATTATGCCCAAAATTGCAGAATAGGTCAAACCTATTACCCCCCTATACTCGCCTATCATCTTCAGCTTAACCCTACCTTTCCATAAAGAAACTAATAGAGCATATAACAAGGCTGCAGATACAATCATTATTACTTTATCCATGACATTTATTTTGTTTTAAAGGAACAGATTAGGTGAAATCATGAGGCATTTCATACTCACCTAATCTGTCCTAATTTAAATTTCAGAGAATGAAATTGCTATGTTCAATTACAGGCTTCCAATGGCACCTCCTATAAAGCCCCCCGCCGCAGTCTTCCAATATTCCTTCCCGCTGTGAATTCCATTTCCCACAGTAACCTCCCAAGTAATATTCCATATTGCGCCAAAGCAACCTCCAGCCACCTTGTGAATTAAAAACGTGGGTCCGTCCAATGTTGGGTTAGGAAAATCTGTGAAATATTCAGTTGCCAGTCTTGAATACTCTATTATTGCATATGGTATCATCCCGTTTGATGGACTTTCTTGGAAATCAATATTTTCCCAGTCTTGATTATACTGTTGAAAATCAATGCTCATTGGCGCAGTTACAATTTCGTTAAATAGAGAATTCAATATCGAATACTCCTCTTGTGAAATTAGCCTGATAGAAAGCATTTCTGAAAGCTTCGAAGTTAACAAAGAGTCTGTAAATGCTATTTCCTTTCCGCAAGTTCCTCCTATTCCGTTCATAAACTCCTCACATGTGAAATCCCATGGGGAAAAATCTTCAAAATTTTCGAAGTTAACTATTCTTGAATTAACTTCATTCTGAATAACTGACGAGGTCGTGCAGTCACAATTACAAAAAACAGACATTGGGTAAGTTTGATAGACTGAGTCCCAAATTGACAAGAAGGTATTCTGAGTACCGTTAATATCAGTGATGTAATACTTTGGTGTCAACTGAGATTCTTTTTGTGATGATTCTTTTTCACAAGCGAAAAATAACGCAGACAGCAAGAAACAAGTGAATGAAAATTTCAAAGGTTTCATTTTTTCAGAATTTAAAAATTACCCCGCTTTTGTTTAAGGTAGCTTTGGGACTTCCTACCGCTGGCATCAATAAAATTCGGATACTTCGATTACTAACCTTTTGAAACTTTCACTAATCGTGATGATTTGCTCATTTCTTCATTGAGCTTTTTTTGCTTGTTTCTTGATTTTCTTCTTTTCTCTCTATTTGATTGATGCCAACGGTGGCACTCACGACGTGCCCGCCGGAGCGTTGTGGCTCTGCGGGTTGGGCGCTGGCGGGCATGGGCGTGAGTGCGTTGATGGCGGAATTTTTATATCTTCATCTTACCATGATTTTATTTGATTTATCCCCAATTCTTATCCAATATATCCCTGTCGGCATATCAAGCAAAGCAATGGTCATCCCATCGAATATTACCCGTCTATCTCTCTGCACCAATTGCCCGATAGAATTGTATATCGAAACCCACCCGTTTGTCATAACCGGTTCTTTGAACCGTATTTTAACTTCCCTGCTGGCTGGGTTGGGGTAAACAGTAAATCCTTCTGAATTTATACCTTCCGTGTTTTGTATGCATGGAATTTCGCTGTCCATCAGCCCCGGTCTGAACAACTCTATAGTTGCCAGCATCCGCTCCATCTGTCCTTGCGTGAACATGACCATACAGCCGTCGTCCACATAGTCCATGAAGTTCATGAACATATCGTCGCTGCCGCAGCTTGCCTGAGGGTGGGCGGGGCAGCCCTTGTAGGAATGCTGCTGCAAGGGAGTGTCCTCCACGTCGTCGTCCGTTTCGCAGGCCTCGTCGCTGCCCCATGTATGGCCGAGGCCGAAATAGTGGCCGATTTCGTGGACGGCCACCCTGCCGAGGCTGTAGCGGATGGAGTTGTTGTTGCCAAAGTATTTTGGGTGGACGACCACTCCCTGCTTTTCGGGTGGCACGAGGCCGGGGTAGGTTCCAAACCCGGTCAGCAGGTCGCCCGTGTTGGCCACCCAAATGTTCAGGTAAATTTCGGTATCCCATGCCGGGGCAATGCCGTATAGCTCATCCTTTGTTCCGACAACCTCTATTTCTGTCCTGTGTCTTGTTATGCCTGAAGTGGGCTGCCTGTCAGGCGTTTCGGCGGCAAGGCAGAAGCGGATGCCTTTCCGGGCAATGAAGGACTTGAACACCTCCGGCACGTCCCTTAAATCCTTGTTCTCGCTGTTGAAGTCACGGTTGAGTATCTCAATTTGTTCAAGCACCTGTCCATCGCTCAGGTTTTCTTGTGGCGTGTTCCAAACGATATGCACAACGACCGGAATGGTTACTGCTGACCTGAAATTCAGGTCGTTGCCACCATGGAGCATGGCGCTGTCCAGTTTGTTGTGAAATGAAGCCCTGATTTCATGGATGGGGATGCCCTTTTGCATTTCGGCGATTTCCAACCAACCCAACCCGCATAATGGTTCTTGTGAGCAAACGACGAAATGGAGGGCAAATAGGAAAAACAGCAGGGCTTTGGTTCTCATGCTCGGCAAGATTTTGAAATTCAGCGTATTAGGTTCACCTCTCCTTTTTCAAGATGTTTTTCGGCCATGCCGTTCCGCAACGTCTCGTACTCCAAAAACCAAACGTAGGTACCTGGCACTGCGGGATTGCCCCTTGCGCTACCATCCCATGCCGGCGTTTCACCTTCGCCCGATTTGTACACCTGTCCTCCCCATCGGTCGAACACGGCGAAGCGCAAGATGCGGTACTCATAGTCGCAGCCGAAATAGACCCGCAGTTCGTCGTTGATGCCGTCGCCGTTGGGGGAGATGGCGTTGGGGACGAACGCATGGCAGGCGCAGTCCATCGCCTCCACCTGCACAGAGAAGGAGAACTGCCCGCAGTCGTTGGTGACGGTGACGGCATAGCTGCCCGTGGATGAAACTTCCAAATCCCTGTCCGTTGAGCCGTCCGACCAGAAGTAGCTGCCGGGCAGCGGGGCGGTCAGGGTGATGGGTTCATCGGCGCAGATGGTAGTGTCGGGCTGGAAGCCGCCCGTATCCCTCGTGTCCAGTACGACGACGGTGTCCCGCAGCACGCAGTTTTCCATGAAGGCTTCGACGGTGTAAACGCCGGGGCTTTGGACGAATAGGGTGCTGTCCGTTGCACCCGTGTTCCAAAGGTAGGTGGCGTCGAGGAATGCGGCGTTCAGGGTCTTTGCCTGCCCATCGCACAGCAGGAGCGTGTCGGGCAAAGGGTCGAAGGCTTGGATGAGGACGTCTTCGAGGTAGAAGTAGCTGTAATATGGCTGTATGTTGGGGTCGCTTATCTCTACTAATGTTTCATTGTCTGGCCTAAAATTCCCAATATAAACATATTTCTCATCCCCATTTGCTACAAAGCAACCGCTTATCTTTGTCCAATGAAGCGTATCCTTTATTAATATTCCACGATTTTCGATGACGGGACTCATTGCCAAGTAATCATGCCCACCTATTTCCCTTAAATAAAATGTATCCGACAATGCTAAACCAACTGCATCTGTGTAACACCAAGACAACATTGAATTAGTCAAGTCTGGAGAAACATAAAACCTACCATAATATTGTTTTGATTTTTCCAGCTTATCAATAAGTGGGGCGGCAATGTACTCATTTACATTTACATTGTCGTTTCGCCAAACAAAAAGTCCAGTATATCCATCACCGCTCCTCGGAGCCTGATAGCTATCATATCTTATACCCGCATTCGGGGGGATTAAACCAGAAATATTTGAGCAGGTGTTATAAATATTCGGGCATGTATTGAACATGTTGGTCGTTGCAGAAACCCAAGGGAATGCTAATGCTATTTGCCCGTAATCATCAGGACAGTCAATCAAATCATCAAACCCTGAATTGGGCACAAGGTTCTGCCCAATTGTAAAACAGGCAGGAAAGCATATCCAAATTAGTGAAGTCAATTTCATAACATGAAAAGCCCACCCTGCTACCGAGTAAAGCAGGGTGGGCAATTTTGAGGTTTCATTAACGATTGTTGACGATGAGTTTTGATGTGAATATTGGCCTGGCATCCTGCAAAATGTTCACTACGAACATGCCTCCCGGCAGGTCAGAAACATCCACTTGGTCGGATAGCAAAATGACGGATTTTACTTTCTTGCCTGCCAAATCGGTAAATACCATCTCGTAATTGCGACCAAGGTCAGGCTCAAAGTTGTTCAGTTGGATGTACGAACTGGCGGGGTTCGGCCCCAGTGTAATTTGCTGCCCATCCTCCCCGAAACGGCAGTTGGTGCCCGGTGCGCATACGAAGAACACCTGCTGTTTTACGTTCCAGAAAGTACCGTTAAGGCACTGTTTGTTCTCCACCACAAACTGGACTTCGTAACTCGTCCACTCGTTAAATGTCCAAGGTGCCCAAAAACTCGTCAAGTTGAACTGCCCCACAGTCCCGTCCGTCCAGCCTTTGGCCTTGTAGCGGGTACAATTGTCGAAGCTGTTCTCGCAGATGGCGAGCCACCAGAAATTGTAGTTTTTGCTGGCGCTGGCATCCATGCCTATCACCTCGTCAGCATCCATAGCGAAGGGCGAACCCGACGGGTTGCTCTCCGTGAAAACGTAGCTGTTGTCGGTGGCCACTGTGGCACCGACGATGACCGTGTTCGTGTACATGGTGGCACTCCATTCGCCAAGGCAGCCAAGCCACTGGGTCGTAGATACATCGTAAATCTTCCTGCACCCGTTCTCACAGCTAATCGAACTTTTGAGTACGGGGATGCGGACGGCCACCCGGTAGGTGCCGTGTGTGCCAAGCCCAGAAAAATTGCCGCTGTTTTGCCAGGGGACAACAACTGTCCACCCTGCCTCTACCTGCCTTTCCAACTGGTATTGAGCCTGCTTGGGCGGACAAAAGGATGGGGAAATGAAAAGTGCGCACGTTTCAACGTAATAGTAGTTGCAGCCAAAAAACAAGCTGTTGTCGTACGCGGGCGTACTCGTAACTTTTACAGTCGAGCAACCGCCCGTAGCGGTCTGTGCTGTGCTTCCGAACGAAAGCAATAGGCAAAGTAAAATTGAAAATACGGTGATGTTTTTCATAAACTCGTAGTTTTTGAAAAATGAGGAGTACGCTTTTTAACGCAAAAGCAGCAACGTCCTGTATGGTTTAGGGTGGTTTTCAGGATTCCACCGAAGGTATGAAAAAAGAAGGCTTCCAGAACATTCTTCGATGAAGCTTATCTCGGTTTTCCCAAAAGCTGGGTGGCTTTTCATCTTTTTTCTGTTCTTTTTTTCTTCTTTGATTTCCGCCATCGGTGGCACTCACGCTGTGCCGCCCTGCGTTGGGTTTGCGGGTTGGGCTTGGGCGGCATAGGCGTTGAGTGCTTTGTTACAGGCATTTTTATTTTTCATTTTTGTTCTCTTTCATGCAGCAAAATCCTTGTTCTGAAGTAAGTGCCAATTACTTCGTACTCTGTCAAATGCAACATAAGTGGCGAAAGTATTAATCCACAACGACGTTTCTTTAAAAACTAAACCGCTATAATTTGCAAATAGTATGAGAAGGTAGGCTATGTATATATATAACCTGACATTGTTTTGGTTGATTAGGTGCTCTTTGTAATTGAAAATCCTCGTTATTGATTGTACTCTGAACCACCAATAAAGTATTTTATCACCTTTAATTGACATGATAATTGTAGCCAAAACAATTGAAATATACAATTCGTCGTAATTCGATTTTATGTATTCAATGCTTTCTATCGCAATTTTTATTAACGACCAAACACCCATGCTTGCGAGATAGAAACCAATGTAAGACCAAAATTTATATTTCCAGATTGTAATTTTTTCAGATAACGGTTGCTTACCTTTTTCGGATTTATTTTCAGGTGAAATAAAGATGTATTTCTTAAAAAAAAGCAAAAACAATAAAGGCAATCCCAAGGAAATCAAAAATGTATAATTATTGTATCCCGTCAGTACATCAACAGTAAATCCTATTCCTGATGAAACCAGAACAATCAGGAAAATCAAATTCCAATTAAATTGCTTATTTTGTTCTTCCATGTTCAATCCTTTTAAGCGTTTTCAATATCCTCGGTATCCACCCCAATATTTTGAATTGCCTTCCCAATGTCGCCGACCTCTCGTGTCTTCTTCGATATTGAATGTTGGCGAATAGTCATTCAGAAATGACTGCTCAACTGATTTTACATGCTTTTTCAAGGCTCTTTCCTTCTCTGTTTCATCTTTGTAGTGGTCTTTTAAAAATAAATCGTTTTCGTCAATAAGTTGTAGCGCATAAAATTTGAAATTACCCTCACCTAACTCATTGAACGCTTCTTGCAGCAAATACGAATGATGCTTCTTATTTCTCAAACCACTTAAATGTTGTGATTTTCTTGTCAGCAAGTTTGCAGAAGAACCAATATATAATCTATTGTCTGAAATGCAATGAATGACGTAAATTCCTTTCTTTCTGCTTTGAGTGTTAAATTCATTGATTTCAAACAACAATTTTCCAGATAGTGCTTTCCATTTATTAGCCCGTTCAATTCTAACCCGTTCTTTTTCTTTAAGTTCTTCCTCTAACCTTCTTCTTTCCTCTTCCTGTTTCTGTCTTTCATATTCTAATCTTCTTCTTTCATTTTCTTCTTCTGTTCGTTTTCTCCTAACTATTGATGCAGCGTCTTTCAACTGCTCAATGCTCAAATATCCAATATTTGAGAAGCCATAACTCGCCCCGTATTCGGAAAGGTACTGATAATCTGGCAACAGGGTTTTCTCAAAAAAAGTTAAACTGTTGGGGTCTTTTACTACTCCGTTGGAAAGTCGTACCAGTTTCCCAGCCCGAATTGCTTCTTTAACCCGTTCATCTTCTTTTCTCTTTGCTTCTGTTTTTGAGTTGCTAATGAAGCCCCAAATAATCAATGCTACTACTATTAGTCCAACAAGTTCCATTTATTTTATTTTTCTTTTTTGATTGCCTGTAACTAGCATACTAACGCATTG
>JRYF01002402.1_pt1 | contig 11279 bp, 8 predicted proteins | sample 235331 | NCBI WGS metagenome assembly JRYF01 (sample SAMN03074217, study PRJNA261475) | activated sludge metagenome | biome: Wastewater Treatment Plant; feature: Wastewater; material: Activated sludge; isolation source: activated biomass of a wastewater treatment plant treating hydrocarbon... ... | reverse complement strand
TAGGTGACGGGGCGCAGTTTTTCGATAAAAGCCAGGCCGGGCACGGCATCGTCGTGGATATTGAACTTAAAGCGGGCATCGGAGGGGAAAGTCCAGTCCACCTGGCCTTCGATGACTGTGACGTTGGCGTTGCCGATTCGGGCTTTGTTGCTGGCATTGACAGTAGCACCTCTGCCGATGGCGGTGGAGTTGACCAGGTTGGTTGCTGAAACGTCCGCCTCGTGACCCAGGGCCGTATTGCTTGTTCCGCTGAGGATGGAATACAAAGCCGATCTACCGACTGCCGTGTTGGTGCCCCCAATCGTGGTGGAATACAAAGCCTCCGTGCCGACCGCCGTGTTGTGGACGGCATCTGTGCAGGAGAACAATGCCCTGAATCCGACCGCCGTGTTGTGGGCGCCTATCTGGTTGGCAAACAGTGCCTTGGAACCGACCGCCGTGTTGTTAACAGAGTGGGTGGGGTGGGTGGCAAACTGGCTATTGTTGTAAAGCGCAGAGTCGCCGACCGCCACAAGGTTGTCCCGGTTCGTGTTGCGGAAAAGCGCCCTGGCCCCCACGGCAACATTCGCCGAGCCGGTGGTATTGGAGAAAAGTGCGCTTTCGCCTTGCGCAGTGTTGCGGCTACCCGTGGTGTTGGAGCGCATGACATCTTCGCCCTGGGCAGTATTGAAAGAGCCGGTGGTATTGGAGAACATGGCATCTTCTCCGTGAGCAGTGTTGTAATTGCCGGTGGTGTTCGAACGCAGGGCGCTGCCGCCGGTGGCGGTGTTGGACGAGCCGATGGTATTTAAAAGGAGGGCATCCCTGCCGGTGGCGGTGTTGGACGATCCGGTGGTATTGTTTGCCCCGGCGTTTTGACCGATGAAGGTATTTTCAATGGTAGTGGGCAGTTCCAGGCGGGTGATGCCGCTGGCGTTCTTGCGCAGCACCATGTTCTCCGTGCCGCCGAGGTCGAAGCGGATGATGTCTTCGTTGGGGTTCTTCTCCACCTGCACCCTCGTGTCGCCGTCCGCATCGGCGAGCATGGATTGCATGGAGATGCTGACCCAGGAGGTGCCATTGTAAAACCAGAAGGTGCCCGTCGTGGTGTCGAACACGAGCAATCCCGTGGCAGGGGATGCAATCGCCATGCGCTGTGCAGAGGTCATGCGGGGCACGAGCATGCCCTTGTCGGTGGCGTTCACGTCGAGCATGGCGCTGCCGGCGGGTGCTGCCCCACTGGCATTGATGCTCACGGATTGCTGGATATTGGATTGTGCGAATGTCCCGACACACAGGCAAAGCCAAAAGAGGATGAAAAACGCTGCCCGGCAATGGAGGGCAAAGGGTGTTTGGATGGACTTCATAAACCTTTGTTTTTAGTGGTGCCAGGGAGGTCTGGCCCTGCCCGACACATTAGATAATTGCGCTGCAAATCACAAAAGTAGGTGCACGGCCCGGCAGGCCATAAAATAAGGCAACGAGGCCGGTCAAAACGGTGATGAAGCGTAGTGGAAGGGGATTGAGGCGATGATACATCGGGAACAAAGGCGTTGCATCTGGGTGCATGTGGCAAACAAGGTTCGCCTGAATCACAAACCGGGAAAATGGTGAATACTCCTCAATATGGCTCAACCGCCAACCGGATAGGGGTAGGAGAAGCCTCCATATTAGAGGCTTCAAAGGTCAAAATCGAAACTACCGTTTTTTACCTCCAGATTAGTGAAAGTCCCGTCCATATTGGCTTTTGCCCCTGTGAACTGAAACGTTCCCTTCACTTTTTTATCGCTGAACTGGCTGAACGTGATAGTGCCGCTGCCCAATCCGCCCACGGCAGCGAATATTTCCGTGCCTGCCGCATCGGGTTTGTACTGTGCCTGAAATATGCCGCCCGCAGCATCAATCGTCGCCCCGGCCGTGATGCTGCCAAAGACGGTCAGCCCGATAAACGAACCGTCGGCGGCAAATGCCTGGATTTGGTGGTTGCCCATGGACGCACCATACACCGCCCCGGACTTTTCGCTTTTGCTTGCCCAGCTTTTGCCGTCCACGGTGGCGGTCACTTTGCCGCTGCCGGCGTCCACACCGGGGGCATCGTCGTCGCCACAGGCAGTGGTGAGCAGGAACGTGAAGGACAGCATAGTCAGCAGGAAAAGATGTAACTGTTTCATTTTCAATTGTTTTTATAAAATTATGAGTTTAGCGGGAAATGAATTTTCCGGCTACTTTTTCACCAATTCCACCCGGCGGTTCAGCTTTCTGCCGACGTCGTCCCGGTTGTGCGATTTGGGCGAGAGCGGCCCAACGCCTTTGCCTTCCAATCGTTCCCTCGAAATGCCGTATTCCTTGACGAGGGCCTCCACAACAGCCTGTGCCCGTTTTTCAGAAAGGGTCAGGTTGTAGGAAAACGTGCCCGTCATGTCCGTGTGGCCGACGATGTAGAGGCTCACATCGGGATATTTTTTCAAATAATCGGCTACGGCGTCGAGGTCGGGTTTCGACTCAGGCTTGATGTCCGCTTTGTCGAAATCGAAAAAGATGCCGTAGAGCGCCACCGTGCCATTGGCCTCCATTTCACGGGCGATGTAGTCAGCGTCCACCGTGATTTTACCATCGGCGAGCGGGGCCTCTTCGATGATGTCGAGCGCCACGACCGTCTCGTCGGCCCGGTGCTGGTAGGCGGCCAACACGACATAGGCATTTCCCGAAGGACGGCTAAGTTTGCCTGCCACATAGCCCATGCCGCCGGAGTCGGACGAGCCGTGGAAAAGCTGTACGCCGCTATTGGTCGGGAAAGGGTTTTTGGCGAAGGCCGTACCCATCCAGGAGGTGCCGCCCACTTCCTTTTTTACATTGCGCTGTGGGTGAAGCCCCTGCGCAAGCACCTCAAAACCAGCACGTTGGATGGAGTTGCGGTAGTTCTGATAGACCTCGCTCATGGTCGAGCCGTCTTTCACAACGTAGTAAATGCGCTGGATTTTGCCCTCCACGTCCAGCCATTTGTCAATGTGCCTGTAGCCCGTTTCGGGGCCGGTGGCGATGTGGTACTCACCAAAATTTTGCGTTTCGCACCACCCGATGACCGCAGCCGGAAAGCGGCTGATGAGGGGATGGTCGGTGCAGTTGCTGGCGTCTTTTTGGGCAATGGCCGAGAAAGTAATCAGGCCGAAAAGGAGGAGGAATATCCGTTTTTTCATTTTTTAAAATTGATGGTCAATTTTTTATTTCAAGAATATCTTTCCGCTTTTCCAGGCGTCTGCGCCATGTTTTCCTACTTTGAAAAAATATAGACCCGGGGTAAAATACTTGTCAGATAAATCAACCCTGCCCGTCACATTTTCCCAGTGGGCCGCCAGTTTGCCGTCGGAGCGGAACAGGGACAAATAAACCATTTCACCTGATAACCCCTTCACCTCCAGCCAATTGGAGGCGGGATTTGGCACAAGCCGGATTTGATTTGAGGCTATTTCCTCAACGGAAGTCATGTTGTCGCCTAATATCCAGCATCGGTTTTTCATCGAGCCGGTGATGTTTTCCGGCAGGGTGCTGATGGCCAGCACGGTGCTGTCGGGCAGGAGGTGCATTTGAGGTGCCCGCAGCGGGCCGAATACCGTGTAAGCGCCCGTCTCCCAGGTGTTCGCCGCCGGGTCATAGACCTGTATGACTTTCGTGTTGGTGGGTTGGGTAAAATCGCCCGTGCCGAAGGTCAGTACTCTGCCGTCGGGCAGGCGAATGGCGCTCCGGGTGTCAACCCCGCTGTTAAACGGCACGTTGGTGACTGCAGTGGCCGTGCGGCTCACTGGGTCGAAGCGGGTGACGGTATTGTTGAAATTCAGTTCCAGGTTCATCGTCAGCACCTGCCCGTCGGCAAGTTTTACCACACCCGTGGTGAACAACGGCTGAGGCGGGGCCAGGTAAAAGAGATTGCCCCCGGTGGGCGGCGTACCCGGCTGGAAAATCTGTCCGCCCGCACTTGTAAACAAGACCTCCTGCTGCCCGTCGAGCCAGACCATCGTCGAACCACCCGCATCGAGGGGAGCAGGTGCTGCCTGGTTCGACCAGGTTTTTGCCACAGGGTCATAGATGCTGAAATTGCCGTTTGTCGTCGTCAACAGTACATGGTCGCCGGGCAGTGTCAACACGGAATGGTGGGCATAAATCGGGTTGAAAAAACTGAAGTCGCCGGTCGAGGCCGTCCATTGCCCGGTGGCGGGGCTGTACAACTGACTTTTTTGCACTTTGGAAGAAAAATCAGCCGTGCCACCCACGGCAAGGATGCTGCCATCGGAAAGCGTGGCGCTTGCCGTCTGTGCCACAGCAAAAGCCAGTGCAGGCTCCTGCGACCAGGTTTCGGTTTGCCAGTCATAGCGCCAGACAGCCGTCGTAGCAGCAGGGATGCCACCGCCGAATACCAGCACGTCGCCATCGGGCAATTGTGCAGAGCCAAAGTGCATCAGTCCCGAAGGCAATGGAGCGGTTTCCCGCAATGGGATTTGCTGGGCAAAAAATGGGCTGGCTATGCTTGCCAACCAGGCAAGGAGTAGCAATTTTTTCATGGAAAAAGATTTTGAAAAAAGAAAAAGCCGGTTGGTTCAGGAACACTAAAAAATAAAATGCAATTTTATCCGCCAGAGGCGGACCCTCTACTGACTGTGTTTTTGAAATTCAAAAAGTCAGATTTATTTTTTCACCGTTCCGAAATGTGCGGGAACGAAGGCAAAATTAGGGGCAGGGAAGGTGGTGGTCAATTGCCCAAATGGGTGATTTTATGGAGGCCGTGAAAATATTCGGGAGCATAATTGTTTCCAGTATCGCCAAACCCATGAATAACCACATTGCTGCGTTTTACCAGAAAATCCCTAATTTTGTGGTTCACCAACCAACCTTCAACATGCCTCCAACCAAGGCGAAGCCCAATCTTTCCAAACGTGTATTTTGGGACGTTGACTTCGAGTCGCTCGACTTTGAAAAAGACCGTCTGTTCATCATTGATAAAGTAATGAACTACGGCCTCTGGGACGATTTTGTGGCTGTAATGAAATACTATGGCAAAGACGTGGTGCGGCAGGAAATTGTCAAATCGCCTTACTTGAAAAAAGACGTGTTGAATTTCCTTTGTTTTTATCTTGGTTTAAAACCCTCCCAATTTGAATGCTACACAAGGAGACAATCACAGGAACCACATTGGACCTATTGACCCGGTTGATGGCTATGCCGGAACTGGAGCAATTCGCACTCGTCGGCGGGACCAACCTGGCTTTGAGGTTTGGCCACAGGCTTAGTATTGACCTTGATTTATTCACCAACCAGCCATTCGAAACCGAATCCATTTACCGTGTTTTGGAGTCAACCTTTGAAGGTACTGTCATGGCCTCACAAAGCGAACAAATGCTGTTCGTTTATATCCATGACCTGAAATTGGACATGGTGCTGTTGCCTTACCCCTGGTTGCAACCTTTTGAAGAAATAGAGGGAATCCGGTTGGCCACACTGCCTGATATTGCGGCAATGAAACTCAGCGCAATCGCCCGACGTGGCGTAAAAAAAGACTTCTGGGATATAGCCGAATTGCTCGACACTTTTTCGCTCGAACAAATGATAAGCTTCTACAAAGCCAAGTACAGTTCCAGGGATATTTTCCATCTGCTTCGGTCATTGGTTTATTTCACTGATGCAGAAACGCAGAAAGACCCGGACCCTTTGAAAAAGGTGAATTGGAAACAGGTAAAAACAAAGGTGGAAAAAGCCGTCGAAAAATATATCGAGGCAATGGCTTGATATGATATTAAATAATCACTTCACCAACCGCTCCTTCAACGCCTTCCCCACCGCCTCCGCCCGGTTGTGTACCTGCAATTTTTCATAAATATTTTTGATGTGCGCCTTCACCGTATTCGTGCTGACGAACAGCGCCCCGGCGATGGTGCGGTAGTTTTCGCCGTCGCAGAGGAGTTTCAAAACCTCCTGCTCCCGCTCCGAAAGCGGATTTGTTTTTTCCGTTTGGAACGACCGCACCACCCGCCGGGCAATGCTGGCCGACATGGGCGAACCGCCTGCGTATGCCTCCTCGATGGCAGCAAGCAGGCGCACCGGGGGCAACCCCTTCACGAGATAACCGACCGCCCCGGCACAAAGGGAGTCGAACACCGCTTCATCGTCTTCATGCACGGTGAGCATGATGATGCAGCCGGGGAAATTTTCTCGTTTCAGCCACCTAACTCCCTCTATGCCAGATTTTTGCAAAAGGTCTATGTCCATCAAAACCACGTCGGCGGGTTCGGACAGCAGGCCCGGCACACCTTCCTCCACGCTGTGGAAGGCCCGGCGACAGGCAAAACCCGGCGAGCCGTCAATGATGAGCTGCATCAATTGGCGGATGTCGGCGTCGTCTTCGATGATGGCAACTTGGATGGATGGTTGCATGGTTGGATGGATGAGTCCACTCCGAAAAGTCATTTCAAGTTGTTGTACATTGCACAGACAGAATAATATTTAAACATAGAATTTTATTTGAAATAAAATTCTATGTCTGTTTGTTTTTTTCTGTTATACTGACTTTTCGGAGGGGACTCATGGATAGATGGTTGGTTGGATGGTTGGTGAACGATTGCCAAAGTTAGGTTTTAAAAATAGGTGGGGCAATTACCCGTTTGGGTGGTTTTGAAGTTGCTGACTGACGAATCGGCAAGGAGGCTGTTCCGAGATGACACCCTTTCGCCTCTAACTGCCTGCTGAAACTGAAATTCCGAGCAGGCGAAAAGATATCACCTTTTGAATCAAACGACATTGTCGGCGATTTGGAAGAAAAGGGAGTACCCAAGGAAGACATTGTCCTGACCTTTCATTCTCCCAGGATGCGGCCTTACAGCGGGTATGCGGTAGCCTGAACGATTGCTATGGTGTTGACTCTAACTCAATAAGTAACGGTGAAAAAATAAATTGAACATCTTGTTCCCCAAAAACCAGGCGGTGAGTGGGTTTTATAAAATAAATCCTGCGATTTATTTTTCCTTCGTTACTAAGGTTAATTTTACGGACGAACCGGCATTTGCTTGTGATTTAATCTCCAGCCCCATCCCCAACTTCCCCGCCCGTTCCCGCATATTCCGCAGCCCGTTCCCTGTGGCCGTTGCCGGGTCGAAGCCCTTGCCGTTGTCCGAAAAAACGATGGCCCGGCCCTCCACCGACAACACCGCCTCGGTCGCCGCTGAATATTTCACACAATTGTTCATCGCCTCCTTGAAAATCAGCAGGATGTGCCGCCGCTCATTGCCGTTGAGGGGGGATTGGCGCAGCCGCTCGTCGAGGCCCTCCGTGCGAAATTGGATGGTTGAATGTTCAAACAGGCCGTTGCCGAAATCTTTCAGGCGCCGGAGCGTGTCGAGCAGGTTGTCGCAGTCGGGGTCGAGTACCCAGATGAAATCCCGCATCCCGGAGCGCAGGGCCTGGATGTTTTCCTCCATTTGCGCCAGCAGGTGTTCGTCGGTTTTGCGCTTGGCTACCTCGGTCAGCAGGGCGAGTTTCGTGATGCGGTTGCCTGCCTCGTCGTGGAAGTCACGGGCGGTGCGTTTGCGGAAACGCTCCCGTTCTTCGGCCTTCGCCTGTTCGAGCCGCCGGATAGAATTTTCCCGGAAACGGATGATGCCCCACGATGCCCCGATGACGGCCAATCCGTAAAGCAAATAAGCCCACCAAGTAGCCCACCAAGGTGGTAAAATTCTGATTTTCAAAGATTTAAAATCTTCGCTCCAAACGTCATCGTGGTTCGCTGCCCGCATCCGGAACTCGTAATTGCCCGGTGCAAGGTTCGGATAATTAGCAAAGCGACGGCCTTCCGACTGCACCCAATCTCCGTCCAGGCCGACGAGTTGGTAGGCGTAGCGGTTGCCCTGCGGCTGCGTGTAACCGAGGGCGGCAAACTCGAATGCGATGAAATTTTGGTCGTGCCGCAGGGTGATTTCCGACAGTTCGTTGATGGCTTTTTTCAGCACAAAATCCCCCTCGCCGCCAATCGGGACAGAGCGGTTGAACAACTGGAAATCCGTCAGCGCCACCTTCGGCGGGTGCGGGTAGGAGCGGATGTCGGCGGGGTCGAAAAGGGTCAGTCCGGCGGAACTGCCGAAGGCCAGCCGTCCGTCCGGCAATTGCAGGAAAGCATGTTGGTTGAACTCGTCGTGGGCCAGGCCGTCGGCGCTGGTGAAATTTTGGGTGTTGAAATTTTTCCCGTCAAAAAATATCCTCGAAATGCCCCGGTTCGTGCTGGCCCAGAGGTGGCCATCGGCGGCTTCCAGCAGGCCATAGACCACCTCGTTGGGCAGGCCGTCTTTTTGGTAAAAACGGCGGAAACGGCCCTTGTCCTCCAGCAAATTCAGGCCGTTGGCGGTACAGGCCCAGAGGCGTTGGCGGCTGTCCTCGAACACCGAAAGAATCATGTTGCTGCTGATGCTCGCCCCGTCCCGGTCGTCGTGGACGTGGCAGGTGAAGCGGCCCGTCCGGCGGTCCATTTCGCAAAGGCCGCCGTTGGCCGTGCAGACCCAAAAGCGGCCCCGGCTGTCCTCCAGCAGGCGGAAAATGTAGGGGTGTTTGAGGCTGCCCGCCGTGCTGTCGGTGGTGAAAACTTCGGCTTCGCCCGTTTCCTGCTGCCATTTCACCAAACCCAAACCGGGCGTTGCCAACCATGTAATGCCTTGATTATCAACATAAATATCGTTCATGCCGGCCCCGGCGAGCAAGCCGTCGAAGCGGTCGGTTTTTTCAAAAGACCAACGGCCTGCCGTGTTTTTTTTCAGCTTCGCAAAACCGTTTCTGCGAAAGCAGGCCCAAAGGTCGCCTCGCCTGTCCTGCCGTATTTGGATGACGTATTCGCCGGGCATGGAGGGCGTATTGGCGGGGGTGAGGCACTCCGCTTGCCAATAGTTTTCACCTTCGGAAAAACGGCCGATGCGGGTCAGCCCCTGCCTCGATGCGACCCACAGATTGTCCTCCCGGTCAAGCAGCGGGCCGAGCAGGGCTTCTGAGCAAAGCAGGCCGGGCGTGTTGGCGGCGTTCAGGTTTTGGAAGGGCGGTTTTTCGTTGGAAAAAACGTTCAGGCCCTCCCTCGTCCCGGCCATCATCAGCCCCGGTTCGACTTCCAGGATGGCATAGACCTCGTTGCCGGAGAGTGAGTTTGGGTCATTCGCATTTTTTAAAAAATGCTCGTAACGCCCACCGGCAAGGCGACCCAGGCCCTGGTTCGTGCCCACCCAGAGGGTATTTTTTTCATCCAAAAAAAGGGATTGGATAAATGGGCTGGGCGCATTTTTTTCAAAAACAACATCCCGCTCAGCGGTGATGGAATCCCCCTTCGGGAAATGCCGCAGTTGGTACAAACCCTTGCTCGTTCCGACCCAAAAACCGTGTGGCTCCGCCGTTGGAACGATGGCCGAAACGGAGGGAAAATTTTCCCCCAAAAACAGCACCGGGCGGGTTGGATGGCCGGACGTGTCCAGTACGAAAAGCCCAAGTGCCCCTCCGGCCAGTACCCTTCCGCCGGGCAAGGGGCAGAGTGCGACGACGTTGAGCAGGTCATCGGCAGGGCCTTCGCCTTGTTTGTTTTTGGTGAAATAAAAATCCCGCTTCTTTAGCTCTAACGTGCTGATTTTCAGGGTATAAACTCCCCGGTCGGCCCCAATCCAGAGCGTTCCGGCGGGATGTTCGCAGAGGGAGCGGACGGAGTTTCCGGCGATGTTGGGCCGGGTGAACGGTTCGATTGGGAAGGACTGGAAGGTTTCGGTTTGCTGGTCGTAGCGGCAGATTTCGCCGCCGAAGGTGCCGACCCAGATATGGCCGTTTCCATCCTCCTCCAAGCACCAAACGTAGTTGCTGCTGAGGGAAGCAGGGTCGCCGTCCTGGTGGTAAAAATGGCGGAATTGGTAAGCGTCGTAGCGGTTGAGGCCGTCCTGTGTGGCTGCCCAGAGGAAGCCCCGGCTGTCCTTTAGGAGGAAGTTGACCTGACTTTGGGACAAACCCTGCCCGGTCGAGAGATGCCGGAAACGGACGCTACCCGACGTCTGGCTGTGCAGGGCAGGCAGGAGCCAGGGCAGCAACAGGGCAAGGAGGAGTGGGAGGCGGAAATTCATTTTTCAAAGGTACGACAAGCGAGGGAAGGACTGGAATTTTAATGTCATACGGGAGGAAGGTGTATCATCCAACTTTGCCTTTGGCTAACACTCCTATCTGCCAAGCGTGAAGTGGACTTGCACCGTCAAGTTAATGCCCATGTAGGGTACAAAAAAAGAAAGACCGGACAGCATTGGTGCGCCCGGTCATTTCGTATCTCTTCAAAAATGAATATAGTTAAACAGAAGCACGTCAATTCTGAAACAAGAAACTCGATTTAACACCAACCATCCTAAATTATTCGCCGGCACGAATCTCGACCTTCTTTTTTGCTGTGTCGTTCGTTTGATGTTCTTTGGTGAAAATGACTTTTACCTCCGAACCAACGACGGGATTCTTCGTGAAAACCGGTTGGGTGAAACCCTGGCTGTCAGCACCGGCTTTATCGTTGAAAGCATAAGTCATCATACCGTTGGGATGGCCAAAATCTAGGATGCCCAAATCGTTTCCAGGATTGGAACCATAAGAATTGGGAGCAGCGAAGGGGTCATTGATGTTGTCTATGAGGTGGATACGGCTGTTTATTTCTGTCGTAGTGAATGTAAAAAGCAAGGTAGGTTCATTGGGAATCAACATAATTTTCGGTTCATCGGCAACAAAGCCAAAGGAGATATAGGCCTTGCCAGGTGCCTCCATCGGGCTGTTGACCCTGGCATTTTCTATCCATGATCCGCCGTGGCAACGCAAGTTGCTGTAAGAAAAACCAACCGGTGCAACGATCGTCACCTGTCCTGCTCCTGTTCTTGTTTTGGCAGTAGGTGAAATATTTTCACCAGGAACCACGAACACACCCCACGTTTGGTTGTCGGAAAGCTGCTCTAACTTGAAATCCAGCGATTTGATAGCCTTGTTGGGCTGGCAAAAGACGATGGATGGAGCGATGATGAGGAGGCCAAGTGTGAGTATGCGGACAGTGTTCATAATCATTTATGTTAGGTGATTAAGTGTACTGCTCATGTGATAGGACAAAAATGCAGGTAAGCAGGTGTTGTCAATTGGACAAATCAAGGTTGAATGTGACATTTAATTTCACAAAAAACCAGGCAAGAGGTCTTTGTTTCCTGATTTTCATCACAATCACGTGACAACGACAGAAGATTTTTAGTAACGATAAAAAAATTAGTTCACGGTTTTGGCCAGCC
>JRYF01008831.1_pt1 | contig 11280 bp, 5 predicted proteins | sample 235331 | NCBI WGS metagenome assembly JRYF01 (sample SAMN03074217, study PRJNA261475) | activated sludge metagenome | biome: Wastewater Treatment Plant; feature: Wastewater; material: Activated sludge; isolation source: activated biomass of a wastewater treatment plant treating hydrocarbon... ... | reverse complement strand
TATACAAATATCGTTATTTCATTACAACTCTATTCATCTTAAAAAATTAAACAATTAAAATGTGCCCCCCCCCCCACTACTTTGCATTAACCTTTGCAATGCTGCTTTCCTTTAACATGTATGCCCAGATGGACTATTGGATACTTAATCCCCACGAAATTGATTTTGATGCCGGGACAGCGGTATCCATCAACACTGGGGCTTCCTATCCTTATATGGTCGAAAACGCTGTTTATAAGGACGGGGTCCTGCAGTTCTATGTAAACGACGGTTCAGCATATAACGCAGCAGGCAATAATATTGGTCAATATGCTTTTGGCTACTTTCTGAAAGAAGTCGCTATTGCGCCATTGCCAGGCGATTGTGACCAATGGTGTCTCTTTTGGGCCGAAACCTCACCCCTGGCATCACTTGTTTTTCGTTACCAAGAAGTCAAAATGGTGAACGGTGACGCCGTACTCGGTTCGGCCGGGATTGTTGACAACCTTTTTGGAAATAACGCCGGAGTCGCTGTGTCCCATATCGTTGCAGGTACAGATGCTGACAGGGATATTTACCTGGTCACTTTTGATGCAGTACGGCGTTACAGGCTGACCAGTCAGGGAGTGAGCCTTCAGGAAACCATCTTCGGTCTAACCGGAGGTAGTGGCTTTATCTGCGAAGCGGATATTTCCCCTGGCGGAAAGTACCTGGGCTGGGGAAATGAGAATGAAGTATATGTAACGCTAATAGACTCATGGATTACTAAAAAAATCACCCTCGGAAGTTATGGCATAGTGTATGGTATTGAGTTTTCGGCTGATGAGGAGTACATATACATTAGTTATACAGGTCCCGCCGGGAACGGGCTAAAGAGATGGCATCACACAATGAGTGACACTCACATTTCTTTGCCCGAGTCCAACACGTACAACAACACCCAACTCGAGATGGGCAAAGACGGCCGCATTTATGCCGTCAGGAATGACGGTGTCCTGGGTGTCATTTCAGGTACTTCCGTTTTCACATCGCCATTGGGGATTTCTGTTTTCTCCAACACCCCCCCCGTGGTGAGCGATTATTATTATGCGCTCCCTGATCAGGTTGACGGTGAAAACCATGCACTCTTTTTAGGCGTTCCGGCCATGGCTTTTGAGGGCCTTAATATCAATGGGGAAGAGGTGTTTGATTTCATTGATCAAAACCACCCTCCTTTACAGGTATTTAATTGTGCCCCTATTGATTTGAACACGTCTGTATCAGGCTCTCCCGTCGGATATGAAATTCACATTTACAGCACAGACCCATCAACAGGGGGACAAGTGACCGGCACCGGGTTCCTGAACTATGTGACTGGCGGAAATGGTACCCCGCCTTCTACCATTGACTTGCGCTGTCTTGCCGACCTCATCAATTGCGATTTGTTCACTGACTACATCAACCCTCCTTACAATACTTTTGCCGTAGCCCTTAACCTGCGAAACCGATGCGGCATGACCTCCAGCGTTGCACATTTTGAAGTGGACGATGCACCGGACGAAGCAGATATCGGACTGCAAGTCAACAATGGATTGACAGGGATACCATGCAATGCGTCCCATAACATATCCTCCCCTTGCCCCTCGGGAATATATTCTGCAAGCATCAACCTGTCAAACAGCAATGGCGACATTACTTTTTATCAATGGGAAATTTCCGAAGTTGACTGTAGTAATGGCAACCTCATCGGCCAACTCTATTCAGGCCCACAGGTGCCGGTCAACGGCGTGGGCAGCCTGACTGCCATCTCGCTCAACGGCTTGGTCATCAATGGAACAACGGGGCATTTCGCTAACACAGACTGGTTGGGGAGGTGCCTTGAGATAACCGCCACCGTAGGCAACGTATGCGGTTCCTCCACCGATTTTACCTACCTTAATTTCGACGGGCAATATCTCGATGGGCCAAATAGCGGTAGTGGGTCTTATATGCAGGCTAGTTTTTCAGGGATAGAGAGCCAACTGCCTTTTGCCCTACAGACCTGGCCCAATCCTTTCACCGAAAAAACAACGCTCCATTTCACCCTTCCGGCCGAATCGCCCATAACCCTGACCGTCGTGTGGGTCACGGGCAAGGTGTTTTCACAGCCATACCGGGGCATAGTCTTGGGGGCAGAAAAACACACCCTTGACCTGCAAGCGTTGGATTTACCACCTGGCGTTTTTTCTATCCACCTCACTTCCCCTGGTTTTTCTTCAGCCGTGAAGGTTGTCAAAGTGAATTGAACAACGTTTGCCTGACCGATCCCTATGCCCTGCCGGGTATAGGGATCGCAAATTTATGAACAATGAGGTACTTTTTTTCAGTGGCTTTTTTCGTGTTTACGGGTATATTGGCTCAGGGGCAAAATCTTGTCCCCAACCCCAGTTTTGAAGAATATACCGCATGCCCTTTCTATGGCGGGGATTTACACCTTGCCACAGGTTGGACAACGCCTACCAGTTCAAGTGATTTTTTTCATTCATGTTCGATACATCCGTGGTGGGGTACACCAACGAATACTGGAGGATACCAGGTACCAAAATCCGGGAACGGATATGGCGGTTTTTTTGTTTACGCCCCTCAAAATACGGCTAGCCCAAATCCAAAAGAGTATATGGAGACTGAATTGCTTTCAGCCCTGGAAAAAGATTCCTTTTACCAAGTCAAGCTCTACGCCAGCCTTTCCAATGACAGTAGATATGCCTGCGATTGCATAGAGGTGTGGTTTACGCCACATTTGGTAAAAGAACCAGGATATGATACTCCCGGCCATTTATATATAAGCCACCTAATCGAAGGGTATCCCCAACTTGCCACCCCTGAAGGATTTTTCTTGGCAGACACTACCAATTGGATGGAACTGTGCTGGATATACAAGGCAAAGGGAGGTGAAAAATTCATGACTATCGGTAATTTCCAGGAAAATTTGTCGGTCAATATTATTACTGTGCCCCCTTCAATACCAAGCAGAGGCATAGCTTATTATTACTTAGATGATATCTCCGTGGAAAAGATACCTCAGCATATTGCCAATACCGGACTGGGAGAGGATATCACCGTGTGCGGGGCCGGGATATCGGATACTTTGTTGGTGCAAGGGGCCTACACGAAATTCCTTTGGAGCACCGGCGATACCGGCCAAAGCATTGTTGTCACCGGGCCGGGGCAGTATTGGGTGGAAGCGTCCATGGACGGCTGCTTCATTCGGGATACGGTCGAATACATCGAACAACAACTACTGTCCCTGGATGCAGGGCCGGACACTACCCTATGTCCAGGCAGCGACATCCGCATCCAAGCGACGAACGGGTTCGGGCAATATCTATGGAATACTGGGGAAACCACCGCTGCCATTGAGGTTGACGACCACGGGGAATATTGGGTGGAAGCCATGTACGCCTGCGGGGTACAGCGCGACACCATCGTCGTGGCCGCCCCCCCACCTTTGGGAATTTCCATGCCGGACAGTCTGGTGCTGCGCTTGGGCGAGGAAATCAAGCTCTCCCCGGATGTCATTGCAGGAGCACCGGTGACTTATCAATGGACGCCCCCCGATTGGCTCGATTGCCCTGATTGCCCGGCACCCTGGGCCACCCCCACCAAGAGCATCCTTTATACCCTGTCCGTCGAAGACGCATTTGGATGCACGGCATCGGACAGCATCTTCATTTTAGTCGAAAATACCGGGCGGGTATATGTCCCAAATGTTTTCAGCCCAAACGGCGACCAGGTCAATGATGTTTTTGCCGTGTTCGGCGGACCAGAAGTATGGCGTGTCGCTTCCTTGAAAATTTTCGACCGGTGGGGGGAACTGGTCTTCCACGCCGACGACCTTCCCCCCGACGGCAGCAGCGGGTGGGACGGGACATTCAAGGGGAAAATGCTGGGTTCCGACGTTTTCTTCTACTTAATTGAAGTGACATTTCTGGACGGGGCGCAGAAAAAACTCACGGGCAATTTTACTTTGGTAAAATAATACACAGCCATGGCGTATCTCCTTTAGGGACGAGGCATCAATAAAGTGTACAAGACTGGGTNNGGAAAAAGAGCCAGCCAAGATGTACACTTTATTGGTGCCTCGTCCCTTATTGGGATTTCTTTGACAAATTTTGTGGAAAACATATTTAACGATGTCTTTTGAAACCTGTAGCGGCTGTACCACGGTTTCAAAAAAACGCTTCTTACTTTTTCCCTCCACGGAAATTGTCAAAGAACGAAATAAAAAACGAACAGGCAGGGTTCCCGGGAATTTTTTCAGGTGGACCACACTTCCTGCCTTCACCTCACCATCACCACCCCTCCCTCGAAGAGCAGCACCAGGGCAGCCCACTCCATTCCCTTATTTGAAACAAAACAGCCCAAATGAGGTATAGGACTTACACGCTCCGCTGGAGCAAGGAAATGCTATTTCCCGAATCGTGAAAAAAACAAACCGATATGCGGATTTTTATACTTGCCCTCGCTTTTTTTGCTTTCTTTCTTGATGCGGCATTTGCGCAATGCGACGACCTTGCTGCGCTTCAAGTGATGGATGTTGCCGGAACCCTGTTGACTGCCGACACGGAGTGTACGGACGGCGAAGGTTGGACGCACTACTACAACATTGCCGAGAACCGCATCCTGCTTTCCATTAAAAAAAACGGCCAGGACATCGGCTCCATTGATGCGGGCATGACCGTAACGGCGGGCACCCTGCCAGGCTACGGAACGGGGGCCATTGACCTTTCGGGGGCCGACTATATCAGCAACGACTTTTGGACAGTCACCAACCGCTATTGGCAGGTCACGGGGGCCAATGCCCTGAGCGGCCCGGTGGGCATCCGCTTTTATTTCACGGACACCGATGTGGCCGACATCGCCCAAAGCGTAGCTCCTTTCGGCTTTTTTGTGGACGAACCGGACGACCTCCTGATGTTTACCCTCGGCAACGGGAATGGTCTTTACCCTCTGGCGACGGTGACGCAGCCTTTTACGGCCGTTTTCACCCTCTACGACATGGTGCCCGGCCCGGCACCGGATTGGGCAAGCGGCGAGTTCAATGGCTTTCCGTTTGGCGAGTACGATGCCTGGTCGCTCGACAACGGCGGCGGGGCCGGTTTCCTCATTTTCCTGCCCAACCCACCGTTGAGTATTTCGGGGGACATAAAAAAAGCAGCAGGCACGCCGGTACCGGGGGTTGAGGTGCAGGTGGCTCCCGGCAGCGGGGATGTGACCGGCTCCGACGGCAGTTATTCCGTTCCCGATCTGATTGCCGGCTCCGGCTACGAGGTCGTGCCGACGAAAGACGTTGACCATTCGGAATACGTCTCTGTGGCCGATCTTATCGCCATTGCCCGCCACCTCGCAGGCATCGAGCCTTTCAGTTCGCCCTATCAATACATCGCCGCCGATGCGAACAACGATCAGGTGATCACATTTCTCGACATTGCCCAGATTCGGGATGTTTTGTTGGGCGATGCACCCGCTTTTCCCAACAACACTTCCTGGCGGTTCGTACCGGCGGATTATGTTTTTCCTGACCCCGGCAATCCATTTATGCCACCTTTTCCGGAAAGTATCGTTGTCAATAACCTGCAGGCCCCGCTTGCGGGACAGGATTTCATTGGGGTGAAAATCGGCGACGTGGTGGAAGATGGCAACATCCTGCCTCCTGCCCTGAACACTGCCTTTTCCCTGCTCGACCTCAGCACCTGCAACCCCGGCGACACGGTGGTTTTCCCGCTGACGGTTTCCGATTTCCAGGGCATCAGGGCATTTCAGTTTTCACTGAATTGGGATGCTGGCGCAATGACGTTTTTGGGGGCAGAGGATTTTGCGCTGCCCAATTTCACCATAGCCAACCTGGGCATGGCGGGCACGGCAGGCGGCGTGCTTACTTTTGCATGGATAAGCCTGCTGCCCAATGGAAACTCGCTTCCCGACGGTACGGCCATCTGCTGGTTGCGGTTCGTGGCAGGAAGTGGCTCCGGTACGCCTGCACCTCTTGCTTTTGCAGCCGTACCGACCGATAGGTTGCTCATTCACCAGAATTTCAGCCAAGTGGTGCCCGCCGCCGTGCCGGGCAGCCTGTTGGTGGACAATACCTCCGACATTGCCGCAACCGCATCGCTGACCTCGCCCGGCTGCGACGGCGGCCCTACCGGCAGCATCGTCCTGAACGTGACGGCCGGCTTGCCGCCTTTCCAATTCCTTTGGAACACGGGGGCCACCTCGCAAAACCTCACGGGCATTGGCGGGGGAACCTATACGGTAACTGTGACAGACGCTTCTGGCACTTGCCCCAGGGTTTTCTTTTTTGAAATGCCGGATGCTTCGGCGCTTTTGGTGGACGGCACAGCTTATGACATGAGTTGCCCCTTCTTCGTGGATGGTGAAATTGACCTTTTTCCAAGCGGGGGCACGGCTCCTTACGCCTATCAGTGGAGCAACGGCAGCACAAAGAGGAACCCGAAAAACTTGTTTGAAGGAACCTACACCGTAACCGTGACCGATGCGCAGGGCTGCACGGCAACGGCGAGTTTTACCATCGAAAACCCGAACCGCATTTTCCCCTCGGTCATGGTCGTGAATGCTTCTTCTTCGTCCGCAACCAATGGGGCAGTGAACATCGCCCAGATCAATGGCGGAACACCTCCTTTCACGTTCCTCTGGAACACAGGGGCTACCTCCCAATCGCTGCAAAATATCCCGGCAGGCCAATACATCGTGACCATCACCGACGGGCTGGGGTGCCAGCATGTTTATGGCTACGAAGTATTCGGGCTTTTCACCTCGACTTTCGAGGCGGATGGGGCAATCTCTGCCGCAGCAATATTCCCGAACCCGGCACGGCCCGGTGGCACTTTCACGCTTTCTGTCGAAACCCGGGTTGCCGGCGAGGTCACGGCTGTTTTCTATACCCCGGAGGGCAAAGTCGTCGGCAGGGAAGCCTTTGAAGTGGTCGCCGGTTCCTCCTTGCGGCCCGTGGCCGCTCCCAATGCCGGCGGTTTTTATTTCATCCAAATCCAAATGGACGGGCTGGCCATGGGCTGGCTGAAGTTGGTCGTGCATTAGAGTTGTTGCTGTGGGGAATCAAACCAGCGTAAAAACGCTCTTTTTCCCGCTGAAATGCCCTTTTTTCTCGTCCGTAGCGCTGCTATGAACTCGAAAAAACGACATTTCAGCAGAAAAAATAACTGTTTTTGCCGATTCGCTTCCCCACAGCAACAACTCTGTTGATTCTCTTTTTCTGTTTAAGTTTACGGCCCGGTGCTGTTCCTGTGCGAACATTGCCGCACCTTTGAATTGTTATTACCGGATGAATGGTAATCACCAGACAGCCGTAAAGCCAAATAAGCTATTGGATGAAAGAGATTCAAACGACAATCACTATCAATGCTCCTTCGGAGCGGGTGTGGGAGGTATTGACCGACTTCGAGAATCACCCTACATGGAACCCTTTTATCAAAGCCATTTCCGGGGACAAACAGGCAGGCGGGAAGTTGATCGTTTTTCTGCAACCGCCCGGTGGTTCCGGGATGACCTTCAAACCGAGCATATTGGTTTTTGATGAAAAAAAAGAGTTCCGCTGGAAGGGCAAGTTGTTCGTTCCCGGCATTTTCGATGGCGAACACTACTTCCTGCTCCAGGACAAAGGAGACAATACCACGAAATTCACGCACGGGGAAAAGTTCACCGGCATTCTCACCGGCTTTGTGGGCAGTGTGCTCGACAAAACCAAAGAGGGTTTCGACTTGATGAACAAAGCCCTCAAAGCGGAGTGCGAGCGGAAGGTTTGAGGCCCAGATTTCCGAAATCTTGGAGACTTCGGAAATCTTGTACCAGACAACGCCGGTGGCCCCCAACGAACAACGAACAACGGTACATCTTTCTTCACACACCGTTTCCAATCGCATGAAACTGTCAAAGCTGAAAGGACATCTTTCCGGTTTGTCCGCCCGCACCGGTGGGGCGTGGCGGCGGGTGGGCAGTTTTTTTTCCAAAAACTGGCTGGCCCTGTGCAGTTTTGTAGTTTCGACAAAAAGAAAAACCCCGCCCGTGAAGGAGTGGGCCGCCCGGAGTACGGCAGGAATTAAAAGCGCATACGGCACTGTTTCGGGAATGACGCTGGCGGGCACGGTAAAGCACCTGGAATCGCTCAAACTGCGCACCAAGATACGCATCACGCTCACGGTGCTGTTTGCCGCCATTACCCTGCTGGGCATCATGAGCGGATACTATGTGCAACGCACGTCGAGCAATGCCATCCTGATGCTTCGGGAAAATTACCTGACCATCAACTACACCAAAGAAATGTCGAAAGCCGTGAACGACATGGTGTTGGCCATTACGCTGGAAAAGGCATCGCCCGCTTTTCGCCGGCAGCAGATGCGCAAGGCTTCCGATACTTTTGAGGCATACCTCAACCTGCAATTGGACAAAGTGACCGGCCAACAGGAGCAGGAACAGGAACTGACCGTACAGTTGAAGCAGGATTACGAGGTGTTCAAACAACAATTGAAAGAACTCGAATTCACCAACGAAGTGCCGACCGATGTGTACATGAAGCAATTGAACATTCAGGGTATCCTCCAGTTGGTACACGAGATGAACGACAAGATGATCCGCCAGCGCACTGCCGAGGTCAACAAACTCGCCGACCGCATCACCCTCTATATGATTATCATCGGCTTTGTGTTTTTCCTTTTCGCCGTGTTTGCCATGCTCTACTTCCCGCACTACGTGGCCAATCCCATCCAACGCCTGACAGAGAGCATCCAGCAGATTTCACAAAAAAACTACAACCAGCGCCTGGACTTCGGCTCCACCGACGAGTTTGGCGAAATGGCCCGCTCGTTCAACCTCATGGCCCAAAAACTGGAGGAATACGACAACATCAACCTCTCGAAGATCATTGGTGAAAAAAAGCGCACCGAAACCATCGTCAGCCGCATGAACGAAGCCATTATCGGCCTCGACGACCGGAAGAACATCCTCTTCGTAAATCCTCCTGCCCTCGAACTGGCCGGCCTGCAGGAGGAGGGCATCATCGGAAAGAACGCTGCCGAAATGGCGAGAAAGAACCCTCAACTCCACAACATACTCAAAGAAGTGCTGCATGATGAAGTGACCGGAAGCCGAACCTTCCCGGCCATCAGCATTGACAAAGACGGCAAGCGGCAATATTTCAACAAAGACGTGCTGCGGGTGGATGGCAGCAGCCAGAGCGATGGCCCCGACATGCCCACCAGTGTAGGGTTCATCATCATCCTGAAAAACGTGACGGAACTGAAAGAACAAGACCTGGCCAAGACGAACTTCATGGCCACCCTTTCCCACGAACTGAAAACCCCCATATCGGCCATTGACATGAGCCTTAACCTGTTGGAAGACAAGCGCATTGGCCACTTGAACGAGGAACAGCGAGACCTCTCTGGCACCATTCGCCACAACGCCACCCGCATTTTGAAAATGGTCAATGAAATACTCGACATTTCCCGCATCGAAACGGGCAAGCTGCAACTTGAAATGGAGGCCGTGCCGCCTGGCGAGGTCGTCGTCAAGGCCCTGGACAATGTGAAAACCTTTGTCGCAGAAAAAAGCGTCGGCATCAACCGTTTTATCGAACCTGATTTGCCGCCCGTGCAAATGGACCTGCACAAGACCATTGCCGTGCTGGTCAATTTCCTCACCAATGCCGTGCGGTATTCGCCGGAACACGAGTCCGTCGAGATAAGCGTCGTGCGGCAGAACGGCTCGGTGGAGTTTTCCGTGCGGGATCACGGCCCCGGCATTTCGGAAGACGAACAAAAGAAACTCTTCCAGCCCTACCGCCGGGCCGCCGGCGACAAAACAAAGGGCACCGGTCTCGGCCTGGCCATTTCAAAAGAGTTCGTCGAAGCACAGGGCGGCGAAATCTGGGTGCAGAGCAAACTGGGCAAGGGGAGTACCTTTGGGTTCAATTTGCCGGCCTGATGCGCAGGTTTTACTTGTTCCGTAACTTCGCCGTTAACCCTTTTTTCATCCACAACTTTCGTAAGTGCTTGTTTGCATTTTTTAAAGCAAACAATCCGCAACTTCAAAAACATAGGTGAACACGTTTACTAAACCTTGAAGGTTTAGTAAACGTGTTTTCCCAAACAAGCTCTAATGATGTTCACGAACAAAACCCTCACGGCCCTTCTATTGCTGCTGGCATACACTTGCACGGCATCCGGCCAGTCCCGCATCGAGCGCATCGAACCGCCGAACTGGTGGGCGGGCATGAACAACCCCAAAGTGCAGGTCATGCTGTACGGCCCAAATATCGGCGACCTGAACCCCGATACGGACTACCCCGGTGTCCGAATCGAACGGGTGATAAAAGTGCAGAACCAGAACTACCTGTTCGTGGATTTGCGGATAGGAAAATCGGCCCGGCCAGGCGACGTGCCATTGCGTTTTTTCAAGGATGGGAAGCAAGTCGAATCCCTCAGTTGGCCTCTGTGGGAGCGGGAACCCGGCTCGGCGGATCGCAAAGGTTTTGACAACAGCGACGTGCTGTACCTCATCACCCCCGACCGATTTGCCAACGGGGACCCCGGCAACGATGCCGTGCCCGGCATGAGGGAAAAACCTGACCGTGCCCATCCCGGCGGGCGGCACGGCGGCGACATCGAAGGCATCCGACAGCACCTGGGTTACATCAAGGACATGGGTTTCACGGCCATCTGGGTGAACCCCGTCCTCGAAAACGACATGGCCCGCTACTCTTATCACGGCTATTCCACCACCGATTTTTACAAAGTGGACCCCCGTTTCGGCACCAACGAATCCTACCGCCAACTGTCGAGGGAAGCAGGCAAAATGGGCATCAAACTCATCATGGACATGATCGTGAACCACTGCGGCTCGGAGTATTGGTGGATGAAAGACCTGCCCACCGACGACTGGCTGAACAACTGGCCCGCCTATACCGAAACCAACCACCGCAAATCGGTGATGCAAGACCCCTACGTGTCGGACTTTGACAAAAAAATATTCACCGACGGCTGGTTCGTGCGCACCATGCCCGACCTCAACCAACGCAACGAACTCCTGGCCAACTACCTCACCCAGAACAGCATCTGGTGGACGGAGTACGCAGGCCTGTCGGGTATCCGCATGGACACTTACCCCTACCCCGACGAGGACTACATGAGCGACTGGACACGTGACGTGATGGCCGAGTACCCGCATTTCAACATCGTCGGGGAGGAGTGGAGCGAGAACCCGGCCATCGTGGCCTACTGGCAGCAGGGCAAACAAAACCCCAACGGCTAC
>JRYF01005672.1_pt1 | contig 11294 bp, 15 predicted proteins | sample 235331 | NCBI WGS metagenome assembly JRYF01 (sample SAMN03074217, study PRJNA261475) | activated sludge metagenome | biome: Wastewater Treatment Plant; feature: Wastewater; material: Activated sludge; isolation source: activated biomass of a wastewater treatment plant treating hydrocarbon... ... | reverse complement strand
GAAGCCTACCTTACCCCAAATTAAAAAGGCGGGAGGAAGCGTGACTTCCTCCCGCACTTGCGATCTGTTAGCCGCCGGTGATACTCGGCAGGATGTAAACACCGAACAGGATGAGCAGGACGACCACCACCAATGCGATGATCAGTTCCGTCTGTTTCTGTCCCTTTTCGACAGCTGCATTCTCACCGCGCGGGAAGCGAGAGAGGTAACGGGCGGAAAGTCCGTCGATGATCGCAAACGCCAGCAGGCTGGTGGCGATCTTGTCGAGCGGTTCAGAGATGAAGTTGGTGGTCAGCACGGATGCCAGCAGGCTGCGCCCTGTCTCGAGCAGGAAGGCTGTGATGNNGGTGTGCCGACAATTGTAGCGACAATGGCAATCACAAAGCCGGTTACGACCACCTTCCACCAGGTCTTGAAATAGCCGATGTTCGCCATCACGCCCGCCGTCCCCCCGATGACGGCGGCGACCGGGAACCAGGGGAACCAGCCCGGGTCGAGGATGATGCCGGCAATGATGTTCGAGAGCGCGCCGGTCAACGCGCCAGCCCACGGTCCGCAGATGACGCCGACCAGCACCGTGCCGATGCTGTCCAGGTAGACGGGCAATTTCGATACCAGCACGATCTGCCCGATGGTCAGGTTGATGGCGATCGCCACCGGGATGAGCACCCAGGTCATGGTGCTGAAGTCCTTCTGCATGCGACCGGTGAGGTACGCCCAGACGAACAGCAGAGCCATGATGACCAGAACGACGGCAAAATAAACAGCGTTTTGTGAAATGACTTCCATTTTGTTCTCCTTTGTTAGGGTTTGAAAATTACAACACCGCACATGCGGTTGTGTTTCATGATTATTCCGGTTTCACATTTTCAGGGCGAGGCAGGCGTGACAGGACCACCTCGGGCAGGAATCGCGCGATCACAAAGACGATCAAGGCTGTGGCGATCTTGTCCAGCGGCTCTTCAAGGAGGAAATAGGCGGGATTGAACGTGACCCCTCCGAACACCCGCGCAGAGATCAACGCGGACGCGACAGCCGCAGTTACGGCGATGAACAGACCAGACAGCACGACCTTCCACCACGTTTTGAACATGCCCGCATTGGCGCAGATACCCGCAACCAGTCCGATCAGCAGCGGGACGGGCCAATAGGGGATGTAGCCCGGTGAAACCAAGCCAAGGATCACATTCGTGATGACACCGGTCAGCGCCCCTGCGAATGGACCGGCGACAACCGCGACAAATATCGTCCCGATGGTATCGAGGTAAAAAGGCGTGTCCAGTTTTGACAGAAGCCAGCCGCCCGCCCCGTTGACGAGAACGGCGATCGGGATCAGCGCCCAGGTGATCGGCTTGAAATCCTTTTTGATATCCAATGCTTACCTCTCCTCAGGCTTGGGCGGAAAGCGCCAGCCTCTCCATCCTCTCCAAAAACAACTCGATGAAATCCCTTGCCCGAACGCCAAGCGCCACCCGCATGTTGGCGGGCTTTTTCTGGTAATTATAAAAATCCGCGAACGTCTTGCCCATCGAAACGCCGCCGGAGATGTCCACATCCACTGGCAATTCCTCGTAATCGCACAGTTCAGGGGCGAAGGTCAGCGCCAATGCCAGGGGATCGTTGATGATACAGCCCTTGATCCCCTGCCAGGCGTCGTGATACTCCATGTAGAAATCGGTCGCCGCCTTGATGAACTTCGGGATGGACGAATCGATCCTCATCAGCCGTTCCACATCCGATGCCATCAGCACGCATTGATAGGTCACATCCAGCGGCACGAGCGTGGTCGGGATGCCGGCATGGAAAACAATGTGTGTGGCGTGCGGGTCCACGTAGGTGTTGAACTCAGCCAGCGCGGTCGTATTGCCCTCGTGGCGGATCGCGCCGCCCATGATGACCAACTCCTTGAGCGACTTCGCAAACCTCGGCTCCTTGCGGATCGCCAATGCGACATTCGTCAGCGGACCGACCGCCACCAGCGTGATCTCGCCGGGATTCGACATGACCTGCTCGATGAGGAAATCGCTTCCATGCTGACCGATGGGCTGGATCAGCGGTTCTGGGAGCTGTGCATAGCCCAAGCCTGTATTCCCGTGCGTCTCCGGCGCCAGCAGGGACGGCTGTACCAGCGGCAGTTCGCATCCCCTCGCCAGCGGAATGTGACCTGCCTTTGCCAGCTCCAACACGGACAAGCCGTTCCTGACAGCCTGCTCCAGCGAACAGTTGCCGTGGACGATGCTCAATCCCTCGAGGGAGAGTTCAGGCGAGGCAAGCGCCAGCAGGATGGCAAGCGCGTCGTCGATGCCGGGGTCGGTGTCAATGAGGATTCGTTTGGGCATAAGGTTGGTAAATGGTAATTGGTAATTTAGCGATGGGTTAGAAACTCTTCGACTTCGGCTCTGTTCGGAAGGGATGGCTGCGCGCCGAATTTTGTCGTTGCCAGTGCGCCGCAGGCACAGCCGTAGCGGACAGCGTCCGGCAAGCTGGATGAATCCAGAACGCTCGCAAAGCCTCCGATGAAGGCGTCACCGGCAGCGGTGGTGTCCACTGGCTGGACCGGGAAGGACTCCACGTGCGTCACCTCCTCGGCGGTGACGATCAACGCGCCTTTGCTTCCAAGCGTGACGATCACAGTCTGCGCGCCGCGTTCGCGCAGTTTCCTCGCCGCGGCTTCCGCGGAGGGGAGGTCTTTCACCTCCATGCCGGTCAGCAGGCTGAGTTCGGTCTCGTTGGGGACGAGGAAATCGGGGAGGGCGATCAATTCGTCGGGGATGGATTGGGCAGGCGCAGGGTTGAGGATGACGCGCACGCCATGTTCCTTCGCACGTTTGGCGGCGGATAAAACTGTCGGGGTGGGGATTTCGAGTTGGAGCAGGAGCAGGTCGAAGCGCCGCCCTGAGCGTGTCGAAGGGTCAGAGAAGGAGGCGAGTTCCACATCCGAAGCGGAGACTTTGCCGTTCGCGCCCGGCGAGAGGACGATGCTGTTCTGCCCGTCCGCATCCACCACGATGATGGCGGTACCCGTCGAAGCATCGTCGCGCTGGACGAGGCTTGAATCAACATGGTTGGCTTGGAGGTTGTTGAGGAGGAAATCGCCGAAGTTGTCGCGTCCCACGCGCCCGAGCATGTACACCTGCGCCCCCAGCCTCGCCGCGGCAACGGCTTGATTGGCGCCCTTGCCGCCGGGGATGACCTGCAGATCTCCGCCGCTGATGGTCTCGCCGGGCTGGGGGAAGCGCGAGGTGCGCACAACGAGATCGGCATTGAGCGAACCGGCGACGAGGATTTTGGGCATGTGCCGATTTTACTTCATTTGAGGGATCGGTCATATAATGAGCGGCTGGAGTATCGCGTGAAGAAAATCGTGCCGTTTGGTTTTTACTTTTTATATTATGCGGCGTTTGCGTCGTTGCTGCCGTATTTCGTTCTGTTCTATCAGTCGCGTGGGTTCAACGGGGCGCAGATCGGTTTGTTGACCGGCATACCGCCTCTTATTATACTGGTCGGCGCGCCGTTCGGGACCGGGCTTGCAGATCGGACGCGGCGGCACAAGTGGATTATGGGGTTGGGGCTGGGCGCGGCGATCATCGTTGCGATCCTGCTTCCCAACCTTTCGAGTTTTACGGCAGTCTTTGTGTTGATCATGGCGTTCAACTTTTTCATGTCGCCCGTGGCTTCGTTGAGCGACAGCGCCACAATGACAATGTTGGGGGAGGAGCGCGCCATGTACGGGCGCATCCGCGTGGGCGGGACGATCGGTTGGGGCGTCTTTGCGCAGATTGCGGGATTTTTGCTGGCATCGTATGGCTTGGAGATTTTGTTCTACGTGTTCGCCGGGATCATGCTGGTCAATTTGTTCGTCTCGCAGAGGTTTTCGTTCGGCGAACATCAGGAACATGATCCCAGGTCTGGAACGGTGGGGACGCTGTTGAGGAACCGCCGCTGGGTCATCTTTCTTTCTTACGCATTTCTGGGAGGCATCGGCGCGTTTTCCGTTGCAGCGTATTTGTCACCGTATTTGCAGGAGTTGGGCGCGGACGGCAGGCAGATCGGCTTTGCATTTCTCATCGCTTCGCTGACCGAACTTCCCGCCTTTTACTTCGGCAACCTGCTCGTCAGGCGGTTCACCGCGTATGGTCTGTTCATCATTTCGCTTGCGCTGCTCGGTGTTCGTTCCCTGCTGTTTGGGGTGGTGGATAACCTGTATCTGGCTATTGCCATCCAGGGACTGGGAGGGGCGGTCTTCCCTGCGATGTGGTCGGGCGGCGTGGCGTACGCGGACGAGAACGCGCCTGCTGGATTGAAGTCATTGGCGCAGGGATTGTTCGGCGCAATGGCTTTTGGTTTCGGCGCGGCGGTCTGTGGTTTCTTTGGCGGACTTCTATTGGAAAGCATTGGCGGACGCGGCATGTTCCTGGTATTTGGGATCGTCATTCTTGGGGGAGGTATTTTGATCGAAGGAACAAAAAGGCTGTTCCCTGAAAAAACGGTTCCAAACATCCAGCGACCTTAGCCTGGAACGACCTTCCAAATGGTTTCTTCAGATGGCTGGATGCCTTCGGCATCATTCGTCATGCAGGGGGCGGGAAGATCGTCACTTGACTGTCCTTTCATTTAGTCCTACAATCATGAATATTTGAGCAATTATTCATATATTTATCATGCCACTCAAAGACTCCACCTCCACACACCTTGCCGACCTGTTCAGCGCCTTCAGTGACCCAACGCGCCTGCGGATCATTTCCGTTTTGCTCGACGGCGAAATGAACGTGGGCGACATTGCCTCACAGCTCGAGATGACCGAATCTGCAGTGTCGCATCAACTGCGCGGACTGCGTCAGATGAAACTCCTGCGGACCCGCAAAGATGGGCGCCAGGTCTTTTACGCGCTCGACGATGACCACGTGGCAAAGCTCTATCGCCTCGGTCTTGAACATGTGGAACATGGATGAAGGAATCTAACCACAAAGGGCACGAAGGAACACAAAGGATACCTTTCCTGTTTTTTCTTTGCGCTCTTTGCGTTCCTGGCGGTAATAAACTTCCGACATGACACAACCTCACACTCACTCCCACCTGCGCGACGACGCGCAGGGATCCACCAAACGCCTCTCCATCTCGCTTTTCCTCACGCTCGCTTTCGTCTTTATCGAAGCCGCGGCGGGAATTTTCTCGAACAGCCTCGCCCTGCTGACGGACGCGGCTCACAACCTGACCGACGTCATCGCCCTCGCCCTGAGCTGGTTCGCCATCCGCATCACGACCCGTCCCGCCAACGAGCGCAAGACCTATGGCTACCATCGGGTCGGCATCCTCGTTGCACTGATCAACTCCACCACGCTGGTCCTGATCTCGCTCGGCATCTTCTACGAAGCCTGGCACCGCTTTATTTCCCCGCCCGAGGTGAAGTCGGGTATTTTGATTGGTGTAGGTCTGATCGCCGTCGTCATCAACATTGTCACCGCCATGCTTGTCCACAAGGGCAGCGACTCCGACCTCAACCTCCGTTCGGCATTCGTTCATCTCATGGGGGATGTGCTGTCCACCATCGGCGCGGTCGTTGCGGGCGTCGCCATCTACTTCACGGGTGCGAACTGGCTCGATCCTCTGGTCAGCGTGCTGATTGGCGGGCTCATCCTTTACAACGCCTGGGGTATCCTGCGCGACGCAGTGGACATCCTGCTCGAAGCCAAGCCGCGCGATATCGACTCAACGAGGCTGGTCGAGGACGTTATGAACATCGAAGGTGTGCTTGGCGTTCACGACCTGCACATCTGGAGCCTCACGCAAAACCTGCGCACCATGTCGGCGCACGTTCTCACGAACAATATGAGCATCGGCGAGGGCGCGAATATCCAGCAGCAGATCAACGAGATCGTCCATCGCCGCTATAATATCGCCCATGCAACGCTTCAACTCGAATGTGTGGGCTGCCTCCCGGATTCCCTGTACTGCGACCTTTGCAGCCCGTCTCACATGGACAAAGAGTCCGCGTCATTCCGCGCCGACGCTTGATCCTGTCCAGTTTTGCCGGTCCGAGCCGTAACATTATGATGATGAAAATTTTGGTGAAGGTCTTGGGGACGTTTCCGATATGGCTTCAGACGTTGATCGCCAGAATCCTCCGTCCGCGTTTTCGTGTGGCGGTCGCCGCGTTCGTTTTCGTTAAGTATAACCGCATCCTGCTGTGTGAACACACCTACCGCAAATCCTACCCGTGGGGTCTGCCGGCGGGCGGCTTGGAATATGGCGAGGACCCCGAAGACGGCATCAAGCGCGAGTTATGGGAGGAGACGGGGTTCAACGTGCAAGTGGAGCGTCTCTTGTACGCGGACAGCGCGGTGGAATTCCATCACGTCAGCCTGATCTATTTATGCAGGATCGTGGACGGCGCATTCAGACCGAATCTCGAAGTGTCCAGTGTAAAATTCTTTCCGTTGGATCAACTGCCGAGACTCCTCCCAACCGAACAGGCGCTGATCGAAAAGATGATGCCAAAATTATCCAGGGAATTGACCCATGAACTGGCTTGAAGTTTCGATGACCGTGGACGGCGAACTCGCCGAATCCGTTGCGGATGTGTTTGCGCGGTATGCCCCCAACGGCGTGATGACCGAGCAGGGCGTGACATATAACGATGCCGAAGACGCCGGCACCCCGACCGGTCCGATCACCGTGCGGGCATATTTGGAGGTGAACAATCAACTCGAAGGGACGAGACAAAAACTCGAAGAGTCTCTTTTTTATCTGGGGATGATCCGTCCATTGCCTGCCCCAACCTACAAACAGATAGCGGATCAAAACTGGATGGAAGCCTGGAAGGGACACTACAAGCCGATCCCCATCGGACGGCGGCTCCTCATCCTCCCCGCCTGGATGGAATCGCCCGACCAGACTCGCACAGCCATAAAAATAGACCCCGGCATGGCGTTCGGCACGGGGACGCACCCGACGACGCAGTTATGCCTGGAATTGATGGAGTTGGCGTTTGAGAAAAGAGGAAAGACGAAAGATGTTTCTTTCGTCTTTCCTCTTTCGTGCATTGATATCGGTTGTGGCTCTGGCGTCCTCTCCATCGCCGCGATCAAATTGGGCGCAACAAAAGTATTAGGTGTTGATATTGACGAGGAGTCTGTGAAGAACTCACGCGAGAACGCGGCTACCAACGAAGTGGGGGATGGGTTGATGTTAGGTGTGGGGTCGGTGCAGGAAATCCTGGATGGGAAGTTTGCGTTCAAATCGGCGCCTCTGGTGGTGGCGAACATCCTGGCGCCGGTGATCGTCCGCCTGTTCGAGGCGGGGATGGCAGACCTGGTCGAGGAGGGCGGCGTGATCATCCTGAGCGGGATCCTGTTCGAGCAGGAGGAAAGCGTCATCGAGGCTGGGCAGGCTCACGATCTAAGGATGAACGAGCGGCGTCAGATGGGGGATTGGGTCGCGCTGGCAATGAGCAGGTGAGTCCCATCCTCCCCCCTTTGTCCGATTGTCTTATCATTTGACGACGGTAAAATTCCGGCTTACTTTATTCCATAAGGAGAGTGTCATGAAGAATAATGTCCGAATGATTTTGGCGGTTGCGAGCCTTGCGATGGCATCGCTGGCATGCCAGGCGCTGGCTGGCGGAGGCGAACCGTCGCCCGTCCCCGCGGGTCCGCAAGCCGCGGGCAATGTCATCTTCCGCGATGATTTTTCCTCCCCGCAGTGGGGTACAGGCACGGATGCCGATAGCGCTGTGGAATATGTGAACGGGGCGCTGAATTTCATCGTCTTTACGGACAACTTTTTTGTGTGGAGCACGCCGGACGATAAGACCTATGAGAACATCCGTATGGAAGCGACCGTGATCAGTCATGGCACGGACGATACCACGGCTTTCGGGTTCATGTGCAACAAGTCCGCAGGGAGCGGCAATTTTTATTACCTGGCGATGACCCCGGCCGGTCAGTATGCGATTGCGAAGGCGGTTGACGGTCAGACCGACCTGTTCCTGACGAACAACGACGAATGGGCTGATTCGGACCTGATCGCCGTGAATACGAACTCGTACCGTGTTGGCGCGGATTGTGGCAATGGCAGGCTGACGTTGTACGTGGACGGGCGTGAGATCGCTTCGGTGAGGGATTCGTCGTACACGAGCGGTCGCGTGGCTGTCTTTGTCTGGAGCGGCGAGGATGCCGCGTATACGACCAACGTATCTTTCGACGATTTCGTGATGACGAAATTGCCGTAGTCAAAACATCCCGAAGGTTCCTTGCAAGGACTGGTCGTTTCGTTCCAATCCCTCGACACGCCCTATCGGGCAGTCAGGGCAATGCCTTCGGGACGATACGTGGTAATGAATCCTGCGTTCCATGCGGACGCAGGATTTTTTAATTGACAGACGCATTGATGTCTTGTTTGCGGTGTATAATCACGGCAGAGGTTGCCATGACAGAACTAACCACAACCATTAAATTACCTTCACGACTGGCTGAACAGGTAAATTCGCATGTTCAGGAAGGCTGGTTTAATGACCTGAACAGTCTTGTAGTCGAGGCGTTGCGGCGTTATCTTGAAACCCACAATGGCGAATTCATCGAGCGTTTCATCATGGAGGATATCGAATGGGGTCTAAAGGGCGATGAGTAACGCCGTTTTGGATGCGGGTCCCCTGATTCATCTCTCGGAGCTTCAAGCGCTGGACGCGATAAGCGATTTTGCGACATTACTTGTGCCGTTATCTGTCTGGGCGGAGGTGGCCAGCCACCAACCTGATGCGCTGTCTTATCCCGGCTTGAATTTCCAAAGGGTGGAAGACATAAATGTTGATAAAAACCTGGCAACGCTTGCACAAGTCCTATCATTGGACCAGGGCGAAGTGGATTCGCTGGCTTTAATGGCTTCTCACCCGGATGCAATCTTTCTGACAGATGATGCCGCTGCCCGGCTTGCGGCAGAAGAGAGCGGTTATAAGGTTCATGGAACAATAGGCGTTTTGGTTCGTGCAGTTCGGAAAGGGCATCGTTCGCCTGAGAATGTTCTGGCCGTTATATCGCAGTTGCACGAAAATTCCACTCTTTATATTCGGCAATCTTTGATCTCAGATGTAATTAAACACCTCGAGAAAGAATGGTTTAATCGTTAGAATGGACCGCCGCCTCATCCTGTATTTGCTCCTGAACGTATTCGTCTCAGCCTGTGTGACGGGCGGCATCCTGTTCTGGTATGACCGAAATTATCGTGCGACGAGTCTGTCTGCGGTTCAGCCTGCGATCCCAGCCAATCCGCAAAGCGGCGCGCCCGCGGCATCGTTCGACCCGAACGTGGACATCCCTGTCGAGATCGTCAGCATCGTCGGCGCAGGGACATTGGATGCGGAGTCAGTGCTTGTTCGCAATGCAGGGAGAGAAACACTAAGTCTGGCGGGGTGGCAATTGAAAGATGCCAATCGTCATGTGTTTACATTCCCCAACTTGACTCTCAATGCAGATGGAGCGGTACGAGTCCATACCATTACAGGGACGAACACGGTCATTGACTTATACTGGGGTTTGGGCGAACCTGTTTGGAATTCGGGTGAAGAAGCGCAATTGCTCGACCCGAGTGGAAATGTAAGAGCCGTTTACACGGTTCCTTGAAAGGTGATACGAATGAGACAAGTTATTGTTTACTCAGGTGAAGATGGTTATTTTGTGGCGGAGTGTCCGAGTCTGCCTGGCTGTATCAGCCAGGGAACGACTCGTGAAGAGGCAATCGCAAATATCAAGGAAGCAATCGCAGGTTATATTGCCGCGCTCAAAGAAGATAATTTACCAGTACCTGAAGAACATTTTGATGCGATGGTTGTTGCGGTATGAGTGGACTTCCGCGTATTTCGGGGAGGGAATGCGCAAAAGCCCTCAAAGAAGTTGGCTTTTACCTGAAACGACAGGAAGGCAGTCATATGATCCTCCGCCGTGACGAGCCGTTTGGACAAATCGTTGTACCCGATCACAAAGAACTTGACCGCGGTACTTTGCGCGCCATTATTCGACAATCGGGTTTGAGCGTGGATGAATTCATCAAGCTGTTATGAGTTCACTTTCTGATCACTGTTCACTGATAACTGACCACTGAAATGACTCAAGCACTCTACCGAAAATACCGACCTCAAGATTGGACCGCCGTGATGGGGCAAAGCCACATCGTAACCACGTTGACGAATGCGATCAAGGCAGATCGTGTCGGGCATGCGTATCTGTTCGCGGGTCCGCGCGGGACGGGGAAGACCACGCTCGCGCGTTTGTTGGCGAAGGCGGTCAATTGCACGAATCCCGATCCAGCCCAACGACCCGATAACGAATGTGAACTGTGCAAAGCCGTCAACGAGAATCGTTTTCTTGACCTGATCGAAATTGATGCGGCGTCCAACACAAGTGTTGAAGATGTCCGTGACTTGCGCGACAAGATTAACTTCTCGCCATCGCAAGGCAAATACAAAATTTACATCATTGACGAAGTCCACATGCTTTCGACGGCGGCGTTCAACGCATTGCTCAAGACGCTCGAAGAACCGCCTCCACACGCCATCTTTGTTTTAGCTACTACTGAGATTCACAAGATCCCCGCAACGGTTCTCTCGCGCTGTCAACGTCATGAGTTCCGCCGCGTGCCTGTGGACGAGATCGTCACGAACCTCAAGAACATCATTAAAGCCGAGAATATCCACGCCGATGATGATGCGCTCATCCAAATTGCACGTCAGTCTGCTGGCGGCATGCGGGATGCCATCTCTCTGCTCGATCAGCTTTCGTCCACGGGCGATAAGATCACGCTTGCCCTCGCGCAAACCGTGCTCGGCACTGCCACGAGTCAAACCGTGCTAGATACCCTCACGTCCATCATGGATCACGATCCCGCGCACGGGCTTGAGACCATTCACAAGGCGCTCGATGCGGGCGCCGATCCGCGTTCGCTGGCGCGTCAGATCGTCGAGTATCTGCGCGGGCTCATGCTCATTCAAATGGGCAACGCGAATCAAGTCGAAGCCACGGCGGATGTCAAGAAACAGATGCAGGCGCACGCCAAGTCCTTTTCGACGAGCGATGTCTTGCGCATGATGAAAGCGTTCAACAATGCCGCAGTGGATTTGCGCGGCGGCTGGCAACCATCTTTGAGTCTGGAACTTGCTTTGGCAGAAGTGTTGGACGCTCCAACTGAATCTCCTCAACCCGCCGCGCCGATTCAATCTAAGCCTAAGCCTGCTACCGTTTTGAGAACCGAGACTCAGCCTCAACCTTCCGCGCAGAGCGGAGCCGAAGGCGCAGTCGAAGCGC
>JRYF01002129.1_pt1 | contig 11309 bp, 9 predicted proteins | sample 235331 | NCBI WGS metagenome assembly JRYF01 (sample SAMN03074217, study PRJNA261475) | activated sludge metagenome | biome: Wastewater Treatment Plant; feature: Wastewater; material: Activated sludge; isolation source: activated biomass of a wastewater treatment plant treating hydrocarbon... ... | reverse complement strand
ATCTCGGCCGAGACCTCGATCGGCGACTTCTCGCCTTCGCGGGTGTCGATCGCGAGCATCCCCGGGCGGTCGACGAAGCGGTAAGGCAGCCTGCCGTGGCCGGCGACATCGCTCAGCGTGCGGCCCATGAAGCGCTTGACCGAGGCCAGCGTATTGGCCGCATCGTCGGCCTGCGCGGCCAGCGCGTCGTGCCCGATCGCGCGCCGACCGCCGCCGAGGTAGTGCACCGCCGAGGGCAGCAGCACACGGCCGTGCTCGTCGGGCAGGCACTCGGCGACCCCGTGGCGCACCGCGGCGACGAGCGAGTGCGTCGTCCCCAGGTCGATGCCCACCGCGACGCGCCGCTGGTGCGGGTCGGGCGACAGGCCGGGCTCGGAGATCTGCAGCAGGGACATCGGATCGGTGGGGCGATTGCGGCGCGCCGGCGCCGGCGCGCGGTGCGTGGGGTGCGAAGTGTGCCGGACGAGGACGCAGGCCGCTGCGAAGACGGGGCCGGACGCGCGGTCGGATACGGCCCGCCCGCTCAGGCGGCCGGCTCCAGCGCGTCCAGACGGCGCTCGATATCGCGCCGGAACCGGGCGACGAACATCAGCGCGCGCACCTGCGCTGCCGCGCCGGCGGCGTCGCCGGTCTCGTCGAGCAGCCGCTCGAGCCGGGCCAGCCGGCGGCGCTCGTCGGCGCGCACCTCGTCGTCGATCGACTCCACGTCGGCGCGGCCCGCCGCCTCGTCCAGGGCCTCGCGCCAGGCCATCTGCTGGCCCAGGAAATCGGCTGGCATCGCGGTATTGCGCTCGGCATCGATCGCCACCCCGCGGCGCTCGCACAGATAGGCCGCACGCGCCAGCGGATCCTTCAGCCGCCGGTAGGCCTCGTTGACGCGAACCGCCCACTGCATCGCGACCCGCTGCGCGGCCGCGCCGTCGGCGGCGAAGCGGTCGGGGTGGACCTCGGTCTGCAGCGCACGCCAGCGCGCGTCCAGCGCCGCGGGGTCGACCGCGAAGCATTCTGGCAGGCCCAGCAGGGTGAAATCGTCGTCGTCGAGCTTCATCTCAGTACCGCCCGGCCGGTCCGAAGGTACTGAGAGCCCCCTCGGGGGGCAGCGAACGAAGTGAGCGTGGGGGTTTCATCTCAGCGCCATCGCACGGGGTCACCCGCGTCGTCGTGGTCGCGGCCACCGGCCAGCCCGGTGACGGGACGCCCAAGCGTGCGTCCGGCGACGCCGGTCCGACGCGCCTCGGTCAGACGCGAAACGACTCGCCGCAGCCGCAGCGGTCCTTCTCGCGCGGGTTGTGGAACTTGAATCCCTCGTTGAGCCCGTCGCGCACGAAGTCCAGCTCGGTGCCGTCGAGGTAGGGCAGGCTCTTGGGGTCGACCAGCAGCTTGACGCCATGGCCTTCGAAGACGATATCCTCCGGTGCGACCTCGTCGGCGTACTCCAGCTTGTAGGCCAGGCCCGAGCAGCCGGTGGTCTTGACGCCCAGGCGCACGCCGACGCCCTTGCCGCGCCGGGCGAGGTAGCGCGTGACGTGGCGCGCGGCGGCCTCGGTCAGCGTGACGGCCATGGGTTCAGCCTCCGACGACATGCTTGGCCTGGTAGTCCTGGACCGCGGCCTTGATCGCGTCCTCGGCCAGGATCGAGCAGTGGATCTTGACCGGCGGCAGCGCCAGCTCCTGGGCGATCTGCGTATTCTTGATCGTCAGCGCCTCGTCGAGCGACTTGCCCTTGACCCATTCGGTGACGAGCGAGCTCGACGCGATCGCCGACCCGCAGCCGTAGGTCTTGAAGCGCGCGTCGGCGATGCGGCCGGTGGCCGGGTCGACCTTGATCTGCAGCTTCATCACGTCGCCGCAGGCCGGCGCACCGACCATCCCGGTGCCCACCGAGTCGTCTGCCTTGTCGAAGGAGCCGACGTTGCGCGGGTTTTCGTAGTGATCGACGACCTTGTCACTGTAGGCCATGGGGTACTCCTGTGCTCGTCACAAGCTTGGCTCGGCGCGTTCAGTGCGCCGCCCACTGGATGGATTTCAGGTCGATGCCCTCCTGGTACATCTCCCACAAGGGCGAGAGCTCGCGCAGCTTGGCCACCCGGTCCTGCAGCAGCCCGACCGCGAGGTCGATATCCTCGGTCCTGGTGAAGCGGCCGATCGTCATGCGCAGGCTCGAGTGCGCCAGCTCGTCGCTGCGGCCGAGCGCGCGCAGCACGTAGCTCGGCTCGAGGCTGGCCGAGGTGCAGGCCGAACCCGACGACACCGCGATCCCCTTGACCCCCATGATCAGGCTCTCGCCCTCGACGAAATTGAAGCTGATATTGAGGTTGTGCGGCACGCGCCGCTCGAGGTCGCCGTTGATGTAGACCTGCTCGATCTGCGTCAGGCCGTCGATCAGCCGGCGCTGCAGCATGCGCACGCGCTCGTTCTCGGCGCCCATCTCGGCCTGCGCGATCGCGAACGCCTCGCCCATGCCGACGCACTGGTGCGTCGGCAGCGTGCCCGACCGCATGCCGCGCTCGTGGCCGCCGCCGTGCATCTGCGCCTCGATGCGAACGCGCGGCTTGCGCCGCACGTAAAGCGCGCCGATTCCCTTGGGGCCGTAGGTCTTGTGCGAGGCCAGGCTCATCAGGTCCACCGGCAGCGTCCTGAGGTCGATCTCGACCTTGCCGGTGGCCTGCGCGGCGTCGCAGTGGAAGACGATGCCCTTGTCGCGGCAGATGGCAGTGGCGATGGATAAGCCGTGGGAAACGATGAGCACGCGTTCGGTTGGGAAGAGGCGGGCGATGCCGTCCAGCGCGGCGTAGACTCTTTCAGCCACCTCGCTGACCGTCTCGCCTCCCGGCGGGCGGACACTTGCCGGGTCCACCGTACGCTGTGACCAGATCTCCGCATAACGCGCTTTGATGTCCTCCACCAGCACACCCTCCCACTCACCCTGATTGATCTCGCGCAGGCGTGGTTCGATTTGTACAGGGAGTCCCAGTTTGTTGGCAATGGGCTTTGCTGTTTGTCGCGCTCGTTTGAGGTCGCTCGAATATACGGCGGCAAATGTTCGACCGTTCAACCTCTCGATCAATGAGCGCGCCTGTGCGAGTCCATTTTCGTTGAGAGGCACATCGCTCTGACCCTGATACCTTCCTTCGAGGTTCCAATCGGTTTGTCCGTGCCGGACGAGACAGAGTTGCGTCATTTCCTCGACCGCTCCCGATAGGCAGGGAGGGTGATCATCGGTGGGCGTTCGCGTTCGGCGACCTCCTCCACTTCGAGGTAGTAACCGCCTTTGGCATATTTGATCAGTTTCATGGTCTTGTTGATGTCCTTGATGAAGGAACGTTCGAAGCGTGTTTCCAGTTTACGCAGGACGGTCTGGATGATCTCGAAGGACATCTTGCCCAATGCCTCCAGTTCCTGGTTATGGTGAATGCGCTCCTGCAAGTCCACCTGGGCGATGGCGCTCAAACCGAATTGTTCGAACACGTCAATGAGCAATCCCGTTTCCACGCCGTAACCGGAGAAGAAGGCCGCCTTTTCCAGCGCTTCGCGGCGTCCTGCGTATTCACCCGATAAGGGCTGGACGACGCCGGAGAGTTCAGGATAGAAAAGGTTGAGCAATGGACGCGCCGTCAGTTCCGTCACGCGCCCGCCTCCGCCCGCCTGCACCTTGTCCCCGACCCGCAGCGGACGACGATAGAAGCCCTTTACAAATTGGATGTTCCGGTTGAGCAAAAGCGGACCGATGATCCCATACACAAAACGCGGGTGGATGTTCACAATGTCCGTGTCTATCCAGGCGATGATGTCGCCTTTGGTGACCAGCAGACTCTTCCATAACGCCTCGCCCTTGCCGGAGCGCGGCTTCAGGTCTGTGAGCAGGTGCTGATGGATGTACACCGGCACGCCAAGGTCCCTGGCGATCTGCCGCGTGCGGTCTGTGGAGTTGGAGTCCATCAAGACGATTTCGTCCAGGAGCGGCACATCCTCCATCAACGCCTTCTTGATAGTCTCGATGACCTTGCCAACGGTCTTCTCTTCGTTCAAGGCGGGCAATGCCAGACTGATGGTCGAGCCCTGCTGTTCCTTGAGCGCCATGAGGTTTTTCGGGTCCGCAAACTCCCCGGCGTGGAAGGTGTTTTCTGCAAACCATTTGTCCACCAGCACCGAGATCGCCTGGGCGCCGACGCTTTCGTCCAGCATGGATTCGGACATGGGGCGGCGCGACTTGACGATCACCGTGGTCTTCGATGGATCTCGCAGAAGGTTTTCCGCGACCGGACCGATCAGCGACGTCCCGGTTGCCCTGCCTGCCGTGACGCCCAGGATGACCACGTTGTAATTCTTTGATTCCTCCGCAATCGTGAACGAGGCATCGTTGGAGGTGATCGAACGCAGGTCCAGCCCGGGGATCTGTTTGATGAATTCGCTCATCCCCTTGAAGGGCGCGTCCGTTTCTGCGCCCGTGATGGCAACGTGCAATACGTCCAGTTGGCGGGTTTGCAGGCTGATCCCGACCCGTAAAGCGAGTTCCGAATACGGTCCGCCGCGCACGGCAACCAGCGTCCGCTCCGGCAGTTGCGGCATCTTCCCGTTGACGATTGCCATGTTGCAGACGGGGCTCATCAGCAGGTTGGAAACCGCTTCGCCCCAGATTGTTTTTCCGTCCTTCCATTCCAATACCAGGATGTCGGGTTCCTCGTCGTGGATGACCTTCTTGATGTCCTCCCACGGCTTTGCCGAGACGATCACAGTGGACTTGAAACGGATATTCGTATTGCCCAGCGAAAGCAGGCGCTTTCTGATCTGCCGCGCGGCTTGCGCGCCGGCGCTGACAGACTGTCCCTCCGCAATGGGAACGATCCCCACCAATATGACTTCCGACGCAATATTATGCGCCAAAACGAGCGCCTGATCCCCATCCGAGCCCAGCCCGATCGGGACGAGGGCGGATTTTATCGAAACGATCTTTTTGGTCATTGGGTCACCTCCTCGAGCAATGGAACGATATGGGTTTTATGGATCTGTTCCCATGTATAGCCGTGTTTTGCGCGCCGCCCCCAGCGTGACGTGGACTCCGCTTCCAACCTGACCTTGACCTGCCTCGCCACCTCGAGCGGATCCGCGTCCGGGTCAAAATACGTCACATCCTCCCCCGCCAACTCGCGCAGGACGGGAATGTCCGCGCAGAAGACCGGCATCCTGCTGAACGCCGCCTCGATGATCGGGATGCCAAATCCCTCCTCGCGGCTGGGGAAGAGCAGGGCGTCCGCGATGCGATAGAAATCCGCGATCACTTCATCCGACATAAACTCGTTTGTCACCTCCGCCAAAAAATGGACCGCGCCTTGCAGTTTCAGTTCATCGCGCAGGGTCAATAACCTGTGTCTGTACGCCTTATTGTTCGGGTTATGCGGACCTTCGGGTCCCGTTACAAGGAGCATCGCTTTTGGGAAATCATTCCGCAATTCAGCCATCGCGCGCAGAGCCAGTTCGATGTTCTTGCGCGGCGTCAGGCGGACGGGCAGGAGGAACAATGGGTCGGCGTTCAACAAATCCAACCGTTCGACCAGCTCGACCGTCCGCGGCTCGAATTTGAAAAACGAGTTGATATCCACCCCGTTGGGGATGACGCGGATGGAGCCATTGGAAATGCCGAACAGTTCCGCGAGTTCTTTCTTCCTCAGTTCCGAGACGACAACCTGGGTCACGCCTTGCCAGTGCGTGCGCAGTAAATCCCAGGGATGACCCTCGTGCAGTTCGGCGCGGTAGCGCGGCGTCGTCCATGCCAGGTCGTGATGCCACAGGATCAATTGCGGGAAGCCGGGTTTGTTGTATTCCTCATACAGCGCCGCGGTCAATGCCAGGTTCTTATGCAGGGACGCGACGTTGTGCGCGATGAGCGCGTCGCAATCCTCCAATTCCTCCCATAATTCGGTTTTGATCTTTTTCCTCAGTTTATCGAACGCCGCTGTGCGGTTCCCATCGTCGAGCATCGCCTTGACCTTCATCACCTCCGGGTGACGCGAGTCCAGGCGCGGGAGGATGCGCACTTTGATCCGTTCGTCGAATGCTTCGCCGCGCCCCGCCAGGATGGTCACTTCGTGTCCCGCGTTCGCCATCAGGCGCGCGTGATGTGCGAGGACGCTTTCCACGCCTCCCACGATGGGCGGCGATGAATAATGTAACAATGCGATTTTCATTCGATCTCTCCAAAGCAATCAGCCAGCAGCAGTCCCAAATGTTTCTGGAGCATGGTGTACGAGTAATATCGGCGGGCGAGTTGATAGTTGTGTTCGGCGTGTTCCTCGGATTCCTCGGGATGTTTCAGGACGTAGCGGGTCTCCTCCAAAGTTGCGTTGCTGATGAAACCGTCGAACTCGATGACTTTGAATCCCTTCGGCTTGATGTCCGCTTCGTAGATGGAATAGTTGTTGACCACAAGCGGACGCTTGAAATAGATCGCTTCGAGGAAGGCGTTGCCGAAGCCTTCGAGGGTGGATGGGTAAGTAACCAAATCAGACTTCTGATAGACATCTCCCAGCGAGTAGATTTTCCTTCCATCGGGCGTGACGCCTCTCGTCTCGCCGATGATTTCCGATTCAAATCGGATGACCACATCCAGCAGCGCGGCAAACTCACGGACGCGCCGTTCATACTCCGTCCCTTCATCTCCCGCCGCGTGTGAGATGACCAATTCCGCGGGGAGGTCGAGGCGGCGGGTCAACTCGATGGCGTGTTCGATGCCCTTGCGCTGGATAATGCGCGTCGGCTGGAGGAAAAGTTTCTGGTCAGGAGCAACCCCAAGGTCCGCGCGAACCGTGCTTGTGTAATCGTCCAGAGGCGGAGGGGGAGAGTCGAAGTCCATCACATTGGGGATGATCATCGAGTTGACGCCAATCCGTGATGCGAGTTGATGCGCCTGCAATGAGTTGATGACCACGTGCCGCATGGAGGGCAGGTGCGGAGGGAACGCGGCGGCGATGTAATCATGCACCGAATTGTTCATAAAACGCTGGCGTTCCCAATGGAAGTCGTGGTGATGCGCGATGACGGGGTAGCCCGTCTCGGCGATGAATTCGGTAATGGCAAGCCCGAGCGGCAGGTTGAGCGGAATGGTCAGCGCGTTCTCGACGATGAGCAGTTCGAGTTTGAACGTGTGCGCGAATTTATAGAGTTCCTCCTTGAGGTAGAAGCGCAGTTCCTGAATGCGTTGCGTGACGTGGGCGGGACGGATGTACACCGAGAAGAAATCCTTGTGCAGTTCCTCGATCTCGGGATGCATCTTTCGTCCCTCGTGCAATGCGCCCCACGTGCCCTGGTAGGCGACCTGGTTGATGGCGTCAATCTCGGGGTGACGGTAAAAGGCTTCGGGGACGAGATAACATCTCCCATCGGGGCGGTCGCATTGACCGGAGAAGTAATAACACTCGTGACCCATCCGCTCGAGGACGGCTGCCCACTTGGATGTCTCCAGCGAAACCCCGTCGGTGCCCGCAAAGCGGGTGGATATAAAACCGATTCTTCGTTTAGGTGTCATATTGTCTCCTTGCTGATAAGAAGTTCCCCCTTGATATTTCATCGAACTGTTGATTATTGCGTCAGCATGCCATCCACGAATTGTTTTCACGAATGCACAAATTTGTGCTGTCCATTCGAGTATTCGTGGTTTTCATTCGTGGACGGTTTTTGCACGATGCGCTCACTCTTTCCATGCCTGTGACGGGGATATTCATGCTGCGGTAGAATCGATGTCGTAATGGATTCTTTTTATACCACACATCTTGCCCCGCTCTACGGAAGCGAACGCGCCTCCGCTGTTCACGAACGCCTGCTCGAATTGGTCAACCGCTATCGCGGACGAATCCAGAAGCCAGAAAATTCATCATTGACGGAGCGCGATTCAATCCTCATCACCTACGGCGACCAGGTTCAGGAAAAGGGAAAGGCGCATCTGCAAACGCTGGCAGAGTTTTGCGAAGCGCATTTGCATGGCGTCGTCAGCGGGATTCACATCCTGCCGTTTTATCCCTGGTCTTCGGATGACGGCTTTTCGGTCAAGGATTACCGCGCGGTTGATCCCGCCCTTGGCGATTGGAACGACATCGAGAGGTTGGGCGAGTCGTTCCGCTTGATGTTCGACGGCGTCATCAATCACATGTCCGCGCAGGGGGGATGGTTCCAGAAGTTCTTGCAGAATGAAGAACCTTATAAAGACTATTTCGTAACCGTCGAAGGCAACCCCGATCTCTCACAGGTCGTCCGTCCGCGCGCCCTGCCTCTTCTCACCGAATTTGAAACCGCCGCTGGCAAACGCAAGGTCTGGACGACCTTCAGCGCCGACCAGGTTGACCTCGATTTTCGAAACCCCGATGTCCTGCTCGAAATTTTCGACATCCTGCTCATGTATGCCGAGCGCGGCGCGCAGTTCCTCCGCCTCGATGCCATCGCCTATCTCTGGAAGCAAATCGGCACGACCTGCATCCACCTCCCGCAAACGCACGCGGTCATCCAACTCCTGCGCGCAGTCTTCGATGAGGTCGCGCTGCACGTGTACCTCATCACCGAGACCAACGTTCCCCACAAGGACAACATCTCCTACTTCGGCGACGGCACGAACGAAGCGCAACTCGTCTACAACTTCGCGCTCCCGCCGCTCGTGCTTCACACCTTCCGCACGGGAGACGCCAGCGTTTTATCGGGATGGGCTTCGAGTCTGACGCTCCCCTCCGACCGAACGACCTTCTTCAACTTCCTTGCCTCACACGATGGGATTGGGCTGAATCCTGCCCGAGGTATCCTGTCCCCCGCTGACATCGACTCGCTCGTCGAACAGACCATCGCTCACGGCGGCTTGATCTCCTACAAGCACAACGCGGACGGCACGACCAGCCCCTACGAGATGAACATCAACTACTTCGACGCGCTCTCCAATCCCTCGAGCGGCGAACCACTCGACCTGCAAGTTGACCGTTTCATGGCGGCGCAGGCGATCATGCTATCCCTCGTCGGCGTGCCAGGGATTTACTTCCATAGTCTGTTCGGGTCGCGCAACTGGAAGGAAGGCGTGGACATTACCAAACACAACCGCACGATCAACCGCCAGAAACTTGAACACGAGGATTTGGGAAAACAACTGGCTAATTCAAATTCCCTGCGCTCGAGGGTATTTGCCCGTTATCGCGAGCTGCTTCTGGCACGTTCTTCATCGTCCGCGTTCGATCCGCACGGAGGACAGAAAGTTCTGGATGTGGGGAAAGGCGTGTTCGCTGTGTTGCGAACCTCGCCTGACGAGGCAAAACAAGTTTTATGTTTGCAGAATGTGACGTCACAAGAATTGGAAATCACGAATCCCATAAAGGAAGCGGTCCATGATTTGCTCACGAACCGTTCTGTGGGTATGGAAATTGCGTTAAAGCCTTATCAGTTGATGTGGCTGGATGTGTTCTCGCGCTGAGCGGTGGTCTGAGTGAAGTATAACGAAGACGAAGACCGAAGTCGAAGCGTGTGACCGAAGAGCCTTTTGCGCAACGATGTAGTGATTCTTCGCTCCCTTCGGTCGCTCAGAATGACATTATTCTTTGTCCGTCAAAAAGTGGATCAGAACCAGCCCCAAACCAAGAAAAAGCGGGACGAAGCCCCCCAACATCCACGGTCCGAGGTGAAGCGGGTAGTTGTTGGGGGAGTTGAAACCGATGAAGTAGAGTCCGAGCGAGAGGGCGAGTCCCAATGAGGTGAGGATGATTCCCCAGCGCAATAAGCCTTTCCCCGATTTGTTTTCGGGTTTGGCAAGTCCCTTTTCGGCGAGGGCGAGGGTCTCCTTGTAGTTCATGTAACGCAGGAAGGCAAGGAAGCCGAAGATGACGACGAGTATTCCGATGACACCCAGGCAGGCGGTCAATGCATCCATGTTTCCTCAAAATAAAAAACGGAGTGACTTATTCTACCAGTCACTCCGTTTTTATACCTATCATTGCGAGATTGCTTCGTCGTCGCCCGAAGGGCTCCTCCTCGCAATGACAGGTGTCACTTCAAAATCTTGATGCGGATATTGCCGCTGTTTGTGCTCGCTGTGATCTCCGCGCCGCCACCGTTGATGGCGCCCGTCTGTTGACCTTGCTTGATCTCGCCCGTGAGCGTGACCGTGATCGGGATGTCTGAGGTGATCTTGCCGAACCTGGTCTCGATGTTGATGCTAAGGGCGGAGTCGGCGGGGATGTTCAGTTCGATGTCGCCAAAGTCCGAGTGTACGGTGTGGGGTCCTTCGCCGAGCGAACCGCTGAAGTCAATGGAGCCGCTGTTGGTGTCGAGGTCGAGGGTGACATCTTCGGCGTTCTTGATGTTGATGTTGCCGAAGCCTGTGTGCGCCCTGAGCGAGCCTTTTACGCCATCCACAGTGATGGTACCGCTGTTGGTTTCTGCATCGTAGGAGGCGGCTTTGACCTGTCTGAGGGTGATGTCGCCGAAATCGTCCCTGAGGGTCAGCGCGCCATTGAAAGTGACAGACGTCAGGGTGATCGAACCGCTTTTGGTAGTAACCATCAGTGTACCCGCCGTGCCTGTCTCGAATTTGACGTTGCCGAAGTCGGTGGAGAGGATCATATCCTTCGCGGCGCGGACGTTTTCGAGTTCGAGTTTGCCGCTCTTCGATTCGATCTTGATACTCGTTCCACTGACCTGCCTAAGCGTGGTACTGCCAAAGCCGGAATAGATGTTGACATCCGCTGCACCTGCCTTGACTTCCGACAGGTTGATCTGCCCGCTACTGGTTGATACTTTGACAGGTCCATCCACTTTGTTGAGGGTGATGTCGCCGAAGTCATTGCCGGTGACGACCTCGCCTTGAATGTTGCTGACGTTCAAGGCGCCGAACGATGCTTCGATGTCTACCTTGGTTTCAACAGGAACGGTCACGGTGAAATCCACCTGTTGGTTGACGTTGGTGCTGGCTTTGGGGTAATCGAAAGTCAGGGTGATCGAGTTTCCGTTTTGCTCGATCTTGTACTTGATGCTGTTCAAAACATCTTCTGCCTGCGCCTGGTTCCTGCCGTAGCCGGTCTTCGTGACGCTGACAGTCACTTCTTCGACATCCGCGCCAGTGACGGTCACGTCACCTGCGTCGTCCACGACCTCCAATGTAACGGCTCCGTCCACTTTGAGGGTCTTGCTTTCCTCTGCGGTTGCAGAGATACGGAGGGCGTTTTCAAAGGAAATACCGGTTAGTATGGGATGGGCGGCGAAAAACATCACCACCCCAATGCCAGCCAGTACGAATACCAGCGCAATGGTCAATAAAACGATCACAATGGGTCTTTTCATTTTCGTTC
>JRYF01006076.1_pt1 | contig 11318 bp, 11 predicted proteins | sample 235331 | NCBI WGS metagenome assembly JRYF01 (sample SAMN03074217, study PRJNA261475) | activated sludge metagenome | biome: Wastewater Treatment Plant; feature: Wastewater; material: Activated sludge; isolation source: activated biomass of a wastewater treatment plant treating hydrocarbon... ... | reverse complement strand
CAAACTTGCAAGAACAAGTGAATTGCCAATGCCGAGCCTTGCAAGTTGCAAACTTGCAAGAACAGGGTCACTGGGGTCACCTCATCCCTCATTCCTATTTAGGGTCATTGGAGAATGACCCCAATGATCATTAGACCACTTCATTCCCACTGGGCAGGTTTTGCTCAAAACAGTTCAGGTTGTGGATGGTGGTGTCGGCGATGTTTGTAAGGGCGGTGTCGGTCAAAAATGCCTGGTGGCTTGTGATGAGGACATTCTTAAAAGTCATGAGCCGGGCAATCACGTCGTCTTGAAGGATATTTTCGGAGTGGTCTTCAAAAAACAACCCCTCTTCCTCTTCATAGACATCCATGCCGAACGAGCCGATATGCCTTGTTTTGAGGGCTTCAATGACTGCTTTTGTGTTCACTAGGCCACCCCTGCTCGTATTGATGAGCATCACTCCCGGTTTCATCCAACTGATGGCCGTTTGGTCAATCATGTATTTTGTTTGCTCGGTCAATGGCAGTTGCAGCGAGATGATGTCCGACTGTTCGCAAAGCGATTTGAAGTCCAAGTATTTCAATCCGAAATTTTTCATCAGGGCCTCGTCCTCATGCAAGTCATAAGCCAGCAAGCGACAGCCGAACCCGTGCAGGATGCGAACGAGCACACTGCCGATCTTCCCAGTACCGACAATGCCCGCCGTTTTTCCGTTCATGTCGAAACCCACTAGCCCGTTGAGCGAGAAGTTCAACTCCCGTATCCGGTTGTGGGCGCTGACGATTTTGCGGTTCAGGGCCAGCATGAGTGCTACGGCATGTTCCGCAATGGCATAGGGAGAGTAGGCGGGTACCCGTGCTGCTTTCATGCCAAGCCCTTTTGCTGTAATCAGGTCAACATGGTTGACACCGGCAGAACGCAGCGCCAGGTATTTGATGCCCAAAGCGTGCAATGTTTTCAAAACAGGAGCGGAAGCGTCGTCGCCGGTAAAAATGCAGATAGCCTCGCAGCCCTCGGCAAGCATGGAGGTTTTTTCCGTGAGCCGGGCCTCGATCATGGCCAGATCGTGCTTCCCGGCATTGGCATTTAACAAATAGTCCTTTTCAAATTTGTGGATACTGAATACGGCTACTTTCATGGTTGTTGCAGGTAGTTTAAATATCAGTGTAAATCTCTGTACGATCCAATTCATCTGGCAACACGCCGAACGTGCCGATTTTTATTTCGGCCATTCGCCGTGCAGCTTTTGCACAGTCGAGCAAAGCGTGTCCATCGAGCCAGGCGGTGAGAAAGCCCGACCAAAAGGCATCGCCCGCGCCGGTCGTGTCCCGCACCTCGACAGGGCGGGCGGGGAGGAAGTGGCCTTCCGCATGTGAAGCGACGTAGGCCCCGTCGCCGCCGAGGGTAACGCACACGGCCTTTGCACCCAAGCCGATGAAATGCCGGGCTGCCGCCTCCGCATCGGTGATCGGGGTTCCGTAGAGCCTTTCCCAGTCCACCTCGCTGACCTTGAGGAGCGCACCGAGGCCGCAATAGTCAGCGACGAGTTGCCGGGCCAGCTTCGTATCGGGCCATATTTTTTGGGCATAGTTGGCGTCCATGCTGAGTTGGCAGCCCAGTTGGGCGGCTTTTTTCGCTGCCCGCAGTATGGCCGTTTGTGCTGGTTTTTTGCTCAACGCAAAGCAGGTGGTGTGAAAAATGGAACAGTTGCGCAGCAAGGAAATGGGCATTTGCGTAGCAGAAATGAAGCAGTCTGCGCCCCGGTATGCCTCAAAGTCTGCGGTTTGGGTGGTGCGGGTCACCAAAATCAGCGTGGTGGGCATATCGGTTTGGAGGACGGTACGACAATCCACCCCGAGTTTTTCAACATAATTTTTCAGGAAACTGCCCATGCCATCGCGGCCCACAGTGGCGGTCAAAGCCGTGCGGTTGCCGAGACGTGCCATGTTCATGCACAGGTTGGCGGGGCTGCCGCCTTGCAGGCGCTGAAAATTGGATACTTCGTCAAAAGATGCTGCGTAGTCCGTGCTGATGAGATCAATGAGAAGTTCTCCGGCACAGAGGATGTCGGTTGGGCGGTTGCGGCGTGTTTTCACAGTCAACAAGTAGGTTCGTTTTACGTTTAGGAAAAATTGAAGCCGTTAAATTAGCCAAAACACGATGATCGCCCAACGTTCCCAATCAATTGAGCGCCTGAAGTCCGAAAAATTCGATCTGCTCGTCATTGGCGGAGGCGTTACGGGTGCGGGCATAGCGCTCGATGCGGCATCGAGGGGAATGAAAACGGCGCTGGTGGAGAAGGGCGATTTTGCCTCCGGCACGAGCAGCAAATCCACCAAACTCATCCACGGCGGGCTGCGGTATCTCAAACAACTGGAAATCGGGCTAGTGCGGGAAGTGGGCCGGGAACGTGCCATTGTACACCAACTGGCCCCACACCTGGTACGCTCCGAGAAAATGCTGCTTCCCATCGTGAAAGGCGGCACTTTTGGCAAATTCAGCACCTCGCTCGGCCTCTGGGCCTATGACTACCTGGCCGGCGTAAAAGGCAGCGACCGCCGACGGATGCTCGACCGGACAGCAACCCTCACTGCCGAGCCGCTGCTCCGCTCCACGGGCCTCATCGGTGGCGGCCTCTACGCTGAATACCGCACCGACGATGCCCGCCTGACCATCGAAATCATCAAAGCGGCTGTCCGGCAGGGAGCCATTTGCCTGAATTACTTCCCCGCAGAAGGTTTTGTATATGAAAATGGCCGGACAGGCGGGGCCTTCTGCCGTGACATGATCACGGGGGAACCCACCACTGTGGCCGCCTCCTTCGTCGTCAGTGCTGCCGGCCCCTGGGTGGACGACCTTCGGAGAAAGGACAACTCGCTCAAAGGCAAACGCCTGTTTTTGTCGAAAGGGGTGCATATCGTGGTGCCCAAAGAGCGGCTGCCACTGCGCCAGTCCGTTTATTTTGACGTGCCGGACGGACGGATGCTCTTCGCTATACCACGCCATCGGGCTACCTACATCGGCACAACCGACACGCCATTCAAGGGCAATCCCGATCACGTATTTGCCGATGTTGCCGATGTACGTTACCTCCTCGACGGGGCCAATGCCATGTTCCCAGATGCCCAACTTTCACTGGCTGACGTGGAAAGCACCTGGGCCGGCCTGCGCCCGCTCATTTTTGAAGAAGGCAAATCGGCGGGTGAAATGTCGAGGAAAGACGAAATATTCGAGGCGGAAAGCGGCCTCCTTTCCATCGCAGGCGGCAAACTCACGGGCTACCGCAAAATGGCCGAGCGCATCGTGAACCTCGTCGCCGGAAAGTTGAATGCACAGGGCAGCCAAACCTTCGGGCCTTGTTTCACCGATAAAATCCCTTTCAAGGAAAAACCCATGAAGAACCTGCGGGAGGTGGCTGAGTTTCAAAAGAGCATTGACAGCAAAGCCCGCCAAATGGGCCTGCCCAAGCACACTGCCGCTTATTTGGTGGAAAACTATGGCGAAAGTGCCCTGCAAATCATCAGCAAGGCCGCAGCGCTCGACCTGCCCCCGGAACCCGCCCTGCTGAAGTCCGAGCTTGCCTTTTGCCTGCTTCGGGAATTGGTGGTGAAACCTGCCGATTTCTTTGAGCGCAGAACGGGCAGGCTCTATTTCGACATGCCCGCCGTCCAGCGAAACCTCGAACCTATCCTGGCAGATTTTGCCCACCATTTCCAATGGAGCGATGAACAACTTGCCGCCGAAAAAAACGAAATGGAAACTTTGATGTGGAACTTGCGGAATTTTTGATGTGGTTGGATGGTTGGATGGTTGGGATTTCAACTAATCTCAACTTTTTTGATTTGTACAAAACAAGTTGCAGCCGAGTATTCCAAGTGCGGCTTACCTTTGCGGCTTCAATTTTTTACCATGAAATACAGACCCTTAATTTTGGCAACCAACGACGACGGCATCAACGCCCCTGGCCTGAAAGCCCTCGTGGAAGTGGCCCGTGAACTTGGCGACGTGATAGTAGTGGCCCCCGACTCCCCCCAATCCGGTCAAGGACATGCCATTACCCTGAAAGACCCGCTCCGCCTCAAAAAAGTCAACATTTTCGATGACATCGAGGCGTATGAATGTAGCGGCACGCCGGTGGACTGCGTGAAACTTGGCAAACATATCGTCCTCCACCAGCGCGAGGCTGACCTGTGCGTTTCGGGCATCAACCACGGCTCCAATGCCTCCATCAACATCATCTACTCCGGCACCATGTCGGCGGCAATGGAAGCCTCCCTCGAAGGCATCAAATCCATCGGGTTTTCGCTGCTCGACTATTCCTGGGATGCCGACTTCGAGCAGTGCAAGCCTTTCATCAAAGAAATCATGGCCTTTGTGCTGGCCAATGGCATGAACAACTGCAAACTCCTCAACGTCAACATCCCCAATCTGACCACGGAGGAAATTCAGGGCATCCGAATCTGCCGCCAGGCCGAGGCCCGCTGGATAGAGCGCTATGTGGAGGCAACTGACCCACGTGGCCAGAAATACTACTGGCTCACCGGCGATTTCCTCAACGAGGACGAGGGAGAAGACACGGACGTTTGGGCGCTGGAAAATAACTACATCTCCGTCGTGCCTTCCGGCCATGACCTCACCAAATACGAGGCGATACCTGGTTTGAAGGCGCTGGAAAAGGAGCGAGAGGCGATGATTGCCAATTATTGATGTGCTTGCTGAAAAAATGGACCGGGTGGCTTGACTGCATCCGCCCGCTAATAAAATACCATCCCTTCCGTCATGCTTGAAAAGAACTCCATCCTGTTGGGCCTCGTCATCGGCATCCTGATACCGGTGATCGGCTATGCCCTGTTTTTCGGGCTGTATGAGGGCCTCGAAGCGGCGGGCCTCGTCAGCACAAAAGGTTTCAGGCCTCTGTTCCGGGAGCGCACCTGCGCCATATTGGCCATTGCCCTCAGCGCCATTGCCTTGAATTTTTACCAAAAGCGATACCTGCGGGACACCGTGCGGGGATTGGTGATCACGATTACCTTGTGGGTGATTGCATGGATCGTTGTGTTTGGAAAACATGTGTTTTGAGGTAGGCCACGATCTCGCAGGTGCGGGGCTGCCCCCACAGCACTCCCTTGGAGTGCCCCCCATACCCATTAGGCTTTTAACAAAACACCGCTATGTTTTCCTCAACTCTTTGAGGGGGTTCAAATTATATAAAATGAAAAAGACAACAGCCATGAGCCAAAGCGCTCAAAACGACAGCAAACCCACCTGTTAAAATCCTGCCTGCACCTGTGAAAACTGTACTTGTGAAACTCGTGCTTGCGGCGATTCCAAATCCGCAAGTTGCAATTGCGACGAATCGTTCAACTGTGCAAACTATTGCAATCTGTAATTCAAGAGAGCCGCTCCTTCGGGAGTGGCTGTTCATTTTTTTCGCTCGTTTTGGTGTAGAAATTTACGCCGCCGCCTCTTACCGTTTTATCTTGTCCGTTTCTGACCTATTCTTGTCTTTTTTGGGGCATTTGTTTGCCTCATCTTTGTATCATCAATTAAGTTAGCCTACAAAATCTTCAATTAGTCATAATGAGAAAAATAGCCTTTATCATACCACCAACGGTTGAATTGCTGGACCTGGCAGGCCCAGTGCAGGTATTTACTGAAGCTAAATTTTATGGTTTTGAAGCAGACCTGGAATTTTATCAGTATCAGGAAATGCCAGTTAGCACTTCAGGTCTTGGGTTTGGAAAAATTGAAAACTTCAAAAACGCAAAATTAAAGGAAGGCGATTTTGTCTTTGTCCCAGGAATGGATTGTGAATACGTCAGAAGCATTTCTTTTATGGCACAAAGAGAATTCTTCAATTGGTTAAAAGAATGTTCCGAAAATAAAATAACTGTTTGTTCAATTTGCAATGGGGCTTTTGCTTTGGGCCATGCTGGTTTGTTAAAAAACACAGAATGTACCACTCACTGGCGAAGGGTCAATGAATTACAAACGCAATTTCCACAAGCAAAAGTTGTTGCTGATATCCTTTATGTAAAAAGCAATGACGTTTACACCAGCGCCGGAATTAGCGCCGGAATAGACCTGGCTTTAGCAATTCTTGAAGAGCTGAAAGGAGCACTCTTTACCCATAAGTAGCACGAGGGCTTGTCGTGTATCACAGAAGAAGTGGAAGGCATAAACAACAAAGTATTTACCTGGATTACAGGAATCATATTAATCCGCAAATTCACGAAGTACAAGACTACCTGATAGATAATCTTTCGAAGGAGAACAGTATTGAATCGCTTGCAGCTATGGTGGGAATGAGTCCAAGAAATCTTGCCAGGGTCTTTAAGGAAAAAACCGGGTCAACCGTATTGGAATACTTAACCCTGTTGCGAAAAGAATATGCAAATACGATGCTCAATAACCCCGAATATACTATTGAGTATATAGCATCAAAATGTGGGTTTAAATCAGCAAGGCAATTGCAAAGAATTTTGAAAAAATAGCCAGTCATACCCACCAAAAAGTGGTTTGCTGGTGGTTCATTCCCAAAAAAGTTGATTTTATCAGAGGTTTGCGAGGCTGCGTCCCGCAAACCTCTTTTAATTTGGAAAATCTGGTTTTAGTAACGATTAAATAATAACTTCCTAAAGTTGGCCGCCTTCGGCGGCCAACTTTAGGAAGTTTCCTGTGGTTGTNNTTTTTTTGTTCTTTTTTTGTTTATTATTTTTTTTTTTTTTTTTGGTGTTGTGGCGTCCCCCCCCCCACAACCACAGGAAACTATTTTTTTGATATTCCTTAGTTGCCTTACATCTCGTTTTGATGAAGAAATTTACTTGCCGCCTGCTAACGATTTATTTTGTCCGTTTTTGACATGTTCTCGTCTCTTTTTGCGCTTTCAGATGCCTCACCTTTGTATCGTCAATTATGACAAATTAATTCTTTCAAAAAAAAATCACGATGAAAAAGAAAGCAGCAACGAGCCAAAGCGCTCAAAAAGACAGCAAATCCACCTGTGAAAATTCTGCCTGCACCTGCAAAATTTGTTTGTGCGAAACATGTACCTGCGGCACTACATTATCTGCAAGATGCAATTGCGGTGATTCCTGCAACTGCACAACCTATTGCAATTTATAGTTTAAAAAAGGCCGCTCCATAAACTGGAGCGGCCTTTATCAAAAACAACTTTATTCAATAATAATAAGATGAAAAAAATACTTCCAATCCTTCTTATCCTTGCGATTGCAGCTTGCCAAAAAGAAGAATTCACTGCTGAATTAACAATTGCATTTTCTATTGAATCAACCGCAAGTAGCGCAACCTATCCTATTAAAGTGGGCTTGCCCGAAAACTACAGTCCTGAAACACAAACGTATGCGGCCATTTATGTCCTGGATGGTAAAGAGAACTTTGATTTTGTCGCTGAGAACTGCAAAAAGATAAGCAGTGATTTTTCCACTTCAAATGTCCTGGTAATAAGTATTGGTAACGGGAACAATAGGGTAGATGATTATACGCCTTCAAAAACGAAGGAAGGCGGCGGCGGCGCAGAAAAGTACATGCAATTTATTGAACACGAATTGATACCGGTAATAGAAAGCGAATATGCAGTGGATACACTCAGAAGCAGCCGGACTATACTGGGGCATTCGTTTGGCGGGCTGCTTGGTGCGTATGCTTTTACAAACCACAACACGGTATTCGGCAATTATATTCTGCTCAGTCCCTCAATATGGTACGATAATGAAATCATGCTTAAACTGGAGCAGGAAAGCCGGAGTATCAATGCTAACCATCATCAGATGGTGTACCTGGGCCAGGGCAAATTGGAAAATAACGGAAGAATGCTCGCTCCTTTTGAGGCATTTTATCAGCGGTTGCGAAATAATTATCCCGGTATAGCCCTTCAGCGCCACCTCGAACCGCTCCTCGACCACATGGGTTCAAAAAACCCAAATATCCTGAAAGGTTTGCATTTCTACTTTCAAAACAGATAATCAAATCTCCACCTGTACCATAATCATTTCAAAAAATAACAAGATGAAAATTGCAAAATATTTAGTCATTTCCTTCTTTTTTCTGAACCTCTCCGCATTGACTGCACAAATAGATGTTCATGAGCAAATAAATAAGGACTATCCTACGCGAAGGTTAACGATAGAACCTGCTATTGGCCTGAACCCCTGGCCTATGTCTGATTTGGTTATCAGCACGCTTGTGCAATGGGATATTGATAAAATGCTGAACATTGTATCATATACGGCTTATTGTTACAACGATGTATTTCTTCGGAATTTTAATTACATAAAAACCAATTACAATTATACCCTTAGTCAAAATTTTGGCATCGGAACTTCTCTTTACTCAAAGCATTCTTCCCATACATTCTCACTCATGGCCGGGATAAAATACGACGCTTTTAAGGAGACGCTGGAGAATCCTGAATTTGAAACTGTGTCAGCTTCGGTAACTGCTTTAAGTCCTGACTTTGGATTGATGTACAGTTTGAAGAAGGGAAAGAAAAAGTATTTTTTCAATTACCGGATGTACCTACCGCTTTACCCATACCCGATAAAGAGTTCAGATATTTTTTCCATTGACGGCAACATGGCAAATATCTCTATGGAGTTTGGGTTAGGGGTTCGCTTGAAATGAAAAATCAATCACCAATCGTAACAATTTTTTTCTTAGTCAAAGTCAACGAAAGCAGAAATTGTGTCTTTTGCTTTTGTCCTTTGAAATAATCACTAAAAATAAAACAAGCAAAAATGAAAACAGCAGCTTACGTTCAATATGGCCCACCGGAGGTTCTTCAAATCAATGAAGTCGAAAAACCGGCTCCAAAGGACAATGAAATCCTATTAAGAGTTAAAGCCACCGCAGTCAATTCAGGTGATGTGAGATTGCGAAAAGCCGACCCGTTTGCCGTCAGATTTATTTTCGGTTTGATTAAACCCAAAATTAATGTTCTCGGAAGCGTTTTTTCGGGTGAAGTCGAAAGTGTCGGTTCATCTGTAAAACATTTCAAAGTCGGCGACGCTGTCTTTGGTCATACAGATATGAGGCTTGGTTCCTACGCTGAATACAAATGTTTGCCTGAGAGTGGGTCGTTAGCCTTAAAACCTGCAAATATTTCTCACCAGGAAGCAGCGGTCATTCCTTTTGGTGGAGTCACAGCATTGCATTTTATAAGAAAGACAGCTATAAAATCTGGGCAAAAAGTGCTTATCATAGGTGCTTCCGGTGCGGTCGGAAGTGCTGCCGTTCAATTGGCAAAGTCATTCGGAGCTAACGTTACGGGTGTTTGCAGTACGGCAAATATAGCTTTGGTAAAATCTATCGGAGCAGACAAAGTAATTGATTATACGAAAGAGGATTTTACTCAAAATGGTGAAACTTATGATGTGATTTTTGATGCTGTGAAGGCAATATCTGTTTCACGAAGTTTAAAGTCACTCAATAAAAATGGAATCATGATTCTAAGTGCCGCAGGAATGTCAGAAATGCTGCAAGGCTTTTGGATTTCCATGACAAGCAGCAAAAAAGTATTGACCGGTGTAATTAGTCATAATGCAGCCGATATTATTTTTCTAAAGAATCTTATTGAAACTGGCAAATTGAAACCGGTAATTGACAGAACTTTTTCATTAGAGCAAATTGCGGAAGCACATGCTTATGTTGAAAAGGGGCATAAAAAAGGAAATGTTGCGATAGAAATGTAAGAAACTGTCTCTTCAATAATTACCACAAATCTTTATCACTAAATCAACTAAATCACAAATAAAATGGAAAATAAAACAAAGGTAGTCGTGTACAACATGGTAGCAAGTGCATTCAACTGGGACATAGCACCCGGCAAAACAATTGAAGCATGGGGCTTTAATAAACAGGTTCCAGGCCCTGAACTGAGGGCAAACGTGGGCGATACGCTTGTTGTTCGCCTGACCAACCACCTTGAAGAACCTACCATGATTCATTGGCACGGGTTGCGCCTTCCTGCGCCAATGGATGGCACGGATGCTGTCCAGCAACCAGTAGCACCCGGTGAAGTCTTCGAGTACCGCTTTGTGCTGCCCGATGCAGGCACGTTTTGGTACCATTCACATGCCAATGAAACGGTGCAAATGGAAAGAGGAATGTATGGCTCGTTGATAGTCGAAGACCCAACAGACCCGGTTTTTGACGGCGAAAAAGTATTGATGATTGATGACATGAAACTCAATTCGGAGAATGAATTTACAAAACCCGGATGGTTCGTCCCACGAATTGTTGAAAGGCATGATGGACGTGAAGGGGATACTTTGCTGATAAATGGCAAAGAAAATCCGGTGATAGAAATCGCCGCTGGCCAGACGGAAAGATGGCGTTTTATCAATTCGTCCAGTGCCCGGTATTTTACACTGTACCTGGGTGGTATGGAATTTAAAATTATCGGAACAGACGGCGGACTACTCGAGCATCCACGCACTGTCACCGAGGTTTTGATAACGCCCGGCGAACGGGTTGATGTAGCAGTTGGGCCATTTGAGGAAGGGGAAACTATCCTTATGGAATCGCTGAAATATAACCGCATAACCTTTTTCAGGCCCAAACGCCAGCAGTTTGCAACGGTACAGGCCGGAGTCTGGAAACCTTCCCGGACTTACCTGCCCGAAACATTGAGAAAGATTGAGCCATTGGCAAAGCAGGGCGCAGAAATTACCAGAAAAGTAAGACTTTCAGTTGGCCCAAGTTTGACGGATGGCATGGACTTTCTGGTGAACGGCGATGTTCACGTGAATGACAAACCCGTGAAGGTTGGCGAACTGCAAATATGGGAAGTGTCCAACACCAGTCTGATGGACCATCCGTTTCACCTGCATGGTTTTTTCTTCCAGGTGATTGAAGAGAACGGCAAGGCACCTGAATATATGGCCTGGAAAGATACCATCAACCTAACTCCGGGAAGCAAGATGAAAATAGCCTGGATGCCCGATAACCGGCCCGGCATGTGGATGTATCATTGTCATATTCTCGAACACCATGCAGCAGGCATGATGGCCCACTTTGAAGTAGTTGACGGTGATAAGCCAAATAATGAGGCGATTACTACTCAGGCTCACCACCACCACCATCATCATCAAATGACAAAACATTGAGTCAGTTGGAATAACAATAAATGGAAACATTTCAAAATTAAAAAATAAGACATCATGATTGCAACACTTGTCGGGATATCGTCAGCTTTGTTTACCATCTTGGTTTTTAAGCTATTAAGGCGATTTGACAAGAACGTCATCTACGGTTTAATCCTTGCAGCGATTGGGTTCCTGTATGTAGGATATACATGGGGTGCGGCTCCAATTTGA